>ENA-ORCZ01000122-ORCZ01000122.1-marine-metagenome-genome-assembly--contig:-NODE-122-length-80986-cov-10.878320_pt1 | contig 80986 bp, 78 predicted proteins | sample MGYA00237785_ERZ508519 | MGnify/ENA primary metagenome ERZ508519 (study PRJEB26189, sample SAMN06268790) | marine metagenome | isolation source: Bioluminescent Bay, La Paraguera, Puerto Rico | place...
ATACCATATCCGACGACAAACTTATCTGGACAGGCAAATCCGACATAATCGGCAGATATGGCAGCTTTGCGGCGTTCCGGTTTGTCGAGCAACGCTGCTATTTTTACGGAGCGGGCGCCGCGATTCATAAGCCGTTCCCTGGCAAATGCGAGCGTGCGGCCTGATTCGAGGATATCATCCACCAAAATGATATCGCGGCCGTTAACGTCACTTTCAACATCGCGCAAAATGCGGATGTTCTCCGAACCTTCCGTGCCGGCGCCATAGGAAGACAGGTGAATGAACTCCATTTCCGGCTCAAGGCCCGCGCGATGCATCGCCCTGACGAGATCGGCGGCGAAGATGAAGCTGCCTTTCAGCACCGCGACGACGAGAAGGTCGGACGGCCGGCCTTCGGCAATTTCCTCCGCCAGCGCACCGACCCGCAATGCTATGGCGTCTTCGTCAAATAATGTGTGGATATTCGTTGCTGTGGTCACTCGAGAACTACCTGCTGACGGCCACGGTCGACAAACCGGACCTGGATATCCGAAGCCCCCTTGGGCGGGTCGGCGAGAATGGTTCTGAACCGCGTTTCGTCAAGGGCGTTCAGCGATTTGGTCCGGGGCTCCACAGTCCAGGCGTAGACTTCCTGCAGATCGCTGCTGCGAATGGCGAGCCTGACGGCGGGAACCGCGTTGCTTTCGTCGAGAAGGTTGCGGATCGATCCCTCGACCACAAGCACATTCTTGCCGTCCTCCACTTCGGTGAAGGTCCTGAGGTTGCGGAATTCCAGGCCGCGCAGATTGACGTCCATGCCGATCAGGCCGAACAGGCTGGCAAGGTCGGGCGACTGCTTGACGATGCCGTCGCGCATCAGCACGAACAGGATACAGGTGACAACGGCAATGCCGAACAGGGCGATCCCGCCCAGGCGGCGGTAATTGCGCCTGAAGATCCAGTTCAGCACCGCGGTTATGTGGCTGCGGCGGAACTTGTTCGGATTGACGATGATCTTGGGGCGCTTGGCCAGCGTTTCCACGTCATTGCTGTTTTCGGATGCGCCTTCGTCGTCCTCGTCGTCGAGATCGGCTGCGAATTTGTCCTCGTCGGTGCTCGCGCGGGAGGTCGCCGGCGGCGGAGTGAAATCCGCCAGATCATCGTCCAGGGGTTCTTCCGGCGCATCGTCCGCACCAGAGTCGTCCATGCCGGAGCTGTCCGGGGCGTCGCCCGCTGCATCGCCGGGGGTGTCGTCCATGGCGTCGGCAGTCCAGTCTGCCTCGTCCCTGGCCGCTTCGGCGTCATCGCGGGTGGTGGAGCCCGGCCGATCGCCGGCGGCCTCGAAGTCGATGCCGCCCTTTTCGACATCGGCCGCAACGAACCAGCGGTTGCCGCATTTGGCGCATTTGACGCTGCGCCCTTCCGGGCCGAGCGCTTCCGCCTTGATTTCGTAGGACGTACTGCAGTCCGGACATTTGATCTTCATGTGCGAAGACCTTTCGCCATGGCATGCTCAATCGGGTTTCATTCCAGCCGGCAGGGCCGAAATCCGGCATGAAATGTTGGACAAAGGCCAGCAAATCCGATGACGGGCTTTCAGCTCTCCGGGGTCAGGCTTATGAATATGATTGAAACGGTGTCGCCGGCGGGTCTGGCCTGCTGCGCGTTCCTGCGGGATATGGCCGATATGCCTGCCGACCGCCTTGCGCTTGCCCCCGAACAACGGGTTTCCGGGCAGACGCCGATTGTAGGCAGACAGATGGGTTCAAATCCTTTCAATCATATTAATAGGTCCTGATCCTACTGGACCTTTATATGATTAATGGACCGTTAACGGCCTGGCTATAGCGTCGGCCCGTCAACAGGAGTCGAACTTGTGATCCGCTTTGAAAATGTCGGATTGAGATACGGGATGGGGCCGGAAATCCTGCGGGATCTGACGTTTCAGATCGAACCGCAGTCCTTTCAGTTCCTCACCGGCCCGTCGGGCGCCGGGAAAACCAGCCTGATCCGGCTCCTGTTCATGTCGCTGCGGCCCACGCGGGGCCTGATAAAGGTGTTCAACCGCGATCTCAGCATTATCGATAAACAGGAGCTGCCGAAGCTCAGGCGCAAGATCGGCGTGGTGTTCCAGGATTTCCGCCTGCTGGACCATCTGACGACCTACGAGAATGTCGCCTTGCCGCTGCGTGTGGTCGGCAAGGAGGAGTCGGAATACCGGTCCGACGTGATCGATCTGCTCAAATGGGTCGGACTGGGCGACAGGATGCACGTTCTGCCGCCGGTTCTGTCCGGCGGCGAAAAGCAGCGCGCGGCCATCGCGCGGGCACTGATCACCCGGCCGGAAGTGCTGCTCGCGGACGAGCCCACCGGAAACGTCGACCCGCCACTCGCCCGCCGGCTGTTGCGTCTTTTCATCGAATTGAACAAACTCGGCACTTCCGTTGTGATTGCGACGCACGATATCGCTCTCCTGGAGCAGGTGGATGCCCGGCGCATGGTCCTGGCGGACGGACGTCTCTCGATTTTTGACTGAATCCTCGTAAAGGACCCGGGCGGCAGAATGGCACAGCCGGAAGACACAAAAGAGCAACGGACGGCTGCCTCGGAAGTCAAACCGCCCAGGCGCACGGGACGGTCGAAGCGGCCGAAACGTATCAAGCGCAAGGCGGCGCCCAAGCCGCAGAAGAGCGAAACGGGCGATGACGCCAAGCTCCGTCCGGCCGCTGCGATCGTGCCGCCCCAGTCGGTCGCCGGCCGCGCGCTGACCCTTGTCGTCGCCATCATGAGCTTTCTCGCCTGTTTGACCGTCGGTGGGGTATCCGTCGTCTGGGATGCCGCAGACGCCTGGCAGAACGATCTGGTGCGGGAGATCACCATCCAGATCCGTCCGACCGAAGGGGTGGATATGCTGCGGGAGATCGACAAGGCGGTGGCGCTCGCCCAAGAATTCCCGGGCATCGAATCGGTGCGCGCCCTGTCGGACGCCGAAACCAAGGCCCTGCTCGAGCCCTGGCTCGGCGAGGGCCTGCAGCTCGACGGTCTGCCGGTGCCCCGGCTGATCCAGATCACCGTCAGCGACCCGGAGGAGCTGAACCTGGACCAGCTCAGGACCATGGTGGCGCAGAGCGTCACCGGCGCGAGCGTCGATGACCATTCGGTCTGGACGTCGCGCCTGTCGGCCATGGCCGGCGCGGTCGTCGCCGGCGGCTTCGTCATCATGATCCTGGTGCTGGGGTCGATGGTGCTCAGCGTGGTGTTCGCCACCCAGGCGGCCATGGCCGGAAACAAGGACGTGGTCTCGGTGCTGCATTTCGTCGGCGCGGAAGACACCTTCATCGCCCGCGAATTCCAGAGGCACTTTCTGATGCTCGGGCTCAAGGGCGGCGTTTCTGGCGGCGTGGCGGCGATCCTGTGCTTCATTCTCCTGGACATGCTCACCCGGGAAGGATCCGGCCAGGCGGGATCCGATCAGCTTTCGGCGCTGTTCGGCACCGTATCCGTTAGCCTGCCGGGATATTTCGGCGTATTCGGCGTCGTGTTCCTGGTGGCCATTCTGACGGCGCTCACCTCCGGTCTGGCGGTGAAGGCCCATCTTGCCAAAGTGGATTGATTTTGAGGCGAAATGCCGCGAAATTGGCCGAATCACTTATCATAGTCGCCTCATGATGCATGCTGACACTGTCATAGACCCCGCCTTGGACGACGGCACTGCCCTGGTGCCGGAACGCCGGGTGTCTGTCGTGCAGGACAAGGCGGCTGCCGGGAAAGCGAATACCAAGGCATCTGGCAGGCGGAAAAAGCGGTTCGGGTTGCGCGTCTTGTCCGTTGCGGTGGTGACGGCGCTGGTGGCCGGTGCCGCTGCCCAGTTTGCGCTGTTCGCAAACAAGGTTGCCACGGCCGAGGTTCCGCGCACTGCGAATGCGGATGCCATCGTCGTCCTGACGGGCGGTCATGCCCGTGTGAACGAAGCGGTGCGCCTTCTGGAAGAAGGCAAGGCCAACCGGCTGCTGATTTCGGGCGTGCACCCGGGAACGACGCGCGAACAGCTCGCGGCCGTTACCTCGTCCAGCATGCCGCTGGAGAAGAGCACGGTCGATCTGGACCGGCTTGCGCTCAATACGGCCGGCAACGCTGTGGAAACGGCGAACTGGGTCCGCAAGAACGGCTTTTCCTCGCTGCTGGTGGTCACCAGCGCCTATCACCTGCCGCGGGCCGAGGTGGAACTCTCCGGCGCGCTGCCGAATGTCGAATTGATCGCCTATCCGGTCTTTTCGAAGGACCTGAACCTGGACAAATGGTACAGAGAGCCGGCAACGATGCGGCTTCTCATGCGCGAATATGTGAAGTATATCGTCGCCCGACTCCGGATTACCGTGCAGGCCATGCGCTGACAGCCGTCAGGGCGTGGCCGGGCGGTTGACCTCAAAGCTCTCGCAGCCGGCTTCGCCGTTCTCGTTTTCAGGTGCCATGCTTCTTCTGCGCTCAACCCTCTTCCAGGTTTCCTTTTATCTCGTCACCCTGTTCCTGATGATCGTGTTTTCACCGGTCCTCGTGCTGCCGCGCAAATGGGGCTGGTGGGTGGTGCCGGCCTGGTCGAACACGCTGCAGCTCGTGATGCGGCTGACGGCGGGCATCAAGGTGGAAATCCGCGGCCGGGAGAACCTGCCGGAAGGCGGGTTCATTGCGGCGATGAAGCACCAGTCGGCCTGGGAGACCGTGGCGCTGATCCCGCTTTTTTCCAGCCCGACCTTCATCCTCAAACGGGAATTGCGCTGGATCCCGATTTTCGGCTGGTATACTGCGAAGTTCCGGCAGATCCCGATCAACCGGGGCAAACGCTCCGAAGCCCTGGCGGCGATGATGCTGGCGGCCAAGGAGGCGATTGCGGAAGGCCGGCAGATCCTGATCTTTCCGGAAGGCACGCGCCGTCCCGCGGGTGCGGAGCCGAAATACAAATTCGGCATCTCGCATCTCTACAGGGATCTGAAATGTCCGGTCGTGCCGATCGCTCATAATGCCGGTCTCTACTGGCCACGCTCTTCCTGGATGGTCTATCCGGGAACGGTGATCGTGGAGATCCTGACGCCGATCGAACCGGGCCTGGCACCGAACGACTTCTACGAACGGATGGTGTCGGAGATCGAGACGTCGAGCGACCGGCTGATCGAGGAAGCGCGCAAGGCAAGGCATCCCTCGCCGGTGCTGGAAAAGGCGGACGCGCTCAGAGCATAGAGGTCCGGACCGCAAGTGGCGAGACAGCTTCTGGAAGCTTTGTATTTTCAAGTAAAATTAAAGTAACGCGAATGACAATCACGCGTGATGTTTTGGTTTCTTAATAAACACATTTTCACATACGAGTTATGTGTATTTTCGGTCAGTAAACAATCCCCATATCCGGTGTGCATCAGCGTAATGCTTTGCCTGATGCTGCGGTGGCATATTTGCTGCGGCAGTTCTTTAGCTGAACCGAACAAGGAGTTCGACCATGCATACCACCCGGAAAATCATCACCGCCCTGCTTGCCGCAGGCATTGTCTCCAGCGCTACGATCGGCAGTGCGCTCGCCGATTTCCCGCGCCAGGCCTATGGCGACCTGTCGGGCAACGAACCGGTTTCGGTCCGCCAGTTGCAGATCGACAACCAGCGGGCCCTGGACGCTTCCGGCGCTGTGAAGAAAGGGCCGTCCGGCAACAGCGCCGTTGCCGACTTTCCGCGCCAGGCCTATGGCGATCTGAACGGCAACCAGCCGGTCCCGGTGCGCGCCCTGCGGGCCAACAAGACGAGCGCAAACGTGCCGATCCTTCCTTTCCTGGGCGACTGGAACGGAACCGCAAAGCCCGGTTTTCCGCACCAGTAAAACAGTGCGGAAGCAAGCTTGACGAAGAAAGGGCCGTGCGGATCGCACGGCCTTTCTCCGTTTATGGGGGGCGATCCTGTCTGGTTCTGCCCGGCTGGGCTTACATTTTCCCGCCGCCCTTAAGCCGTTCCGCCAGCCAGGCCAGGGCGGTGTCGGCGATGCCCATCTCCTCCAGATGCGCGGCGGTGTTGAGGACGTATTCCGGGTTGGCGCCGGATTGTCCGGCCGCGCCGGTCACGATGTCGAGCTGCTTTTCCAATGGCAGGGCCCCGGCATATTGGGGATGGCTGTGATCGACCATGTAGACCAGGGCTTCCACCTTTTTGCCGTTATGAAGGTCGATATGGTGCCAATGTTCCTTGTAGACCATCGTGACCTGCTCCCGGGCCCGCAGATAGTCCAGCGTCTGCGGCCAGTTTTCCTCAGCGACCTGGTAGGCCATGCCGCTGCAGGTACCGCCATTGTCCAGGCCGAAAACGAGACCCGGCCGTTCCTGGGTGCCGCGGTGGACCCAGGAATAGACGCAGAGTGCGCGATGGGCGCCATGCAGCAACGCTCTTTCGGCACGCAGATGGTCAAATCCGGGCTTCCACATCAATGAACCGTAGCCAAATACCCAAAAATCGCTCATATCGACCTGTCTTCTCGTTCGCAGGTGGGAGATATCAATCCAAGCCCGCCGATTCAATCCGCCCCGGCGGCGGTAAATTCAAATAGAGGGTGATTGAACCGTGACGAGCGCCGAGAACAAGCCTGCCAAACCGGCAAGACGCCGCTACATCCTGTTGTTCGGCGTGATCGTCCTGGTTATCGCCGGCTGGACCGCTGCCTGGGCCTACGGCCGCTCGGTTCTGGCGGACCAGCTCGACCGGCAGATCGCCGGAATGGCGGAGCGCGGATTGCAGATTTCCTGTGCGGACAGGACGATCGCCGGTTTTCCGTTCCGCTACGAAGTCGGCTGCCGCGACATGCGCTCGCTGGACCGGGCCGGTTCCGAGGCCTCCCTCGGCGGACTGAACGCCGTGGCGCTCGTCTACAAGCCCTGGCATGTGATTTTCGAAGCCAAGTCTCCGGCGTCCATGGAGATACCGCTGACCGGTGTATCCGGCGATGTGAGTTGGGATGTCGCCCGGGCAAGCATGACATTCGCGAACGGTTCGCTCGGAGAGCTCGACGCGGTGGTCGCCCGTCCGGAGGCCGCTGTCGAAAATGCCTTCTCGGCCGGCCTGTTTTCGGCGGACAAGGCTGAGGTACATCTGCGTGAAGTACCGGATCAGGCGGGTGCGCTGGAAGGCTTCGTGTCGGTGAATGCCCTCAAGCTGAAATCTTTCCCGGAGCTTCAGGAAACGGTCGACCTGCGCGGGCAGGTACAGGTTACCGGGGGCGAGGCTCTGCTCGCCGGGGCCGATCTGGTCTCGCTGGTCCGGATGAACGACGACGAGCTGCCGGTCAAGCTGGTGCTCCTGGAAGCGGGCCTCGGGGAAAGCCGGGTGGGCGCCAGCGGTGATCTTCTCGTCAATGGCGACGGCACGTTGTCGGGAACGCTCGACGTCACGCTCGGCAACGCAAATGCCCTGCTGCAGTCTCTGAAACCGTTGTTTCCACCCGAGAACCAGACCTTCGCGCTGATGGAGAACGTGGTGAAGGGCCTCGAACCGGCCGCGACGGAGATCGACGGCGTTCCGTCGATCAAGCTGCCGGTCGTCATCGACCGGGGTACGGTGCGTGCCGGCTTCCTGCCGCTCGGCCGGATCCCGCCGCTGTTTCAGGCGGGGATCTGAGCCCACCTGGCAGGGTTTGGGTCCGCCCACGCGTGTCCGGTTGATATCAGGAACCTTCATCCGCAGTGCCATGGGACTCGGGCGGAGATATCCTCGTTTGCCTTCCCGGACGCAGCGAAGCGGAGATCCGGGATCCAGTAGCCCGGTGACGATCTATTTCGCAAACAGAGGCGATTATTGGGCCCCTGCCTGCGCAGGAACGGCAAAGGTGATGCTATGCGTCAGCTTTCATTCCAGGCTGCACCAGCTTCAACCGAACATTTGCGCGGTCCACTGCAGAACCTCTTCTCGTCATTCCGGCCGGCGCCCTCGCGCGAACCGGAATGACGGATGAAGTCTGTCTCAGTTCCCCGCGATGCGGTCGATCGGGATCACGTAGCTCTTGCGGTGATCGGGCTCGGCGATCTTTTCGTAAAGCGCCACGGCGGGGGCGTTCTTGCCAGGGACCAGCCAGCGCAGATGCAGCCAGCCGCGGCTCTGGCCTTCGGTCACGAGGGTTTCGATGATCCGGCGGCCGATTCCCTTGTTGCGGTGATCCGGATGAACGTAGATGTCGTCCAGCTGACCGATGCGCAGCCCGGTGATCAGCTCCGGCAAATCGAAGAACACCGCAAAGCCGATCAGTCTATCGCCATCGAAGGCGCCGACGACCTCGGCCGTCTTGTCGCCCAGAATCCGTTCCGCGTAATATTCGTCCGGACGGCGCGGCGCTCCGCGTTTCAGCGCCTGGGCGTTTTCGGCAATAAGCGGGGCAAGCTGATGGGCATCATCCAGCCCAAGGGCTCTGATTTCGGTTTTCGTCATGAATTCCCCGGAAGTGGCAGATCATTGAAGCGACGCCCACCATGTCCCGAAACCGGACCGGGGATCAAGGACTTCAATCAAATTCCCGGTAAGTCTTTCGTTGCCGGCGGTTTCGTGCCATGAGCAGCGGCGAAATATAACGCGGGAATTGACATGACGGACGCGGCAAGGCTGAAAGCGACTGTTATCGGGTTGAGCGCCGTCCTGATGTGGGCGACGCTCGGCTTGTTCGGGGCGGGCTCCGGCCAGGTGCCGCCGTTTCTGATGAACGCGCTCTGTTTCGGAACGTCCGGAATCCTGGCGCTGATCTGGCTCGCCGCCACCGGCAGGCTGCGTCTGCTGCGCCAACCCCTAAAGGTCTGGGCTTTCGGGACTTTCGGCCTTTTCGGCTTCCACTTCTTCTATTTCACCGCCATCCGCAACGCCCCTCCGGTGGAGGCGAACCTGATCAATTACACCTGGCCGCTGCTGATCGTCCTATTTTCCGCGTTCCTGCCCGGCGAGAAATTGCGCCTGCATCACATCGTCGGCACGGTTCTGGGGCTCGCCGGAGCGGTTCTCCTGATCACAGGCGGCGAGGGTATTTCGTTTTCCGGCGGCTCGACGCTTGGCTACGCGGCCGCTGTCACCTCCTCGCTTTTCTGGTCGAGCTATTCGGTTCTGTCCCGCCGTCTCGGCGCCGTGCCGACCGAGGCGGTCGCCGGGTTCTGCCTGATGACGGCGCTTCTCTCCGCGCTCTGTCATGTGATGCTGGAGGAGACAATCTGGCCTTCGGGCACATTGGAATGGGCATCCGTCCTGGCACTTGCCCTCTTTCCGGTCGGGCTGGCGTTCTTCACCTGGGACATCGGCGTCAAGCGCGGCGATATTCAGGTCCTTGGGGCTGCGGCCTATTCGGCGCCGCTGCTTTCCACGCTTCTCCTGATCGTCTTCGGCTTCGGCGCCCTGACGCTGTCGGTCGGGATCGCCTGCCTGGCCATCACGCTTGGAGCGGTGATCGCCGCGAAAGACATGATTTTCCGGAAATCCGGCAACCGGACCGTCGCGGACTAGCCATTCCCCTTTCGGGGCATTTCCCTTCCTTCGGCAATCCACTAGGTTGGCCGCATTCCGTTTCGAGATCCTTCAGGACCAGCCGATGACTGTATCTTTCAGACCCCGCCGCTCCGCTCTCTACATGCCGGGCTCCAATGCCAGGGCTCTGGAAAAGGCCAGGACGCTCGACGTCGATTGCCTGCTTCTGGACCTGGAGGATGCGGTCGCGCCGGATGCCAAGGAGCTTGCCCGAACGCAGATCGGCGAAGCGGTCACGGCCGGCGGTTATGGCGACCGGGAGGTCGTCATCCGGATCAACGGCCTGGACACGCCCTGGGGCGAGGACGATCTGGCTGCTGCCGTCAAGGCCGGGCCGGATGCGATCCTGGTGCCGAAGGTCAACAAGCCGGCCGACCTGCAGCGCATCGCGCATAAGCTCTCCGTTCTCGGTGCACCGGCGGAACTGAAGCTCTGGGCGATGATGGAAACGCCGGAGGCGATGCTGAATGCCGGCGCGATCGGCGCCTGCGGCAAGGACGCACAAGTGCGGCTGTCCTGCTTCGTCATGGGCACCAACGATCTCGCCAAGGAAACCCGCGCCCGCCTGACCCCGGGCCGGGCGGCGATGATGCCCTGGCTGATGACCTGCGTGGCGGCGGCGCGGGCCGGCGGCATCGATATCCTGGACGGGGTCTATAACGCCTTTCAGGACGAAGAGGGGTTTGCGGCGGAATGCGCGCAGGGTGTCGATATGGGCATGGACGGCAAGACGCTGATCCATCCCAAGCAGATCGGTCCCTGCCACGCGGCCTTCAGCCCCTCGGAAGAGGAAATCGCCTGGGCGCGCAGGATCAACGAGTTGTTCGATCTTCCGGAAAACGCCAGCAAGGGCGCGATCCAGGTGGACGGCAAGATGGTCGAGCGGCTACATGCGGAGATGGGCAAGCGGGCGATCGCCATCGCCAACGCCATTGACGCCCGAAGCTGACCGCCAGGAACGAGAGAGATCCATGAAGCTTTATCGGTTTATCACCGGCCCCGACGACAGCGAATTCTGTCATCGCGTCACCCAGGCCCTCAACAAGGGCTGGGAGCTCGCCGGGTCCCCTTCGCTGACCTACGACGCCACGCGTGGCGCCACCGTCTGCGGACAGGCGGTGACGAAGGAAGTCGAAGGCTTGGAATATTCACGCGATCTCAAGCTCGGCGATTACTGAAAAATCCCTGCCGCCCCGCCTTCACCCGTTCCGTGAAAGCAGGGCGAGCTGTTTCGGTCGCGTTTTATCGCCCTCTGCACCCAATGCGTCTCAACGGGGCATTGGATGCGTTCGTTGCTGTGCCGAATGCTTCAGTGCTTGAGCTTGTTGGACAGGATCTTACCGATTTCTTCAGCGTCGAACGGTTCCTTGAGGAATTCGTATAGCGGCCTGAGTTTTTCCGGGCCTTCCAGATAGTCGTCGTACCGCAGGCGGTAGCAGCAATTGTTGGCATCGGAATAGGTTTTGGTCATTTCCTCGAAATTGTCCCAGCGGCGGCGGACATCGGCTTCGTTCATGTTCTTCCAGAACGATGACTTGATGACTTCCTCGAAGGCACGGTTCTGGAAAATGAATCGGCTGTTCGGGAAATATTTCCGGATCGTGTCGATGAACTTGGAGAAATACTTCGGTTCGTTGTGATAGCGGATCTCCTTGAAGCCCAGCACGCGCGCCGGTCCCTTGGGGCGAAGCACCTGGGAAACGAAGGTATCGAAGAGAGCCATTGCATAGTCGTCGGCATCCACGTCTTCCATTCCGAACCACGGATCCATGGAGGTTCCGACCATCTTGCCGAAATAAGGCCTTTGAGCCGAGAGCTCCGAACGGAGCGGTTCGTGACGCTGCGCGTAGTTGGATTCGCCGGCAATCGCGGTAATCGACTTGCACAAATGCAGCAGGGCATTGCCGTTTTCTCCCCGGATGAAGTATCCGGGAATCGAATTCAAAAGATGCTGCGTAAGGGTCGATCCGGACCGGCCGAATGCGACGACAAACACATATCCGTCCTGAGGATAGTACAAGGCAGGAAATCGCCGGTGTAATTCGAAGTTGTCTTCCCTCAATGGCAATACATTCGTCATGCTGTTCCAACTCCTCTAAACGACCCGGTTTCCTGCAGCGTTGCCAACCGGTGATGTGTCACTACAGCCTAAGCATGCACGCCGCCGGTTTCGTCCGCCGGCCGGAAAGCCTGCCTAAAAAAGAGGTTGCATTTCAATGCTGTCGTTACCTTCGCGGGTGACTAGAGCCTCGAATGATGGCTGTTTTTTGTCACGCCTGCCGGTAACTCTCCTGATCGTGCGGTAACGGAAAAGAATTCTGAATCCGGCTGCCGGAAGGAGGCGTTTTTCGCGTCCGGCTGCTGGAAAACTGTGCAGATTGCCTGTTTGTCAGGCCGCAAACAGGGCGGAAAAACCGGGCTTCAATGTCGAGCGCGGCAGGACCATCTGCGGCCAGGCGGTGACCGGAGAAGTCGACGGGAAGGAGTGTTCGCCCGACATGAAAGTCGGGGAATACTGAACCCCTTATACCAACCGGTTTCAGCCGTGACCGGATCGGTCATGCGATACCGCCTCTGGAAACGCGCACGGCTTCCGGTGTGAGCGGAAGCCGTCAAGCGTGGTGGGGTTTATGGAATCCGGGAAACGCGGTCAGGACTTCCTGAGGAACGCATCGACACTGTAGCGTCCGGCGCCGAAGGCGACGACCTGCAGCAGGCCGCCCGCGATGCTGACGTTCTTGAAGAAGTGAATGAACTGGTTTTGGTCGCCGATCGCGTTGTGGAAGATCAGCGCAGCGGCAAGCGAGAAAACGGCCAGTGCCGCAGCGACGTAGCGTGTCTTGTAACCCGCGATCAATGCGATGCCGCCGGCGATTTCCAGAGCGACCGCCCCGAGATAGGCAAGGGTCGCGAAGGGCAGGCCTGTGGCGTCGATCCAGGCGATGGTGCTTTCTGCCGCTCCGAGCTTGGCAACTCCGGAGAGAAGGAACAAGGGGGCGATCAGCAGGCGGCCTGCAAGCGGCACAACGCCGTCGAGGCTGCGGGTGATCGCGGTTTCGCTCCGATGAGCGAAGGAAGTCACATCGAGATTTGCCATTTCAACTACTCCTGTTCAGTCGGGCAATCACCTTGACCGCCCAGATCTGTTGACAAGATAGAGTTTACTATTTCTGGCATAAGACCTATATTTCAGATCGTTTTGTTTCATATTATTGAACAATTGGCCTGTTCTCCAATTCAGGCCTTTTGGTCGCGGCACTCCCCGGTAGGAAACGCTCGCGCATTCCAAATTTCCGCAATATCATTTCGTAACGTCAAATTGCATCCGGCCGAGCCGCTTGAAAGTATTTTCTGACCATACCTAAAGGAAAACGACATGGGTTTCTTCGACTTTGTAAAGGACGCGGGAAAAAAGCTTTTTGGCGATGACGAAGCGCCCGAAACGAGCGCCGAAGCGATCGAAAAGGAAGTTGCCGATCTGGGGCTGGATGGCGACGTCAAGGTTGCGGTGGAAGGCGATACCGTGAAGATCGCCGGGGCGGCCCCAACGCAGGAAGCCCGTGAAAAGCTGATCCTCGCCGCCGGCAATGTCCTGGGAATCGCGAAGGTCGAGGAGGAAATATCGGTCGGGTCGAGCGAACCGGAAGCAAGTTTCCACACCGTCGTGAAGGGGGATACGCTTTGGAAGGTCGCTGAAAAGGCCTATGGCAACGGGTCCAAATATCAAGCGATTTTCGAGGCGAACAAGCCGATGCTATCGGATCCGGACAAGATCTATCCAGGGCAGGTTCTGCGCATTCCGGCCCTGTGAGCGCTTCTTTCGCGTATCGCCCGATGCTCGAGCGCCGCAGTTTTCGCCTTGCGGAGCGACCGGGCGATGTGAACCGTTCTTGTGGTTGACTGCGACAGAAGTGTGCGAGGCGTCAAGCCGGCTCCCTAACGGCAATGCCGTCGTCCAGGAGGTCTTCCACGAACCAGGCGGCGAACTGGTGACGGCCGGAGACATTCGCCTTGGCATAGATGCGGGTCAACTGTGCCCGCACGGTGCCTTGGGCGGCTCCGCGCAACCGCGCGATTTCGGCTAGGTCCAGCCCTTTCAGGGCGAGCAGCCCGACATCGCATTCCGCCGGTGTGAGACCCCATTCGCTGAATTGGGTCTCGATGATCCGGCTGAGGTCGCCACGGGCGGTTTCAAGCGCGCGCTCCTGGTCGCGCATCCTTTCCAGCGTGATCCTGAGCTGCCAGCCGACAAGAAAAATGCCCGAGATCAGCACAAAGGCGATAAAGGCCTCGAAGACGGAATGCGGACTGGCGGGCTCGTCGAAAAGGTCGGAAAAGGCGTCGCCGACGAAGAAAACCGCGGCGACGGTCTGCAGCAGCATGAAGGCGGCAAGGGCGGCCGTCTGCCGCCGCCCCGGTTGAAGAGGGAAATTGGCGAATTTCATTTGTTCCTGACCCGGCCGAAAACCATCGGACGTATAAGATTACGCCTCAGGGAGCGGCTTTCAACCACGACACCCGCAACGTGGATCAGCGCCAGGACGAGCATCAGGTTGGCTGCCACTTCGTGCACCTCTTCAGCGGCCTCGCGGAAGCCGGTCATCTCCGCACCACCGTCATGGTTGTCCGCGTTGACGAGGACGGACCAGTCGCCGGCGGCAACGGCCGCCTTTTCCTCCGCGATGGTGACCGGGCTTCTGGCGCCCGTCATGACCAGGCCGGTTGCCGTCACCGCGACCAGGCAGCCCCAGAGCGCATAGACCATGATCGCCGCGGCGGGATTATGGGAGGGATATTCCTTTGGCTTGCTGCGCACCAGGGCCAGCAGGTGGGAGACCGCGGCGCGCGGATCGGGCAGGAACGCTGTGAACCGGGCCTCGGCGGGACCGAACAGCCCCCAGACAAAGCGGAGCGCCAGCAGCCCAAGCACCGCCCAGCCGATCCAGATATGGATGGTCCCGCCGGGTTTGTTGATCAGCCCGTTGGCAATCACCGCGCCCGCGATCAGCCAGTGACTGGCGCGCACGAGCGGGTCCCAGGGATCGGGGGGGCTCAAAGCCCCCGCGCCCTGCGATGAAGAATCGCGATTGGCCATCGTCAGTCGTCAGCCTTGATATTGGTGACCTTGCCGCTCTTCGGGTCGATATAGACCTCCCACAGCTTGTTCGAGGCATCGGTGCACTTCGCCTCGATCTGGCCGTCCTCGGCTTCGAATTCCTTGACCGTGCACCCGGCTTTGGCCAGGGCGGCGGTGGCTTCTGCCGGGTTGGTGCCGACCGTGTCTCCGACAACCGGCATGGCGTGCGCCGCGACCGGGACGAGGGAAAGGCAGAGGACGGCCAGAGATTGCTTCAGCATGGTGTGTTCCTTGTTCCAGTTAGGGTGCGGCCAGGCTTGGCCTCGTATTTGTCTGACCCCGGAAACAAGGAACGGTCGATAGTCGGAATGCTGATTCCGGCCTCCGTAAGCAGATGCTTACGCTGGCGGAGGGGAGCTTGTGGACATGTTTCGATGGCAGCCGGTCCGGTCGAGGATCTGCCGACGGGCAATGGTTACGGCAGAGCTTCGGGGAAATTTCGACAGTTGCCTTAAAAAAACAACGCTGGCGACAACGGTTCCGGCGGAGAAACCTGCTATAGGCAGCGCCTATCAGCGTCGGCGGTTTTCGCCGGAGATTATTTTCTCTTCTGTTGTCTGAAATTTTTTTGAATTGGAAAGTTGATATGCTTGAATTTGCCGGAACCGGCGGGGTACCGCCGACGCTGGACCCGCAGATCCTCATGAACGAACCGCACAAGCGGTTCGCGGAACTGCGGCGGGAGCATCCTGTCCTCGCCTTCGGGCCGGGACAATATCTGATCCTGCGGGCAGGGGACGTCCAGTCCCTGCTGACACATCCGGGAACGCGCCAGGTCGAGGGCGCGGAATATGTGGCACTGAACCGTGTTCCGGAAGGGATCACCAGGCAATTCCAGTCCGACTTCTTCCTGTTCAAGAATGGCGAGGCGCACCGGGCCAGACGCGGTCTTTTTGCCCGCAGCTTTTCCCACAAGGCGATGAAGGACCTGCGGGGCCTCGTTCGGGCCGAGGCCGACCGCATCGTCTCCACGCTTCCACGCGGAGAGAGTTTCGATTTCGTCGACCGGATGGCGGCCCGTGTCCCGGCCGAGCTGATCGCCGCCATCCTGGGTCTGCCGCAGTCCGAAGCGTCCTACTTCGCCGGGCTGGTTTATGTCGTTTCCAAGAGCGTCGCGCCGATCTATCCGCATGAGGACCATGCGGCCGTCGAAAGCGCGATGGCGGAGCTCTATTCTTACGTGGAAAGCCACCTCGTGGCGCGGCTGGCAGCTCCGGCCGAAGATCTCCTTTCGTCCCTCGCCGTCAGCTGGCGGGAGGAGAAACCGATTTCCTTCGAATCGCTGGTATTCCAGGTTCTGGGAATGATTGTCGGTGGCAGCGACACGACGCGGGCGGCCTTCGCGATGCTTGTCGCGCTGCTGCTGGAAGATGGCGACGCGTGGCGGGCCGTGCTTGAGGATCCGGATCTTGTTCCGGGAGCTGTCAGCGAGGCGCTTCGATACGAACCGTCGGTCGGGACGATCCCCCGGGTGACGACGGAGGCGATGCCCGTCGGCGGGGTCGATTTGCCCTCCGGATCCTTCCTGCGGCTCAGCACCCTGTCTGCGCTGCGGGATCCGGATCTCTATGCCGATCCCGATCGCTTCGACATCCGCCGGACCGACCATCCGCGCCTGCATCTGGTGTTCGGTCTCGGCCCGCACCGTTGCATCGGCGAGATGCTTTCCCGGATCGAGATGGAGGAAAGTCTTGCCGCGGTGCTCAGCGCCGCGCCGCGAATCCGTATGGAGGTGGCGCCGGAAATGCTCGGCTTCGGCGGCATCCGCCAGATCACGCCGATGCAGGTGCGCATCGACTGACGGCCCGTGGTTCCGTCAGGGTCCGAACTGCGCCGCGAAAACCTCTTCGTAGATCTTTTCGACCAGCCGGGCCTCTTCCGGCCCCTGCCGGTAAAGATTGCTGAGCCCGGGCGCCGCGTTGACTTCCAGGACGATGGCGGCGACGTCCGGGCGTGGCTCGTGCGGCAGGATCAGGTCGACGGCGGCATAGCGGAGCGCAAGAGTTCCGGCCGAGAGCCGGGCGACGGCGGCGAGATCCGGAGCCAGGTCTTCCGTCGCAATCCGGGCCGTGCCGCCGGAAGAAAGGTTGGCGATGGGCAGGAGCGTGACGGTCTCTCCCGCCGCCGGCACGCTTTCCAGCGTCAGGCCCTGTTGCGAAAGTTCGAAATCGATCCGTCCGTCGGACGGGTCGATCCTGTCCTGCGCATCGAGAAGGGCGGCAAGACTGCTCGCACCGTTGCCTGTCACCTGCGGCGGATGCCTTTCGATGGCGGCAAGCACTTCGCCGTCGAGAACGATCACCCGCAGCTCGGTACCGCGGATTTCCTCCTGGACCAACAGCTGCTCGTGCCGTTTCGCCAGGATGCGCAGGGCGTTTTCGAGCGTGTGATAGGTGTCGGCCCGCATCACGCCCTCGCCTTCCCGTCCGGCATTGGGCTTCACGTAAAGCGGAAATCCCGTTTCTTCGGCGAAATCCAGTACCTCCTCCGGCGGCCGTCTGCCGGCGCGGATGTCCTTGCCCAAAACGAAACGGCCGGCGGGAACGGCGATGCCGTTTTCTTTCAGGAACAGGGCGGCATAGGCCTTGTCGGCTGCAATCTCCGCGGCGCCGAAGCTGTTCAGGTCGAAGCGGGTGCCCTTGAAGAACCAGCGTTTTCCCGCAGGGCTTTCGACATATCCGGCATGGCCGTGCGGGTCTCCGGCGGTCAGCCGAAAGCCTTTTTGCGCGCAGAATTTTTCAAGGAGTTCGAAGACGACCGACCGCCTGCCGGGGAGAGACACCGCGGCCGCCCTTTCCGCCCGGACCGCCGGTCAGTTCTTGTTCTGGCGGGCGTTCGCCAGATAGTCGATCTTGAACAGGTCGGGATTGGTCGGGCCGTTGGAGACGACGTTATAGACCGCGACGGATGTGTCGTAGCCCTGCTGGTCCGTGACGGTCCATTGCTTCAGGGCGTAATCCTGGGCGTCGAAGATCAGGGTCAGCGTACCGGAATTGAATTTGGTCTTGTCGAAGATCGTGACGGTGACCAGGTCTTCTTCCACCAGAACGTTGGTGACATTGGTGTCCTTCTGCAAGTCGATCGTATCCGACAGAAGGAAGCGCAGCGGGGTCTGGCCGAGCGGCCAGATGTCCTGGGTGTTCAGCTTGCGGTCGCGAACGGAAACGGATTTGCCGTCCGCCACGATGTCGAGCACCGACGGCTTGTTGTAGTAGAAACGCACCTTGCCGGGACGGGCGATATAGAACTTGCCATCCGACTGGCTGCCGTCCGGACCGAACTGGATGAAATCGCCATGCATGGTCTTCACGGAATTGAAGTAGGCGTTCAGGTCCTTCAGGGTCTTCTGCTCTTCTTCGGTCAGGGCCTGTGCGGAGGCCAGCGCCGTCATGGACAGGGCGAGGGCCAGCGTCACTTGGATCAAGGGCTTGACCAGGCGATGAGCGAAGCGTTTCAGCATGATGCATGTCCTAATCGTTGGCGCGTCGACGTTGTTATTATGCCCTAGCTAGTCATCGTGTGTGGCAAAGCTTTGGCAGTTTTTTCGTCAAAATTCCTCTTCGACGCCGTTTTGCACGAGAATTTCGCGCTTTCCGGCATGGTTGGCAGCACTGATCAGGCCTTCCTGTTCCATGCGCTCGATCAGCGACGCGGCGCGGTTGTAGCCGATCGACAGGCGCCGCTGGACATAGGAGGTCGAGGCCTTCTTGTCGCGCAGCACCACGGCAACCGCCTTGTCGTATAGATCGTTACCCTCGTCGCCGCCTGCAAGGCCGCCGCCGCCGTCATAGGGGCTGTCCGCCTCGTCGTCGTCTTCGGTGACGGCTTCAAGATATTGAGGAGATCCCTGAACCTTCAGGTGCTTGACGATTTCCTCGACCTCGTCGTCCGACACGAAAGGACCGTGGACGCGCTGGATACGGCCGCCGCCGGCCATGAACAGCATGTCGCCCATGCCGAGGAGCTGTTCGGCGCCCATTTCGCCCAGGATGGTGCGGCTGTCGATCTTCGAGGTCACCTGGAAGGAGATACGCGTCGGGAAGTTCGCCTTGATGGTACCGGTGATGACGTCGACCGACGGACGCTGGGTCGCCATGATCAGGTGGATGCCGGCTGCACGGGCCATCTGGGCGAGCCGCTGGATCGCACCTTCGATGTCCTTGCCGGCGACCATCATCAGGTCCGCCATCTCGTCGACGATCACGACGATATAGGGCATCGGCTCGAGCGGCAGCTCCTCTTCCTCGTAGATCGGCTGGCCGGTGTCGCGGTCGAAACCGGTCTGGACGGTGCGGGTGAAGCTCTCGCCCTTCTCGAGCGCCTGCTTGATGCGGGTGTTGTAGCCGTCGATGTTGCGCACGCCCATCTTGGACATCTTCTTGTAGCGGTCCTCCATCTCGCGGACGGTCCATTTCAGCGCGACGACGGCTTTTTTCGGATCGGTCACCACCGGTGTCAGCAGGTGCGGGATGCCGTCATAGATGGAGAGTTCGAGCATCTTCGGGTCGATCATGATCAGCTTGCACTGTTCCGGCGTCAGCCGGTAGAGCAGCGACAGGATCATGGTGTTGATCGAGACGGACTTGCCCGAGCCGGTGGTCCCGGCCACCAGCAGGTGGGGCATGCGCGCCAGATCCGCGACGACGCTTTCGCCGTTGATCGTCTTGCCGAGCGCCAGCGCCAGCTTGGCTTTGGACTTCTCGAAGTCCTGGGCCGCCAGCAACTCGCGCAGATAGACGGTCTCGCGCCGTGCGTTCGGCAGTTCGATACCGATGGCGTTCTTGCCGGGGATCACGGCCACGCGCGCGGAGATTGCGCTCATGGATCGGGCGATGTCGTCGGCGAGGCCGATGACGCGGGAGGACTTAATGCCCGGCGCCGGTTCCAGCTCGTAGAGGGTGACGACCGGACCCGGACGGACCTCGATGATCTCGCCGCGCACGCCGAAATCCTCCAGAACGCCTTCCAGGATGCGGGCATTCTGTTCCAGTGCATCGGCGGAAAGACCCGGCACCTTGCCGCCCGCCTTGGGTTCGGCCAGCAGGCGGAGCGGCGGCAGTTCGTATTCCTCCGGCGCGCCGAGGAAGGACGGCTGGGCTTCCTCGATGGCCCGCTTCGACTGTTTCGGGCGCGGGGCGGGTGGAATCACCCGGCCATTCTGGGGCGCCATGGGCTGGGCCTGCTGTGGTCCCGGCGCCTGGGGCCCGGGTTCCGGGGCGGCGATGCCGACCGGAACGGCCGGCTGTCCGGGTTCGGGACGTCCGGATACCGGTCCCTTGTCGATCATTAGCTCGTCGGGCGCGAAGGACTGGCCGTCCTCGCCATAGGGGTCATCGGCATAAAGCTCTTCGGCGTCGTCGCCGTCGGCATAGCGGCCGCGTTCGTAGAGTTCGTCCAGGCCGTCGTCGTCCTGCGGCATCAGCCGGCCGGCTAGCGCCCGGCGGAAGGCCTTCAGGCGGTTGCCCTGACGGGTCTCCTCCGGCTCATGGTCGGTATCCTCGTCTTCGTCGTCCCAATACTCTTCCTCGGCAGCGTGCGAGCGTTTCAGGCCGGTCATGCGGCGGAGCTGGGCGACGGACTGAAGCCCCCAATGGGTCATCTGGCCCATGAAGGCACTCGCCATGAGGCTGAGGCGGGATTCACCTTCCTCGTCGTCGAGCCCGAGATCCTCTTCGATCGACTTGCCGTGGCCCTTCGGCGCGGCCGTTGGCTCGACCCGCTCCGCGGGCTTGCCTGCGGAGCCGAGCCAGCCGGCGGCGGCCAGCAGGAACAGCACGGCCGGCACGCCGAGGCCGAGACCGCCGACAATCGTTGCCGCGCCATCGGTCATGTTGGAGGTGATCAGCGCCGGAAAGCGGTGAACCATGTCGCCGAAGAAACCGCCGAGACCGGTGGGCAGCGGCCAGCTTTCCGGTACCGGCAGCGCCGCCAGGGCGCCGGCGGCGAGCGCGGACCCGATCACCCAGTAGACCAGGCGCTTGCGACCGATGCCGAGCGCGTGGCCGGTCAGGAGCCGCCAGCCCCACAGGACCAGCGGGACCAGGAAGACGGCGGTCGCCAGGCCGATGGTCTGCATCAGGATGTCGGCGAGGATCGCGCCCGGCGCACCGAGCGCGTTGCGGACCTGTCCGCCGGTCGCATGGTTGAGGCTCGGGTCGCTGACCGACCAGGTCGCCAAAGCGGCGGCGAGCATCGCGGCGACCGCGATGATACCAAGGCCCGCCGCACCGACCAGATTGCGCCGGAGAAAGCGTTTGACCGGGCTTTCGGTGTCCAGAAGGTCAACCGAAGACCGGCGGCCGTTTCCGCGGACTGCGCTTGCCCGTCTCATGCTTTGTCCCCCAACCAGTTTGCCATGCGTTCGAGCGCCGTTTCTGCCTGTTCGAGCTGCGCCACCAGGCCGACGCGGATGTAGTTCCGTCCAGGATTGCTGCCGTCCGCCTGATCGGAGGCCAGGAAGCTGCCGGGCAGAACCTTGACCCCGATGTCGCGCCAGAGAGACCGCGTGACGGAGACAGCGTCGCCCCACTTGCCGGTGTCGAGCCACAGGAAAAACCCGGCCTCCGGCGTCACAGGTCCGAGAATCGGTCCGAGCAGGCGTTCCGCCACCGCGAATTTTTCGTTGTAAAGCCGCCGGTTCTCGATGACATGGGCCTCGTCCTGATAGGCTCTGACGGCAACCGCTTGCGCGGGCAGCGGCACCTGCGGTGCGGCGAGGCCCCGGAATGCGGCCCATTTTTTCAGGAATTCAGGGTCGCCGGCGGCAAATCCGCAGCGCAGACCGGCAAGGTTCGACCGTTTCGACAGCGAATTGAACACGATGATGTTGGCAAAGCCGCCGTCCATCGCCTTTGCCGCCTCGAGGATGCCGGGCGGCGGCGTCTCGCGGTAGATTTCCGAATAGCACTCGTCGGCAAAAATATAGAAGCGGTGCTTGCGAGCCAGTCCGATCAGCCGTTGCCAGTACGCGATGTCGGCCACAAAGCCTTCCGGATTGGTCGGCGAGGCGACATAGAAGGCGACGGTCTGGTCCAGAAGGTTCGGATCGAGGCTGTCCAGGTCCGGCAGAAAGTTGTTGCCGGCCACCGCATCGAGCAGAACCGCGCGGGCATCGGCCACATGAGCCGCCGCGGCGTAGGTCTGATAGAACGGATTGGGAAGAATCACCACCGGGTGATCCAGGCCTTTGTCGAGCTGGTCGCGGGCCGAGATCGCGCCGAAGGACAGGCCTTCGCGGGAGCCGTTCAACGGCAGGACACCATGCTCCGGATCGACCAGGCCGTCGAGACCGTAGCGCCTGTCGAGCCAGGCTGCGACCGTCGCGCGGAACTCCGGAGAGCCGCTGATCGGCGGATAGCGGCGGAACCCGTCCATGTTTTCGGCAAGAACTTCCGCCGTGAAGGCGGGAATCGCATGCTGCGGCTCGCCGATGGTCATGACGATCGGGTCGAGCCCCGGCGACTCGCCGTCCAGCAGTTCGGCAAGGCGTTGAAACGGATTGGAGCTCGGCAGGGACGCACCGCGCTTATAGGCTTGTTGGCTGGCAACCATGAATGATCCGGCAGTCGTTACGCATTACTTGCAACCGACCCTATCGCCTGCATGGTAAATCTCTTATTAACCAAGCAGGCGGTTATGCGGTTCTTTCACGTAATTGTCCGGCAGGCAGGTATCGCCTAAGCTGCTGCATCCGCGCTTCTATTTGATCGAAAAGAGTTTCTTATGCCAGAAGGAAAAGATCCGGTTTCCGTCGTCTGTTTCGGAGACTCCCTCACCTGGGGGTTCAATCCGGTCGACAAATCCCGCTACGGTCACGACATCCGCTGGACCAGGCTGCTGCAAAAGGAACTCGGCGACGGATTTTACGTGGTCGAGGAAGGCGTCAACGGGCGCACGACGGTGTTCGAGGATCCGGTGAAGGGCGACAAGAACGGCCTCGCGCATCTCGAAACCGTCCGCAAGACCCACATGCCGATCGATATCCTGGTCATCATGCTCGGCACGAACGACCTTCAGGCGCGATTCTCGATGAATGCCGAAACCATTGCGATCGCCATGGGACGGCTTCTGGATTTTGCCCGCCGGCCGACCGATGACATGGAAGGAAGGGCACCGAAAGTCCTGCTCATGTCGCCTCCCCCGCTGGCTCCCATGGACGGAACGCCTTTTGTTGCGCAATTCAGCGAGCAGAGCGAAGGGGAATCCCACCGGCTCGCGGCCTGCTACCGGGAAAAGGCGGCGGAATACGGCGTGGCGTTTTTCGATACCGGCACCGTCATCTCGGCCAGTCCGGTCGACGCGATCCATTTCGAGGCCGAGCCGCAGGCTGGTCTGGCAAAGGCGATTGCGGAGGAAGTGCGCAAGCTGGCGGTTGGCTGAATACGACTGGCCTAAGGTTTACGAGCTGCAAAAGGGAATCGATACACCGACACACGATTGCCGCCCCTGCGCAGGCAGGGGCCCAGTAACCACTTGCGTTCGAAACATAAATCGCCACCGGGAGTACTAGGTCCCGAATCTCCGCTTCGCTGCGTCCGGGACGGCAACTAGGGTTGGCTTCTGCCGTATCTAGAAGCACAGTGGATGAGAGTTTCGAAGCACAATCAAAGGCAGCCCACTCTTCCAGAATCACGCCGGGCGCCAGCGGATCAAGTCCGGGCATGACGACGGAGAGGGAAAACGACAATCAACGAGCACTTAGGTTCGACGCCGAGGCTGCCGGATCAAAAATCCGAGGTCAGGCCCTTGATTTCCCAGTCGTCGTAGCGGGTCGGCTCCAGTCCGCCGCGGCCGTTGATCTCTTCCGGCATGGCCTTCTGCCTGGCGTCGATCTGCGCGCGCCGTGCCTCGGCCTCCTTCAGCGCGCGCTGGGCCGCGGGCGGCAGGTCCTCGAACTTCCTTTTCGGAGCGTTTTCGGTATCCGCCTTGAGCGAGGGCGCTTCGGCGGAAGAATAGGCGGCGGCGGGATTTTCCGGCTTGTCGGTCATGAAATCGCTGATCGTCCAGATTACGCTTTTGTCACACCATATAGGGCAATCTTGCCAAGAATGGCAGCAATCCCCATCTTCAAATCTGACCTGAGCGCTTTCCGCGCTCACGACGACTTAGGATAGGAAACGGATCGAAGCGGCGATGAATTACGTTCGCACAGCAATGCTTTTGGCGGCGATGACCGCGCTTTTCATGGGCATCGGTTTCATGATCGGCGGCCAGTCGGGCATGATGATTGCCCTGGCGATTGCCGCCGCCATGAACCTGTTCAGCTACTGGAACGCGGATAAGATGGTCCTGCGCATGCACCATGCGCAGGAAGTCGATGAGCGCACTGCGCCGGAATATTACCGGATGGTGCAGCGGCTCGCGCAGAATGCGGGCCTGCCGATGCCCAAGGTCTATATCATCAACAACCCGCAGCCGAACGCCTTCGCGACGGGCCGGAACCCGCAGAACGCGGCGGTCGCCGCCACGACGGGCCTGTTGAACATGCTGTCTCCGGAGGAAGTCGCCGGCGTGATGGCCCATGAGCTGGCCCATGTGAAGAACCACGACACGCTGATCATGACGATCACGGCGACGATTGCCGGCGCGATCTCCATGCTGGCCAATTTCGCCTTCTTCTTCGGCGGCAACCGGAACAATCCGCTTGGCTTTGTCGGCGTTCTGCTGATGATGATCGTCGCGCCCATGGCGGCGATGATCGTCCAGATGGCGATCTCGCGGACGCGGGAATACGCCGCCGACCGCATGGGCGCCCAGATCTGCGGCGAACCGCTCTGGCTGGCCTCCGCGCTCGGCAAGATTGCCGGCGGCGTGGAGCGCATCCACAATCCGGATGCGGAAGCCAACCCGGCGACGGCGCACATGTTCATCATGAACCCGCTGTCGGGCGAGCGGATGGACAATCTCTTTTCCACCCACCCGAACACCCAGAACCGCATCGACGAGCTGCGCAAGCTTGCCGATGCCGGACTGGGCACGGGTGGCCGGGCGGATTTCGGCCGGGGCGCTGCTCCCAGCACGTCCGGTCCGTGGGGCGGTTCGAGCCGTCCGGCACGGTCCTCCACCCCGAGCCATCCCAAGGGTCCCTGGGGATAAGGCCCTCCGAAGGGACAGCCAACCGCTTTACTATGAGCGGCAAACGCGATCGGAGCATCTTGCGTTCGAGAGCAGGATGCTCCGCCCCTCTGGGAGCGATCAACTTTTCTGCTTTCCACACGAAAGCAGGTTGATCTAGAGTGCATGCATTGCGCCGCAGCCGGGCCACCGGTTTGCGGCGCTTGGTTTTGATGCAGACCGGCGCGGTCCGGTCTCAAGTCAGGAAAGTTCCTTGAACAGACGGCCGAACAGAAACCGGAAACCAGCCGGTCAGCAGGAAGAGGCGCAGTCCGAAAAGCCCGGATTTGCCGCCCGCAAGGTGGCTGCGGATATTCTCGGCAATGTGGTCCACAAGAAACGTCCGCTGGATGGGGAACTCGATCCCGCTTCGGGTCATTCGGAGTTCCGTGCGCTTGCCGGCAACGACCGTGCCTTGGTCCGGGCGATCGTCGGTGCCGCCTTGCGGCATCGTGGCGAGATCGATGAAATCCTCGACCGGTTGCTCGACAGGCGCATTCCGGAGAAGACCGGCCGGGTGCTCGACATTCTCCATGTGGCCATCGCGCAGATGCTCTATCTCGACATTCCGGACCGGGCCGCCGTCTCGCTGGCAGTCGACCATGCCTCGGCGGACCGCAGGGCGCGGCCCTATAAGGGGCTCGTCAACGGCGTGCTTCGGCGCCTGGGCCGCGAAAAAGACGAGGTTACGGCGGATCTCGACGCCGAACTGCTGAATACGCCGGACTGGCTGTGGGAAAGCTGGCGGGAGGCCTATGGCGTGGAAACGGCCCGCGAAATCGCCAAGGCCCACCGGAGCGAAGCGGCCCTGGATCTGACGGTGAAATCGGACCCGCAAGGCTGGGCGGACCGGCTGGAGGGCCGGGTGGTCGGTGCCGGCAGCGTGCGCCTTGTCCGCAAGGGTGCCGTGGAGGCGCTGGAGGGCTTCGAAGACGGTGCCTGGTGGGTTCAGGATGCCGCCGCCGCCCTGCCGGCCCGCCTTCTCGGCGATTTAGAGGGCCTGCAAGCGGCCGATCTCTGTGCGGCGCCGGGTGGAAAGACCGCGCAGCTCGTGGCGGCAGGCGCCGAGGTGACCGCAGTCGATATTTCCGCGACACGGCTGAAGCGGTTGGAAGAGAACATGGCCCGGCTGGGCTTCAAGGTCCGGACCATCGCCTCCGATCTCAGGGCATTCGAGCCGGAAGCGCCGTTCGACGCGATCCTGCTCGATGCACCGTGCAGCGCAACGGGCACGATCCGCCGCCATCCGGACGTGCCCTGGATCAAGAAGCCCTACGACATCGAAAAACTCAGCGAAATCCAAGCCGATCTGCTCGACAGGGCGCTTGCCTGGGTGAGGCCGGGCGGACTGGTCGTCTATTGCACCTGCTCCCTGGAGAGGGCTGAGGGAGAAGCCCAAGTCGAGGCTTTTCTGACGCGGCAGGCTGGGAAAGTCGAACTCGTGCCGGTTGATCCGGAGGACATCGGCGGCCTTGGCCCCTGCGTCACAAAGCAAGGCTATCTTCGCTGCCTGCCCTGCCATCAGGCGGGTTCGGATCCCGAAACAACAGGTATGGACGGGTTTTTCGCAGCCCGGTTCAGGCGGCTTTAACGCTGCATAAACCGTTCACTTGCAATGATTCTTTAAATGAAATGCTAACCTTAATGTTTTCTTTTCAGATTAGGAAACCGGAGTAACCCCAATAGTCGCGCGTAAACCATCAGCTACGGGGATGGTTTGGTGAATATCGCAAGCCTCAACGAAAGAAGCCGTATCTGGCGTCTTGTGGCACTGCATGTTTGGCAACGTTCCCTGAAATGGATGCATGGCGGACCGATTTTCCGCATGCAGCCGTTTTCGGCTGTGCCCGCGCGTTTACTGCTCGCGCCCCAGGATCTGCGCACGGCCGACGCGACCAATGCCGCCGACATCTATGGCGGCCGATTCCTGTTTTCCGGTCATCTGGTGGAAACGCAAGGGCGATCGCCCTTCGAACTGGAAGCGGTGCACGAGGATTGGCAGCGGGAGCTGCACAGTTTCGGCTGGCTGCGCGACCTGCGCGCCTCCGACAGCCAGATCTCCCGGCAAAACGCCCGCGTCCTGGTCGAAGACTGGATCCGCTATTGCGGCCGCTGGCATCCGATCGGCTGGGAGGCGGCCGTCGTCACCCGGCGAGTGCTGTCCTGGCTGGCGCATTCGCCGTTCATCCTGCAGGACGGCGACCACGAGTTCTACCGGGGATTCGTCAAATCGCTCGCCCGGCAGATCCGCTATCTGCGCCAGACCATCAACGAGACCGAAGACGGCGTGGAGAGGCTGCATTCGGCCCTGGCGATTGCGTCCGCCTGTATTTCCATGGCGGGCCAGGGGCGGTTCGCGCGCCAGAGCATCCGCCGCCTGGAACATGAGCTCAACCGGCAGATCCTTCCCGATGGCGGCCATATTTCGCGCAATCCGCGCGCGCTTATCGATATTCTCGCCGATCTCCTGCCCATCCGGCAGGCTTTCGTCGCCCAGGGGCTCGAAATGCCGCCCGCCATGCTGCAATCCGTCGACCGGATGATGCCGCTCTTGCGGTTTTTCCGCCACGGCGACGGCGCGCTGGCCCATTTCAACGGCATGGGATCGACGCCGGGCGATCTGGTGGCCACGATCCTCGCCTATGACGACGCCAGGGGCGCCCCGCCCCTCAACGCGCCCCATTCCGGCTACCAGCGTCTGAGCGGCGGTTCGACCGTCGTCCTGATCGATACCGGTCCCGCGCCGGCACTCGGCGTTTCCGGCGATGCCCATGCCGGCTGCCTGTCCTTCGAGTTTTCCTCCGGCCAGAACCGGATCGTGGTCAATTGCGGCGTTTCGCCGAAATCGAACCCGCTCTGGCGCAAGGTCAGCCGGTCGACGGCCGCCCATTCCACGGTGACGATCGAGGATACCTCCTCCTGTCATTTTCTGGCGGAAAGGCCCTTCGGCCATCTGCTCGGCGCGCCTATTCTGTCCGGGCCCGTCAGGGTGCCCGTGGAGCGGGAGGACGACAAGGCCGGCAGCCGGATCAACGCCTCCCATGACGGCTATGCGCCCCAGTTCAAGGTGCTGCATGAACGCGACATGCGCCTGTCGGGCGATGGCACGGTGCTCGACGGCATCGATACGTTCGCGGCGGTCGGACCTGTCGATCCGGACCATCTTTACGCCATCCGGTTCCATCTTTATCCGGCCGTGCGCGCCTCGCTCATCCGCGGCGGGACTGCCGTGCTGCTTGTCTGCCGCGACGGCGAGGCCTGGGAGTTCGAGGCGCCGGGCAGCGAGCTGGCGCTGGAGGAAAGCATTTATCTCTCCGATATCTACGGTCACCGGAAAACCGAGCAGATCGTGATTGCCGGTTCCCTGCTCGAGGTGCCTTCCGTCGGCTGGCAATTCCGCAAGACGGCCACCGCCCGGCTGAGCCGCCGCGGCACCAGCGATTTCGACGATGTGGACGAGTTGCCGCTGGAAGACGAAGAGCCGGCACCTCAAACTTAGCGCCAAAGCCTGCAGGTCGATTGGCCTTAGCATCTTCCGATTTGCCCGAAGACGTGATAGGGCGACGCCAACCTTCCCGGATGATCGTCCTAGAGTCTTTCTCGCGAATTGATTCACTCGAAATTCTCTAGTTTGTTAAGACGCGGTTCCGAGCCGCAAAACCGGTGTCCACTTTTGCTGGAACCGCTCCACCTGCGAGGCATATCCATGGCCATTGTGTCCAAAGCCGTTCCCGTTCCCGAACTGGTTCCCGTCAAACGCGCGCTGCTCTCCGTCTTCGACAAGGCCGGTCTTGTCGATTTCGCGAAGGCTCTGGCGGACCGGGGCGTGGAGCTGGTGTCCACCGGCGGGTCCTACAAGGCCCTCAAGGACGCCGGGCTCACGGTTCTGGACATTTCCGAGGTTACCGGCTTTCCGGAAATCATGGACGGGCGGGTGAAGACGCTCCATCCCATGGTTCACGGCGGTTTTCTCGCCGTCCGGGACGATCCCGAACACCAGGCGGCCATGGCGGAGCACGGCATCACCGGCATCGATCTCCTGTGCAGCAACCTCTATCCGTTCGAGGAGGTCGTCGCCTCCGGGGCCGACTATGCCACCGGCATCGAGAATATCGATATCGGCGGACCGGCCATGACCCGGGCCGCCGCCAAGAACCATGCCTATGTCACCGTGGTCACCGATCCGGCTGACTATGATGCCGTGATTGCCGAACTGGACGCAAATGGCGGCCAGTCGCCGATTGCCCTGCGTAAGAAACTGGCGCTCAAGGCCTATGCGCGCACGGCCTCATACGATGCGGCGGTGTCCAACTGGATGGCGGACCAGCTTAACGAGGCGACCCCGGACCACCGGGCGGTCGGCGGCACGCTGGCCGAGGTGATGCGTTACGGCGAAAACCCGCACCAGACGGCCGGTTTCTACAAGACCGGCGAAAAGCGTCCGGGCGTCGCGACGGCCACGCAGCTTCAGGGCAAGACGCTCTCCTACAACAACATCAACGACACGGACGCGGCCTTCGAGCTGGTGAGCGAATTCGATCCTGCGCGCACCAGCGCGGTCGCGATCATCAAGCACGCCAATCCCTGCGGCGTCGCGGAAGGGGCCAGCCTCAAGGAGGCTTATGAAAAGGCGCTGCGCTGCGACCCGGTCTCGGCCTTCGGCGGCATCGTCGCGCTCAACGGGATGCTGGATGCGGCGGCCGCGGAGGAGATCGTCAAGATCTTCACCGAGGTTATCATTGCGCCGGACGCAGACGAAGCGGCGCGGGAGATCATCGCCGCGAAAAAGAACCTGCGCCTGCTGGTCACCGGCGGTCTTGCCGATGCCCGCGCCAAGGGACTGTTCGTCAAATCCGTCGCCGGCGGGTTGCTGGTCCAATCGCGCGACAACGGGGTCGTCGACGATCTCGACCTGAAGGTGGTCACGAAACGGGCACCCAGCGAGCAGGAACTGGCGGATCTGAAATTCGCCTTCCGGGTGGCCAAACACGTGAAATCCAACGCCATCGTCTATGCGAAGGACGGAGCGACGGTCGGCGTCGGCGCCGGCCAGATGAGCCGCGTGGATTCGGCGCGCATTGCCGCCCGCAAGGCGCTGGACGCCACCGAGACCGCGGGACTGACGGAACCGCTCACCAAAGGTTGCGTCGTTGCTTCCGACGCGTTTTTCCCGTTCGCGGATGGTCTTCTGTCCGCAGCCGAGGCCGGCGCGACTGCCGTCATTCAGCCGGGCGGCTCCATGCGCGACGATGAAGTCATTGCGGCTGCCGATAACGCCGGCCTTGCAATGGTCATGACCGGCATGCGGCATTTCCGCCATTGACACAACCTGACGTTAAGTCAGTTATCAGTATGAAATTATTGTAACAATTACCTTGTGCACTGCAATAAAGGTCGGATTTTGAAGACCTTGTTAACGTCCCGCGCGTAGTCTTGGGCAAGTAGCGGCAGAGGAAGCGCCTGCCGTTTTCTTGCTATCCCCGGAGACTGCCCTGTGTTTAGACGAGCGAAGGTAACGACAAAGCTGATTGCCGCGAGTGCGGCGACCCTGACGGTGGCGTTGGTGGTCGGGATCAGTGCCATTGGCTGGCAGGCATCGCGCATCACGGGCGATCTGGCGCGCTCGGAAGCCGAGGTCGTCGCCCGCGAGCAGGCGCAATTCGTCCAGCGCGGTCTCGAGAAGGGCCTCAAATCCGCCCAGGCCGTTGCCGGTGCGCTCAGCGGTCTGAAAAACGCCAAGGTTGCCGACCGGGAAGCCTGGAGCGCGGTGGTCGAGAACCTGGCGCGCACCAACCGGGACCTGTCCGGCGCCTGGGGTGTGGTCGTCGGCGACCAGCTCGATGGCCGGGACGCGGAATTCGCGGGCAACGAGCGCTGGGCCGAGGGCGGCGAATGGCAACCCTATTATTTCCGCAAGGCCGACGGCAGCCTGGCCTACCGGCCGATCGAGAAGATCCATGTCGGCGACATGAGCAATGCCTCCCAGTTGTGGTTCAACGGCGCCTATGTCTCCAACAAGGATTACGTAACCGAACCCTATAGCTGGGAAGCAGACGGCAAGACGGTGACCGGGGTTTCCTTCAGCATTCCGGTTCGCGACGGCAGCAAGGTGATCGGCGTTGCCGGAGGCGACATCCTCCTCACACCGCTCTCCGAAGAGCTGGGTCAGCAGAAACCGCTTGAGACCGGTTCGGTGCATCTCCTGTCGCAAAACGGCATGTGGATCGCCCATCCCGATGCCTCGATTCTCGGCAGAAACTGGTCCGAAGGACGCTCCGAGGCGGACCTCGCGGTCGCGCGCGAGTTGTTGAGCGCCGTCAAGAACGGCGAACCGTTTGCCTATGACGGTTATTCGAATTCTCTTGGCACCGATGTCCACCGGATCGTGATGCCGGTCGAGGTCGCCGGCACGGATGCCAGGTTCGCAGTTGTCGTGAACGTTCCGAGCGAAACTCTGAATGCGGCCTCCTCCCAGATCACGACGATGATCATTGGTGTCGGTGTGGTTCTCCTGCTGGTGGTTGCCCTGTCAATCTATCTGGTCGGCAACAACATCGTCCGGCGTCCGCTGGAACGGGCGGTCGCCAGCATCCAGGCGCTGATCGACCGGCGCTACGACGAGCCGATCCAGGATACCGATCGCGAAGACGAAATCGGCCGGATCAGCAAGGCGCTGGAAGTATTCCGCGAAAATGCGCAGCAGGCCGAAGCGCTTTCCGCCGAGCAGGAGGAAATCCAGCGGCGGCAGATGGCGCGTGCCGAGCGCATCAGCGACCTGTCCCACAGCTTCGACCGGCAGATCACCGAACTGACCCAGACGGTCATGGTGCAGGTGCAGGACCTGAATGCGGCGTCCGGCACGCTGACGGCGGGCGCGGACGATACCAGCGAGAAGAGCACGGCGGTTGCGGCCGCGTCCGAGGAAGCCTCCTCGAATGTCGAAACGGTCGCTTCTGCCGCGGAAGAGCTGATGGCTTCGGTCGGCGAGATCTCCCGTCAGATGACCCAGTCGACGGAAATCGCCTCCCACGCGGTGGACCAGGCCCACGCCACCAATTCGAAGATCGAGGGACTTGCCGCCGCCGCCAACCGGATCAGCGAAGTGGTCAAGCTGATCACCGACATCGCCGAGCAGACCAACCTTCTGGCCCTCAACGCCACCATCGAGGCGGCGCGCGCGGGGGAAGCGGGCAAGGGCTTTGCGGTGGTCGCGGCGGAGGTCAAGGAGCTCGCCACCCAGACCGCCAAGGCGACGGAAGAAATCTCCCTGCAGATCCAGTCGGTTCAGACCGAAACCGCCGGCTCCGTGGAAGCGATCAAGGGCATTTCGGAAACCATCGAAAAGATGAACGAGATTTCCTCGAGCATCCAGCAGTCCGTCGAACAGCAGGGCCTTGCCACCGACGAAATCGCCCGCAACATCCAGGAAGCCTCCAACGGTACCCAGGAAGTCGCCCAGAACATCGTCAAGGTGGCGGCGTCCGCCGACGACACCGGGAACACAGCCCGTCAGGTCAGCGCGTCCGCGAATGTTCTGCAGACGGAAGCCGACCGGCTGAAACAGGAAGTCGAAAGCTTCCTGGAGAATGTCCGTCAGGTCGGCTGAGCCTTTCAGATTTTCCGAATACGAAACGCGCCGGAGGAGACTGCGGCGCGTTTTTTGTCCTGGAGGCTTTCATCAATACTGTTTTCCAGGGCCGGAAACAGAACCACTTCGCTGCCCCGGCCTAGCGCCGGGGCCTCATCGTAGGTCCCGGATCAAGTCCGGGACGGCGCTGAAAGTGCGGGTTTGGTCTTTCCTCAAATACCGGTCTCATCCCCGCGAAAGCGGGGACCCAGGACTCCTGGGCCGGCGAGCTTTTCACATAGGCAAGTTATGAAGGTTCCGGGATCCCAGCTTTCGTGGGGATGACACTCAATGGGGGGATCGCCTCTCCCGGACCCTTATCAGCAGCGCCAGGCCGACCGCGAAGAATACCAGAATGACGGACATGCCGGCGGGCTGGCTGCTGGTCAGGTCGGTGACGATGCCGACGGCGAGCGGAGCGAGGAAGCTGGTGACCTTGCCTGAGAGCGCCAGAAGACCGAAATACTGGGTCATGTGTTCGCGCGGGGCGAGGCGGATCAGCAGGCTGCGGCAGGACGCCTGAAGCGGGCCGGAGACCGCTCCGATGATCGCCCCCAGGCCAATGAACACCCGTTCCGGCAGGGAAGCGAGAAGCGCGCCTTCCGGGGGCGCTTCGGTGTGAAACACGAAGAACACCGTGGTCTTGTCGATGGAAATCATGCCGAAGCCGCAGATCATCAGGACGATCAGGCTGAAGACGATGACGGGCTTTGCCCCGAACCGGTCGTCCATCGGGCCGCCGAGCAGCAGGCCAAGCGTTCCGGTGACGGTCAGGATGATGCCGAAGGTGCCGATCTCGATGGATCCCCAGCCGAGCTGGCCCGCCGAATAGATGCCGCCGAAGGCGAACAGGGCGACCAGGCCGTCCTTGAAGATCATGTTGGCGACCAGGAACAGGAAAATGTTGGGGTTGGAGCGCGCCCGGGAGAGATTTTCGGTCAGGTCCCGGATGCCTTTGCGGATCGCCGGGCCGATTCTTGCCTGATGCGGCACGTCGGGCACGAACAGGAACATCGGCAGCACGAAGATCATGTACCAGAGCGCGGAAAACGGTCCGGTGGCGCGGTCGCCTTCCCGTGTTGACGCTTCAAGGCCGAGAACCGGCTCGAAGCCCAGAAGCGTCTTGCCCGTCTCCGGGCTTGCGGCAAAGAAGCCGAGCGCGATCACCAGGGAGACAAGGCCGCTTGCATAGCCCATCGCCCAGCCGAAGCTCGACAGGCGCCCGATCCGTTCGGGCGGCACGAGGGTGGGCATCATGGCGTTGTTGAAGACCGTGGCAATCTCGATCGAGAGCGTGCCGATGGCGAAGGAAATCAGCGCGATGGCGATGGCATTCGGGCTGCCGGGCGCGGCGTACCAGAAGACCCAGCAGCAAACGAGAAAGGGAATGGAAAAGAACAGGATCCAGCGCTTGCGCCGGCCCGTGGCGTCGGCGACGGAGCCAAGCACGGGGGCGGAGACCGCGATGCCCAGTCCCGCCGCCGCGGTGGCGTAGCCCCAGAGCGACTGCCCCTCCGCCGGTGTCGCGGCGAGAGCGGAGGCAAAATAGGGGGCAAAGACAAAGGTCGTGATCAGCGTGAAGAACGGTTGTGCCGCCCAGTCGAAGAGCGCCCAGGAAAGCACCGCGCGCCGGTCGGTCTTGTCAGAGGGGATGTCTGAAACGGCGGTCATTTGGCATCAGTCCCTTCCAAATCCGGGCTTGGTCCCGGATTAGGTCTCGGGACAGCGAAGAGTCAAAGGCTTTTCCGCTTTTTATGGTGTCATCCCCGCTTTCGCGGGGATGACAATTGGGAGACTTAGAAATTCCGTCAATCCGACACCTTTGCGTTTCGCCCTGCAAAAAGGCCGGCAAAAGAACTGCCGGCCTTGTAAGCGATGGTGCTTCTGTTGTCGTCACCCGTGACTGTGGATTTCCGACAGCAGGCTGGCGGCGACGGAGAATTTGGACACGCTCAGTCCGCCGTCGAGGATCTCGTTGACGGCCCGCTGCTTGTTGTCGACTTCGCTTTCGTGACTTTCGAGCCAGGTGGCGAAGCCGCCGCATTTGATCGCCTCGATCGCAAGCGTCCGGTGCGCGGCAACCAGCGTCGCCCGGGCCCTGTCCAGGGCGAGGCCGTCATAATAGTCCTGGACATTCAGGTCGTTGGCGAGTTCATGCATGGCGCCGATCCGGAAATGGTGGGCGATCTCGAAGAAGGCGGTGGCTGCCGTGTTGAGATCTGCGTCGGTTTCCTCCGAGACGATGACGATGTCGGGGATGGCGCGCTCCGCAGGAAGCCAGGCGATGCGTTTCGCCAGGGCTTCCGGGACGCCCTGCGAGACATAGTCCGCGACCCTTTCCACCAGGTAGGCCTTTGGCTCTTCGGGAAGGACCGTCTCCATGCGGTCGCGCAGGGCGGTGATGCCGGATCCGAACCGTTCGACGACGGCGGACAGGCCCTTGTCGAAGGACGTGTTGCGCTTGAACCAGACCACCCGTTCCAGAAGCAGGGTCTGGACCTCCAGGTAAAGTTCGAGCTGCAGGAAACCGTCGATCTTGGTGTCGAGCGCGTCGATCTCCTCGTTGAGTTCGGTCAGGCCGAAGCTGTTGCGTACCGCAACGAAGCCCTGGGCGATTTCCGTCGGCGTCGCCCCGGTCTGGTCGATCAGTCGGGTGAGGAAGGTCGCGCCGCCCCGGTTGATCATGGAGTTCGCCAGCATGGTCGCGATGATTTCGCGGCGCAGCCGGTGGCCGTTGATCTCGTCCTGATAGGCCGTGGCCATCTGATCCGGGAAATAGCGGAACAGCTCGCGGGCGAGATAATCGTCATCCGGAACGGAGCTTTCCAGAAGGGCGTCGAACAGGGTGATCTTCGCATAGGCGAGCAGAACGCCGAGTTCGGCGCGGGTCAGCAACTGGCCGCCCTTGCGCATTTCGGCCAGCGTCGCCTCGTCCGGAAGCTGTTCCACCGCCCGGTCCAGAAGGCCTGCCTGCTCGAGCTGGCGCATCATGCGCACCTGATAGCCGAAATCCTCCATACCGCGCAGTTGGGTCATGGAAATCGCCAATGTCTGCAGGTAGTTGTTTCGCAGAACCAGTTCGGCGACTTCGTCGGTCATTTCGGCCAGCAGCTCGTTGCGCTGCTTGACGGTCAGCTTGCCGGACTTGACCGCGGCTCCCAGCGCGATCTTGATGTTGACCTCCATGTCCGAGGAGTTCACCCCGGCGGAGTTGTCGATCGCATCGGAGTTGCAGCGCCCGCCCTTCTTGTTGAACTCAATGCGGGCGAGCTGCGTAAGGCCGAGATTGGCCCCTTCGCCGATCACCTTCGCGCCAACCTCCGCCGCGGTGATGCGGATCGGGTCGTTGGCGCGGTCGCCGGCATCCGCGTCGGTCTGGCTGCTGGCCCGGATATAAGTGCCGATGCCGCCGAACCAGAGCAGGTCGACGTTCATCTTCAGGATCGCCGTCATGATTTCCTGCGGCGGGGCGCTGGACTTGGAGATGTTCAGCAGCGCCTGGATTTCCGGGGTCAGCGGAATGGACTTGAGCTGGCGCGAGAAGACGCCACCGCCCTTGGAGATGAGGTCGGTGTTGTAGTCCTTCCAGGAGGAGCGGCCCAGGTCGAACATGCGCTTGCGCTCTTCCCAGGTCTTCGCCGGATCGGGATCCGGATCGATGAAGATGTCCCGGTGGTCGAAGGCGGCAACCAGCTTTGTGGCCTTGGACAGAAGCATGCCGTTGCCGAACACGTCGCCGGACATGTCGCCCACGCCGGCGGCGGTGAAGGGTTCCGTCTGGATGTCGCGGTTCATTTCCCGGAAGTGGCGCTTGACCGCTTCCCAGGCGCCGCGGGCGGTGATGCCCATCTTCTTGTGGTCGTAACCGGCCGACCCGCCCGACGCGAAGGCATCGCCCAGCCAGAAGTGCCTGCCCTCGGAAATGGCGTTGGCCGTGTCGGAGAAGGTTGCCGTGCCCTTGTCGGCGGCGACGACGAGATAGGGGTCGTCACCGTCGAAGCGCTGGACCCGGTCCGGCGGCACGACTCCGTCCTCGTCCAGGTTGTCGGTCACGTCCAGGAGCGCGTTGATGAAGATCTTGTAGCTCTCGGTGCCTTCCTGGAACCAGGCTTCCCGGTCGCTCATCGGCGGAAGCTGCTTGGGAACGAAACCACCCTTGGCGCCGACCGGAACGATGACGGCATTCTTCACCTGCTGGGCCTTGACCAGGCCGAGGACTTCGGTGCGGAAATCCTGCGGCCGGTCGGACCAGCGCAGGCCGCCGCGGGCGACCATGCCGAAGCGCAGGTGGACGCCTTCGATCCGGGGGCTGTAGACGGAAATCTCGCGGAAGGGCCGCGGCTGCGGCAGGTCGTCGATCTGGCGGCTGTCGATCTTGAAGGCGAAGGTCGATTTGGGCTGGCCCTTATCGTCGAGCTGATAGAAGTTGGTGCGCAGGATGGACTCGATCGCATTCTGGAAGCGCCGCAGGATGCGGTCGTCATCGAGGCTGGAAACCTCTTCCAGATCGGCCGTCAGTTCGCCCTTCAGGCGCTCCATGCCGAGGTCGCGGTCCTTTTCCGTGACATCCGGGTTGAAGCGCAGGTGGAACATCTCGACAAGCTTGGCCGCAATGGCCGGATAGTTGTTGAGGGTCGACCACATGTAGTCTTCGGAAAACGGGATGCCGGCCTGGCGCAGGTATTTGGACAGCGCGCGGACCACGGCGATGTCGCGCCATGCGAGATCTGCCGTCAGCACCAGACGGTTGTAGCCGTCATTCTCGGCCAGACCGGTCCAGACCGCCATGAACATGCTTTCCAGCCGGGTCTGGAGCTGGTCGGAAAAGTCGATGCCTTCCCCGCTCCTGGCTTCAAGCGACATTTCGTGGAGATAGGACAGCGGCGCGTCCGCCGGCGTTATCCGGTAGGTGCGTTCGTTGATGACCTTGAAGCCCATGTTTTCAAGGAGCGGCACGCGGGCGGAGAGCGGGATCGGCGAGCCGCGGTGATAGACCTTCAGGGAAAGCCGGCTGTCCTTCGAACCGGCGGCCCGGTGAAAGGTGATGGTGGTGTCGTTCAGATCGGACAGCGTTTCGAGCTTGACGATATCGAAAAGCGCCGACTGGGCATTGTAGACTTCCTTGTAGCCGCCGTGAAATGAGAGCGCGTAGCGGTCGGACAGCTTGCGGGCCTGGGCCGGAGTGAATTCCGATTTCAGGGCATCGCGCACGCTGTCGGACCAGGTGCGCACCATTTCGGCAACCGCGGCTTCCAGCTCCTCCTGGTCCGGCTTGGGTGTCTCGCCCCTGTCGCGGCCGATGATGTAATGCACCCGGGCCAGCGGCCCTTCCGGATAGGTCACGTACCAGGCCGACATGCGGCCTTCATAGATGGAGGCGAGATAGGTGCCGACATTCAGGCGTACTTCCGTCGAATACCGGTCGCGCGGCACGAAGACGAGAATGGAGACGTAGCGGTCGAACTTGTCCGGCCGCGACAGCACGCGGATGCGCGGACGTTCGTCGAGCTGCAGGATCGCGATGGAAAAGTCGAACAGGCGGTCCCGGTCGATCTGGAAGAGCTCGTCGCGCGGATAGGCCTCCAGCACGTTCTTGAGCGCCCGCCCGGAATGGCTTTCCGAATCGTAGCCGGCCCGCGCCAGCACGCTGGCGACCTTGCGGCGCAGGAAGGGGATCGTGCTGGTCGGTTCGGTATAGGCGGTCGAGGCGAACAGGCCGACAATGCGCAATTCGCCCATCATGTTGCCGTCGTCGTCGTAAAGCTTGGCCCCGACATAGTCCATGTGCACCCGGCGGTGGACATTGCTCTTCACATTGGCCTTGGCGATGATCAGCGGCTCGGGCTTTTTCAGGAATTCCCGGATTTCCGGCGTGATCTGGACGAATTCGCTGCCGCGCCGCAGAACCCTGACATCCGGATCGGACAGCAGCCCAAGCCCCGTGCCGTCATGCGGGGAGAATTCGCCCTCGTCCAGGCCGCCCTCGAACTTGTATTCGCGCATGCCGAGGAAGATGAAATTGTCCTTTTCCATCCATTCCAGGAAATGGATCGCCTCCCAGAGCTCGTCGCTGCTGCCGGCGATCTGGGTGGTCTTGTAGATGTCGATCGCTTCCGCGAGGCGTTCCTGCATCGGCTTGAAGTCGCTGACCACGGAGCGGACGCTTTCCAGCACCTTGTTCAGCCGCGCCCTCAGGGCGTCCCGGGCGTCTTCGGAATCGATCCGGGTCACATGGATGTGGATCAGGCTTTCCTGGCGGTCCTTGCGCTTCGGCGGCTTCTTGCGCGCGATCGCGGAGCTGAGCCTGCCGTCGTCCTCGCGCTCGACGATGAAGATCGGGTGCAGGACCAGATGGACATCCAGCTTGCTTTCCTGCAGTTCGTCCATGACCGAATCCACCAGGAACGGCATGTTGTCGTTGACGATTTCGATGACGGTGAGGTTCTTGACCTTGCTGCCTTTCGCCTTGAAGGCCGGGTCGGCGATGCTGACCCTGTGGGTTCCGAGCGCATGGTTCTGAAAATCCTGCCAGGCATCCCGCGCGAACCCGATCAGTTCCTCGGCACTGTAGGCGACGAGGTCTTCGGCCGCCCCGCGGTCGTAGAAGGCGCGGGCGAACTCGGCGAGATCGGGATCTTCTTTCTTCAGGCTTGCGTGGACTGCGTCGATGAGTTTCAGTTTCTCGACGTCATGTTTGTCCGGCATGTTCATCCCCTTAGGCGATCTTATGGTTGGCTCTGTCGCATGGTAGTGTTCATTATTGCAGCGACATAAAAGGTTTCATGACGGGAGGAAAAAATTGTCAAGTAAAGTCACGGCCTTGCAAATCGATTCAGGCGAATCTCTAAGCGAAAAAACACAGGCGTATTTCGATCTCTGCGAAGAAAAGCTGGGTCTTCTGCCCAATGTGCTCAAAGCCTATTCCTTCGACGAAACGAAATTGCGCGCCTTCACCGACATGTACAACGACCTCATGCTGGCTGAGTGTGGGCTCTCGAAGCTTGAACGTGAAATGATTGCCGTTGCGGTATCTTCCGTCAATCACTGTTTTTACTGCCTGACCGCTCATGGTGCGGCGGTCCGGGAATTGTCGGGCGATCCGATCCTCGGTGAAATGATGGTGATGAACTACCGCGCTGCGGATCTGAGCGAACGCCAGCGGGCGATGCTCGACTTTTCCGTCAAGCTGACCCAAAGGCCCGCGGAGATCGTCGAAAGCGACCGTCAGGCGCTCAGAGACGCGGGCTTCAGCGACCGGGACATCTGGGACATCGCCTCGGTGGCGGCCTTCTTCAACATGACCAACCGGGTGGCGGCGGCGACCGACATGCGGCCGAATGATGAGTATCATTCAAGAGCCCGTTGAGCTCTTGCCACGCGCGCCAGCGGTGACAAGCCCGGCGATTGGGTGTATGACGGCTGCGATTTCATAGAGATCAACCTCACCGCCTTCACGCCATCCGGCGCGAAGGCTTGTTGATCCCGAAGGGAGAGGACCGGACGATGGTCGCGCGCGTATTCATTGATGGTGAAGCCGGAACGACGGGTCTGCAGATCCGCGAGCGCCTCGCCATGCGCCGCGACCTGGAGCTGATCTCCATTCCGGACGAGAGCCGGAAGGATCCCGCGGCCCGGGCCGACTATCTCAACAAGGCCGATGTCGCCATTCTTTGTCTGCCGGATGCGGCTGCGAAGGAGAGCGTCGCACTGATCGAGAACGACACCACGCGGGTGATCGACGCTTCCAGCGCGCACCGTGTCGCCGACGGCTGGGCCTATGGCTTTGCCGAGATGGATGCCGATCAGGGCGACATCATCGCCGCGGCCATGCGGGTCGCCAATCCCGGCTGCTGGCCGCAGGGCCTGATCGCGGCCGTCCGGCCACTCGTCGCGGCAGGTCTTCTGCCTGACAATTTCGCGCTCACCTATCACGGTATTTCCGGTTATTCCGGCGGTGGCAAGGGCATGATCGCGGACTATGAGAGCCATGGCCCGAGCGCGAATGTCTTCGCGCCCTACGGTCTGACCTTCAACCACAAGCATCTGCCGGAGATGACCGAATACGGGCTTCTGGACACCGCGCCGCTGTTCACGCCGTCGGTCGGCAACTATTACAAGGGCATGCTCACGGTGGTGCCGCTGAACCTGGCCGGGCTGGAGAAGGTGCCGACGGGCGCCGACCTCCACGCAGCATTGGCGGATCATTTCGCCTCCGGCGCCGACGGTTTCGTCGAGGTCGCACCCCTGGAAGCGCTGGAGCGTGCCGATTTCCTCGATCCCCAGGCGCTGAACGACACCAACCGTCTGCGCCTGCACGTCTTTGCCAACGATGCCCGCGCGCAGGCCGCGATCGTCGCGGTCTACGACAATCTGGGCAAGGGCGCGTCCGGTGCCGCCGTTCAGAACCTCAATCTGATGCTCGGCGTCGATCAGGCCACGAGCCTGGCCGCCTGACCGCCTGCCTTACCTTCCGGGAGAGAAAATATGGAAAAATTCGAAACCCTGACCGGTGTCGCGGCGCCCATGCCGATCGTCAATATCGACACGGACATGATCATTCCGAAACAGTTCCTGAAGACGATCAAGCGCACCGGTCTCGGGACCGCCCTGTTCCACGAGATGCGCACCAATGACGACGGCTCCGAAAACCCGAACTTCGTGCTCAACAAAGCGGCCTATCGGGATGCCAAGATCCTGATCGCCGGCGACAATTTCGGCTGCGGCTCGTCGCGCGAACACGCGCCCTGGGCACTGCTCGACTTCGGCATCCGCTGCGTGATCTCGACCTCTTTCGCCGACATCTTCTACAACAACTGCTTCAAGAACGGCATCCTGCCGATCCAGGTCTCCGAGGACGAACTGGACGCCCTGATGCACGCTTCGGAGCGCGGCTCCAACTTCACGCTGACGATCGATCTGGAAAACCAGGAAATCCAGGGTCTCGAAAGCGGTGACATTCCCTTCAAGATCGACCATTTCCTCAAGCACTGCCTGCTGAACGGCCTCGACGACATCGGCCTGACCATGGCCAAGGCCGAGCAGATCGACAGCTTCGAAGGCAAGATGGGCGAAAACCGCCCCTGGGTTTGACACAGCTCGTTTGAATGATGCCGAGTGGCACACTCTGTGCCGTCCCGGACTTGTTCCGGGATCTGCCATGAGGGCCCCGGATCATGTCCGGGGCGGCGGCAGCGTGGTATGGTTTTCGGCCTTTCGACCCCCGCAAATCTTTCGAGTGGAAACCAAACCCCACGGATGCCATGGTCGGGCAAAGGCATGACGGCGCGGGCCCGGATAAGCGATTCTTCACACAGGCTTGAAAAGCTGTGCAGTGAAAGGGGCCGCACGGCGCGATAGATCCGGGACATGGTTTTGTCTTCCTATGCACATCACGCGCCCTGGACCGATCGCCGGGGAAAGCTTTCCGGGTTGCGGCTCGGGGTTTTTCTTCTTCTGCTCTTTCCGGCGGTCAGGATCTTCTACGATCTTGCCTTCGGCCCGGTCTTTCCCGAACCCTACGAGCAGGCGCTTCATCAAAGCGGCAACTGGGCCGTCCGGTTCCTGCTGCTGACGCTGGCGGTGACGCCGCTCAGGCGAATATTCGCCTGGAACAGGATCTCGGGCGTCCGGCGCATGATCGGCGTCTCGGTGCTGGCCTACGCGCTGCTTCACCTGGGCCTTTACGCCGCTTCGGAGAACTGGCACCTCGTCAAGGTGATTTCGGAGATTTTCCTGAGGTTCTATCTCACCATCGGCTTTGCGGCGCTCGCGGGCCTCGCGGTTCTGGGCGCCACGTCGTTCGACAGCGCCATCCGGCGGCTGGGCAGAAGCTGGCACCGGCTTCACATGCTGGTCTATCCGATCGGCATCTTCGCCATTTTCCATTTCTTCCTGCAGTCGAAATCCGACGTGACCGAGGCAACGCTGATGGCGGGGCTCTTCGTGCTCCTGATGATCTACCGCCTGGCGGTCAGGGCGAGTTTTTCCCTGTCGAGCTGGTTCGTTCTGACGGTCTGCGCGGCGCTCGGCGCCGCCGGCACGGCAGCCGTCGAATATGCCTGGTATGCGCTGGCGACCGGCATTCCGGCCGACCGGGTCTTCTGGGGGAATTTCAGCGTTACCTTCACCATTCGGCCTGCGGTCTGGGTCGGGATTGCCGGCCTGGCCGTCAGTGCTGCGGCTCTGATACAAACGCTCGGCAGGCATGCGGGTCAGTGGATGCGCCTGAAGAAGGCGTGACTTTTCACTCTGCCGTCATTCCGTACAAGTGCAGCAAGGCTGCACGCAGATCCGGAATCCAGAAATATTTCGCGCTGCAAGCGCGGCCAAATCTACTTGAAGGGTGCTCGCTTCGCTCGTGCTGATGCGCTGGTTTCCAGATCGGCGCGCAGCTTGCGCTGCACTTGTCTGGAATGACGGTGGTTGAGTTCGGGTCTAGCGCCTTGCTCGCTCACGACTGCTTTTCGTCGTTGCGCACGCGCCGTTCGGCGTTGAGCTGTTCCAGTTCGGCCATTTTCTCGCCGATCGGACGCAGGGCTTCGACGGTGTGCCGGTAGCGGGCCGCGTGCAAGTCGAACAGGCGCTGGGCGAGTTCGGGATATTCCTGGATCATGCGTTTGAACAGCGCGCGGCGGATGCGGATGATGCGCACGCCCTCGAGGGCCTCGGCCCGGCATGGGCGCTTGTTTTCCGCCAGAAGAGCCGTTTCGCCCAGGAGGGTTCCCTGGCCGACGCGTTCGATCTCCTCGTAGCCGTCCTTGCCCCGGGTCTGCAGACTGACGGTTCCGCTTGTGATGACCAGCCCGCCGTCCGCCCGGTCGTCCTGATCGAACAGGCGTTGGCCGCGATTGTAATCCATGCTTTCGGCACTGAAGGCGAGCAGCCGGAGCTGATCTTCAGAAAAGTCCGAAAGCATCGGGATTTGTTTGAGAATCGCTATGTCTTGGGCAAGGCTCATGCCCCAGATTTACGATGAATATCCGTTAAGGCACAAGCTTATATCCACCGGCTTCTGTGACCAGAAGCTCGGCGTTGGACGGATCGCGCTCGATTTTCTGCCTGAGGCGGTAGATATGCGTTTCCAGGGTATGCGTGGTGACGCCGGAATTGTAACCCCAGACCTCGTGCAGCAGCACATCCCGCGTCACCGGTTTTTCGCCTGCGCGGTAGAGGAATTTGAGGATCGAGGTTTCCTTTTCCGTCAGGCGGACCTTCGAGCCGGCATCGTCCTGCATGACCTTGGCGGCCGGACGAAAGGAATAGCGCCCGATGGCGAAAGTGGCGTCCTCGCTCTGCTCGTGCTGGCGCAGATGCGCCCGAACCCGGGCGAGCAGAACCGCGAATTTGAACGGCTTGGTGACGTAGTCGTTGGCGCCGGCTTCCAGGCCGAGGATCGTGTCGCTATCGCCGTCGTGACCGGTCAGCATGATGATCGGCGCCTTGAAACCGTTCTTGCGCAGGAGCTTGACCGCCTCCCGGCCGTCAATGTCCGGCAGGCCGACATCCATCAGGAGGAGGTCGATATGCTCGTCCTTGGCAAGGGCAATGCCGGATGTGGCCGAGTCCGCCTGAATGGTTTCGAACTCGTCATAAAGGGAGAGCTGTTCGACCAGCGCCTCGCGCAGTTCGGTATCGTCATCGACAATCAAAATCGTGCGGGCGGTCATCGCTGGGGTCCTCGCCTAATAATCGGATCCGGTCACGCCAACTTGTGCAAATGACACATGCGCGTTCCTGCCTCTATGTGCGTGGGAAATTCTCGCCATACAAGCACCGGTTCGTCAATTCTTCTTCACGTGGGGTTTAAGGCTGGTTTATCAAGGCTTTCCGGGCGGCAAGGGAAAAGGAGCGGGCAGATCATGTTGGAACGGGAAAAACCGGCGGATTGCCTTGAAGTCCGGGCGCTGCCGCGGGATCGGACAAGGGGAATTTTACGCTTCGGCGGGATCACGGTTCCGTGTGCGCTGGGGAGGTCCGGTATCGTAATGCGCAAAAAGGAAGGCGATGGCGGGACCCCCTCGGGCCGTTTCGAGCTGCTTCACGTCTACTACCGGCCCGACAAGGGCCTGCCTCCGGCAACGCTGCTGCCGCTCGAGCCGCTGACGCCTTCGTCCGGTTGGTGCGACGATCCGGAACACGCCCGTTATAACCGGCCGGTGCGGCTGCCTTTTTCCGCCAGCCACGAGACGATGTGGCGCCGGGACCGGCTCTACGACACCGTCGTGGTGCTCGACTGCAATCTGTCACCGGCGGTGAAAGGCAAGGGCAGCGCTATCTTCTTTCACATCGCACGGGAGGATTACCGCCCGACGGAAGGCTGCGTCGCCGTCGCGCCGGAGCATATGCGTCTTATCCTGTCGAAGATCACGCCAGGCGCGGAGATGCTGATCCGCGCCTGAAGCAGATATCGGTCGCGAGACGGCTTGCCGGTGTCCTATTCGGAGACCTGCGGACGATAGATGGTGAAAGTCCCGCTCACGCGGACCGTGGTTCTTTCACCGCTGCCATCATCCATGTCGGCTGTTCTGACGTTGAAGCGGTTGCGCTGACCGTCGAAACTGTCGTTGACGTTGCTTTCCAGGAAAGTCGCGACCCCGTTGGCATCGATGCTTTCCAGGATGGCGGTGTGCCGGGGGGCGCCGCGCTCTTCGGTTCGTTCGGTCCAGCTTCCGTCACTGCTTTCGACCCTGACGGTGACACGGAATCCGGAGAACTGGAAAACGTCTCCGGGCCGGGCGTTGCTGAGCTGTTCGACGACACGGCCCCAGCGATAGGTCTGCGGGGGCTTGTCGAAGCCGACACTCTCAAATCCGTTATTGACCAGCGTCCAGCACTGGCCGTTTCCTTCCACTTGCCCCAGCCGCTGGGTCGCAAACGCGATCAGGCGCTGGGCTTGCTGTTCGGTAACGTCGGGCATTTGCAAGATCCTTCATGGATGCCCCTACCAGGCTACGTTACGTCAGCTTGAAGATGGTCTCTGTAACAATCATCACAGAAACTTGATTCAGGGCCGCGTTCCGGCCGGGAGGGAACTTTGCTGGCCGGAAGCGATTTGCATAGGTGGATTCCTTCCGGGTCTGCTATGCAAAAAATCGGGTAAAGTCCGGTTGGTCAGGAGAGGTGAGAAGGACCATGCGTTGGAGAGGCCGTCGCGGCAGCAGCAATATCGAGGACAGGCGCGGCATGCGGACGCGCATGCCGTCCGGGCGCCGGGTCCGGGCGGGCGGCGGGCTTGGCCTGACCGGCATCCTCGTCGTGGTCGGGATCGCCTGGCTGATGGGGGTCAATCCGCTGACGCTTCTGGGGCAACTGGAAGGCGGCGGAAGCTACGACGCCCCGAGTTATCAGAGCCAGGCGCCCCGAAGCGCGGCGAATGACGAGATGGCGCAGTTCGTTTCGGTCGTCCTGGCCGATACGGAAACCACCTGGGGAGAGATCCTGGCGCAGCACGGCGCGGATTATCCGGAACCGACGCTGGTGCTTTTTTCCGGCTCGGTGCCGTCCGCCTGCGGTTACGCCAGTTCGGCGACCGGTCCGTTCTATTGCGGCGCTGACAGCAAGCTTTACATCGATCTGTCGTTTTACCGGGAACTCGCCTCGCAACTGAACGCGCCGGGCGATTTCGCCCAGGCCTATGTGCTGGCTCACGAGGTCGGCCATCACATCCAGAACATCCTCGGCATCCTGCCGGAATTCCACAAGGCCCGGCGCACGATGAGCAAGGAGGAGGGCAACGCGCTCTCCGTCCGTGTGGAACTGCAGGCGGACTGCTTTGCCGGTATCTGGGCGCATTACGCCGCACGCCAGCAGGGCTTCGTGGAGGAAGGCGACATCGACGAGGCGCTGAATGCCGCCAGCCGCATCGGCGACGACACGCTGCAGCGCCAGTCGCAGGGTTACGTCGTCCCCGAAAGCTTCAACCACGGCACTTCGGCGCAGCGCGCCAGATGGTTCAAGAAGGGCTTCCAGTCCGGCCGGATCGAGGCCTGCGACACGTTCAACGCGGCGAGTTTGTAGGAAGGAAATTGTTCCGTGCCGTCCCGGCCTTGATCCGGGACCTGTCGTGATGGCCCCGGATCAAGTCCGGGGCGGCGGAGAAGCGATGCCGTACTTCCAATTCTACAAAACAGAGTTGATGACAACAGGAGGAAACCGGTTCCCCATCCCAATCCGACAGATCGGAGTGCCCGGTTAGGTAAAAGTACTTTCCCGGATTCAGCCCTTTCTCTCCCGGACTGGTAATTTCCCGCGTTTTCCGCCATATAGGGGCAAAGGTCTCGCCGAGGCGCGGCCGTTGTTTCCACCGAACCCTCAAGACGAAGTGCACCCGGTATGGCGTCTGAAACCAGACCCTTTTTGAAGATGAACGGCCTTGGCAACGATTTCGTGGTCTGGGACGCGCGTGAAAAACCGCTGCGTCTCTCCCCCGAGGCGATTGCGGAATTGGGCGACCGGGACAGCGGCATCGGCTTCGACCAGATGATCACCGTGGAGCGCTCGCCGCTCGGCGTCGACGCGTTCATGCGCATCCATAACCGGGACGGGGGCGAGGTCTCCGCCTGTGGCAATGCCACGCGATGCATTGGCCGCCTCCTGATGGAGGAAGCCGGCAAGGACCGGGCGACCATCGAAACGAGCGCCGGTCTCCTGCATGCGTTCGACACGGCCGCGCCGCGCAGCGTCACGGTCGACATGGGCGTGCCGCGGCTCGCGTGGGATGAGATCCCGCTGGCCGAGGAATTCGCCGACACGCGGGCGATCGAATTGCAGATCGGGCCGATCGACGATCCGGTCCTGCACACGCCGGCCGTCGCCAATATGGGCAATCCTCATGCGATCTTCTGGGTGAAGGACATCGAGGCCTACGACCTGGAACGGGTCGGTCCGCTGCTGGAGCATCATCCGATCTTCCCGGAAGGCGCGAATATCTCGCTGGCTCATGTCTTCGACGAGGACCAGATCCGCGTGAAGGTCTGGGAACGCGGCGTCGGGCTGACACTTGCCTGTGGTACGGCGGCCTGCGCGGTCGCGGTCGCTGCGGCGCGCGACGGCAAGGCCGGGCGCAAATCGACGATCCATCTGCCCGGCGGCCCGCTGGTCATCGAATGGCGGGAAAGCGATAATCACGTGCTGATGACAGGGCCGACGGAAGTGGAATTCGAAGGCGAGGTCGATCTCGACACGCTGTCCTGGCGCAGGACCGCCGGAGGCGACGCCCCGCTGGAGGCGGCGGGAGCGGCAGAATGAGCATCGATGTCGTGACATTCGGCTGCCGGCTCAATTCCTACGAGTCGGAGGTGATGAAGCGTGAGGCGGAGGCTGCCGGCCTCAAGGATGCCATCCTCATCAACACCTGCGCGGTCACCGGCGAGGCCGTCCGCCAGGCGCGCCAGGCGGTGCGCAAGGCCAGGCGCGACAATCCGGACGCCAAGGTGATCGTCACCGGCTGCGCCGCGCAGACGGAAAGCGAGACCTTTTCCTCCATGGAAGAGGTCGACCTTGTGCTCGGCAATACGGAGAAGCTGGAGCGGAAATCCTACCAGGACGTGGCCGCCTTCGGCATTTCGGAAAGCGAAAAGGTCCGGGTCAACGACATCATGAGTGTCGAGGAAACAGCGGGCCACCTGATCGACGGCCTCACCGGCCGCGCCCGGGCCTTCGTCCAGGTCCAGAACGGCTGCGACCACCGCTGCACCTTCTGCATCATTCCCTATGGCCGCGGCAATTCCCGCTCTGTGCCGATGGGCGTGGTGATCGACCAGATCAGGCGGCTGACCGCCAACGGCTATAACGAGATCGTCCTGACCGGCGTCGACATCACCTCCTACGGTGCGGACCTGCCGGGGGCGTCGAAACTCGGCACGCTGACGGCCAAGATCCTGAAAATGGTGCCGGAGCTGAAGCGGCTGCGGCTTTCCTCCATCGATTCGATCGAGGCGGACGACGACCTGATGCGGGTGATCGCGGAAGACCATCGCCTGATGCCGCATTTCCACCTGTCACTCCAGGCGGGCGACGACATGATCCTGAAACGGATGAAGCGGCGGCACCTGCGCGCCGATACGATCCGTTTCTGTGAGGAGGTGCGCCGCATGCGGCCGGATGTGGTCTTTGGCGCCGACATCATCGCCGGGTTTCCGACGGAAACCGAGGAGATGTTCGAAAATTCGCTGAAGATCGTCGACGAATGCGGCCTGACCCACCTGCACGTCTTCCCGTTCTCTCCGCGCCCGGGCACTCCGGCGGCGCGCATGCCGCAGCTGCCGCGCGATGTCGTGAAGGACCGCGGCGCGCGGCTCAGGGCCAAGGGCGAGGAAGCGCTGACCCGGCACCTGACGGACGAGGTCGGTAGGATCCGGCCCGTGCTGATCGAAAAGGAAGGCCTCGGCCGCACGGAGCAGTTCACCCAGGTGGAACTGAGCGGCGGCAGCGCCGGAAAGATTGTCGAAACCAGAATTATCGGTCATACCGGACGGCATCTTCTGGGCGAAGCCCTTTCCAAGGCCGCCTGACGGATTGCGTCATCAAACTGAAGTCTTAAGGCGGATTTATGAGCGAGAAAAAGCGCGGTTTTCTGGGTCGGCTCTTCGGCAAGGAGAAGCCTGAAGACCAGCAGCAAGCCGCGACCGATGCGGTCCCGGATAAAGTTTCCCCTGCCGAAACCGCCTCTTCGGATATCGCGGAAGACGGTCCCGAGCTCGACGTCGAGATGGAGGTCCGGCCGGTCGCATCCCTGAACGATCCGTTCCGTCCGACGCCCCTGGATGCCGCTCTCGGCCACCTGGCCGACGTTCCGCCGCCGACGCCGGTGACGATCGACGAACCCGTTTCGACCGATCTCGGTGCCGTTCCGGAACTCGAGGCCGGTCTCGAACCCGAGGCGCCGAAATCCTCCTGGTTCCAGCGGCTGAAGAAAGGGCTGTCCAAGTCCTCCTCGTCGCTTACGGACGGCATCTCGTCCATCTTCACCAAGCGCAAGCTCGACGCCGCCATGCTGGAGGAGCTGGAGGATATCCTGATCCAGGCGGATCTGGGCGTCGATACCGCCATGGCGATCACCGACCGCCTGTCGGACGGCCGCTACGACAAGGAAATTTCGCCGGAGGAAGTGCGGGCCGTCCTGTCGGAAGAGGTCGAAAAGGTTCTGGAGCCGGTCGCCAAGCCGCTCGACCTCAACACCGGCAAGAAGCCGCATGTGGTGCTGATGGTCGGCGTCAACGGCACCGGCAAGACCACGACCATCGGCAAGCTTTCCCAGAAACTGCACTCGGAAGGCCGGAAGGTGATGCTGGCCGCCGGCGACACGTTCCGCGCCGCCGCCGTCGAACAGCTCAAGATCTGGGGTGAGCGGACGGGGGCCGAGGTCGTTGCGCGCGATACAGGTGCGGATGCAGCGGGTCTCGCTTTCGATGCCATGAAAGAGGCGAAGGAAAAGCAGGTCGACGTCCTTCTGATCGATACCGCCGGCCGCCTGCAGAACAAGGCAGAGCTTATGGATGAGCTGGAAAAGGTCATCCGGGTGATCAAGAAACACGACCCGAGCGCGCCGCACACGGTTCTCCTGACCCTGGACGCGACAACAGGGCAGAATGCGCTCAACCAGGTGGAGATCTTCGGCAAGGTGGCCGGAGTGACCGGTCTCGTCATGACCAAGCTCGACGGTACCGCCCGCGGCGGGATTCTCGTGGCGATCGCCGCCAAGCACGGATTGCCGGTGCATTTCATCGGCGTCGGCGAAGGCGTTGCCGATCTGGAACCGTTCTCGGCCAGGGATTTCGCCAGCGCGATTGCGGGTCTCGCCTGAGGGAGGCGGACACAGCTACGGACTGATGACCGGCTCGTAACCCGCCGTGTTGACCTTTCGCCACATCGCTTCCGCAAAGGAATAGGCGGCGAACAGCAGCAGACCGACCGCAAGGCAGAACAGTAGCTGCTGGCCGTATTGAAGCTGCTGCACGTATTGAAGCGCGTCCTTGATACCGGGCGGATCCTCAATCGGCGACGATGATGTCGCTGCACCGAACCAGAGCATGGAAGCAAGGATCAGGAACACGAAACCCCTTGCGACCAGCCCTGCGACGGACACCACGGTAATCACCGCCATCGGTGCCTTGGGCTGCTTGAAGTTGTCCCGAAACTTCCCTGAAAGCGCCTTCCACCAATGCGCCAGCGCAATCCCGAGAAACACAAGCACCAGAGCGGTCGCCACGAGGCGGGGGTGCAGAAACTCAAGAACGGAATCGGGCATGAAGCCAGCCGAGCCGCCGCTGGAGAACGGCAGCAGGCCGGTGAGATTGATGGCATAGAGAGACAGGGTGAAATAGGTCAGGGCGCTGACGAACAGCGCCATCCTGACAACGAGCGCCTTCAGGCCATGGCCGTGTTGGTCGGCGTCCCAGATCGCCTGAAGCAGCCGCCAGACGACAAAGCCCAGAAGTCCAAGGATCAGAATGGCGACGAGCAGCGTGCCGAAGGGCTGTTCCAGAACTTTCTGCAGGGCACCCTTTGTGTCCTCGCTTTCGTCGGCTCCCATAGAAGCGAGCAAGGCGAAGAAGCCGATAATCGCGTAGACGACACCCCGGGAGGCATATCCGGCCCGGGCCGCAGCTTTTATCCATTTCGGGGGAGCGATCACGCCAGTCACGTCCTCTTTCAACGACCGGAGCGGGAATCTGCTTTTTCCGTCCAGAAGCTGATCTAGAGGTGAAACGGATGTGAGCGGTGCTCCGCTTTTTAAAGAAACTGCTGGGCCGGATGCGGATTGAACGGTCGGGGGCGGACCGTATGGGAATTGTTGTTATGACATCCGGCCCATGCTGCCGGGGCGGGGCAGAGGGGGAAGCGCCTAGACCAGTCCGATAAAGGACAGGATCGCGCCAACGACAACGACAAGGCCGACAAGATAAATGATGCTGTTCATGTCTCTTCTCCTGTTGTTGAGAAGAGAATGCGCGAGGGAGCGGATGGTTCCCTTGCGGGAGTCTTTTTTGAGAAGAGAATGCGCGACGGGCTGGACGAACGGTCTTCAAAGATTTTCCGACAGAGAATGAAGCCGGCATGAGGACGAGAGCATGGCAATTACCGAAAACTAACCGATTTCACAACCTCATCCTGAGGAAGCGCGAAGCGCTGTCTCGAAGGACGGGCCGCTTGTTCCGGAGCATGCCGCCCATCCTTCGAGACGGACCTGGCGGTCCTCCTCAGGATGAGGGAAGTGGGGTAGGCAATCCTGGGGCAATCGGTGGAAACCTGACCGGAGGCCGCGGGAACTAGTCCCCCGGCTCCCACCCTTCCGGCGCCATCTCAAAGCCCTCGAACCGGAAGCCCGGCGCCACCGTGCAGCCGACCAGCGTCCAGGCGCCGAGCGACCTCGCCTGCTGCCAGCCGTGGCGGGGAACGATGCCTTGGGGGCGCTCGCCCGCAGCGAGGTTATTGCCGAGGGTGAGGACCTGCTTTTCCCGTCCGTCCGGGCTGATGGAAAGTTCCAGCGGGCTGCCGGCATACCAGTGCCAGGTTTCGACCGCGTCGACCTTGTGCCAGCGGGAGAGAACGCCTTCCGGCAGCAGGAAATAGATCAGCGTCGAGGCGGCGCGCCCGGCCGCATCGGTGACGTCGTCCCGGAAGGTTTCGGCGAAATAGCCGCCTTCGGGATGCGGCTGCAGGTTCAGGAGGGTGATGACCTCATCGGCGGTCATGTCGGAAGAGGCGGGCATGAAGCTCCCGTGGTTTGGGCCTCGATGGCGAAAGCAAGGTCAGCTTCGCGCGGTCAGGACGGCTTGCCGCCCGTGCAGAAGGCCAGATCGTCGATGGTTTCGCGCAGTGCGGCAACAACTTCCTCGTAGAGAACCTGCATATCCAGCTTGTGTCCGCCGCCCTGCTGCGCGGGAATGGGTTCGGCCTGGCTGACAATGCGGCTGACCACATCCTTTGCCCGCTGTTCGGCGGAGCGCGAAAGGTGGTCGTCGGCATTCGAAGGTGTCATGGTTTTTGCCCCTTCATGATCACAACAGCTTCCATATGGGGGCAAATACCCGGGTTTTAAGACGTAGGGTCAAGAAAAGCGGCGGCTACAATTCGGTATAGCGGATCAGGCGTTGTCCTTGCGTGTGCGGATCTCGGCGAAGATCTCGGCGGCGGATTTGCCGTCCATGCCGAGCGCGGCGGCCACGGACGGCTCTCCGGCGCGCAGGAAGGGGTTGGTCGCCTTTTCCCGGCCCATGGTGGTCGGCAGGGTCGGTTCGCCCTTGGCCCTCAGGTCCGCGACCTCCTGCGCCCGCGCCTTGAGGTCGTCGTTGCCGGGTTCGATCGTCAGGGCGAAGCGGGCGTTGGCCTGGGTATATTCGTGGCCGCAATAGATGGCGGTGCCGTCCGGCAGTTTGCGGACGAGCTTGGACAGCGACGACCACATCATCTCCTTGTCGCCCTCGAACACCCGGCCGCAGCCGAGCGAAAACAGCGTGTCGCCGGTATGGGCCATTCCGATGGCGGGGATGTACCAGGAGATCTGGTCGAGCGTATGTCCGGGCGTTGCGATCGCCTTCACTTCGTAGGGGCCGCACAGGACGTCGTCATTGTCCTCGACGGTGCTGTCGAATTCGGCGATCTTCTGGCGGGACCGCTCCGGGCCGATCACGGTCGCGCCGGTTTTCTGCTTGAGCTCGCCAAGTCCCTGCACGTGGTCCCAGTGATGATGGGTGATGAGAATATGCGTCAGCGTCCAGCCGGTCTGTCCCAGGGCTCTCTCATAGGCGCCCGCGTCGGGCACGTCGAACGCGATCGTCGTGCCGCTTTCAGTGTCATGAACGAGCACGCCGAAATTATCGTCGAGACACATGAACTGATGGATTTCCGTGGTGTCGCTCAAGGCCATGGATAGGCTCCTTGCATTGATTGGCAGGTTGAAGCGCACAGTGGCAAAGAGACGCCGTGAGGGCAAGGCAAGAGATCTTGCGCTTTGCCTCCGTTCCCTGTTCAATCGCGGCCAACCTAGGTCACGGCCTCATTTATGGGTCCGTGACCTAAACCTCCAGGGTTCCAACCAGGGCAATAGGTCCACGACCTGATGTATCTCGACGTCGTCCATTTGCGCGCCTTTTACGATTTACCGCTTGGACGGCTGCTGCGGGGCCTGATCGGTTCGCCGATCCGCAAGATGTGGCCCGACCTGACCGGCCAGAGCCTTCTGGGGATCGGCTATGCCGGGCCGTTTATCCGGCCCTATCTCGACAAGGCGGAGCGGGTAATTGCCGCAATGCCGGCCCCCCAGGGCGCCGTTCCCTGGCCCCGGGAGAGAAACGGCGCCTGTGCCCTCGTGGAAGATGCGGCCCTGCCGTTTCCGGATGTCTTCTTCGACCGCATCATGCTGGTGCATGCGCTCGACCACTGTACCGACCCGGCCCTGCTCCTGAAGGAAGCCTGGCGGGTGCTCGCGCCCGGCGGACGGCTGATCGCCGTCGTGCCGAACCGGCGCGGGCTGTGGGCCCAGTCGGAACTGTCGCCGTTCGGATACGGGCGGCCCTATTCCAGCAGCCAGTTGAAGGAACTTCTGAAAAACTGCCAGTTCAACGTGCTGGAGGACAAGGAAGCCCTGTTCATGCCGCCGTCCAAGGCCCGCTTCATCCTGCGCGGTGCGCGCACATGGGAAAGCATCGGCAGCCGGCTGCTGCCGGCTTTCGGCGGCATCCTCATCATGGAAGCGGAAAAGGTCGTGTTCCAGAGCCTGCCCGCCGACGGCAGGAAAAGCCGGCTCAGGGTCCTGCGGCCGGTCTTCATTCCCGAAGGCGTCGCGACCAGCCTGACGCCGACGAGGGCAGTGCACCGGACGCTGGAGACGGATATCTAGCGGGTCATTCCGTCATTCCAGATCGTCGTTCGGCTGCGCCTCACTTGTCTGGAATGACTCTGGGGTTTACCGCTTCAGCAGAAACACGGCCTGTTCCGCGATAAGGTTCCAGACCCACCACGGCGCGTTGACCGGGATCTTGTTGCCCTTGCCGCTGAGGGCGATCGCCTTTTCGACATTGGCGTCCAGCTCACGACAGAGATCGACGAAGTCGCGCAGCGAACAGAAATGGATGTTCGGCGTGTCGTACCATTCGTAGGGCAGATACTTGGTGACCGGCATGCGGCCGAGAAAGACGACCTGTGCCCGGTTGCGCCAATGGGCGAAGTTCGGGATTGAGACGATCACCTGCTTGCCGATGCGCAGGAGTTCGCTCATCACCTCTTTCGGTTCCCGGGTCGCCTGCAGGGTCTGGCTGAGGATAGCGACATCGAAGGCCCGGTCGGGATAGTCGGCCAGATCGGTGTCCGCATCGCCCTGGATGACGGAGAGGCCGCGCGCGACGCAGCGGTTCACGCCTTCCTGGGAGAGTTCGATGCCGCGCCCGTCCACCTTGCGCTCGCGCACGAGAAGATCGAGCAGCGCACCGTCCTCCGAGCCGATGTCGAGCACGCGCGAACCTACAGGTACGAGAGAGGCTACGACCTTGTGGTCGCCGCGGATTTCTCCGGATTTCGTCTGTATCGGGGACAGGTTCACCTCAAACCTCCTCGCCCGGTGCCGGCAGGCCGCGGGCGCGGGCGGCGCCGGTGACGAAGCCGTTGATCGTTTCGAACATCTCCGGAACGTTCAGGAGGAAAGAATCATGCCCCCAGTCGGCCTCGATCTCGACGAACGATACGTTGGCGGCGGCGGCGTTCAGGGCCTTGACAACACGCCGGCTTTCGGAGGTTGGGAACAGCCAGTCCGAGGTGAAGGACATGACGCAGAATCGGGTCTTGGTGTCCTTGAAGGCGTTCGCCAGCGAACCGTCGAATTCGTTCGCCAGGTCGAAATAGTCCATGGCGCGCGTGACGTAGAGATAGGAATTGGCGTCGAACCGGTCGACGAAAGTCATGCCCTGGTGGCGCAGATAGCTCTCGATCTGAAAATCGGCGTCGAAGCCGAAGGTCAGGTGCTCCCGGTCCTGCAGGTTGCGGCCGAATTTCTGGTGCAGGGATTCGTCGGACATGTAGGTGACATGCGCGGCCATGCGCGCAACAGCCAGACCCTTGGTCGGGCGGACGCCCTCCAGAATGTAGTTGCCGCCGCGCCAGTTGGGATCGGCCATGATCGCCTGGCGGCCGACCTCGTGAAAGGCGATATTCTGCGATGTGTGCCGGGCGGCGGCGGCGATCGGCACGGCTGCGAAGACCCGTTCCGGATAGCTGGCCGCCCATTGCAGCACCTGCATGCCGCCCATGGAGCCGCCGATCACCCCAAACAGCGTGTCGATGCCGAGGTAGTCCACCAGCCTTGCCTGCGACCGCACCATATCCCGGATGGTGATCACCGGAAGGTAGAGGCCGTAGGGCTTTCCGGTTTCCGGATTGATCGTCGCCGGGCCGGTGGTTCCCAGGCAGCCGCCCAGGACGTTGGCGCAGATGACGAAATAATGGTTGGTGTCGATCGGTTTGCCGGGTCCGACCATCAGGCTCCACCAGCCGGGCTTCCCGGTCACCGGGTTGGTGGAGGCGGCATACTGGTCGCCCGTCAGGGCATGGCAGACGACGACGGCGTTGGATTTGTCCGCATTCAGTTCGCCATAGGTTTCATAGGCGATTTGCCAGGGGCCGAGCTTGACGCCGGAATCCAGTTCCAGCGGTTCGTCCGCCGGAAAGCGGGCAAGCTTGCTGGACGGCGTATCTGCTTCGTTCGCTTTCAGATCCTCGGGGGCTGAATTTGATTTGTCAGCGTCCATAGCGTCTATGAATCTGCTCTTTTCGTTCCGGGTTGAAATACCTGACAGGGTGCGGGGTCTTTGGGCGCAGGGGTCCGGTATCGGTTCGGGCGGGCTCCGGCTGCCGCGCATCAACCAGAGAGGGGACCTAGCCGCGCGACGCTTCCGGAGTCAATGTTTTCTTTTGCGTTTGGGCGATCACATGCCTATGACTATGCGCCGCTGAACCAGAAAAGAAGGCCGGAGCCTCACATGTCTCAATTGCCGGACAGCGGACTGGCGCTGGACGATCTGCGGACCCGAATTGACGAGATCGATGCGCGGATTCACACCGCGCTGATGGAGCGCGCGCAAGCCGAAGCCGGCATCGTCGCCGCGCTCCGGGCGGCGGGTGAAGCCGGGGCTCTGTTTCATCCCGAGCGCGACGCGGACATGATGCGCCAGATGGTCGAGCGGCACGAGGGCGATCTGCCGCTTTCCACGGTGGAACATATCTGGCGCGATATCATTTGCGCCTGCACAAGCCTTCAGTCCGATGCTGCCGTTCATCTCGACGGCAGCGCCGAACTGATCGACATGCTGGACTTGGCGCGGTTCTATTTCGGCTTCTCCGTCGAACTGGTTCCCGGCAGCGATGCCGCTGACGTCGTCGGTGCCGTGACCGCCTCGCGGGGCGATTTGGGTCTGGTCGCCCTGACCGACCGGGCGGAGCTTCCCTGGTGGCGCGGCCTGACCGAGGCCGGGGCTCTCGTGCGTGCGCGCCTGCCCTTCGTGGTTCTGGACGACAGGCCTGCCGATCTCCCGGCGCTGGTTCTGGCAAAGGCCGACAGTCTTGTCGACAATGCCGACGTGGCGGTCTATGACGCGCGCTGGTCGGACATCCTGCCAGGTAAGCTTATGGATCAGGGCATCGAAGTGCTCAGTTTCTTCCGCTCCGCGAGCGGCGTCGACGCGCTGCTGGCGATTTCCGGAGATCTGACCGAGGAAGACGTGTTGAAGGCCTGTGCGGCAGCGGGGGCCGAACCGGATGTCCTGAGACGTGTCGGCGGATACGCCGCCCCGATCGACGGCGATCCGGACGATACTTTCGAACCGGAGGAGACGTCCGGATCCGGGGAAGCGAGCCTTCAGGAATGAACGAGATGACAGCAGTGACAAAAGCAGACGACGCCGGGATCGACCGTCCGCAGCCGAAGGCGGGTGTACTGGATATTGCGCCTTACGTTCCGGGAAAATCCAAGGGTACGCACGGCACGACCCTGCACAAGCTCTCGTCCAACGAGACACCGCTCGGTACCAGTGCGGCGGCCAAGACGGCTCTTGAAGAGATTGCGCGGAAACTGGAGCTTTATCCGGACGGGGCGGCGACCGAACTGCGCGCCGCCATCGGCGATGTCTACGGGCTCAATCCGGACCGGATCATCTGCGGCGCCGGATCGGACGAGGTCCTGAGCCTGCTCGCCTACGGTTATCTCGGCCAGGGCGACGAGGCGATCTATTCCGAACACGGCTTTCTGGTCTACGACATCGCCATTCGGGCCGCAGGCGCAACACCCGTTGTCGCGCCGGAAAAGGACCTGACGACCGATGTCGACGCCATCCTGGCACGGGTGACGGAGAAGACCAAAATGGTGTTCATCGCCAATCCGAACAATCCGACCGGTACCTACCTGCCGTTCGAAGAGGTCAGGCGCCTGCACGAGGGTCTGCCGCCACATGTGCTTCTGGTGCTGGACGCGGCCTACGGCGAATATGTCCGCAAAAACGATTACGAGAGCGGGATCGAGCTTGCCGCAACGTCCGAAAACGTCTTCATGACGCGGACCTTTTCCAAGATCTACGGTCTTGCCAATCTGCGCCTCGGCTGGGGCTTCGGTCCGGCGCATGTCATCGACGCGCTGAACCGCATCCGGGGGCCGTTCAACGTCTCCGGTGTTGCCATCGCCGCCGGGGTCGCCGCGGTGCGCGACCGCGAGTTCGTGGCGCGCTCGGTGGAGCACAACGAAAAATGGCTTCCCTGGCTGACTGCGGAACTGGAAAATCTTGGCCTGAAGGTAACACCGAGCGTTGGCAATTTCGTGCTGATCCATTTTCCCGATGAAGGCGGCAAACGAGCGCCGGACGCCGATGCATATCTCCTGGAGCGTGGCTGCGTGCTGCGCCTGGTCGGCAATTACGGCCTGCCCAATTCCCTGCGCATGTCGGTCGGTTCCGAAGACGCCAACCGGACCGTCGTCGCGCATCTGAAAGATTTTCTCGCCTGAAAGAAGAACAAGAACAGATGACTGGTGCCCCCCTCTTCGAACGCATGGCCCTGATCGGGATCGGCCTGATCGGGTCTTCCATCGCCCAGGCCGCGCGTCAGCGCGGTCTGGTGAAGGAAATCGCAATTTCCACCCGGTCTGCCGCGACCCTGCAGCGCGCGGAAGAGCTGGGCCTGGGGGACAGCTATTCGCTCGACGCCGCCGTTGCCGTCGAAGGTGCGGATCTGGTCATTCTGTGCGTGCCGGTCGGCGCGAACGGATCGGTGGCGAAATGGATCGCCCCGGCGCTGAAAAAAGGCGCGATCCTGACCGATGTGGGCTCCACCAAGGGCTCCGTGGTCGATCAGGTCAGCCCGTATGTGCCGGAGGGCGTTCATTTCATTCCGGGGCACCCGATTGCGGGCACGGAACATTCCGGCCCGGACGCCGGCTTTCCGACGCTGTTCGACCAGCGCTGGTGCATCCTCACACCGCCGGAAGGCGCGGACGGGGCAGCCGTGGAAAAACTCAGCGCCTTCTGGCGCGGCTGCGGCTCCGATGTCGACCGGATGGATGCCAAACACCACGATCTGGTGCTGGCGATCGTCTCGCATCTGCCACATCTGATCGCCTACAACATCGTCGGCACGGCCGACGACCTTGAGACAGTCACCAAGTCAGAGGTGATCAAGTACTCGGCTTCCGGTTTCCGGGACTTCACGCGCCTGGCCGCTTCCGACCCGACCATGTGGCGCGACGTTTGCCTTAACAACAAAGAGGCGATCCTGGAAATGCTGGCGCGGTTTTCCGAAGATCTTTCCGCCCTGCAGCGGGCCATCCGCTGGGGCGACGGGCAGACGCTGTTCGATCTCTTCACCCGCACCCGCAGCATCCGCCGTTCGATCATCGAAGCCGGCCAGGAAACCGACGCCCCCGACTTCGGCCGACACGCCAAGGATACGCCGGCGCCGGCGGAGTAGCTTCCCGCTCTGCCGGCCTCGCTTTCCAAACAAGCGGCCCATCCTTCGAGACAGCGCTTCGCGCTTCCTCAGGATGAGGTTGCGTGTGTTGTGAAAATAGCTATGAAACCCAAGGCTGCCGCCCGGTTACCCTCATCCTGAGGAGCGAGCTTGCTCGCGTCTCGAAGGATGGGCCGCTTGTCCGGAAAGCAGGTGCCGCTGCTCAACTCGACCGGCTGACGATATAACCGGCCAACGCCGTGAGCGTCTGCGCCTTTGCGCCGTAGGGAGCCAGCAGGGCTTCGGCCTCGCCGAGCAGCCTGGCCAGTTCCTTCCGGGTTTTCTCTGCGCCCCAGAGGCGGACGAGTGTTGCCTTGCCGGCTTCGGCGTCCTTGCCGGTGGCCTTGCCCATGGCTTCGGGGCTGGCCTCGACATCGAGAAGATCGTCGGCGAGCTGGAAGGCCAGGCCCGTGACTTCGCCGAAGCGTGTCAGGTTTTCGATATCGGTTTCGTCCGCATCGGCCAGGATCGTGCCCGCCCGGCAGGCGTAACGCAGCAGGGCGCCGGTCTTCATGGATTGAAGCCGGCGGATTTCCGCTTCCGTCCGCTCCCGGTGCTCAGATTCCAGGTCGAGCATCTGGCCGCCGGCCATGCCGCCGATCCCCGCGGCGCGCGCGAGTTCCCGGGCGAGGCGAAGCCGGACCGCCGGATCGGCATGGACGGTCTCCTCGCAGATCACGTCAAAGGCCAGTGTCAACAGGGCATCGCCGGCCAGGATCGCTGTTGCCTCGTCATAGGCCTTGTGAACGGTCGGCTGGCCGCGGCGCAGGTCGTCGTCGTCCATGGCAGGCAGGTCGTCATGAACCAGCGAATAACAATGGATCAGTTCCAGGGCGCAGGCTGCCCGCATGATTCCGGCATCGGTCCGTCCGAAAAGTCCCGCCGTTTCCAGGAGCAGGACCGGTCGCAGGCGCTTGCCGCCATTGAGGGCGCCGTGGCGCATGGCAGAAAGCAAACGCGGGGGACGCACGGTCTCGCCGGACAGGGCGATATCGCTCAGCAGGTTGTCGAGGACAGTCTCCACCTCCCTGGCCTGCATTGCCAGGTGCTGCTTCAGGTCAAAGGTCACGGATGCGCTCCGGCATGGGTCTGGGCAAGTTCTTCAAGGTCCGGGTTTCCCTGAAACCAATTCCCGTGGTCGTCAAGACGGAAATGGAAAAATTGACAATGTTCCAATTGCTCAGCAAGTTTTTAAGAATCCTTTCGGTTTGGAGAATCGCCTTATGAAACTACTGTCGAACCTCCTCAAATCAGCATTCGAGCGAGGACAGTTACGTATCTATGATGCTTCGGGGACACTGCACGAGTTTGGAAGCGGAGAAGACGGGCCGACTGTAACGCTCCGCCTGCATGACAAGAAGCTACATCGCCTGCTTTTTTTCAATCCCGAACTTGCGGCTGCCGAAGCCTATATGGACGGGACGCTGACCTTCGAAGACGGGGCGACCTGCTACGATCTCCTGCATCTGGCGTTCATCAACAAGGATCCGGTCGAGGTCCATCCGCTCGGCAAGCTGCTGCCCGTGAAGTGGGAAACGATGCGGCGCTACCTGCATTTGAACGGCATCGAGCGGGCAAAAAAACAAGCCCGGCACCATTACGATCTGTCGGCCGAACTCTACCGGTTGTTCCTCGACGACGGCCTGAACTACAGCTGCGCCTATTACACCAGCCCGGACGACAGTCTGGAAACCGCCCAGGCGGCAAAGCTGAACCACCTGGTTGCCAAGCTCGATCTTCAGCCGGACATGGAGGTCCTGGAAATCGGCGGCGGCTGGGGGTCGCTCGCCATCCGCATGGCGGAGGCGGGAGGCCGCGTTACCTCCCTGAACGTGTCTCCGGAACAGGTCAGGGTCGCGGAGGAACGGGTCCGCGCCGCGGGCCTGGAAGACCGGGTGAAATTCGTCCTGAAGGACTACCGGGAATTCGAAGGCCAGTTCGACCGGATCGTCTCCGTCGGAATGATGGAACATGTCGGCATGGGCCAGCTCGATACCTATTTCGGCAAGGTCCGCGATTGCCTGACGCCGCGCGGTTATGCGGTCATTCATTCCATCGGCCGCAAGGCTCCCCCGGGCATGACCGGCCCGTTCATCAGCAAGTACATCTTCCCCGGCGGCTACGTGCCCGCCATGTCGGAAGTCTTCGGGGCCACCGAGCGGACCGGGCTATGGGTCGGCGATGCGGAAATCATGCGGCTGCACTACTATTACACCATCCGCGACTGGCGCCGGCGGTTCGAGGAAAAGTGGGACGCGGCGGCCGGGCTTTACGATGAGGCTTTCTGCCGGATGTGGGAGTTCTACCTCTGTGCTGTCGAGGTGAGTTTCCTGTATGGGGCCAACATGGTGTTTCAGCTCCTCCTGTCGAAGGAAATCGATGCAGTGCCGATCGTGCGCGACTTCATTGTCGACAACGAGCGGAAGCTGAACAGCGTCCCGGCCTGAGAAGCACAACTTTTACGTCCCGGGGTTCCCCTCCAACCAATTCTCTGTATCGTCAAGGCTCCCATTTCAACGGTGGACCGGTGCGCCGAGTGCCGGCTCCTTTGCAGATATTTGTTTCCGGAGACGAGCCTTATGCGATTGCTGTCGAGCCTCCTGCGATCCTTCATCAAGCGCGGGCGCATGCGTGTCCTGGATGTTGACGGCGCGGTTCACGAATTCGGATCGGGAGAAGACGGACCGACCGTGACCATCCGCCTTCACGACAGAAAGCTCTACCGGTCCCTGTTCTTCAATCCGGAACTGGCGGCAGGTGAGGCCTATATGGACGGGACCCTCACCATGGAGGAGGGCTCGACCTGCTACGACTTCATGTTCCTCTTCTCCATCAACCGGGCGCCGCTCGGGGCCCATCCGGTGCAGGGGCTCCTGCGCAAGGGCTGGAAGGCGTTCCGGAGGCATCAGCAGAAGAACAGCGTGGAACGCGCCAAGAAGCAGGCCCGGCACCACTACGATCTGTCGACCGAACTCTACCGGCTGTTTCTCGACGACGGTCTGAACTACAGCTGCGCCTATTACACCGACCCGGACGACAGCCTGGAGGCGGCGCAGGCTGCGAAGCTGACCCATCTGGTCGCCAAGCTCGATCTCAAGCCGGATATGGACGTCCTGGAAATCGGCGGCGGCTGGGGCTCGCTCGCCATCCGGATGGCCCAGGCGGGCGCACGGGTCACCTCGCTCAACGTCTCGCCGGAACAGGTCAAAATAGCGGAAGAGCGGGTCCGCGCCGCCGGCCTGGAAGGCCGGGTGACTTTCGTCCTGAAGGATTACCGCGAGTTCGAAGGCCGGTTCGACCGGGTCATTTCCGTCGGCATGATGGAACATGTCGGCATCGGGCATCTCGATGCCTATTTCGGCAAGATCCGCGAATGCCTCACGGAGACGGGCTACGCGGTCATTCACTCCATCGGACGGATGACGCCCCCGGGAACGACCGGCCCCTTCATCCGGAAGCACATTTTTCCTGGTGGTTACGTGCCGGCGCTGTCGGAAGTTTTTGCGTCTACCGAGCGGCTCGGGTTATGGGTCTGCGATGCGGAAATCCTGCGGTTGCACTATTATTACACCATTCGCGACTGGCGGCGCCGGTTCGAGGCACGGCGGGACGAGGCCGCCGGGCTTTATGACGAAACCTTCTGCCGCATGTGGGAGTTTTATCTCTGTGCCGTCGAACTGGGTTTTCTGCATGGCTCCAACATGGTCTTCCAGCTTCTGCTGTCGAAGGAGCGGGACGCGGTGCCGATTGTCCGGGACTTCATCGTCGATAACGAACGGAAGCTGAATGCGGGTTAAACCGGCACCCAGGGACAGGTCGAGGTCCCCTGCGAAAGGCGGATTGTTCCGCATTCTCCGCAGGCGTGTCCTTCAATTGCTGCTGATCCTGATCCTGCTGCCACCGGTCCTGACGGTGATCTATTCCGTCGTGCCGCCTATCAGCACGCTGATGCTCGCGCGCTATGTGCAGTTTCTCTGGGTCGACCGCCAGTGGGTGCCCCTGGAGGAGATCTCACCGAACCTGATCAGATCGGTCATCACGTCGGAAGACAGCGGCTTCTGCGAAAATCATGGCGTGGAATGGGACGCCCTTCAGGAGCAGGTTGAAGCCCTGAGCGATGGGGAAAAGCCGCGCGGGGCCAGCACCATCACCATGCAGACGGCGAAAAACCTGTTTCTGTGGGGCGACCGCTCCTACATCCGCAAGGGCCTGGAACTGCCGCTGGCGCTGATGATCGACGCGATCCTGACCAAGAAACGCGTCCTGGAAATCTATCTGAACATCGCCGAATGGGGCGAAGGCATATTCGGAGCGGAAGCCGCTTCCCAGGCCTGGTTCGGCAAGCCGGCGAAGGATCTGACAAAGGTGGAAGCCGCGCGCCTCGCCACGGCCCTTCCAAATCCGCTCGGCCGCAATCCGGCTAAACCGGCGCCGGGACACCGGCGGCTGGCCGCCACCAACCATGCCCGGGTTGGCAAGGCGGGGCCGATTTTCGACTGCGTCCTGGGGAAATGAGCAGGAGCCGGCAGCTTCGAGAATCCGCCCGTTCCGCCGGGATTCCCGATAGACCAAGAATTTTTCGTCTTTGGGGTGGCAAAACGCCCGCGTTGCCTGTATAACGCCGCGCATTCCAACACGCTGCGTGCTGCCACGCCCCGGGCTGACCCGGTCCGGGCCGCGCGGTTATGGACCACGGAGAAAAACAAAATGGCCGTTCCAAAGAGAAAAACCTCGCGCTCCAAGCGCGGTTTTCGCCGTTCCGCGGACGCCCTGAAGCAGCCGACATACGTCGAGGACAAGGATTCGGGCGAACTGCGCCGCCCGCATCACGTTGACCTGAAGACCGGCATGTACCGGGGCCGTCAGATCCTTTCCCCGAAGGAAGACGCATAACACCTGTCTTTTCTTGAAAGCAGGATGCGTCCGGGGTGGATCGCCGCATGGCAAACCAGGATTGAGGCTGGCCTTGTTTCGACAGGCCGGCCTTTTTCTTGCGCGCTGCCTTGAATTGGCTCTCAAGATCGTGTCAGCTCCCCCAATTCCGCCCATCCGGGCGATTTCATCCCGGGAGCTCCCATGCGCCTTTTCTCCGCCATTCCTTTCACGCTGTTCTCGCTGCTGATCTATAACGGCCTGGCTTTCACCGCCGGAGCTGCCGAGCCGGCATTCTGGTCCCAGCCGGTGATCACCGTTTCCATGGTGTCCGGCGCGGTGTTCGAACTTCTCGCCAGCGATCTCCTGATCACGCTCGGACTGTTTTTCCTGTTCATCGAAATTCTGAAAGCCACCCGGATCGGCACCACCGCGCTGCTGGACCACATGTTCTCGGTTCTGGTGTTCGTGGCCTATCTGGTGGAGTTTCTGGTGCTGCAGCCTGCGGCGACCTCGCTGTTTTTCATCCTGATGGCGATTTCCCTCATCGACGTGATCGCGGGCTTTTCCATCTCCATCACAGGCGCCCGCCGGGACGTGTCCTTCGGGCATGGGGACATGCATTAAGCGATAGGGCCGTCATTCCGGACAAGTGAGGCGAAGCCGAACGCAGATCCGGAATCCAGACATATTTCGCGCTTTGCGCGTCCAAATTCTTTGTCAGGTTAGGAGTTCACTTCGTTCGCGCTGACGTCTGGATCCCAGATCGGCGCACAGCTTCGCTGCGCTTGTCTGGAATGACTCGCGGAGAAGAGTTCGCCCGAAGCGGGCGCCTCACGCCTCTTCGGTGTCGTCCGTGATGGCGTATTTCTGGATCAAGGGCAGCTGGGTCAGGGTGAAGAGCAGGGTGATCGGCATGATGCCGAAGACCTTGAAGCTGACCCAGAAATCGGTCGAGAAGCTGCGCCAGACGATCTCGTTGATGGCCGCCAGCACGAAGAAGAACACGCCCCAGCGGAAGGTCAGCTTGCGCCAGCCCTCGTCGGTCAGCCGGAAGGCGCTGTCGAAGACGTAGCCGAGCAGGGATTTGCCGAACAGAAGTCCGCCCAGAAGAATGGAGCCGAACAGGCAGTTGACGATGGTCGGCTTGAGCTTGATGAAGAGTTCGTCGTGCAGCCAGAGCGTCAGGGCACCGAAGACCAGCACGACCACGCCGGAGACCAGCGGCATGACCGGCAGGCGTTTCGTCAGCCACAGGGACACGACCAGGGAGATCGTGATCGCCACCATGAAGGCGGCGGTGGCCAGGAAGATCGGCTTGCCGACCAGTTGCAGTACGGGCAGGGCATCGGCGATCTGTTCGCCCCTGGCGTTGAACAGGAAGAACACGCCGAGAGGGCCCAGCTCCAGAGCCAGCTTCAAAAGCGGGGAGAGGTCCTTGCGGGTCGGATCGTTCGGAGCGTGTTCGAATTCCATGCCTGTTCTGGGTCCCGTGGTTGACCGGTCTCGCCCGGACATAGGGGATGCAAGGTGCCGGGGTCAAGCTCCCGAGACCGATTCACGGTTTCATGCAGACGGCGGGCTGTCCGGTTCGCGGGTGCCGCGGGCAGGGAAATGTTCCAGGCGGTCGCGACAATTTCACATTTTGCGGCGATCTTGACGGAGGAAAAGCCGCATTCGCCGGGATACGATCGGAAATTTCCAGGCGAATTTCCGCAAGAGGTTCTATCCTTGTGCCGCCGGGCAGCTGCCTGACTTCCTTTCCGGCGTGTCCGGCATCGGCAGGCGACCGCAGGATGGTTTGCTGCCTGGGGACCGGGGCTGTCCGGTTTCGGGCGCGCAATGAGGGAAAGGCTGAACTCGTGTTTCGTACGATCGTGTTCTTGCTGGCGGCGCTGTTCACAGCACAGGCAGCCCATGCCGCCACATCCGTCAACTGGGACGACCTGAAGGATCCGGCAGCAGAGAAATTCGAAGATCCCTTCGCAGCCTTGAGCATCCAGGAGCTGCGCTCGCTCGGCCTGGTATTGAACCTGCGCGAGCAGCTCGCGAAGCATGAGGTCGGAGCGGAAACCAGGTCGGGCCTGGAGCAGCAGCTCCGGCGCGAGGAGGCCAAGCTGGCCGCAGCCGGGGTTCACACCGACTGGCTGCTCTCCCACAGGCAGGAAATCGGCGAGAAACGCGCCGCCGCGGCCCTTGCCGGCAATTCCGCACTCGCTGGCAAGGACATCGCGATCGGCGGATACGTCATTCCCGTCCAGGCGCCGGGCAAGCATACGGTTGAAGGCGGTTATCTCGTGCCGGAAGCCGGCATGTGCAGTCACATGCCCGCGCCGGATCCCAATCAGACGATCCGCTATAGGCTCTCGACGGACTGGAATGCGGACCAGGTCTATCAGCCCGTTGTGCTGGTGGGGCGCCTCTCCCTCCACATGACGCGCCAGGAAATCATGCTGCTGGACGGTCAGGTGGAGATGATCGCGGTCTTCGACATGGATGTCACGGAAGTCCGCAGCCCCGAAGAGCCCAAAGCGGGAAAGCGGCTCCTGAATTTCTTCAGGAGATTTCAAGCGCCGGCTCAAAATGACGGACAGTGAACCGCGAACGGACGGCTTTTTTGAAACAATCTCCGCAGAGCCGTGCCGGGGCTTGGCCTCTGCGCAGGAATTTTCTTCTTTTAAAGGTCAAACGTATTTGGTGTTTATGCGAATTATGCAATCAGATGTAAGCGATTTGGTAAGCCCGGACTGCTATTGAGGCTCTGTCGGTAAGCGGAGTGTTTTTGGTGTTTTCACTCAGAATTGGACGGCTGAAGTTTTTTGTCCTCGGATTTGTTTTCCTTCTTGCCGAGATAATCGGCCTCTTGGCGATCATTTCCCTGACCGGCGGAATTGAAACATTCGACCCCTACCAACCGGGTGCGAGCCGGGAGCCGATTTTTCACTCGATGGCCATCATCATGATCGTCCTGACACTTCTCCGGATTTTTGTGGCCAGCCGCCGCGCGGCCGATGCACGCGTCTCGCAGTGGGTGACTTTCGGATATGGGCTGATGCTTGTCATTCAAGCGTTTCTGTTTGTGCTCGTCCTGCTTGTCTGGACGCCGGAAAAGCAATATCCGGGGCTTGGTCTTCTCTCCCTCGGTTGCACGGCATTCTGGTTCAGCCTGTTATTCCCGCCGTCGTTCTCATCGCCCGGCACCGGGGGCAACACTTCGACGCCGAACGAATTCGGGGACGATTTTGAGCCGCCTTACGTTTCATCCGAGCCTGCCTTCGTGTCCGTACCGGCCAGCCAGAGGGGGATGCGCAGCGGCGCCCCGGGAAACCGTAGGCAATTCGGCAAACGGACCCGGATTTGAGGCATGAAAAAAGCCCCGGTTCGCACCGGGGCTCTGGTGTTTTCTAGGGTGTGGCCGGCCGTATCAGCCGTTGGCGATATACTGGCCGCCGTTGATGGTGACGACTGCGCCGGTCATGAAGGCGGCCGCCTCCGACGCCAGGTAGACGACGGTCTGGCCGATTTCCTCCGGATGGCCGAGACGGCCGACCGGGATGCCTGCAACGATGGATTCCAGTACTTTTTCCGGCATCGCGGCGACCATGTCGGTCTTGATATAGCCGGGGCAGATGCAGTTGACGGTGATGCCCTTGAAGGCGTTTTCCTGTGCGAGCGCCTTTGTGAAGCCGATCACGCCGGCCTTGGCGGCGGAATAGTTTGTCTGGCCCATCTGGCCCTTCTGGCCGTTGATGGAGGAAATGTTGATGACACGGCCGGAGCCGCGTCCGCGCATGCCGTTGATCACCGGATGGGTCATGGTGAACATGGAATCAAGATTCGTCGACAGCACCGCGCGCCACTGCTCGAAATCCATCTTGTGGAACATGCCGTCGCGGGTGATGCCGGCATTGTTGACCAGAACTTCCACCGGTCCGAGTTCGCTCTCGACCTGCGCCACGCCGGCGATACAGGCTTCGTGATCGCAAACATCCCATTTGTAAACGTGAATGCCGGTCTCCGCCTTGAAGGCTTCGGCTTTTTCGGTGTTGCCGGCATAGGTGGCCGCCACGATGTAGCCCGCCTCCTTCAGACCGCGCGAAATCGCTTCGCCGATGCCGCGCGTCCCACCTGTGACCAATGCGACCTTGCTCATTCCCGTTCCTCCTGACTTCCAGTTCCTGGCCCTTCGGGCTCTTGGAGATTTTGTGTGACTTTGTTCTTGAGTCGTGGCCGGCGCCGGCCGGCCACGATTCCCGTCGAAATTGCCTGATCAGCGTTCCAGGCACATGGCGACACCCATGCCGCCGCCGATGCACAGGGTGGCGAGACCCTTCTTGGCGTCGCGCCGGGCCATCTCGTGCAGCAGGGTGGTGAGGATCCGGGCTCCGGAAGCGCCGATTGGGTGGCCGATGGCGATGGCGCCGCCGTTGACGTTGACGATATCCGGGTTCCAGGCCATGTCCTTGTTGACGGCGCAAGCCTGGGCGGCGAAGGCTTCGTTCGCCTCGACCAGGTCGAGATCGGCAACGGACCAGCCAGCCTTTTCCAGGGCCTTGCGGGAGGCCGGGATCGGGCCGCTGCCCATGATGGCCGGGTCGACGCCGGCGGTTGCCCAGGAAGCGATCCTGGCAAGCGGGGTCAGGCCGCGCTTCTCGGCTTCCGCCGCGCTCATGACGAGGATGGCGGCAGCGCCGTCATTGATGCCGGACGCGTTCGCCGCGGTGACCGAGCCTTCCTTGGTGAACGCCGGACGCAGTTTGGTCACGCTGTCGAGCGTCGCGCCCTTGCGGATATATTCGTCGTCCTCGACCACGCGCTCGGCCTTGCGCTCCTGGACCGTAACCGGGGTGATCTCGTCCTTGAACCTGCCGGCCGCCTGCGCGGCTTCCGCCTTGTTCTGGGACGCGACGGCGAACTCGTCCTGCTGCTCGCGGCTGATCTGCCACTTCTCGGCGACGTTCTCGGCGGTCTGGCCCATATGGTAGCCGTTGAAAGCGTCCCACAGGCCGTCCTTGATCATGGTGTCGATCATCTTGTAATCGCCCATCTTGTAGCCGGCGCGCATATGGGCGCAGTGCGGGGAGAGCGACATGTTTTCCTGGCCGCCGGCCATCATGATGGTGGCGTCGCCGGTCATGATCTGCTGGGCCGCGATGGCAACGGTGCGCAGGCCGGACCCGCAGACCTGGTTGAGGGTCCAGGCGGTGGCGCTGTCCGGAATGCCGGCCTTGATGGCCGCCTGGCGGACCGGGTTCTGGCCCTGGCCGGCCGTCAGCACCTGGCCGAAGACCACTTCATCGACGTCGCCGGCGTCGACGCCGGCCTTTTCCATGGCGGCTTTCATGACGATGGCGCCGAGATCATGCGCTGGCAGATTGGCGAATGAACCGTTGAAAGACCCGACTGGCGTGCGGGTCGCACTGACAATGACGATATCGGTGGAAGCGCTCATCATACTCTCCAGGACTTGAGGCCGATTGACCTTGGAAGGCTCGTGCCCTTGGGGCACCTTATGATCCTTGACGATGGATGGACTAGAAACTGCAGTGGCATTCGTGTCAACCGTATCACTCCTTATGGAAGGGCTGTTTTCGCGTTTGCGGTATCATCCTTTCGTCGCCGCACATAAAAATGGTGGCAAGATCCGATACGATTGGCTTAGTCTCTTAGTTGGAGGTGATGACAGGCCTGCGAAGGCCTTGTCGTCAAATGGGAAACTGGAGCGGGATGAGTTTAGGTTGAAACATTCGGCGGCGGGAAGCAGTCCTTCGGCACTGCATGCAAGCCACTTCGCCGGCAGACGAGGCGGTTCGGGCGAACCGGCCGGATGCTTCACCCTAAACTCATCGCGTTCCGGCCGTAAGGCAGACAGGCGGAAGTAGCGAATGGCCAAGACCAACGAGCCGACAATCATCAAGAAATACGCCAACCGGCGGCTGTACAACACGGGTACCAGCACCTATGTCACGCTTGAGGACCTGGCGGTGATGGTGAAGGGGGAGGAGGACTTCGTCGTCTTTGACGCGAAGACCGGGGAGGATATTACCCGCTCCGTGCTGACCCAGATCATTTTCGAGCAGGAAGGCAAGGGACAGAATCTGCTTCCCGTGACGTTCCTGCGCCAGCTGATCCGCTTTTACGGCGACAGCATGCAGGGGCTCGTGCCGAGCTTCCTGGAATATTCGATGACCTCGCTGACGAAGGAACAGGAAAAGCTGCGCGCGCAGATGAGCGAAGCCTTCGGTGCCACGGCGTTCGACGCCATAGAGGATCAGGTCAAGCGCAACACGGAAATGTTCGAGCGGGCGATGAAGATGTTCATGCCGTTCCCGACGGGCGATGCCGGTTCGTCTGCGAGTTCGTCGTCCGGTGCCGCCAAGGCGGAAAAGACCGAGGTGGCGGATCTCGACGATATGAAGCGCCAGCTCGAGGAAATGCAGAAAAAGATCAATCAGCTTTCCGACAAGTCCTGAGGGCCGAGATCCCGGCGTCTGCGGCCGCCGTGATCAGAGCGGCCGCGTCTTTCTGTTTTCAGCCGCAGTCGGGCACGAGGCCTGCGGCTTCGATCCCGGCCACCGCGCAGGCTTCGTCATTGTCGGAGGTGTCACCGGTGATGCCGACCGCGCCAAGCGTCTCGCCGGCTTCGGTCCTGATCAGGACCCCGCCGGGCACCGGAACGATGGCTCCGCCGGACACACCGTTCAGGGCGTTGACGAAATGCGGGCGGGATTCGGCGTTGGCATTCAGCCATCGCGTTCCCGTGCCGACCGCGAGTGCGCCGATTGCCTTGCCGGTGGCGATCTGCGGACGCATGATCGACGACCCGTCCTGCCGCTTGAGGAGGACGGCATGGCCTCCAGCGTCCAGAACAGCGACGGTCAGAGGTTTCAGTTTCAGGTCCGCGGCCTTTTCGAAAGCAGCGGATACTATGGTCTCCGCCGTCAAAAGCGTCATGCCAGTCGTCATCGGTTTATCTCCCCTGGATCAGCGGACGTTCAACCGGAATCGATTGAACGTCCAAAAGGTGATCGATCCTAAAGCGTTAGAGCATCTCGTCTGCGTTCACTAGAACGCAGGACGCTCTGGTGATGGTCTGAAGCGGTTCTGTCCGGACGATCTCTGTCCAGGCCGGACGGGGCGGGTATCGCCGGCAATCTCCACGGGTTTGCGCATTTCGCCACTTCTCCTTAAGGTGCTGCGCGCGGTGTGGCTTCGCCGGATCGCCGGATGTTCGGCCGGAATCGATTGTATGTCCGAAAGTTGATTGATCTCAAAGCATTAGCACCTTGTCTGGGTTCAAGTGAACCCAGACAAGGTGCTTTAGCAAAATGGCGTATTGGCGAATAGGCAGAATCGCCGATAAGCAATTAGGGCAAAATGGAAAAGATCAGTTTGTCGGGTGGGAGGAATTCAGTGAAGCGCGATTTTCAGGCACCGGGCCGGTCACCGGTTTTTGCGCGGGAAGCCATGGCGTCCACCTCGCATCCTCTGGCGACGAGCGCGGCGCTCGAAGTGCTTCAGGGCGGCGGCAACGCGGTCGACGCCGCCATAGCGGCCGTTGCCGTCCAGTGTGTCGTCGAGCCGCATATGACGGGTATCGGTGGGGATTGTTTTGCCATCGTCATGGAACCCGACGGCAGCCTGATGGGCTTCAACGGCTCCGGAGCGGCGCCGCGCGCGGCAAATCCGCGGAAGCTGGCCGAGCTCGGGGTGTCCGAAATCACCGATACCTCGCCCCACGCGGTGACCGTGCCGGGTTCCATCCGGGCCTGGGAAACGCTGCTCAAGGCCCATGGCACCAAGAGCTTCAAGTCCCTCTTCAAGCGCGCCATCCAATATGCCCGCGAGGGTTTTCCGGTCGCGCCTCGCGTCGCCCATGACTGGGCCGGCGATGTGGGCAAACTGGCAAGCGATCCGGTCACGGCGGCAAGATACCTGTTCAACGGCGAAGCGCCCAAAACGGGCATGATCCTGAAATATCCGCGCCTGGCGGATACCTTGGAGAAAATCGCCGAAGGCGGCGCGGATGCGTTCTATACCGGCGATATCGCCGACGACATCGTTTCCGCGCTGCAGGTGCGCGGCGGCCTGATGACCAAGGACGACCTGGCGGCCTGCCATACGACGGCGGTCTCGCCGGTGGTGCGCGACTACCGCGGGCACACGGTCGCCGAACTGCCGCCGAATGGCCAGGGGCTGATTGCACTGGTCATGCTCGGCCTTCTGGAGAAATTCGATCTGGCGAGCCTCGACCCGCTCGGTCCGGAACGGTTCCATCTGGAGATGGAGGCCGCCCGGCTGGCCTATGCGGTGCGCGACAGGTTCGTCACCGACCCCGGTTACATGGATGTCTGCCATTCCCATCTGATCGGCGAGGACTATCTGGAAGAGCTTGCCAAACAGATGTCCGCCAACGGGCGCATGAAGGCCGTCCCGCAGGCCGAACTGGCGCCGCAGACGGACACGGTCTACCTCACCGTGGTCGACAGGGACGGGCTTGCCGTCTCCTTCATCAATTCGCTGTTCAGCGATTTCGGCAGCGGCATCGTCGCGCCGGAGAGCGGGGTGCTGCTGCATTGCCGGGGCAAGTCGTTCAAAGTCGCGCCCGGCCATGCCAATTCGATCGACGGCGGCAAGCGTCCGCTGCATACGATCATTCCGGCCATGGTGCTCAAGGGCGGCGCGCCGTGGCTGTCCTTCGGGGTGATGGGCGGCCATTACCAGGCCTGCGGCCATGCCCATGTGCTGACCAACATCATCGACTACGGCATGGACGTGCAGGCCGCGATCGACTTTCCGCGCATGTTCTTCGACATCGCCAGCCACGATCTGCAGGCCGAAAAGCTCATCCCGGCCTCGACGCTCGCCGGTCTCAAGGCGATGGGACACACCGTGGTTCCGTCGGACGGGCCCATCGGGGGAAGCCAGGCGATCATGATCGACAAAGCCCGGCACTTGCTGACCGCCGGTTCCGATCCGCGCAAGGACGGGCATGCGGCGGGATATTGATGTCGGCTCAAGGCTTTCTTCAGGCGGCTTCGGGCCCGCGTCAATTTGAACCTTGAAGCATCCGCAAGCCGGGTGTTTGTTTTGGGTGGGACGCGCCCGTACCAGATGAGGTTTTCGAATGCCCGGTCTTTCCAGGCGGGAAATGCTGCTCGGCGGCGCAGGAACCCTGGCGGCTTTCGCAATCGGCGGTGCCGCAGCCGGCAGGGCGCAGTCTGCCGACCATGCGCTGACCCTCGCTAATCTCGATCATTCCGTTCTGCCCGGCACGGTTACCGAAGGCATGATGAGCTTCGCGGCCGACGGTCCTCCGCCCGTCCTGCGGTTGAGGCAAGGAGTGAAAACCGCGATCGAAGTGACCAACGCCCTCAATGAAGCCTCGGTAGTTCATTGGCACGGGCTCAGGATTGCCAACCAGATGGATGGCGTACCCTATCTGACCCAGTATCCGCTCGAGGCCGGAAAGTCGTTCCGTTACGAGTTCACGCCGCCGGATGCCGGCACCTTCTGGTATCACCCCCATTGCAACACCCTGGAGCAGATGGCCCGGGGACTGACCGGCGTTCTCGTGGTGGAAGAGGCGGAGGATCCGGGCTTCGACCGGGATCTGCCTCTGAACATCCGGGATTTCCGGATGGGCAGCGACGGTCAGTTCATCGATTTCTTCAAGCCCCGCAATGCGGCGCGGGGCGGCACCCTCGGCACGGTCTCGACAGTCAACTGGCAGGTCGCGCCGGTTTACGAACTCGAGGCCGGCAGCCTCGTGCGGCTGCGGCTCGCGGTCACCGATATCACCCGGGTCGGATCCTACCGGGTTTCCGGAGCCGAGGCCCAGGTGATTGCCCTGGACTCCAATCCGTTGCCGAAGCCCCTTCCGGCCGGGGAGCTGACGCTTGCGCCCGGGCAGCGGGCCGATATCGCCCTGCGGGTTCCCGACAGCGAAGACGCGGTGGTGGAGCTGATCCTGAACCGCCCCGCCGGGTCGAAGGTTCTGGCGAAGTTTCAGCCCAGGGGGCCGAGCGCGCACCGCGACCTGCGGGAGCTGAAGCCTCTGCCGCAGAACCCTGTCCCCGTGGCCGATCTCAACAACGCCGAGATCCTGGATTTCGTTTTCGGCTGGTCACCGGAAGGCGATGCGCCGCAGCCGAGCATCTGCGGATCGCTCGGCTATACGTTCTGGTCGATCAACCGTGTCGCTTGGCCGGGCGACCTGCCCGGTCCCTTCGACCCGCTGGCGACGCTCAAACAGGGAAAATCCTACGTTCTGCGGCTGCGCAACGAGTCGCCGAACGACCACCCGATCCATCTGCATGGCGTTTCGTTCCGCCTGCTGCGGTCCAACAAGCGCGCGCTGCCGCCGCTCGTCACGGATACCGCGCTGCTGCTCAAGGAGGAAACGATGGAAGTGGCACTCGTGGCCGATAATCCCGGCGACTGGGCCTTTCATTGTCATGTGATCGAGCACCAGAAAACCGGCCTGACCGGCTTTCTGCGGATCGAGGCCTGATACTGTCTCTTTCAGACGACCCGCCAGCGCACCGCTGCCCTGGCCTTGCGCCGGGGCCTCGTCACAGGTCCCGGATCAAGTCCGGGACGGCACGGAGTGTGGGGCTTAACGTGGTTACGACAACCAGAGCCCTCTCGGACGCGGCGAAGCGGAGATCGTGGATCGGAGCGCCCGGAACCGTCGATCCGATGTCTTCAAATAGAAATCAGACCTGAGGCTCTCCGATCCCGGTTCGATGCTTGCGCCTGGCTAGGATGACTTTGCAGAAGGTCGCGCAGCCCTCACACCGAAACGGAATAGGAATAGAACTTGCGCTCTTCTTCCGCTGCGGAGGCGTATTGCGCCAGGTGCTGCTGCCGTTCCAGGTGGGTTTCGGCGGAGGCATACCGGTCGGCCAGAAGCTGGGCGGCATATTCCGCATGGGCGCCGTGATAGCTGTCGCGCCGCAGGGCGGCGGAAGCGACATGGGCGGGAACCATACCGGTTTCACCAAACGCGCCGTTGCCGGCGGATGCGCTTTCGGAGTTTGAAGCGGGCGCAGTGACCGGCTTCGGCCGGATGCGCAGGGCATGGATTGCGGAAACGGGGTTCACTTGCATTTCAGTCTCCGTGGCGGGCCAGTCCGTGGCCGATCTTGCCGGAGGTCCGGGGACATCCCGGATCTGAGGTCAAGCTTAGGCGGAGCCGCAAGGGGAAACTGTGTTGCCCATCACATTTCGGTAGTTTTGACGAGGTTCGTCCGGGCCGGTCGGCACACGCCCGGCAAAAAAAGAACCCGGGGAGCGCCCGGGCTGAAGGTCTTCAGTGGTAAATCGGAGTTGCCGGACGCGCGTTATCGCTCGGTCTTGAGCAGGTGGCCTGCGGGACGTTGGCGCGGCAGGGCTGCGGTCGCGCGGTAGCTGTTCACGCCCTGCAGCGGTTCCGCCCGCCTGCGGGTCCTGTTCTGCGGGTCGCCGTCGCGGGCGGCGATCAGATGGGCGAGAAAGATCGAATTCGGGCGGTAACGGGTGGAAAAGGCTGCCTGCTCCCGTTCCAGAGCGGGCTGCAGCGGAACCGGAAGATAGGAAGCGAAGCTGGTCTGTTCAGTCTCCGTCTCTCCCTTGGAGGGACGCTTGCGCCTCACATTGGCACGGACTGCCGAAGTTACCGGGGTTACTCGCACGTTTTAACGCCTCGTTGTTTCAGAATGGCACGCCGCGCGTTGCCATGCCTGAAACGTCGCAATGAACATGCCATTTTATACCCGCGTTAACTTTTTGTCCGCCGAAATCCGCAGGTCCTGGATCACAAAAGTTAACAGCCTGGTGTAATGCGGGACACGAGGTTGTGAGAGAGGAAAAAACACCGGTGAATCAAATCAGTGTCAGAATTACGGTTACGGCGAAGAGAATAACCGTTGGGTAGAAGGTCAGCGCGAATCCGAGGGCTCTGCCTCCGGCGCCTCTGGCATAGCCGTGCCAGAAGAGTGCCCGTCCAAGCCAGAACAGGACTACCGCTGCAGGAAGGGCTCCCAGCAATCCGGCCGGGGCGAGGAAGGCGAAAGCGAAATAGACCAGAGATGCCAGAACGGTCTGTTCCAGGGTATTCTGGAGCACCGCCTGATGCACCTTGGCGGTTTCGGTCCCCGTGGTTAGCCCACTGCCGTCGATGTCTTGCGGGGTGAAAAAGCGGTGCCGGGCCAGGGTGCCGATCGTCGCCAGCAGCCAGAAGCCTGCGAACAGGACGCATCGGGCGGCCAGCGTCATTCTTGCGGAGGGCGCGTCGCCGGGCAGCCAGCTTTGCGGGATCATCCAGGCTCCGGCTGCCAGCACGACGCCGGCAATGACGAGGGCGAGGATCATTCCCTTGAGAACGCCGGCCTGCTTGTCAGAAAGTGGCATGGACTCCGCCTCCCCGGACTCATGACCCGGGACCAGAGGATCATAAACACGCGCAAAAGGAAAGCGCGGCCGAAGCGGCCGCGCTCTGAGGGTTGTCCTTTTTGGGGCTGCCTTCCTCAGTCGGGGGCTTCTCCGGTCCAGGAGGTGGGATCGATGTCCAGGTCGGAGAACTTCCCGGGATCGAGCACGGGACGTGCGACCCCCGCCCTGAGCTGCGCCTTGAAGTCGTCCAGGATCCGCTTGGCGGTGGGGAACAGCATCATCAGGGCCAGAAGGTTCACCATGGCCAGAATGCCCATCAGCGGATCGGAGAAGAAGAAGACGGACGTCGCATTGGGCGCGGTTGCGCCCAGGAACACGACCCCCATGACGACGATGCGCAGGACCATGGGTGCGAGAGCATTCGCGGTCATCGAGCTCAGGGCGTTTTCGCCGAGATAATAGTTGTAGATGATCGAGCTGAACGCGAAGAGCAGGATCGCCGCCGCCAGGAAATGACTGGTCCAGTCTCCCAGATGGAAGGCCAGCGATTGCTGGGTCAGGACAACTCCGTCCACGCCTTCCGCGCCCGGCGAATAGACGCCGCCCAGCAGGATGATGAACGCCGTGCAGGTGCAGATGATCATCGTGTCGATGAATACGGAGAAGGACTGGGTGATCCCCTGGCTGATCGGGTGGCGGACCTCGGCGGTCGCCGCGACGTTGGGCGCGGAGCCGAGACCCGCTTCGTTTGAGAACAGGCCACGGCGCAGGCCCTGCGCGATCGCGGCGCCCATGCCGCCGCTGACGGCCTCCTCGAAGCCGAAGGCGTTTGCAACGATCGTGTAGATCACGCTCGGGATGTCCGCAATGTTCAACACGATGATGAGGAGCGCCATGGCGATATAGCCGATCGCCATGATCGGCACGATCACGTCCGCTACCTTGGCGATGCGGTGAATGCCGCCGAAAATGATCAGGCCGGTTATGACGGTGAGCGCGATGCCCGTCCAGAGGCGGCCGAGACCTAAGCTCTCTTCGACGGCGCCGGCAACGGTGTTGCCCTGGAAGGCATTGAAGCCGAGCGCGAAGGAGGCGATCAGGCAGACGGCATAAAGGATCGCCAGCCACTGGTATTCCCTGCCCAGCCCGAAGATGATCGAGCGCGCGGGCCCGCCGTGATACGTCCCGTCCCCGGCGGAGCGCTTGTAAAGCTGGGCGAGCGAACATTCGATCAGGCTGGTCGCCATGCCGACCAGGGCAATCGCCCACATCCAGAACACCGCTCCCGGGCCGCCGAGGGTGATCGCAACGGCAACGCCGGCGATGTTGCCGCCGCCGACCCGGCCGCCGACAGACAGAAGCAGCGCCTCGCGGGCCGAGATCGCATTGGGATCGCCCGACTGGTTCCTGGAGGACAGGACGCGGAACATGCGCAAGAAAAACCGGAACTGGACGAAGCCGGTCACCACTGTGAAGAAGATGCCAATAACGACAAGAAACGGAATAAGCGCCCACCCCCAGGTGAAATCGCCGATCATCGCGAAGAACGACTCGACAAACTGCATGACACCAGCCCTCCTTAGGTCATTTTTCCGATTGCTGACGCAAAGTCAGTATCGACAGAACCTTCAGGGTAGGCTTCAAATTGCGATGGGTGCAATAAAAAAGGGAATTCCGGAAATATGCAATCTCAGGACGCTGTCCGGTTGCGCAACAAAAAACGCGGCCCGGAGGGACCGCGTTCCTTGCAATTCGGATATGTCCAGCGGCTGGTTAAGCGGCCAGGGCGCCCTGAGCCTGGTCAACCAGCGCCTTGAAGGCGTCCGGCTGGTTGATGGCGAGGTCGGACAGAACCTTGCGGTCGACTTCGACGCCGGCCTTGTTCAGGCCGTCGATAAAGCGGCCGTAGGTCATGCCGTGCTGGCGGGTCGCCGCGTTGATGCGCTGGATCCAGAGCGAACGGAAGTTGCGCTTCTTGGCCTTGCGGTCGCGGTAGGCGTACTGGCCCGCCTTCTCGACGGCCTGCTTGGCAACGCGGATGGTGTTCTTGCGGCGTCCGTAATAGCCTTTTGCGGCCTTCAGAACTTTCTTGTGGCGAGCGTGGGCGGTTACGCCCCGTTTGACGCGTGACATTTAGGTGATCTCCTTCGGGGCTGGCGTTAGGCGTAGGGCAGGAACTGCTTCACGATCTTCGCATCCTGATCGCTCAGCGTGGTGGTGCCACGGGCGTTGCGGATGAATTTGGTCGTGCGCTTGATCATGCCATGACGCTTGCCGGCCTGCGCGGTCTTCACCTTGCCGGACGCGGTCAGCTTGAAGCGCTTCTTGGCGCCGGACTTGGTCTTCATTTTGGGCATTTTGCTTGGTCCTTTAGAGTATTTTGGATGGATTTGAGGCCCATCGCATTCAAAGACCGCCACGGCATGCCTTTTGGCCGGGCGGTCCGAAGATGGCGCTTCATAAGGGGAAAAGGCGGGAGTGGCAAGGCCTCTGCGCTATTTCCGCTTCGGCTCATAAACCAGGTTGATACCCTGACCCACTCGACCGGAATGAATGAGCGTCAGATCGACCGGCCGCTCGCCGGTGTCGGCAAAGATCTTTACGCCCGCGCCGACCATCACCGGAGCAACCTGCAGGAAGATCTGGTCGACCAGGCCCGCCCGCAGCATGGCTGATCCCAAGGTCGGCCCGAGTATGACCACCATTCTGCCATTGGCCTTTGCCTTCGCCTTGGCCACGGCGCCCGGCAGGTCATGGCCATCGGCCCAGAAAAAGCGCGGATCGTCCGGAAAGGGTCGTCGCGTCACCACATATTCGGGAATGTCGTCAAGCCCATAAGCCTTGGGAATCTCGTCCCAGCCCTGGCAGAGATCATAGCCACGCCGCCCGCCCAGCGTACAACCGACATTGGCCATGACCATGTCGACCAGTGGATTGTCCGGCGGCGGGCCGGCCTCTTCGCCTTCACCCATCATGAACATCAGGCTGTCATTCACATCGGCGGCAAAGCCATCAAGGCTGATCGCCGTATGCCAGATGATGCCATCGGTCCTGAGAATATCGGTCTGCGTATCCATCCGTATCTCCCTTGCTGTCCGTTCATCGACGAAGGAGCATTACCGGCTTCGACACGGTTGCTCTTTGTTCGGCCTGGTTGTCAGCCCCGTGCTGCGCTCAGCATTGGCTCGATATGATCCTCAAACAGCAGCCCCGGCCGCGCCGCCATGGCCGCACCATAGGTGGCCTCGGCCAGGATCGAGATATTGAGAAACCCGACCAGTCCGGCAACATCCGCTTCGCTCAAGCCATAGCTCCCCGCCTCCAGCCGGGTGATGATTTCGCGCTTGGACGCGATCATCCCCGCGGTAACGTCCCTGGCATTACTCATCGAGCCATCGCGCTTGATATAGTCATGCAGCGGCGTACCCAGATGATAACTCTGCGGAGTGGTCGAATAGAGCTGCAGCAAAAATTCGAGATCGGTCATATTGCTCATCTCCGGGTCGAACCGCCCGTCGCCGCGCCGCCGGTCCCACACCACCATGGCGTCCATCGAAAGGCTCACCCATTTGTGCTCGCCGGGGCTCAGCACCCGGTCGGGCCCCGCGCCGACATGGCGCAAATGCCGGAAATCCGCGCTCATCACGTCAAGCGCCGTGGTGACGATGCCATGCCGGTCGAGCATTTCCACCGCCTGTTCGAGCTTGCCCGGCTTCAGCCGGTCATCGGCGTCCAGAATAGCGGCAAACGGGGTGTCGATCTTCTCAAGCGCTACATTGCGGGTCACCGATGCGCCCCGGCTCACCCCGCCGCTCGTCAGAAACACCTGGCGGGGATCATTCAGCCCCTGTTCATCGAGAAACGCGCCATAATCGCAACCGTCATCGGCCACGATCCAGTGTTGCCAGTCGGCATGGGTCTGCTCGATGACACTCCTGACCGTGGTGGTCAGGGTGGACTGCGCCTTGTAGGCCGGCGTGATGATGGCGACGGTCTGGGACATGACTTGAACCTTTTGCTCGTCTGACCCATATCTCTGGCAGGTTCGCGATGCCAGAGTTTACGGGTCGCGCACCAGACGTTGCTTGATGCTCAAGGACGCTTTTGATGTCGCGTATCTCGGTGTTTTCCGCCCCCTTTCTCCTCGGCTTCGACAGTTTCGAGGAGCGTATCGACCGGTTGACCCGGTCAGCGGAGGGCTATCCTCCCTACAATATCGAACGCACCACGGGCGAGGATGGCGCCGAAAGGTTCCACATCTCCATCGCCGTGGCCGGATTTGCTCAATCCGACCTCGAGGTGAGCGTGGAGGACAACCAGTTGCAGGTGCGCGGCCGCCAGAAGGACGAACCCGGCCGTGATTTCCTGCATCGCGGGATCGC
>ENA-ORCZ01000123-ORCZ01000123.1-marine-metagenome-genome-assembly--contig:-NODE-123-length-79930-cov-10.175685_pt1 | contig 79930 bp, 76 predicted proteins | sample MGYA00237785_ERZ508519 | MGnify/ENA primary metagenome ERZ508519 (study PRJEB26189, sample SAMN06268790) | marine metagenome | isolation source: Bioluminescent Bay, La Paraguera, Puerto Rico | place...
CACGGTCGCAAGACCAGGATTCCAACGATCTCCCGCCCGCATCCAATCTGACACAAATTCAACACACAGGATTCCAGCTCAGCGCTCGGCTTCGCCTCACTTGTCTGGAATGACGCCGAAAGCAACTTCGGCTTTCTGTCCCAGCTTGATGCGTGAAGCTTGCTCCCCGGTCGTCATCCCGGACGCAGCGAAGCGGAGATCCGGGATCGGAGAGCCCGAAACCCATTCCATTGAACTCGATAAAGGCAAAGACCAGTGGCTCGCCGATCCCGGCTCTGCGCTTGACGCTTGGCCGGGATGACGTGAGAGAAAAAGATCGCTTGGAACATACTTCAAAGCGCTAACCGATGAGCCGCGACCGTAGGTTCAGACCAATTACGGAAAAACATTAGCCCGCTAACCGTAGCGGCGTTCCAGAAGCTCCAGGAGATCGCGCTCTTCTTCCGCGCGCTGTTCCTCGCCGCGCATCTGTGCCAGCCGTTCGGCCATCACCTTCAGCATCATACGCTGGCGGTCGAATTCGGAATTGACCTTGGCGCGGGCCGCGCTCAGGCGCGACATTTCCTCGATGATCCGCCTGAGGCGCTCCGCCGCGTTGGCGATGAAGCGGTCATGCTGGGCGAGATCGCCGTTGGACAGCGCCAGAAGGATGCGCCGTTCCTTCTCGTTGAGCTGGTAGACCTGGGCGTCGAGTTTCTGCAGAAGCCACGAGGAAAACAGAAAGATCTGCTTCTGCATCCGGAACAACCGTTCGATTTCCTGACTGTTGCGTGCCATCGCTCTAACCTATCTGGAGCCACGTGAAATACCCGTCCAGGAAGATCATGATCGCCTCCGCTATGACGAGGTAGAGGAAGTAGAGACCGCCTGCGATCACAAACGGCAGGGAGATGAAATAGACCGGGATCTGCGGCGTCAGCTTGTTGACCAGGCCGACCGCCAGGTTGATCACGATCGTATAGACGATGAAGGGGCTGCAGACGCGCAGCGCGAGCACGAAGGTTCGCCCCAGCTGCTCCGCGAGCTGTTCCAGGCTGGAAACCGCGGCCAGCGGCAGTCCAGGCGGTATGGCGTCATAGGAGGCCGTGAGACCGCGCAGGATTTCCCAGTGCTGATTGGTGATGAAGATCATCGCGGTCGCGGTCACCGTGAAGAGGTTGGCGACCGGCGGCAGGCTGTCGACGCCCTCGATCGGCATTCCCGGCATGTTGGACATGCCGATCGCCATGGAGACCAGCGTCGCCATGGTCTCCAGCGCCGCAAGGAAGGCACGGCCGAGAAAACCGATGAAGGCGCCGGTAAGCAGTTCAGTGCCGATGAGGCGGGCGACCGTTGCCAGCGTCTCGTCGGGCATTGCGGCCTGTATCGCGGGCGTCAGCAAGGGCGCCAGGGCCAGGGAGATCGACAGGGCGACGAACAGACGGATGCGGGCCGGAATGCGGCTGGTGCCGAAACCGGGAACGACCATCAGGCAGGCGCCGACCCGGCAGAAGAGCAGGAACACCGCCAGGAGGACGGAAGAACTGAACGTGCTGAAAAACAGCCCGCCGGAAATCACGAGACGCTTCCCAGGGCCGCAACATCGACGCCGCGGGCGATCTCCAGATGCGACAGCACCGGCAGCGTCGGGAACATGCGTTCCACGATCATGCGCACGTAAGGCCGGGCGTCGGGGGCCGCCACGACGGCGAACCTGTTGCCGCCCTTCATGTGCTTCTTGACGGCTTCCGACATCTGCGAGCCGAAATCCTCCACCAGTTGCGGTTCGATATCGAATTCGACCACATCCCCCTTGGCGTCGCGCTTGAGCGCATTGTGGAAGGCAAGATCCCAGCGGTTGCCGAGGCGCAGGACATTCAAGGGCCCGCCTTCGGCAAGGTCGCCGCAGATCTGCTGGGCGATGCGCATCCGGACATGCTCCACCACCTGCTCGGACCGGCGCACATGCGGCACGATCTCGGCGATGGCCTCCAGGATCAGGTTCAGGTTGCGGATGGAGACGCGTTCGGCGAGCAGCAGCTTGAGCACGGCCTGCAGGCCGGAGAAGGACGTGTGCGCCGGGCAGATGTCATCGAGCAGCCGCTGGTATTCCGGGTCGAGCCGGTCGAACAGGACGCGCATGTCCTTGTAGGACAAAAGCTGCGGCAGGTTGTTGCGGATCACCTCGCTCAGATGGGTGAGCATGACGGTCATGTTGTCCGCCGGCAGCAGGCCGCGGCGCTTCAGCTCGTCCTTGTAGGCCGGCGGCACCCAGTAGGCCGGCATACCGAAGGCCGGTTCCCGGGTCTGATCGGCCGGCACGGGCAGCGCGTCGTCGGTGTTCGGAATGACCAGGAGCTCGCCCACCTTCAGGTGCTGCGAGGAGACGATCGTGCCATGGATCTTGATCTGATAGCTCTTCGGATCGAGCGTCAGGCTGTCGGTCACGCGAATATCGGGCACCACGAAGCCGTACTGCTCGGCAAATTTCCGGCGCATCTTGGCGACGCGGCGGGACAGTTCGCCGTGCTTGGTCAGCAGTTCGGCGGAAAGCTGCTTGCCGAGAACCAGCTCGATTTCGGAGGATTTGAGGGTTTCCTTGACGGAGTCCTTTTCCTCCAGCCTGGCCTTTTCCGCCGCTTCCTTCTTCTTTTCATCCTCAACCTGCTTCTGCGCAGCCAGGCGCTTGGGGATCGTGTAGCCGACAAAGCCCATCAGACAGGCCAGAAGCATGAAGGGCAGCATCGGCAGGCCCGGCATCAGCGCGAAGACAGCCATCAGGATCGCCGCCACGAACAGCGCGCGCGGATAGCCGCCAAGCTGCCCGAGAACCGCCTTTTCTGCCGATCCCCTGGTGCCGCCCTTGGAGACGAGCAGACCGGCCGCCAGCGACACGATCAGGGCCGGGATCTGGGAGACCAGGCCGTCGCCCACGGAGAGTTTCGTGAAGACGTCGGCCGCGCTCGAGACGGTCATGTCGTAGCGGGTCACACCGATGACGATGCCACCGAGGATGTTGACGGCGGTGATGATCAGACCGGCGACGGCATCGCCGCGGACGAATTTCGACGCACCGTCCATGGCACCGAAGAAGGAGCTTTCCTCTTCCAGTTCCTTGCGCCGGCGCTGGGCTTCCTTTTCGTCGATGAGGCCGGCGGACAGGTCTGCATCGATCGCCATCTGCTTGCCCGGGATGGCGTCGAGGGTGAAGCGGGCGCCAACTTCCGCGATACGCGTCGCACCCTTGGTGATCACCATGAAGTTCACGGTGATCAGGATCGCGAACACGATCAGGCCGATGACGAAATCGCCGCTCATCACAAATTGCGAAAAGCCGTTGATGACGAACCCGGCCGCATTCAGGCCTTCGTGCCCGTTGGCCAGGATCACGCGGGTCGTCGCAATATTGAGCGACAGCCGCAGCATGGTGGCAATCAGCAGGATGGTCGGAAAGGAGGAGAAATCCAGCGGACGCTGGATCCACAACGCCACCATCAGGATAAGGACAGACAGCGCGATCGACATCGCCAGACCGAAATCGATCAGGAAGGTCGGAATCGGCAGGAAGAGAACCGCCAGAATCAGGACGATGCCGAGGGCAAAGCCCACATCGCGGCGGCTGTCGGGCGTGCCATCGGCAATCGGTGAGACGGAGCTGTCTGTCATTCCTACCCTCGAAGACATGGTTGGTGACCCGCAAGGTCGCCCCTCAAGCTTGCGCGAGGCTTTTTGCCGGCCCTGAAATCCGGAAATTGCGTAAGTGGAAATTCAGGCAGGCACCGTCATCCTGAGGAAGCGCGAAGCGCTGTCCCGAAGGATGGACCATTCGCCCATTATCCGATGGGAAAGGCAGAGCGCGTTCCACATGGTGTCATCCCGGCCAAGCGCAGCGCGAGCCGGGACCCAGGACTCCCGGGCAGATGAGTTTTGCACGAAAGCAATCTATGAGGTTTCCTGGATCCCCACTTGCGCGGGGATGACACTGGGGGGACAAATTCTCTAAAGGATTTAAAAGCGGACGGCAGCACTAAGCACCGTCGATTGGGATCGTCCGGCTTCATCTCACTCTAGAAGCCGTTCTCGATCCGGCTGTAGATCAGCGTGGTCAGCGTGTAGATCTGACCGCCGATGAACGGCCCGGCGATGACAATCATCACCAGGATCGCCACGATCTTCGGAATGAAGGTCAGGGTGATTTCCTGGACCTGGGTCAGGGCCTGCATCAGGGCGATGCCGATCCCGACCACCATGGCCGGAACGATCGCGGGCGCCGATCCGACAAGGATCGTCCAGATGGCGGACCTGACCAGGTCCAGTGCGTCGACTTCATTCATTTCAGCTTGCCCGCTCAGGAGATGGTGACACCCGCGCCAAGCAGAACACCCTTGCCATTGTCCAGCGCCAGGAGCGTGCCGTCGGAATAGACTTCGACGCGTTCCACGACACCGGTCGTGCCGTTCGGGTCGGTGACCGTTCTGCCGATCAAGTCGTCCACCTGTCCGAAGGACATGTTCATCAGCATGGTCTCCAGCTTGGCGTTCGTCTGGATAGACTGCTCAACTTGGCTGAAGCTTGCGAGCTGGGAAAGCTGCTCGGACGCGTCCATCGGATCGGTCGGGTCCTGGTTCTTCATCTGAGCCATCATGAGCTGCAGAAACGTGTCGTAATCGACGGTCAGCTGCTGCTGCGCGCTGGAGGCCGCGCCGCTGGCCTGGGTCTGTGTCGGGCTGACACCTTCAACACCGGTCATCCTCTTGTCTCCTTATATGGCGGCCAGTTGCGGGCCGTAACGAAACCTGTTTCCCGCCGGAACCGACGAGGGCGCGGCCTTTTCCTGCTTTCCCTCGTCCCGCATTTCGGCGAGCATCAGACTGGCCTCGAGCGGATAAAGGCCGCGGACGATCTTCATCGCCTCGAACCAGCGTTCCGACCTTGCGAGTTCTTCCACGTCGTCCAGCCGGTCGAGAACCTCCCTGGTCGAGAACGCGGCCTTGACCGAGCCGAGCACCAGATGAAACATGTCCTGCACCGTGCCAGCCGAGACCGGATCGATGATCATGGTCTGCAGAATGAAATAGAGCTGGCGCAAGGGCGTAGTCGCATCCTCTGGCTGCAGGACATGGGCTTCCAGGAGGAAGACCGCGTCGTTCAGGAGTTCGATGTTGGTCTTGCGTTCGGCCCGGATCACCGCGCCGTTCAGGAACAGGCGTTCGCCCGCTTTCAATCCAATTTTCATGAGCTTAACTGTCCAGGCTATCGCGGATGATGGAATTGATTTGAATGATGTCGGAGAAGTCCTCCTGCTCCCACTGGCGCAGGGCTTCCACCTCCTTCAGAACCCAGATCCCGACGGAAATCAGGTTCGCCCTCGTTTCGATCGGCAGTTCGTTGCCGTCGTCCGCCAGGTGCTCCAGGAAATAGCTCCACAGGCGCCTGGTGTAGAACAGCGCGTCGACGGCTTCCGGCGACCGGACGCCCTGTTCGCTCGCATTGCTCAGCTTGTCGATGACAATCGACATGGCCTCATGTTCATTCAGCCGGTGATCGCTGCAGAGATCATCCATAACCTCAGCATAGGACAGGTTGTACATAGGCCCTCTCTAGGTTTAGCTTCATTCGTTGTATCAGCCACTTAAGCCTGATCAGATGTAGTTGAGGATGCTGAGCCCCTGCATGCGGGCGGTCACAGCATAGGTCGTCTCCAGCTGGGTCAGCGCGGTGTTGAGAAGAACCGACGTTTCTTCCGGATTGACGTTTTCCAGGTCGTTGATCCGGCTGTTCAGAATGTCGGTCTGGATCTGCAGGCGCTCGCTCGCAAGACTGACCCGCTCCTGGACATTGCCGAGCTTGCCCATTGCGCTGGTGACGCCGGCAATGCCCGATCCGAGTTTGTCGATCGCCCTGTCGAGCACCAGCTTGTAGGTGCCGGGATCCAGGTTCTCGTTGCCGAGATCGGCCATCAGCGTGTAGGCCTGCGCCAGATCGCGGAACGCCTGTTCGTTGGCGCTGACGGAACTGTCGACCGTTTCGCTCGCCGAAATCCGGCTGGTCAGAACGCTGTCGGAAGCCGTCGACCAGTTCGTCCCCCAGGCCGGATCGGTGAACATCGCGTCGAACGCGCCGTTCAGATAGGTGTCCATGGCCGCAGGTGTGATGCCGGAAACCGTCGGATCGTCCTGCGTGATGCCGAATTCGGCGAAGAACGCCGCATCTGCCGCCACCTTGTTCGGCGAGGCCGGATCGAGGTAGTCCGCAATCGGCTCCTGGTCGGCGTTGATGCCGCCGAAGACGAAATTGCCGTTGAGCTGGGTGTTCAGCCGCGAAATCAGCAGTTCCAGGCTGCCCACGGCATCCGCCTTGACGATATCCGAGCTGCCGCCGTCCTCGCGCAACGCCACCAGCGTGCTCAGGAAGTCCTGCGCATCGCTCAGGACATCGTCCATCGCGGCCTGGCTGACATCCAGGCGGGACGCGGTCAGCGCGTTCGTGTCGACGATACCGTTCAGAAAATGGAATTCGGAGCGCAGCGTCACACTTTCGCCGGTGCGCGAGCCGAGATCCAGGCCGACGTCGAATTTTCGGCCGGACGACATTTCGATGCTGAGCTTGTTGACCAGGTTGGTCTGGCCCAGGATCTGCCGGCGCGAGGCGTTCGCGAGCGAAACGGTTGAGATATGTGTGGTTTTCATGGCTTTACCTCGCCGCGTTCAAGAGATCTTCGAACATCGAGTCGACCGCCGTGATGAGCCGCGTCGCCGCCGAATAGGAACGTTCGATTTCGAGCAGAAGCGTCATCTCTTCATCGATGTTGACGGCCGTCTTGTTGCTGAGATTTTCGGCTGTGCGGCTCAGGATGACCGTCTGCACTTCGACATTCGAAGTCATGGTCTTGCGGCCGCTTTCCAGCCAGCTCACCGAGGAGGCGGCGAAGCCGCTCAGCGTATCGGACGGATCGAGTTCGACCCCGCCGTCAAAGACCCGGTCCTGGTCGAAGGCGGAGACCAGTTCCTGCAGCCGTTCGGAAAAGGCGGCGGCACCCGTCGTGTTGTAGACGTAGTTCGGGTCGAGCGGATCGGAGATGCCGCCGTCCCGGATCCTGTCCAGGCTGCCGCCTTGATCCGGATCCGCATTGGCGTTGACCTCGATCTGCGCCGCAAGGCCCGGCACGAGCGTACTCGTCGCCGGCACGGCCGGAGCCCCCGGCCAGGTGAACAGGCCCGCTTGCTCCGGACCGCCGCCGCCGCTCTGATCGCTTTCCGCGAAGGCTTCGATCAAGCCTCGGGCGACTTCGTCCAACTGGTTCTGGTAGGTCACCGCAACGTCGTCGCGAAGTTCCGAAAGGCCGTGCAGGCGTCCGGAGGAAATCGGCATCAACGCTCCCGGCCCGGCGACGGGAACCCCATCGACATAGACCGCATTGCCGACCGTGGAAGCGTCATAGACCACCGTCGGATCGAAACTGACATCGCGGGCGGTGGTCTCGAACAGCGTCACGCCGCTGTCCGTATAGACAACGATATCGCCGTTGGCGCGGTCGAGCGTGGTGATGCCAATCTCCTCGGACAGCGCCAGAAGGATCTGGTCGCGGCTGTCCAGGGCATCGGTCACGTCGGCGCCCGACTGGGTCCCCTTGACGATGACCGTGTTGAGGTCTTCAAGCTGCTCGAGCAGGTTGTTGATCTGGCGCACGGAGGTCGACATGTCGGCATCGGCCGTCGCGCGGACGTCCTGAACCAGGGCGGAACCGGACTGCAGCGTCGTTGCCATGTCCTTGGCGGACTGCAGCACGTCCTGGGCGAGGATCGCGTTGTTCGGGTCGGACGCGAAGGTCTGCAGTGAAAGCTGCAGTTCGCCTAGCATCGCCGCCGGCGACATTTCCAGTTCGGTGTCGTTGATGGTCTCCGCCATCCTGGTCAAACCGTCGAGAACGGCCTCCTGGGAGGAACCGACGGAGGTCGACGTCAGCAGCGAGGAATAAAGAGCACTGTCCGTCACCCGGACGACACCGTCCACACGGACGCCGCCAGACTGCCCGGTCGAGGTGTAGACCTGGCTGAGAACGACGGATTTGCGGGAATACCCGGCATCCTGCGCTCCCGCGATATTGCGGGAGATCACTGCGGATTCTGTCTGACGGGCAGCCAGTGCGGACTGGGCGACCCGCAGGGCGACGGACAGGCTCATGACAACGACTTTCCAGTTGAAGGGGTCAGAAAATTACCGGGTGAGGTTCACGAGTTCCTGGAGCAGATCGGAGCCTGCCTTGAACACCTGGGAGTTGGCTGTGTAGGTGCGCTGGGATTCGATCATCGAGGTCAGTTCGCTCGCCAGGTCGACGTTTGAACTTTCCAGGGCGCCGACTTCCAATTCGCCCATGCCGGCTTCACCGGGGAACCCGACACGGACTTCGCCGGAATCGACGGTGGTGCGATAGATGTTTCCGGACATCGGATCGAGGTTGTCCGGGCTGGCGACATCCGCGAGCGGGATCTTGTAGATCGCCAGGCGGTCGCCGTTTTCATAGACCGCGTAGAGCGTGCCGTCTTCGGTAAATTCCACGCCCTCGACGGAACTCGGCGCGTTGCCGTCCGTATCGACGTTAGTGACCTCGAAATCCGCATTCAGGAAGGTCGAGTCGGCCAGGTCGATATCGAAGGTGCTGCCGTTCGGCACGGTGATGTTGAGCGTTGTCGGGCTGGCGCCATCCAGATCGCCCGTCGTCGTGTCGAACGTCAGGACATCCGAGTTCAGCGGCGGGTTGGCATAGGGAAAGCCACCGTTTGTGGAGTCGGCGGAATCGAACACCGCGACTTCCCAGTCGGAGGTCGGGGGACCGTCGGTGAGCTTGGTGTAATAGACATCCAGCTTCACCTCGTTGCCGAGATTGTCGTAAACGATGAGCGATGTCTTGTGGGAGTATTCCACCGTGGCCGCGGATGCGTAGTCGGTGGCGGGCGCGTTCGCAGCGGCAACGACCGTCGCATCTTCCGAAACGTTCGTATAGAGCAGCGCCCTGCTGGTCGGCGTCGCTTCCAGCTTGTTCTGCGAGATGTTGATCGGCTCCAGTCCACCGAGGCCGTTGGCTACGAGCGACGGTTCGGCACCGTCCGCGATCGGATAGCCCTGCAGATAATACCCGGCCGTGTTGACGAGATAACCTTCCCCATCCGGCACGAAAGACCCAGCGCGGGTCAGGGCCTGTTTGGAGGCGGCATCGGTGCCGCTGGACACGATGAAAAACCCGTTACCGCTGACCGCGAGGTCGAGTGTGGACGTGGTGTAGCTCATCGAGCCCTGATCGGAGATGGCGTATTTCGTATTCGCCTCGACGCCACCGGAATTGTAGGTGCCCGATCCCTGCGACAAAACCATCGAGGAAAATTCCGTCATCGCGCGCTTGTAGCCGGTGGTGCTGGAATTCGCGATGTTGTCGGCAACCGTGCCGAGCTTGCTAGACTGCGCGTTCATTCCCGAAACGCCGGTGCGCATTACTCCGAAAAGGCCCATGACAGGTCTCCTGTGTGCAAATCAACTGGAGACAGTCAAACCGACTTAACTTGCGCGAAGCTGTTCACCGCGAACAAATATTCTTTATATTCAGATACTTAATTATCTTAAATTTTACCTATCGAGCAAAGCGAAAGCATTGACGTCAAAGACGCCAATGCAATCCGATCAGGCCTCGCAGAATTGCTTGGATTTCTTGGTCCAGTTACCGAAACCGGAAGCAACCATGTTGCGGATCACCGTGCAGACATAGCGTTTTTGTGCCGGATTGTTGTTCGGGCCGGCATGATAGCGCGCAACCGCCATCGTCCAGGAGCCCTGCTGCTGCCGCAGGTCTTTCAGAAACCGGGCGGCATACTGCACATTCGCGCGCGGTTCGAGCATCTGCTCGACCGACCGGAAGTGGCTACCATGGTAATAGTGGTTGATCTGCATGCAGCCGATATCGATCAACTTCTTGCCGTGCTGGCGCGCCTGGAGGAAATCCTGCTTCGCAGCCTTGCGGCTGGGCGGAAAGACGGACTTGCCCTCGATGTTGAGCGCGTAGGGGTAAAGCGAATTGCGACGCCCGGTCTCCGTCAGCCCGACTGCATAAAGGACGCCGAGCGGTACCCGGTACTTCTGCGCGGCGGCGATCATTTCCCGCTCGCAGACATTCTGTTCCTCTGCAACCGCCGGCAGGCTGCCGCCGGCAAGCGGACTACAGATAGATGCCGTCAGAAAGGCTGATGTCAGAAGCTTTTTCATGACCTGTTCCCTTCGATGCGTCGCCGGCGGAAAACGCGTCTTCGCCGCCGTTCCGGCCTGACCGATTGTTCGACTGTCCCGAGCCGCCGTTGAAGTTCTGCAACTGGCCGTCGCCCGGACCGTTGCCGCCGGAACCGTTCTGGCCCGCGGCGGAGTTGGTGTTGTTGGCTGAGTTGCCGGCCTGTACCGAAATACGGTCGTCGGCGGCCTGAACGGTGATCGCGTCCGCCTTGAAGCCGGTTGCCCGCAACATCTGGTCGAGCAGCTGCCTGTCGTGTTTGAGCAGTTCGGCGGTCTGTGCCTTGCTCGTGACCATCGTCACCTCAACACTATCACCGACTATCCTGAGAGACACTTTCACCGTGCCCAGCTCATGCGGCGTCAGCTGGATATCCAGAGTTTTCAGAACCGGTCCTTCCGCCCTGGTGGTCAGGCCGGGCTGATGGGCCCCGGAAGATATCGGTATTTCCTTCAGGGCCGAGACGATCTGCTCGCCAACCTGCTGAACCGGAGAAAGCCGCATGTTCGGTGCGAAATGCGTTTCCTGGCGCAGCACCTTCACGGTGCCTGCCGCCTCTTCCGGCAGCAGGGACCTGCCGGCTGCCTTGCCGGTCATGCCGTCCTTGACCTGCTCCGGCTCGACGCCGAATTGCGCGAACAGCGAGGACGCGCCCTTCTGCCCACCGTCTTCCGCCTCAATTGCCATTCCGGACCTTGCCAGATCGGCGGCCGTCATCGGTTGCTGCTGATGCACCTGGCCCTGAAGCTTGTGAACAGGTGCCTGCTGGCCCTGCCCCTGGCGGATCGCGAGCACCGTGTTCAGGGCCAATCCTGCATTGGCTTGCGCAGAAGCCTGCAGGGAAGCATCCCCTTCCGAATTGGCGGCCCCTCCCTCCTGACCGTTTTCAGATCCGCTATCGGAGCCCGCCAGAATTTTCTGGGAGACCTGACGCAGAGCATCGGTCAGATTGCTGGTGCTGTAAGAGATGAACCCGGCCTTTTTTGCGCTTCCGGTTCCGGTCTCAGCCTTCGCATCCGCTTCCGCGGTCTGTTCTCCGGTTTCGCCCGGCGCTGCCCGCTCGCCATTTCCGGCCTGGCCGGTTGCGTCTTCGGTCCGGTCCTTGGCGTCTGCGCGCGCCGCATCGCCGTTTTTCATGCCATCCACGAGGGCCTGAAATTCGGCCGCCGTTTCCTTGGCCGATTGCTGCCCGTTTCCGTCCTGGGCACGGCCCTCCACGGCTTTGCCGGATTTCGGCGCGGAAGGCGCGAACGCTTGGGTGTTGAGGCTCATTGATCTTCTCCAAAAAGCGCGAGTGACTTCTCGGTACGGCGCAACAGCCATTCGGCCAGTTCCATATCCTTGGTCAGCCAGGTCCGGTCCTCGGGATCGGCGATATTGCTCGCCACGTTGAATTCACCGATGACGTTGGGCGGCGGTTCCGGAAAATGCCGGATGGAATTGAGAACCGTGTAGACCCCGTCGAGAAGGGCGAGATCGTCTTCGGACAACATGTTTTTGTCGATCGACCAAAGAAGGTCCCGGTTGACCTGGATCATCTCCGGGTCGAGACGGGTCGCAGCAGCGTAGATCTTGAGGATCTCGCTTTCCTTGGTTCCGTCCACGGCGAGAACCAACGCTTCATCCGTCGACTTGCGCGCCACGTTCAAATGCCCCGCCAGCAAGGCCGAACGGGCCAGCCTCATATAGAGCCCGCGCCTGGAGTCCGCGTCGAACTCATGCAGGACAGGCACCAGGAGCGCGAACTTGTCCTCGTTCTTAACGAAGCCGAGCGTGTCGATGGCCAGAGCGAACCGGCGGCGGAAGTCGCCCGCGTAGACCGATTTGCTGAACCGGCGCAGATAGCGGATGCTCAACACCCGGAAGCGCTCGACATCGCCCATCATGCCGGCAACGAAGACTTCCCTTCGAAGCGCGGCCTCCTCGACAAGCGTACCGGGCATCAAGAGGCTTGCGACCTGCAGCAGTTCCATGGCCTTGGCCGGGTCGGTGCGGATATAGGGTGCTGCTTTCACAAGCGCGACATGCCCACCCAGGCCGGCAGGCAGATCGAGCGGATCGATGTCCTTCAGGAGGCCCTGCATGTCCTCTTCCCGCCCCTCGATATAGGCAAGCGACGCTTCCATCAGGTTCCGATCGATGAGCGGCTGCGGTTCGACCGTCAGCAGATAGCGCATGACCCGCGGATGGCCGCCGCTGAGCAGGTGAATGACGGCGGCCCTGGCGTTGCGCGGATCCTGCCAGACCTCTGCCGGCATGTTGACGAAGGACACGTCCATCTCCGTCAGCAGGGTCCTCTGGGCGATCGTGGCATGGCTGTTGCCTTGGGCGACCTGTTCCTGGAGAGACTGCAGCGTCCGGATCAGCTCGTAGGGAAGCGGCCCGCCGGCGGAGTTCTCCGCCATCTGTGCCCGCGCCGCCGCAAGAGCCCCCGCGACAAGCAGTACCGTCAGCGCAACCCGCAAAACACCTGTCTTCAGGTGCGTAACCATGCCCATCACGCGCCTCCTTCCAGCAGGTAGATCTCGATCCGGCGGTTGCTTGCCGCGAAGGGATCCTGCGGGTTCTTCAGATCGCGGTCCGCATAGCCTTCGACGCGGTCGAAACGATCCTTTGCCACGCCGCCACGCGACAGCATGTAGAGCGCCATATGAGCCCGGGCCGTGGACAGCCGCCAATTGTCATAGGTCTTGCTGCGGAACGGTCTGGCATCCGTATGGCCCTTGATCACAATCTGGCCAGGGGTCTCGGCAACGACTTTGCCGATCCGTTCCAGAAGCTTGACGAGTTCCGGACGGGGTTCCGCCGATCCAATGGCGAACATGCCGAAATTCTGGTCGTCCGTCAGGCTGATCAACGCCCCCTCGCCTTCACGCGTGATGGTGATCTGCCCGGCGGTTTCCTCCAGCACGGTCCCCTTCGTCTTCTCTAGCACTTCCGAAAGGCGCGCGACCAGGACCTCCGCCTTCGAGGGGCCGGCGACGGCGGTTTCGGCTTCTTCCAGATCGACGATCGCCGTTCCGGTGTCCTCGTCCTGCGTTCCGGTGCTCACCTGGGCCACATCCTGAGCGGCATTATGAAGAGACAGTCCGGTTACATGCGCGACGACGGGATCCATTTTCTGGAACGGATCGGCATGCGGTCCCTCGCCCATCCGGTCGAAGACATCCGGACCGCTGCCGGCCGCGTGCTGCAGCTCGCCGCTGGCCGGTGCAGGGCTGACGGGCTGACCGTCTTTCTGCATGCCGTCCCGGCTTTGGGGCTGACCTTCCTCAAACGGCGCGCCCCAGGCATAAACGCCTTCAAGCTGCACTTCGCTCGGCCCCATTCCCTTTTCCTCGTCACGCGCTTCTTCGCGCAACAGGGGATCGGCGCCGTCCACGCCCCGGCCCGGACGGAACTGCCAGTAAAGCGGATCGAACGGATCGCGATAGGCCTGACCGCCCTGCGCGCCCTCATGTTTCTGCATGCCCGACCCGATTCCTGTCGGATTGGCTTCGAGCGTGTCCACCACGCGGATTTTTTCCGCCAGAGTATCCAGAACCGCATACGGATCGGAAAACAGAATCGATTCCGAATGGGTCCGTGTGAATTGACCGCTGGCCGGATTTCCGCCGACAGCCTCCAGTTCTTCCACCTCTTCGGCCTTGTGGCCGGATTTCAGCCCGTCGCCAAAATTCGCGTCCTGATCGACCGGCTGGTCGGAACCGCCGAGTTTACCGTTGAAGGGCTTCGTGCCTTCCCGGTTGGTCTCGCCATCCACCTGCGGATCGTTCAGCCCCTTGCGGTTCGGGGCAGTCGACGCGAGCTTCACCGGATTGAAATACTGTGCGACACCGCGGCGCACGCTTTCGTCGGTGACGTTTATCAGCCACATCACCAGGAAGAACGCCATCAGTGCCGTCATGAAATCCGCATAAGCAATCTTCCAGACACCATGCATGTGGTGTTCTTCGTCCCAGCCGTTCTTACGCCGGACGATGACGACTTCGTTCGGGAGGCCATCCAGCATCAGTCCGCCTCCTTCCGCAGTTGATCCAGTTGTCCAAGCCACTGTTCCAGCCGGGTCTCGATCGTGGTTTCGTCGAGCAGCGCAACCAGCTCGACCTGATCGGCAGTCTGGACCTCAATCTGATCGCGCAGCTCTGGGAGCTGCTCCATGACCTGCTTGATCAGGGTCTGCGGGCCGCGCAAACGGATCAGCTTGCCCTCGCCCTCCTGGGTCAGCTGCTTGAGATTTGTGGCAAACGCCGCGACGAGCTGATCGACGATCCGCTCGTTCAGAAACGGCTGAAGCAGCTTTGCCAGCGAGTAGGAGAGCCGTTGCTCCATCACATTGAGAAAGCCCTCGATCGCGGCGCTGACATTCGCGGATTCCCGCATGTCGAACCGCACCTGCTCGTCTTCGATCGCCTTGGCGTGCTGCGCGCGTTCCTTTTCCAGGATGGCTTCATAATGCGCCCGCATACGCGCTTCGCCCTCCGACAGGCCCCGTTCGTATTCGGTCCGAAGACGCTCTTCCTCGCTGGGTTGGGGAGCCTGTTCCTCCTCCGGTTCAAGCACATCGACCAGAGCCGGATCGTAGGCGCCGAACGACTTGAATTTCGGCACCGAGATATGGGGAATGTGGGAAGCGGCGGATATCGTCATTAGATGCGCTCCGATTCATAGAGCCACTGGCGCAGGATCGCGGCGGACTGCTCTTCGTTGAATTCCAGCAGAGATTCCAGTTTCTTGAGGGCCGACTGATTGCGTTTGCTGTTCAGATCCTGAAGCAGGTCCGAGTGATCGGGCGGGATCAGGAAGGAATGCTCGCCCTCGCCGGCCTCCATGTGCCCTTCGCTGCCTTCCGGCAGCATGCCGAGCTCGGCCATTTCCACCTGAGGCTTGGCAACCTGCGGGACCAGCGCCGCAACGGCGGGGCGCAGGCCGAACCAGATCACCAGCATCGAGACGGTCAGGATGGCGAGTGCATTGATGATATTTCCGGACTGGCGCAGCAGATATTCCGTGATGCTGATCGGCGGGATCGGCGCCATGGCACGGCCGCCGTCGACGAAGTCGACGACAGCAACCTTGACCTGGTCGCCGCGCTCTTCCTCGACACCGGCGGACGACGCCACCAGAGCCTCGATTTCCAGCATCTGCTCGGCGATCTCAGCCTGGGTCGGCTCGCCGCCGAGAGACTGGGCGAGACGGGATTTGTCCACCAGGACGGCAATGGAGAGGCGGGCGACACGATAGCCGTCCTGGGAGGTTTCGATCCTCTTGGACGAGATCTCGTAATTCACCGTTTCTTCCCGGCGTTCGTTTTCTTCAGACGACCTTTCGCCGTTGTCGGCAGCGACGTTCTCTTCCGGCAGGTTCTGCTCGACCGTTGTCGGAGTACTGGTGCTGGAATTCTGGGCGTTTTCGTTTTCCCGGATGGTCCTGACGGAACGCTCGATCCGGGAATCCGGGTCGAAGATGGTTTCCGCAATTGTCTTGCGGTCGGTGTTCAAATCGGCTGCGACGCTTACCTGAAAATTGTCCAGACCGAGATAGGGTGTCAGGGTCTTGCGGATGTTTTCCTGGATCCGGTTGCTGACGGCCGTCTCCAGGGTCGCCATCTGGCCGGCCGACGCCTTGGTCGGATCCTTGCCGGCGGCAAGAATGCCGCCATTGGTGTCGAGAACCGTCACTCTGCTGGCTTCCATGCCCGGCACGCCGGCGGCCACCAGGTGGCGGATGGCGTCGGCCGTGCGGACGTCGTCCGGAACGTCCGAATGGATCACGACGGATGCGGACGGCGGCTGCTGGTCACGGCGGAAGGAGCCCTTTTCCGGCATCACGATGTGCACGCGTGCCGCCCGGATGCCCTTCATGAGCTGGATGGTGCGGGCAAGCTCCCCTTCGAGCGCACGCACCCGCGTGACTTCCTGCATGAAGGAGGTCAGGCCGAGCGAACCCAGCTCATCGAAAAGCTCGTAGCCGGAATTGGCGCCCCGCGGCAGACCCTTCTCGGCAAGCAGCATCCGCGCCTTGGCGGTCTGGGCATGACTGACCATGACCGAGCCGCCATCGGCCGTGATATCGAATGGAATGCCGGCATCCCGCAGGGCGGCACCGATACGCGTGACATCCTCGCCCTCCAGGCCGGTGTAGAGAACGGTCTGTTCCGGGCGGCTCAGATAATAGGCGCCCGCACCGACGGTCGCGATTGTGGCAAGTCCGATCAGGGCAAGCGCAACAAGCCTGCGCACGCCCAGTTCCATAAGATTTGCCCAAAGTTTTTCGGCGTGTTCACGGCCCGGCATGCATAACCCCTTCATGCACGTATCGTTTTGTTAGCGTCACTATCGGAAACGGAGCTTGCGCGAGCCTGTTATGACCAGCCGCAAACAAAAAAAGACCGCGCCCCAAAGGGCGCGGTCCTCTTTCCGGAAATCCGGGTGGATTAACGGAACAGCGACAGAATGTTCTGGCTGTTGGAGTTTGCGATCGACAGGGCCTGGATACCGAGCTGCTGCTGGGTCTGCAGAGCCTGGAGGCGGGTCGATTCTTTGTTCATGTCAGCGTCAACAAGCTGGCCGACACCACGGTCGATCGCATCGATCAGAGCGGACACGAAGTCCTTCTGGAGGTCGACACGCTTCTTGATGGAGCCGAGCAGCGTAGCGGAATCGGTGATTTCGCCCAGTGCGGTATCGACGGAAGCGATGATCGCATCGAGGTCAGCACCGTCAGCATCGGTCACTGCAGAGATATCGAAGTCCGAGATGCTCGTACCGGTAGCGGCCGTGAAGGTCCAGGTCCGGTCGAGGTCGAGGATGCCGGACTGGTCGGCAGCGTCGAACAGTTCGGTACCCGTCGTATCGACGGTGATGGTCTGGACCGTGATGGTGCCACCGGCGCGGCTGAAGGACGAAACGATATCCTTGTCAGAGGCGTAACCTGCTGCGCCGGAGTCGACGGACAGCCAGTTTTCGCCGTTGAAGACTGCAGAGTCAGCAGTGGACCGCAGCTGGTTCTGCAGTTCCGTGATGTCAGACTGGATCTTGCCGCGGTCAACGCCAGGCGTTTTCGCCGCAACAACCTTGGCTTTGATTTCGTTCATGACATCAACAGTGCTGTCCATTGCAGTGTACATAACGTCGACGGTTGCAGCACCGAGACCCAGGGAGTCTTCAACGGCGCCGAGAGCCATGTTGTCGGAACGCATGGTAGTTGCGATGGACCAGTAGGCTGCGTTGTCCTCTGCACCGGCAACACGGTAACCGGTGGAGATGCGGTTCTGCGTCTCGGCCAGGTTTGCGTTGGTGTAGCGCAGGGTCTGCAGTGCAGTCATTGCTGCAGCGTTAGTCATCAAGCTAGACATGATATGTCCCTTTCAATGTTTCAGTTGATACTGGAATTGGTTTGGGACATGCCGGACTGATACCGGCACAGCAGGAGCAGCGTCATGCTTTTGAACCCCGGTGTGGGTATGGGCTCAACCTGCTGTAATGGCAACCCTAGCGGGCCAATCTTGCGCGAAGCTTACGTCAATAGAACCAATTTGAACTTTTTGACGCTTTTCGTGCCGCGCCGTTTCAAGAGCCACGAAAAAGAGCGATAAAATCGCATTCAGGTAAATCGCACGCGATAAAAAACGGAGCCGTCCGGCTCCGCTTGCAGATGGCTGACAAAGGCGCTCCCTCGCCATCGTCATCAACTCTGTTTTTCGAAGAGCGGATTTCGCATCTCGATGTCACTCCCGCCAAGCGTCAGCACCGAGCCGGGGCCTACTCGCTGTTCGGCATCTAACGGCAGTGGTCATGTCTCGCAGGCTCTGGAAACGAGTAGGCCCCGGGTCTCACTATGTTCGCCCGGGGTGACACTGTCGGGGAAGCGCCAAGCCGCATATCCCAGCCAGGCGAAGCGCGAGCCGGGACCGGAGCACCACAAGTCTTTGCCGGAGCAATTTCTTTTCCAACGATAGATCCTGATTCTCCGACCCCGGATCTTCGCTGCGCTGCGTCCGGGATGACGATCTGGAGGTTTGAAAAGCAAACAGAAGCGGAACCTTTCGGCTCCGCTTCGCTTTCAAATATCCCTGTGGGCAGGGCGCTAGAAAAACGACCGCACCAGACTGCCGACAAGCAGGTTCCAGCCGTCGATCAGCACGAAGAACAAGGCCTTGAATGGCAGGGAGATGACCGTCGGCGGCAGCATCATCATGCCCATCGACATGGTAATGGTGGCCACGATCATATCGATCACGAGAAAAGGCAGCGCGATCAGAAAACCGATCTCGAAACCCCGGCGCAATTCGGAGATCATGAAGGCCGGGATAAGCACCCGCAATTCGACCGCTTCGGGAGAGGCCACCTCGGTCTCGGTGATCCTGCCCGCGGCAAGATCGTCGAACAGCACCAGGTCCTCTTCCCTCACCTGGCTGAGCATGAATTCCCGGAACGGCGTGGTGATCCGCTCGTAGGCAGCCTCTTCGGAGATCTCGTTGTTCATCAGCGGCCGAACACCGTCTTCCCAGGCTTTGTCGAATGTCGGCGCCATGACATAGAAGGTCATGAACAGCGCCAGCGAAATCAGGATCAGGTTGCCGGGCGTCGTCTGCAACCCGATGCCGGAGCGCAGGAACGAAAACGCGATGACAAAACGCGTGAAGCTGGTCACCATGATCAGGATACCCGGCGCCAGGGACAGCACCGTCAGCAATGCGATGACCTGGATGATCCGGCCGCTGGCGCTGCCTTCGCCCGCCGGCAGCAAGGTCGACAGGTCCGGGACCTGCGCGGCGGCGGCCCCCGTCAGGAGGATCAGCGCGGCAACGGAAAGAAGCAGACGGATCATTGAATTACCACCGACTCCAGAATGACTTCATGGATCTGCCCCCTGGAGCGAGTCTTTGCCCGTTCGGTGAGGTCTTCCTTCAGATGCTGAAGACCGATGCCGCCTTCCAGATGGGCAAGCGTCACGGTGCGCAGATAGCCGAGGAAGTCGTCCTCGACCTTTTTCCTCAGAAGCGATACGTCCCCGTCGGTTTCTTCCTCCAGCAGGATGGAGGCCTGCACGCGGATCCACGCCTCTTTCGGGGAGGCCAGATTGGTCACCAGAGGGTCCAGCTTCTGAAGCCGGGTCGACACCGAAAAGGGCAGCGTCTCCGTATAGGTCTGCTGCTCGCGCAATCTGCCGTGTACCTCCTGTTCCGTGTAATCGGAAACGTATTTGGCCAGCCCGGCTCCGGCGCCGCCTGCGATCAGCGTCAGCAGGACCAGAGCGGCCAGGAAGCCGGAGTTCCGGGACTGGGCTGGAGCGCTGTCGACCGGAGCTTCAAGAAAGTTGGACATGGAGTTTTCCCGTTTTTGCCAATGCGCGGATCAGAACGGCGTCACGATGTCGTAGAGCTGCTGCCCCCATCCCGGCTGCTGCACTTCGCTGATCCGGCCCCGGCCGCCATAGGAGACGCGCGCTTCCGCGATTTTGTCGTAGGGAATGGTGTTGTTGCTCTGGATGTCGCGTGGCCGCACGATCCCGGCGATCTGCAGGATGCGCATTTCATAGTTCACGCGGACCTCCTGGGATCCGGAAATGACCAGGTTGCCGTTGGGCAGGCGGTCGGTCACGACCGCGGCAACCGAAAGATTGATCTCCTCGGACCGGTCGATGGAGCCGGAACCTGCCGACCCCGAACCGGAATCCAGGTTCAGGTCCGCATCGCCATCGGTCGAGCTGCCGTCCCAGGTCGCCCCGAAGGATCCGCCGATGCCGATATCCGACGTCCGGCGGCGGTCGGAACTGTTGTCGAGATTGGCACGATCGTTGATCTGGATGGTAACGGTCAGAACGTCGCCGATTTTCTTCGCGCGCGGATCGGCAAAGAAATTGTCGCGGCCACTCATCCAGAGGGAATTGTAATCCTTTTTTCCACCCGGAGCGAACGTGCTGAGCGGATAGGCGGCGGGCCCCTGCGCCGCCAGGCCGTATCCGACCGGCGACATTTCGGGCGCTCTTCCGAGATCTTCCAGCTGCCCGGCGCAACCGGCCAGCATCATCGCTCCAATGGGATAGAACAGGGCACGCATCAGAAACTCCGCTGCATTTCAGGGTTGGCGATACCCATCATGGACTGGGTCAGTTGAGCTGCTCTGGCGGGATCCATTTCATCGAGGATGCTGCTGGCGACGCGGGCCTTGAGTTTCAGGAGAACCCCGACGGCTGCCTGTTCGTCCGTCGTCGACAGCTGTGCCGCGGCGGCTTCAGGCCGCATGCGGCCGATGATCGTCACGACCTGGTCCTCAACCTCGTTCAAGAGTTCCTCGCGGCGCTTCACCCATTTCTCGAATTCCTTTTCCTTGCGCTGCAGTTCCGAAATCCGGTCCCGCAGGTTGGCCTCGAGGCTGATCAGCTTCCACGTCTGCCACTTGATGCGCGCATCCGATGCCGCTTCCGCGATGTTCTTGCAATAGAGCTCGCTGTCCGATGGCGGCGTGATGACTTCGACCTCCACCAGCTTCGGTTTGTCTTTCGGTGCCTGCGCCGCGGCGGGAAGTCCGGTGAATGCGATTGAAAACGCCGCGATTGCCAGGAAGCCCTGCCGCAGGCCGCTGTCCAAAGTGAAGGGCATGGAGTGCCGTCCTCTGTGCTGAACCAGTTTGATTGCACAATCGGGGACCGAGCTTGCGTGGGGCTGGCGGAACGGAAAAACGCCGCTTAGAAGCGGCGTTTCCTGAATTTCGATGTCAGACGATTTTGCATCCCGGCCGTTACTGGATCACCAGTTCTGCCTGCAGGGCTCCGGCGGTCTTGATGGCCTGCAGGATGGCAATGATGCCGGTCGGACGAAGGCCGATCCTGTTGAGGCCGCGAACCAGCGTGTGCAGGTCCGTCCCGCCAACGACGGCAAGCTGTCCCCCGCTTTCCTGGGCGTCCACATAGGTCCTCGGAACGACCACGGTCTGGCCGTTGGAAAACGGCGTCGGCTGGGAGACTTCCGGCGCTTCTGAAATCCGCACCGTCAGGTTGCCATGGGTAATGGCGACGGTCGAAATCTGGACGTCCTTGCCGATCACCACCGTTCCCGTGCGTTCGTCGATCACCACCTTCGCTGTCTGGTCCGGCGAGACCCGAATGGATTCGATCTCGGCGATGAAGCGCGTCATGCTGATATTCTTCGGCGGCGTCAGGTCGACCGAGCGGTAGTCGCGCTCCCTCGCCACCCGCATCCCGTAACGCTCCTTGGAATAGAGGTTTATGGCATCTGTGATGCGGACCGCCGTCTTGAAATCCGGATTGGTCAGCTCCAGCACCAGCCCGGGGATCTGGGAAAACTTAGCCGGCAAATCACGTTCGATCAGGCCGCCGTTCGGAATGCGACCGACCGTCGGAATGCCCTGTGTCAGGCTCTCCGCCTGGCCGGCCTCCGAAAACCCGGAAACCGCCACGGCCCCCTGGGCAACCGCATAGATCTGGCCGTCCGCCCCGAGCAGAGGCGTGGCCACAAGCGTGCCGCCCGCAAGCGATGTTGCATCGCCCAGGGACGAAACGCTCACATCGATCGAGGAGCCCTTGCCGATGAAGGACGGCATCTCGGCCGTGACGACGACGGCGGCGACGTTTTGCGTGCGCAGGCGCGCATCGCGCACGTTGACACCGAGGCTGTCCAGCATCGACTGAAGCGACTGTTCGGTAAACGGCGAGTTCCGCAGGCTGTCTCCGGACCCGTTCAGGCCGATGACCAGGCCGTAGCCGACAAGCTGGTTGTCGCGCACGCCCTGAAGGCTGGCGATGTCCTTGATCCGGACCATCGCGGCCGCCGGCCAGGCCTTCACCGCGGGCAGGACCATCGCAAGGGCCAGAAGACAGGTGAGTATCCGGACCATAAGTCAATTCTCCACGCGGATCGTGCCGTCGTTCTGCACGCGGCCGGAGACGACCAATCCGCTGTCAATATTGCGCACACGCACGAAACTGCCCGCGCCGCCGTTCTGAAGAGCTTCCACCTGCATGTGGATCACCAGTCCCTGTTCCCGGAACACCAGGCGCGCAGGCTCGCCACGTCGCACCAGCACCGGCTTTTCGACCGATTTCACCGGTATCGGCTGCCCCGGCAGGAGCGTCCGCTTGGCGACCATTCCGACAAGTTCACTGCGATGGGTGGACACGGCGAATTGCTGGGCGGTACGGCTCGGGAACTTGCGTTCGATCAGATCCTGGTTCGAAATTTCCGTCCCCGGATGGATCGTCTGGCGCGGAACGGGAAGTTCGACGCTGGCGGCAAAGGCCGCCTGGCTGAACATGGCCGCCAGGAGCAGCGGCCACAGGCTTCTGAACAGCATGCTCATCGCCCCGGACCTCTGCTAGCGGATGCCGTTGGTCACGGTTCCGGCCATTTCGTCGGCGGCTTTCATGACCTTGGAATTCATCTCGTAGCCGCGCTGCGCGTTGATCAGGGCCGTGATCTCCTTCACCGGATCGACGTTGGAACTTTCAAGATAGCCCTGGCGCACCACACCGAAACCCGGATCGCCCGGAACGCCGGCGACCGGCGTGCCGGACGCTTCCGTTTCGCGGAACAGGTTGCTGCCGACCGGCTCGAGACCGACATCGTTGGCGAAGTTCGACAGGGTCAGCTGGCCGAGCTCGCGTGGCGTCAATTCACCGTCGACCTTGGCATAGACCTGGCCGGATTCGTTGACGACCACCTCGATGGTGTCTTCCGGAACGATGATGGCCGGCTCGACCGGGTAGCCGTCGATAGTCACCAGGCGGCCTTCCGCGTTCTTGTTGAACGAACCGGCACGGGTGTAGAGGGTTTCCTCGTCCGGCCCGGTGATCTCGAACCAGCCCCGGCCGTCGAGCGCGACGTCGAACTGGTTGCCGGTGTTGGCCAGGGAGCCCTGGACATGCAGTTTTCGGATGCCCGCCGTGCGGACACCGAGACCGAGCTGCGCGCCTTCGGGCACCGGGTCTTCGCCGCCGCGGTTCGGAACCCCCTGCAAGCGTTCGGCCTGATAAAGAAGGTCGGAGAATTCCGCCTGGGATCTCTTGAACGCGGTCGTGTTCATGTTGGCGATGTTGTTGGCGACCACTTCAACGTTGAGCTGCTGGGCGCTCATGCCGGTCGCGGCAATGGCAAGGGCTTTCATGGATCGTCTCCCTGATGGGTGGCGGAGATGTCAGGTGATCTTCCCTGTGAGGGGTCAGATCGACATGCGGCTGATTTCCTGATAGGCGGTCACCACCTTGTCGCGGATGGCGATGGCGGTCTGCAGGGTGGATTCGGCGGCCATGACGGCCTCCACGACCTGCTGAACGGAGGCCTGTCCGTCGACACCGGCGATAGATGCCGCCTCGCCCTGCTTGATCGTGTCGATCGCCCCCTGGGACACCTGGGCCATGGCGTCTGAAAAGCTGGTAACGGGCGTCTCGCCGGTTCCACCGAGCTCCGAGGAACTCATCGAGTAGCGGGTGGTGGACGAGGCCTTGAGAAGTCCGTCCGTCGAGGAGGACGACGTCAGAGCGGAAACTTCATTGATCATGGTCAGTTCCTCAGGAGATCGATGTTGCGCATAACCATCTCGCGGGCCTGCGTCATGACTTTCAAATTGGCTTCATAGGACCGGTTGGTCTCGCGCATGTCGGCGAGCTCCAACAGCGTGTTGACATTGGGCATCTTCACGTAGCCGTCTTCGTCGGCAGCCGGATGGCCGGGGTCGTATTCGACGGTAAACGGCGCCTTGTCCGCGCCGATGCCCTTCACCGACACAAGGTTCGCCTGATAGGCGCGGTTGAATTCGCTTTCGAAGGTGATCGTCTTGCGCCGGTAGGGATCATCTCCGGCCGCCTGCCCGGTGGAGCGGGCGTTGGCGAGGTTTTCGGAGACGACACGCAGCCGCTCCGACTGGGCATGCAGCCCGGCGCCGGAGATATGAAGGGAAGCGGACAAGGGATCGGACATGGGTGTGTTCCTTAGGATTTCACGGCGGCGAGATACATGCGGTGGAAGGACTTCGCGATACTGGCGTTCAGCGAATGGTCGCGCGCGACCTCACCCGCCTTCATCAGTTCCTGCTCGACGCTGACGGAGTTTCCAGAATGGGTCACCGTCCAGCTGTCGGCCTTTTCGACATCTGAGGGCCGGGAAACTTCCATCATCTGTCCGAGATGGCCCGCATGTGTCGCCGTCATGGCAAGCTGGGTTTTGCTGATGACGGAGGTGAACGGCTCCAGGTCCCTGGCGTGGAACCCGGGCGTGTTCGCATTCGCGATGTTTTCCGCGATCGTCGCCTGGCGTACGGACAGCCAGTCGTTGTTGTTCGAAACGAGTTTGGTCAGGAACACGGGTTCCATCGAAAACCTCCTATCAGCTCAGGTCGCATCAAGGAGTAAGCGGTCAACCTTGCCTGAGGCTGTTCCGGGACATGCCTGTCCGTGGCGCCGGCGCAAGGTCCGCGCAATCTTCAGAGTGCATGCATTGTTTCGCAGGGGCTCCAGCCCTCAAGGAAAACAAGCAATGCCAACTGGAGATGTATCTTATGTGTAGTTCGAAGCCCCATCCGACGGAGCCGGCAGGCCTGCTCCCGCTGAGCAAACCCGCCACCACTTCCCGCTATTTCCGGCGCTCTTTCCGGCATTTGCCGGTGGCCGTCTTTCTATTTGCCCCTAACGCTGTGGCTCCTGCGGGAGCACAGATCGTCGATTGCGACGCCTATGCCAGATCCTATGCGGACGCGCATGTGAGCAGCGGTCCCAGCGATCTCTCAGTCGCCGATGCTGGCATGCGCGGTGCTGTTGCAGGTGGCGCATGGGAAGGCCCGAGCGGCGCTGCACGCGGCGCGGTGGCCGGAGGCGCCCTCTCCGTCCTGAATTCGATCGGCAACTATTCCGGCGGCTGGCAGGGCATGTACGACCTTGCCTACAACACCTGCATCAACCAGCAATCGCCTGTGAACCACAGACCGACGACGCTGGGGGATCCCAACTACCACCCCTCTCCGTCGCCCCTCCGGCGCGAAGTGCCGCCGTTTCCGGCAAGTCCCAGGATTCCCGTCATGCAAAGCCGGTGAGGTGCGCCATGTTCAGTTTCCTGAATGCCCGCAGGGTGTCCCTTACCCAGGCGATCCAGAGACGGCTCCATCCCCGGCAACGCACCCGCCTGCGCCCCGCCAAACTCGCGGGTCTCGACAATGAATTCATCTGCGACTGCACGATCAGGGACATTTCCAACGGCGGTCTCAAGCTTGTCCTGAACGAGGAAACGGACCTGCCCGAAGAATTCTACGTCTTCGACGTGGTCCCCAAGACGGTTTCCGAGGTTCAGCTACGCTGGCGAGACGGTCTGGCAGCCGGCGTCGTCTATCTGGTGCCGCCCGCAAGTATTCGCCATTTCAGCAATACCGGCGTGCGGAAACTCGCCCAGCGGCTTTACGCGCTGGACGGTTGAAGTCATCTCTCGAACCCCGCCCGGCGGCGTTCGGGCGGACGAGAGGGCTCTTATTCGCGCTGCGTCGTCCCCGCCAATTCAGTTTGCCCGAATCGTCCCCTCGACTTAACATCCCGTCGGCTTGGCCCGCGCCTCCCCCCTCCGCCGGGGAAGTATCCGACATACGGGGCTTCAACCGTCGAACCGTCTGTTCGGGCTCACGCATAAGGAGGGACTGCGTTTTCCGCCCGCAATGGAGGTTCCGAAAATGCAGTTATCCGCGCCGATTTTCCAATTGAAACGCCGTGCCCGGTTATTGGCACGCGAACACAAGATCCCCTTGTGTCAGGCCCTGGACCGAATTGCCCGGGAGGAAGGCTTTGCCCAGTGGAGCCTGCTCGCAGCCCGGGCAGAGAAGACGTCCACGGACCGCAACCTGATCTCGAAACTCGAGGACGGCGACCTGCTCCTCGTCGCAGCACGGCCGAGACAGGGCAAGACGCTGCTTGGGCTGCAGCTCCTCATGGATGCGGCCCGGGAAGGACGGACGTCCGTCTTTTTCACTCTCGAATATTCCGGGCAGGAAGTGGAGCAATATTTCCGCCGGCTCGGCGCCGATCCCGGCAATTTCCGCAATCTTCTGTCAATCGTCACGTCCGACGAGATCGGTTCGGAGTTCATCGCCGGCTATCTGGAGGGCTGTGACAGCGGAACCGTCGCGGTCGTCGACTATCTGCAGATCCTGGATCAGCAGCGGAACAAACCCGACCTGGACACGCAGATACGCGACCTCCACGACTTCGCACGCGACCGCGGGATCATTCTGGTCTTTCTGTCCCAGATCGACCGCAGCTTCGACCCTGCAGCCAAGCCACTTCCGGATATGAGCGATGTCCGGATGCCCAATCCGATTGACCTGAACATCTTTTCAAAGACGTGTTTTCTGCACGGCGGAGAGCTGCGGTTTCAGTCGGTGGCGTAAAATTGGCTGGAACAGTCCGCCGGTGACGACCGGTGCACGATACTGAAGCTGACCGAAGGCAGGCCTGCCCCTACTCAAACAAGCAGGCCTGCCTTCAGGCCCGAACGGGCAGCCTATTGTAGCCTGTATTGTTTCACGCTAAGCAGAATTGCCGATTTTAGCCAAGGACCGATTATGAGCTTTCTGGACCCCGCCGCCTTGAACGGGACCTATCTGGGCCGTGTCTGGCGTCCCGACGTGAAGGGGCCGGCCCTCGTCACGCTGCGCGACGGGCAGATCGTCGACATCACTTCGAAAACGGCCCCCACGGTGCGCGACATTTGCGAGATGGACGATCCGGCCGCCTATGTCGCAGCCGCACCCGGAGACGCACTCGACGCCCTGGAGGATATCGCCTCGGCAGGCGCGGGAGACCTCGGCAAACTCCATTTTCTGGCGCCCTGCGATCTTCAGTCCGTCAAAGCCTGCGGCGTGACCTTCGCCAGTTCCATGGTGGAGCGGGTCATCGAGGAAAAGGCTGCCGGCAATCCGCAAAAGGCGGAAGAAATCCGCAACCGCGTCGGTGCCGCCATCGGCGACAGCCTGCGCAACATCAAGGCGGGTTCCGAAGAGGCGGCCAAGGTCAAGCAGGCGCTGATCGCCGAAGGGCTCTGGAGCCAGTATCTGGAAGTCGGCATCGGCCCGGACGCCGAGGTGTTTTCCAAGGCGCAGGTTCTCTCCTCCGTCGGACCCAGTGCGGATGTCGGTCTCCATCCGATTTCCAGATGGAACAATCCCGAGCCGGAAGTGGTCCTGGCAGTGTCCTCCAGAGGCAGGATCGTCGGCGCCGCGCTCGGCAACGATGTCAACCTGCGCGACGTCGAGGGCCGGTCCGCGCTGCTGCTCTCCAAGGCGAAGGACAACAACGCCTCCTGCGCCATCGGTCCGATGATCCGTCTGTTCGACGCCACGTTTTCGCTCGACGACGTGCGCAACGCGGAACTGGACCTGCGGGTGGAAGGACAGGACGGGTTTGTTCTGGAAGGCCACTCCTCGATGCGCGAGATCAGCCGCGATCCGGAAGACCTCGTGCGCCAGACGCTCGGCCGCCATCACCAGTATCCGGACGGCATCGTCCTCTTCATGGGCACCCTGTTCGCGCCGACGAAGGACCGCGATGTTCCGGGCGAAGGCTTCACCCACAAGCTGGGCGACGTGGTGACGATTTCCGCCCCCGGTTTCGGCAGATTGCAGAACACGGTGCGGCTTTCCACCGAATGCCCGGAATGGACCTTCGGCATCTCGCACCTGATGCGCAACCTCGCCGGGCGGGGCCTGCTCTGAAAGAAAAAAGGACGGTGCCGGCACCGCCCCTTTCCGCATGGACGCTACCTGATGCTCAATCGAGCACCGGATAGTTCGCGTCGTAGAGATGTTCCTTGATGAACGCTTCCAGATCGGCGGGCCTGGGCACCTGGGCGAGATCGCTGTCGAAGATGACCTTCGCGACCCGCGCTGCCGTTTTGACCGACGTCTCGAGGATGTCCGACTGCGGCGGGAACAGCCCCCCTTGCGCCAGAAGTTTCTCCGGGACCTGATCGGCGACCGCCTTGGCGGCCTCGATGAACATCTCGTCCGTGACGCGTCTTGCCCTGGCAGCGTAAATGGCCATGGCGACCGCCGGGAAGATGTACAGATTATTGGCCTGCCCCGGCCGGTAGGTCTCCCCGCCATATTCGACCGGGTCGAATTGCACTCCGGCTGCAAAGATGACCCTGCCCTTTGTCCACCGGTAGGCCTGATCGGCGGTGCATTCGGCGTGATCGGTCGGATTGGACAGGGCAAAGATGATGGGCCGGTCGTTCAGCGCCGCCATCGTCTCGACCACCTGCCGGGTAAACAGCCCGCCGACGGTGCTCACCCCGATGAGCGTCGTGGGCTTGACGGACTGGATCGCCGCGCTCAGATCCCGGACGGGCGCGTGCCGGTGCGCATAGGGTTTCTGGAAATCGAACAGATCGTCCCGCTCGGACTGCAGCAGGCCGTTCACGTCATACATCCAGATCCGTGAGCGGGCCTCTGCCTCGGGCAGCCCTTCCGAAACCATTTCGGACACCAGCAGATCGGCCAGACCGATTCCCGCCGACCCGGCTCCGGCGAAGAAAATGGTCTCGTCCTTGAGCGAACCGCCCTTTATCTTCAGCGCGTTGACCAGGCCTGCCAATGTGATGCCGGCGGTTCCCTGGATATCGTCATTGTAACAGCAGACCTTGTCCCGGTAGCGGGCCAGAAGGTGCACCGCGTCGCTTCCGGTCCAGTCCTCGAAATGGATGCAGCAATCCGGGTAGCGTTCCTGGACCGCCTCCACGAATTCATCGACAAACGGGTAAAGCTCCTCCGTCGGCGGCCGCTTCTGCCGGATGCCGAGATAGAGCGGATCTTCCAGAAGCTGCTCGTTGTTGGTGCCGGCGTCGAGAAACATCGGCAGCAGGTGTTCCGGCGGCACGCCGGCCGCGCCCGTATAAAGCTGCAACTTGCCGATGGGAATGCCCATGCCGTTGGCGCCGATATCGCCAAGTCCGAGAATGCGGCCGCCATTCGTCACGCAGATGAAGCGCACATCCTTGTCGGGCCAGTCCGCCAGGAGATCCCGGACGCTGCCCTTGTGGACGATCGACAGATACATGCCGCGCGCACGGCGGTAGATATGTCCGAATTTCAGACAGGCTTCGCCGATGGTCGGATCGTAGACGATGGGCAGGAACCGGTTCGGATCCGACATGATGACCTTGTAGAAAAGGGTCTCGTTGGTATCCAGCAATCCGGTCAGGTAGACAAAGCGGTCGATGTCGCTGTGTTTGTGGGACAACTGCATGAGAACCCGCTGAACCTGCTGGTCGAGCGTCTCGACCACGGCGGGCAACAATCCCAGCAGGCCGTATTTTTTCCGCTCATCCGCGGAAAAAGCCGTGTTCTTGTTCAGCACCGGATCGTGGATCAGATCCAGGCCCGTCTTGCCGTTTCGTGATACTCCCATAGACTTCTCCTCCGCGTGAAACAGGTCTCTGTCTTCATTTACAGGGAGGGGTGGATCATCTTGGACGGATCCACCACCTTGTCGAATTCCGCTTCATCGACATAACCGAGCTCCAGGCAGGCCTGTTTCAGGGTCAGGTCGTGATCGAAGGCGTGATGGGCGGCGTGGCTGGCCTTGTCGTAACCGATCACCGGACTGAGCGCCGTCACCAGCATCAGCGACTGATCGAGATACTCCCTGATCTTCTTCTCGTTCGCTTCCATGCCGTCGACCAGGAACTTGTTAAAATTGGCGCAGCCGTCGCCCATGATGCGGACCGATTGCAGGATGGCGTTGATCATCAGCGGCTTGTAGACGTTCATCTCCAGATAGCCGCTCGCTCCGCCGATGCCGACCGAAACGTCGTTGCCCATCACCTGCGCGGCGATCATCGCCAGCGCCTCGCACTGGGTTGGATTGACCTTGCCCGGCATGATCGAGGAGCCCGGCTCATTGGCCGGAATTTTCAGCTCGTAGAAACCGCAGCGCGGCCCGCAGGAGAGCAGCCGGATGTCGTTGGCGATCTTGAAGAGGGAAACCGCCAGGGTCCGCAACGCACCGCTCAGCATGACCAGCGCATCGTGACTGCCCTGAACCGCGAACTTGTTGGGAGCGCTCACGAAAGGCAGACCCGTGAGCTCGGCGATCCTGGCGGCGGATTTTTCAGCAAAGTCCGGATGGGTGTTGATCCCCGTACCGACCGCAGTGCCGCCGAGCGCAAGTTCGTAGACATCCTTGAGGGCATGTTCGATCCGGTCCATGTCCTGGCGCAGCAGTTCGGCGTATCCGGAAAACTCCTGTCCGAGCGTCAGCGGCGTCGCGTCCTGCATATGGGTACGGCCGATCTTGATGATCGCGTCCCACTCCTCCGACTTGGCCTTCAATCCCTCGTAAAGGGCCTGAACGCCCGGCAGCAGCCGGTGCTTGGTCTGAATGGCCGCCGCCATATGCATGGCGGTCGGGAACGAGTCGTTCGACGACTGCGACATGTTGACGTGATCGTTCGGGTGCACCGGATCCTTCGACCCGAGAATGCCGTCGGCAAGCGCGATCGCCCGGTTGGAAATCACTTCATTGACGTTCATGTTCGACTGCGTTCCGCTGCCCGTCATCCAGACATGCAGCGGAAAATGCTCGTCGAGCTGACCGTCCGCCACTTCGTCGGCGGCCCGGACGATGAGATCCGCGAGGTTTTTATCGAGAAGCCCCAGGTCGACATTGGTCAGCGCCGCGGCTTTCTTGAGAATGCCGTAAGCATGGATAAGCTCGATCGGGATCAGATCGTTGCCGATGGAAAAATGCTCCAGGGAGCGCTGGGTCTGTGCGCCCCAGTACTTGTCCTCCGGGACATCGATTTCGCCAATGCTGTCGCTCTCTCTGCGCATTCGGGCCTCCTGAAATGTTGTTTACAACGCCGGTTACGGGGCAAGCAGGTTCGACGTCAGGTCACTGTCCGGATCTTTCAGACCGTCGATAACGTCGAAATGATGCCGGCCTGGGTCTTCGTGATAGACCGCATTCGGCCATGCATCCGCCAGCAAACGGGCTTGGCGGATAAACTCCGGCAGTTCGGCCCCTCCGACCCAGGCCACGACCGGCACGTTTCCGGCAGGCGCTTTCAGCGCCGGACTTTCGGCGACCGCGTCCTCTTCGCTCATCTTGAATGCGTCATTCATTTTGGTGTTCCTCAAGGGGCGCAGGTCATGCAGCCCGCTGATCGACACCACCTTTTCGATCCGTTCCAGAACGTCCCGCGCCAGAGGCGTATCCTCGCAAACCATGCGCGTCACCAGATGGCCCCCCGCCGAGTGCCCGGCGAGCCTGAGCGGTCCGCCGACCCGTTCGGCGGATTTTGCCACTGCGGCGCCGATCTGCCGGGTGATGTCGGCAATACGCACGTCAGGCGTCAGATCGTATCCCGGCAGGCAGACGGTCCACCCTCTGGCGAGGCAGCCGGTCGCGAAATGCGACCATGTGGACTTGTCGAACCTCAGCCAGTAACCGCCATGAACGAATAGGACCACGCCCTTCGACTTGCCCTCGGGGTGGAAAATGTCGAGACGCTGGCGGTCCGTATCTCCATAAACGATCCCCAGATCCTTCTCCATCCAGGTTTTTCGAAAAGCGTCCGCGTCCTGCGACCAACGCGGCGGATAATCCGCCGCGCCCTGGATATAAGCGCTGTTGGCGTAGGCGTCGTCCCAATCGGTGATGTGTGTATCGGTCATGCAAACGTTCCTGGAGGATCCCAATCGATTCGACCGTCATCCTTGCAGATTTCACTTGTCAGCGGAATGAATTGTAGCGGCGGCCCGACCGCAGGCTCGGGACGCGCGCGAGACAGTCATTCGGACGGACAGTACCCGAAACCTGCAGCTCCTGAGCGTGCTGAATACCAGCGTTTAATGGAATTGGCGCCTCAAACGGCGGCCTTTCCTGCCACGGGCGGCCAGCTCCGGAACGGCGATACACAAAGACCGGAGGAACAGTAAGAGAACATTTACCCTTGCAGAACACAATGGGAACAGGTAGTATGTTCTTGATTTGTACCAGCCCGTTCTCGTGGTCAGGGGAAGCCGATATGTTGACGCGCAAGCAGTATGAACTGCTCATGTTCATTCATGAAAGACTGAAGGAAACAGGGGTTCCGCCTTCGTTCGACGAAATGAAGGATGCCTTGGACCTGCGCTCCAAATCCGGTATCCACCGGCTGATCACCGCTCTTGAGGAACGCGGCTTCATCCGGCGCCTGCCGAACCGGGCCCGCGCTATGGAGGTCGTCCGGTTGCCGGATTCGATCGCACCGGGCCTCGGAGCACCTCGCCCGCGCGGCAGTTTCTCCCCGGAAGTCATCGAAGGCTCCCTCGGCAAACCGGAAACCGAAAAACCTGTTGCGGAACCGGTCGCCGCGGTCTCGGAAATCCCCGTCATGGGCCGCATCGCCGCCGGCGTCCCGATCGAGGCCATCCAGACCCACAGCCATTCCATCACCGTGCCGCAGGATCTTCTCGGCAAGGGCGAGCACTATGCTTTGGAAGTGCGCGGCGATTCCATGATCGAAGCCGGCATTCTCGACGGGGATACCGTCCTGATCCGCCGGGCCGACACGGCCGACAGCGGCGATATCGTCGTTGCCCTGGTCGACGAGGAAGAGGCGACACTGAAGCGGTTGCGCAAGAAAGGCGCCTCGATCGCGCTCGAAGCCGCGAACCCGGCCTACGAGACGCGGATTTTCGGCCCGGGCCGTGTCCGGGTCCAGGGACGCCTGGTTGCCCTGTTCCGGCAGTATTGAACCGCGTCAGGCAGACTCACTGACTGCTTCCGCCTGATCCCTGCCGCAGACTTGCCCTCGGGACGGTCCCCGGCCGGTGCCAGGGGCGCGGCGGATCGGGAATGGCATAAGCCACCCTGCCTATAACCGGTTTTTCAGTACCTCCATCGCCTCCGGCCGGTCTCCCCCCGGGCGGAGGCTTTTCAGTTCCTGGATCGGGTGGTGACAGCCATAGGGATATCGCGCCCCGCCTCTGCCGCACCGCACGATCGAAGATTACCCGCGCACGGCACCCCTTCGGCGCGACGAGATCGGTCACGATGATATCGGCATACCGGCAATCCATCGGCAGAGCCTCGGAGGATTTTGGCAGGGCGACGGCGAGCGGCACGGCGCCCCCCGTTCCGTCGGCCGCTTTTGCATCTTCCGCGACATGAGCCAGAACCGTGCAGCCGGCAGCGTCGCAACGCCTTTGAGGCGATTTCATCTTGCGCGACAAGGTCGCATGTTCCGGAACGCCTTCGCTCTGCATCCAGAGATCCCCCTGAAAGCTTTGCCGCCCGGACGAAAGCCGCAACAGGCCGGTTGCATCCCGCGCGGCGACCTGCCGCCCGGAACCGGCAATCTGAATATCCGGCGGCCGCGACACCATGACGAAAACGATGGCAGCGGCGAACGGAAAGGCGGCGAACAGCCGCCGGCGGCCCGGCAGAAGAAGGCATATGAAGAGGGCCGACACGAAGAGCAACGCCGAGGGACCGTTAAGCGTCCCGATAGCTCCTGCCCCGTCGCTCAAGTCCGCCGTGAATGCCGCTATCCTTTCCAGAACGGACAATCCGAACGCCATCACAGCGAGAGGCAGTGCCGACAGGCCGAACGGCATCAGCACAAGAGCGAAGACACCCATCGGCATGATGACGAGCGAAAAGACGGGCATGCCCAGAAGATTGCCCAAAAGGCCGTAGGGCGCGATGCGGCCGAAGTGATACGCGCCGACTATCCCGGTGGCGAGCCCCGCGACGAAGGCGGTGACAATCAGGCCCGCCGCCCATTTCCCGACGAACCGCAACAGTTTGCGCGCACGTCCGTCTGACCGTGCCGCGGTCTGGCGGTCCTTCGCCCGCCAGGGTCCCCGGCGCTGCCGCCAGAGTTCGTAGACCGCAACAAGGCAGATCACCGCCGCAAAGGACATCTGAAAACCGGGGAAGAACACCCGTTCCGGCGCGAGCAGCAGCAGAAACAGGCCTGCCAGCGCAACGCTGCGCAGCGTCAGGCCACGCCGGCCGACGAAGATACCGAGAAACACCAGGGCGATCATCAGAAAGGACCGCTGTGTCGCCACAGCGGCACCGGATATGAGGAGATAGGCCACGGCGGCGGCAAGAGCTGCGACCGCCGCCCATTTATGGATCGGCCGGCGCAGCGCCAGAGGCGGGAAGAGTGCCAGGATGAAGAGCACGGCGCCGTAGGCTCCACCGGCAAACAGCGCCATGTGCAGACCCGAAATCGCCAGAATATGCGCAAGGCCTGCCGCCCTGAGGTCGTCTTCCTGTTCCTGACTGATACCGCTGCGGTCGCCGACCAGAAGCGCAATAACAAGGGCGCGTTCCGGCGTGTCGGCCAGAACGGACCTGATCCGGCTCGTGAGCCCGTCCCGCAGCCCCTGGACCAGCGCCGCCGCGCGCACCGTCAGGGGCACCGGCCCCGCGTCGGCTTGCACACCCGGCCCGTAGCTGAACCCCGTGGCGCCGATTTGCGAAAAATAGGCGCGGTAGGAGAAATCATATCCGCCCGGACTGACCGGTCCAGCAGGCGGAAACAGCCTTGCCCGGACGCGAACGCCGGCTCCGACAGACACTTCGGAACCCGCAGGAACCCGCAGCCGGACTTTCTCCGGAAACGCGACATCCGCCCGCGGCCTGCCGTCCACCTTCGCCACCTCGATCAGTATCCGGGTTCCCGAGCCGCTGGACTGGCGCTCCAGAACATGTCCGGTCAGAGTGACGTTCATGGGCTCGCCGAGCCGGGGAGCCTCCACATAGGACGTTCGCAGCGCCCCAGCCGTCACACCGCAGGCAACGGCAAGGGCGAGAATGGCCGGTTTTCCCAGGTTTCCGCGCCGGCTCGCCCAGAAAACCAGCCCCAGCGCAATCGACAGGGCCCCGACCAGCGCCGGCCAATGCGGCTCCTCCGGAAGATAGGTATAGACGGCAATTCCGGATGCGAAGGCGAATGCCCACCACAACAGGCCCTGATTGTCCCAGAACCTGTCCTCATCCACGAGCCTGTCGGCGGTTTCCCGATCCGGCCGGTTCGTCCACCTTGAGAAAAACGACTGGATCGGGCGGCGTTCTTCGGGGGCATCGGGCCGGCCATCCGGATCGCCGGCGCGGCTGGATATTACGGGCGGGCCACGCTCCTGCGTCGCCGCCAGGAGGCGGCTTTCATCGTCAGGCAGGCCGTTTTGCCCCTTTGCCAATACGCGATCCCCGCCCCGTCGGAAGAAACGGTTGAGGCCCTATTTTGCCGGGCCGATGCTTGTGCTAAGACCGCGCCACCAACGAATGGCGCAGTTTGCACCGTTATTCTTACAGAGACTTTCAAAAAAGCACCATGGCACAAGAAATCGTCACGCGTTTCGCTCCGTCCCCGACCGGGTTCCTGCATATCGGCGGCGCCCGGACGGCGCTCTTCAACTGGCTGTTCGCCAGACACCACGGCGGCAGAATGCTGTTGCGCATCGAGGACACGGATCGCGCCCGTTCGACCGAAGAAGCTGTCGACGCGATCCTCGACGGCCTGTCCTGGCTGGGTCTCGACTGGGACGGCGACCCGATTTCGCAGTTTGCCCGCGTCGAGCGCCACAAGGAAGTGATTGACGAGATGCTGGCCAACGGCACCGCCTACCGCTGCTACTGTTCGCCCGAGGAAATCGACGCCATGCGCGAGAAAGCCCGCGCCGAAGGCAAGCCGCCCCGTTACGACGGCACCTGGCGCGACCGGGATGCCTCAGAAGCGCCGGAGGGCGTTGCTCCGGTCGTGCGTATCAAGGCCCCGCAGGAAGGCGAGACGGTCGTGGAGGACCTTGTCCAGGGACGTGTCGTGATCCCGAACAAGGATCTGGACGACTTCATCCTGATGCGGTCCGACGGTACGCCGACCTATATGCATGCCGTCGTGGTTGACGATCACGACATGGGCATTACCCATATCATCCGCGGTGTCGACCACCTGACCAATGCCGCCCGGCAGACGCTGATCTTCAAAGCACTCGGCTGGGATGTGCCCGCCATGGCACATGTGCCACTCATTCACGGCCCGGACGGCGCCAAGTTGTCCAAGCGCCATGGGGCGACCGGCGCGGAAGCCTACCGCGCGATGGGCTATTTGCCGCAAGCCATGTGCAACTATCTCGCCCGCCTCGGCTGGAGCCACGGCGACGAGGAGATCATGTCCATGGACGACATGATCAAATGGTTCGGCCTGGACGCCGTCGGCCAGTCCCCTGCCCGCTTCGACTTCAAGAAACTCGAAAACCTCAACGGCCACTACATGCGCACGTCCGGCGATGCCGAATTGCTCGACCATTGGAAGGTCTATCTCGCGCATGCGGAAGACGGCCAGGCCGTGCTCGACTGGCTATCAGCGGGAGAAAACGCCAAAACCGCCCTTACCGCCCTACCAGGCCTGAAGGAGCGCGCAAAGACCCTGGTGGAGCTGACGGACAGCGCCTCCTATCTCTGGCGCCAGCGGCCGCTCGACACGGACGAAAAGGCCGACAAGATCCTGACCGACGAGGCGAAGGCGATCCTAGGCGAGCTTCATGCCGTCCTGTCTGCCGTCGCGGACTGGATGGCAGAACCGCTGGAAACCGCGGTAAAGGCTTATACGGAGGAAAAGGAACTGAAACTCGGCAAGGTGGCGCAACCGCTGCGCGCCGCCCTCACCGGCCGCGGCACATCGCCCGGTATCTATGACGTCCTGATCGCCCTCGGCCGGGAAGAGTCCCTGGCGCGGATTCAGGATCAGGCCGCTTGAGTTTCACTGTGGCGCCGACCCGTGCCGGCACCGCCTGAACTAAAAGACCGGTCCGCGATGCGGACAAAACCGGCTTGGACCAAAGCTTTATACGGGCCTGCTTGCGGCAGTGCAGTAAATGGGCTACGCAAGACGCGAAAATTTCTCTAAAGCCGCCCGGCAAGCCAAAACGCAGCCTTTCACCAAAAGGCCAGTCATCCGGGCGGTACACCAGGTAAACGTGAAGGGGTTTTCTGAATGGCCGACAACAACGCCAAGCTCAACGTCGGTGGCACTGACCACGATTTCGACGTTCTTGACGGCTCCATCGGACCGTCGGTTGTGAATATTTCGTCCTTGTACAAGGACACCGGAATGTTCACCTACGACCCGGGCTTTACTTCGACCGCTTCCTGCGAGTCCAAGATCACCTATATCGACGGCGACGAAGGCACGCTTCTCTATCGCGGTTATCCGATCGAACAGCTCGCAGACCACGGCGACTTCCTCGAATCCTGCTACCTGCTGCTTTACGGCGAACTGCCCACGAAGGCTCAGAAGGACGACTTCGTCCAGCGCGTGACCTATCATACGATGATCCATGAGCAGATGAACCGGTTCTTCTCCGGTTTCCGCCGGGACGCCCACCCGATGGCCGTCATGGTCGGCACGGTCGGCGCGCTGTCGGCCTTCTATCACGACTCCACCGACATCACCGATCCGCACCAGCGCATGGTCGCTTCCCTGCGCATGATCGCGAAGATGCCGACGATCGCCGCCATGGCCTACAAGTACCATATCGGCCAGCCCTTCGTGTATCCGCGCAACGATCTCGGCTATGCGGCCAACTTCCTGCATATGTGCTTTGCCGTGCCCTGCGAGGAATACAAGGTCAATCCGGTTCTGGCCCGCGCCATGGACCGTATCTTCATCCTGCATGCCGACCACGAGCAGAACGCCTCCACGTCGACGGTCCGCCTTGCCGGTTCCTCCGGCGCCAACCCATTCGCCTGCATCGCGGCCGGCATCGCCTGCCTCTGGGGTCCGGCGCATGGCGGCGCCAACGAAGCGGCCCTCAACATGCTGTCGGAAATCGGCTCCGTGGACCGCATTCCGGAATATGTCGCCCGCGCGAAGGATAAGAACGATCCGTTCCGTCTCATGGGCTTCGGCCACCGGGTCTACAAGAACTACGATCCGCGCGCCCGCATCATGCAGAAAACCACGCATGAGGTCCTCGGCGAACTCGGCATCAAGGACGATCCGCTGCTGGACGTCGCCATGGAGCTGGAAAAGATCGCCCTCAACGACGAATATTTCATCGACAAGAAGCTCTATCCGAACATCGACTTCTATTCGGGCATCACCCTCAGGGCGCTCGGCTTCCCGACCACCATGTTCACAGTGCTGTTCGCGCTCGCCCGCACCGTCGGCTGGATCGCCCAGTGGAAGGAAATGGTGGAAGATCCGTCCCAGCGTATCGGCCGCCCGCGCCAGCTCTACACCGGTGCCGAGAAGCGCGACTACACTCCGATCGACCAGCGCCGCTAATGTGCCTCGCGTTCAAGCGAACGCGAACAGGGTGCTCAGGACGTTTCGGAAGCTCCCGGTCTCCGGGAGCTTCAGTTTGTTGACAGACCTCCAGATCGTCATCCCGGACGTAGCGCAGCGAAGATCCGGGATCGGGGAGCCGAAGTCTGTCGGTGGGACAGAAATTACATTGGCAAAGGCTTGTGGCTCTCCGATCCCGGCTCGCGCTTTGCTTGGCCGGGATGACGATGGCAAGAGAGTGCCTTTGTCAGCAGCCTGAAGCTCCCAGTTCCCGGGGGCTTTTCCCATCTCAAGGCTCGTCACAAGGTGTCTACGCCCAGGGAATGCCCTTCCCCACCCGGATTTCCCGAAAGGGGTTTTCCCGAAGCCTGTTTGCTCAGGCCAGCATGTCTTCGAAGAGAAAAAAGACCAGCCGTCAGCCGCCCTTGAGACGATCGGATCTCATGGCGGCCAGGACGACATCGGCCGCAGCCGCGCTCTGGCTGTGACCGTCGGGAAGACGCATCACTTCGTCCAGCCGGGCAAGTTCGGCAACCTGTTCCCGCCGTTCGGGCGTGTCGGCAAGCAGGTTCTTCAGATGCTCCGTCAGAACGTCCGGCCGGACCTCCTCATCCAGAAACTCCGGAACGGCTTTCGTGCCCAGAATGATGTTGGGCAGAACGAATGACGTGACACTTGAGAACTTGAAGATCCGGTTGAGGTCCTTCATCCGGCGGAAAAACCAGTCGACCTTATAGGCGACGACCATCGGAACGCCTGCGAGCGCCAGTTCCAGCGACACCGTGCCGGAGGCTGCCAGGGCGGCATGCGCCCGGCGGAAAGCGGCATTCTTGGCCTCCAGCCCGGTGACGATCCTCGGCTTCACCGGCCAGGCGGACACCCCTTCCCGGATCCTCTCCTCAAGATGGCTGACGGCGGGCAGCACGATCTCGGTATCCGGCAGGTCCCGTTTCACTCTGGCGACCGTCTCGCCGAAGACGTTCAGCAGCCGGTCGATTTCGCTGCCCCGGCTGCCGGGAAGCACGAGAAGCACCTTTCCAGGGCCGCTCAGCGGCGACCGCTCGCCCTCCAGGGGCCGCAGGCCGTCCGCGTTCTCGCTCAAGGGATGGCCGACATAATGCGTTCTGGGGCCGCCAAGACGCTTGTGGATCTCCGGCTCGAACGGCAGCAGCGCCAGTAATTCGTCTACATAAACGCTCATTTTCCGGGCCCGGCCCGGACGCCAGGCCCAGACGGATGGCGACACATAGCCGACGATCGGAATATGCGGTGCCCTCTTGCGCACGCGCTTGGCGACATTATGGGTGAAATCGGGACTGTCGACGATCACCAGGACATCCGGATCGGCGGCAACCACCGCGTCAACCGTCTGGTAGACCCGCTTGACGATGAGCGGCAGGCGCGCCAGCACAGCGGTCAGACCCATGACCGAAACATCGGACATATCAAAGAAGCTCGTCAGGCCGAGCGCGGTCATCCGCTCACCGCCGACGCCGCAATAACGCACACCGTCCCCGAGCCGTCCGTTCAGCGCCTTCATCAGCTCGGATCCAAGCTGATCGCCGGACTCCTCTCCGGCGACCAGGCAGATGGTCGGCCTCTCGCGGGTCATTGGCCGGAAGGTCCGGCAGTCTTCGCCCGCTCCAGGCCGATGACGAACAGACCCACGGCATCGGCTCTTTTAAGGGTTTCGTCCTTCTCGGCGATGAGCGCGCCCTGCGCTTCCACGGCAATGCCTGCAAGCCCGGCCGCCTGCGCGAGGTCTATCGTTCTTGGACCGACGGTCGGAAGATCCACCCTCAGGTCCTGGTTCGGCTTGGCGGTCTTCACCAGGACACCGGCACGCCCCTTCGCCCGCACCTTTCCGATGCGTTTGAGGTCCGCGCAACGCTCCAGCATGGCATCCGTCCCCTCAGCCGCCTCGAGCGCGACAACCCGCCCGCCGACGGCAACCGCGGCCTGGCCGACATCGAGCTCACCAAGCTTCTCGGTGGCGTTCAGCGCCAGCTCAACGTCGCGCCAGTCCTCCTGTTTGGGCTGAACGCGCCCCAGGACGCCGCTTGAAGCCAGCAACTGCGGAGCTACATCCCTGATCCCCACGACGCGATACCCCTCGTCTTCGAACAGCCGGATCACCTTTGTCAGCAGACTGTCGTCACCGCCCGCAAGGGCGCGGATGATGGTCGGCAGACGCTTGAGCGTGCCGAGATCCCCCAGAATGGACGTAAAATCGGGCCGCCTGGACACGCCACCGATGAGCAGGACCTCCCCGCATCCGGTTTTGTGCAGGAAACCGTAGAGACGGCCGATTTCCCCCCAGCCCAGTTCCGTGTCGGCCCGGCCCCGGGTGGTTTCGTCGGCTTCACCTCTGATGGCGACGATCCGGAAGTCACGTCCGGACTGGCTGAGTGCATCCGCTATCTGGCACGGCAGGCTGCCGTTGCCGGCAATCAGGGCGATCCGTGTCATGTGAGCCTGCGCCGGACCGGACATCGCATCAGTCTTCGCTGCGCGGCGTGCAGAACCGGCGGTCTTCCTTTTCCAGGATGAAATCGGTCACCGTCTTCACCAGCGGCTGATCGGCGCTCTCTGCGGCAACGGCCTCCGCCCGGCTGCGCAAGGTACCGTCCTCGCTTTCAAACAGGGCCCGGTAGGCAGCCCGGAGCGCGTGGATCTGCTCCCGGGGCACGCCCTTGCGCTTCAGGCCGACGAGATTGAGCCCGGCAAGACGCGCCCGGTCGCCGATCACGGACCCATAGGGAATGACGTCGAACTCGACACCGGTCATTCCGCCGACGATCGCACCGGTTCCGATCCGCGACCATTGCCGGACGGCGCTGAGCCCGCCCAGGATGACGAAGTCGTCCAATTCCACATGGCCTGCAAGCGTGGCGTTGTTGGCCAGGATGGCATGATTGCCGACCTGGCAGTCGTGCCCCACGTGGGAGCCCATCATGAACAGGCAGTTGTCGCCGACCCGGGTCACGCCGCCGCCGCCCTGGGTGCCGGGATTCATGGTGACATGCTCCCGGATCTGGTTGTTGGCGCCGACCTGCAGATAGGTCACCTCACCTGCGAATTTCAGATCCTGCGGCCGGTGACCGATGCTGGCGAAGGGATAAATATGGGTGCGCGGACCGATGGTGGTGTGTCCGGCGACAACCACATGTGCTTCCAGCGTCACGCCTTCGGCGAGTTCCACGTTCGGCCCGATTATCGAATACGGTCCGACGCGCACCCCGTCGCCGATCACGGCCCCGTCCTCGACGATGGCCGTCGGATGAATGTCAGTCATAATTCCTCACGCATCTACCAGCATGGCGCTGACTTCTGCTTCTGCGACCTTTGTCCCGTCGACCTTCGCCACCGCATCGAATTTCCAGATGTTGGAGCGTTGCTTGATCTTCTTGACGTGGAAATGAACCTGGTCGCCCGGTTCCACAGGTTTGCGGAACTTGGCCTTGTCGATGGTCATGAAATAGACGAGCTGTGGCGGGGCATCGTCGCCACGGGCGTGGACGCAAAGCGCGCCGGCCGTCTGCGCCATGGCTTCTATCAGAAGAACGCCCGGAAAAACCGGCCGCTCCGGAAAGTGGCCCGTAAAATGGGGTTCATTGATGGTGACGTTCTTGATGCCGATACAGCTTTCGTCGCCATCCATCTCGATGATCTTGTCGATCAGCAAAAAGGGATAGCGGTGCGGCAGAAGCTTCATGATTTTCATGATGTCTGCACTGGCAAGTGTTTTGTTTTCTGCGTCTTCCATGAAATGCCCCTTGGCGGATCAGCGCCGCAAAGTCCTTTCTAGAGCATCCTGCTTTCATGCGAACGCAGACAAGATGCTCTAACACCTTAAAATCGACCAACTTTGAGACGTTCGACCGGAATAGATTGCCCGTCCGTTGATCTGGAACGCCGGGCGGCAAGAAAAGATCCTTCTTTCGCGCCTTGCGTCCGGTTAATCCGTTTACGACCCGCCGCCGCGCTCTGCAAGTTTTCTCAGGGCGGCGACTTCGCGGAACCACTGTTTCACCGGTTTTGCGGGCGTACCGCCGTAGCGGCCGCCGGCCGGCAGGTCGTCGCTGACCACGCTCACAGCCGCTACCTGGGCGCCCATGCCGATCGTTACGTGACCGCGCACGCCCGTCTGGCCGCCGATCGCGACGAAATCCTCCAGCGTGCAGCTTCCGGAAAGCCCGACCTGCGAGACGAGAACACAATGGCGGCCGACGACGACGTTGTGGCCGATCTGAACCTGATTGTCGATCTTGGTGCCTTCGCCGATCATCGTATCCCGGTTGGCACCGCGGTCGATGGTGGTGTTGGCGCCGATTTCGACATCGTCCTGAATGATCACCCGGCCCACCTGCGGAACCTTCAGGTGTCCCTGGGGCCCCATGGCATAACCGAAACCGTCCTGACCGCAGCACACACCCGGATGCAGATAGACCCGGTTGCCGAGCACGCTGAACTGAACCGTGCAATTCGGCCCGATGACGCAATCCCGGCCGATCTTCACGCCCTGGCCGATGACCGCGTTCGCCCGGATGACGGTCCCGGCGCCGACTTCCGCACCTGCCCCGATCACGGCTCCGGCCTCGACGGTGACGTTCTCCTCAAGCGCTGCCGCCGGATCGATTACCGCCCGATCGGAGATTGCCGCAGCAGCGGTGTCCTTGGGGACCATTGCCTCTGGAAACAGCCTTGCCAGAACCTTGGCCCACGAGCGGTAGGCGTCCGCGCAAACCAGAACCGCGACCCCGTCCGGAACCTTGTCCTTGTGTTTCCTGCCCACCAGGCACGCGGCTGCGGTCGTCGCCTGCAGTTCGTCGAGATAGGCGGTGTTATCGAAAAACACCAGCGTTCCGGAGCCGGCATCTTCCAGCGGTGCAACGCCGGTGACGACCAGTGTCTCGTCGCCTCGAAGGATTTCGGCTTCTGCCCATGAGGCGATATCCCGCAAGGAAACCGAATCCGGAGTTTTAAAGAAATTTGGCTCGGACATGATTTTATCCTACTTGCCAGCCAACAAAAACGGCCGCCGATCCGATCGGCGGCCGATTCCTATCCCATTTGACCGCGGTTTAGAAGCGTGTGCCACCACTCAGGCGGAAAACCTGGGTCTTGTCGGAATCTTCCTTGACCAGCGGGTAAGCGAAGTCTGCGCGAAGCGGGCCAAACGGCGACTTCCAGCGGATACCGGCGCCGACCGACGCGCGGATCGAGAAATCGTTGGAGTCGATCCGGCCGCCGTTGTTCTCGACGAGGTTCACCAGATCGCTGTCGGCATCCCAGAGAGAACCGGCATCGGCGAACACCGCGCCGCTCAGGCCGAATTCCTTCGGAAGAACCGGGAACGGGAAGCGCGTTTCCGCAGTCGCCGCGAAGTAGAACCGGCCGCCGATGGCGTCATCGGTGCCAGCATCGCGCGGACCGATACCCTGGTTCTCAAAACCGCGGACCAGCGAGCCGCCGAGCATGTACTGCTCGGACACGCGCAGGCGCTCGTCGCCGATGGCAAAGATGTTACCGCCGCGCACCTGGATGTTTCCGACCAGACCGTAGTCGGCCAGGATTTCCTTGTAGGCGCGAACTTCGGCTTCGGTCTTGATGTAGTAGCTGTCGCCACCGACACCCGCGAACTGCTGGCCGAAGGAGGCATAGATGCCGTCCGACGGATCGAGGTTCTGGTCAAGCGTGTTGTAGCGGAACTCGTAGCCGACCAGAGAGGTCAGGTAGGTGCCGAGCGAGTCACAGACTGCGAGCGAAAGGCTGGATGTGTCGCAGTTGTTGATGTTGGTCGACTTGTTGTCCGGGTCCGAGTTCTTTTCCTGGAAGATGTTGTAGAACAGACGCACGGTCAGCTCATCTTCGCGCAGCGGAAGCGTGAAGCCGAAGCCGCCGCCGGTTTTTTCCTGGTCGAAGGACCGGTAGTCGTTGGCGTCGTCGACCTTGCGGTAGAGGTCGAGATCAAGCGCGACACGGCGGCCCATGAAGAACGGTTCGACGAACCGGAATTCATAGGACTGCGTGTCCGTGCCGCCACCGACCGCAATTTTGACGAACTGGCCGCGGCCGAGGAAGTTCTTCTCGGTCAGCGAGATGTCGCCAATGACGCCGTCGACTGTCGAGTAGCCGACGCCGAAGGAAATCTCACCGGTCGGCTTTTCTTCGACACGGACATTGACAATCACCCGGTCGGCCGCGCTGCCCTGCTGGGTCGTGATCGAGACGCGCTCGAAGAAACCGAGATTGCGCAGGCGGCGCTCCGCCTTGTCGACAAGGGCCCGGTTGAACGCGTCGCCCTCGGCAATATCGAACTCGCGGCGGATGACATATTCACGCGTGCGGTCGTTGCCGATGATGTTGATCCGCTCGATATAGGCGCGCGGGCCTTCCTCGATGTAATAGATCAGCGAGATCTTGTTGTTTTCGTAGTCGCGGGCGCCACGCGGACGGACCCGGGCGAAGGCATAGCCTTCTTCGGAAACGCGCAGCGTGATGTCTTCCACGGTCTGCTCGACGCGCAGGGAGTTGAAGGTCTGGCCGCTGCGGGTCCGGATCAGGCGGCGAAGCTCGTCCGGATCGACATCGGCGATCGTGGACACGATTTCGACATCGCCGACTTCGTATTTCTCACCTTCGTCGACCGTAAAGGTGACGTAGAAGATATTCTGCTCACGGTCGAGATCGGCACTGACGGAGACGATGCGGAAATCCGCATAGCCTTTCTTGTTGTAGTACTGGCGCAGCAGTTCCTCGTCAGCGGCAAGACGGTCCGGATCGTAAGTATCCGTGCTGCGCAGCCAGCTCAGCAGTCCGCTTTCGCGGGTGCGGATCACGTCGCGCAGGCGACCGTCGCTGAAAGCCTTGTTGCCGATGAAGCTGATCCGCTCGACGCCGGTTTTGGCGCCTTCATTGATTTCGAAAACCAGATCGACCCGGTTCTGGCCGCGGTCGATGATTTGCGGCTCGACGGACGCGCCGTAACGTCCGGAGCGGCGATAGGCCTCGAGAATGTTCTGGACATCGGCCTGAACCTTGGCGCGCGACAGCATCGAGCGCGGCTGGGACCGAACCGCGGTCTCCAGGGCGTCGTCCTTGATCTTCCGGTTCCCCTCGAAGGAAACGCGGTTGATGATCGGGTTTTCGGAAACGGTGACGATGACGGTGCTGCCGCTCGGGGTGATGTCGACGGTGGCGAACAAACCGGTCGCATAGAGCGCTTTGAGTGACTCATCGACGTCGAAAGCGCTGTAGGAGCGCCCGGGAACGATGGTCATGTAGCTGATGACGGTTTCGTCCTCGACCCGGGTGTTGCCACGCACCTGAATGCTTCTGGCAACGGCGGCATGCGCCTCGGTTACAAAGGACGGGAAGCCGAAATTCTGCGGCAGAGCCAACCCGATCGTGAAGACGGCTGCCGCCAGCAATACGGCTTGTGTAAGTTTCTGCAATCGCTGCATTATTGCGCTATGCCTTTGTTTTTAATACCCCTCCCGGGAACCCGCGATCACCCCAGCGGATTCTCGGAACCGACGAACGTTTTATAGGTTTTTACCGATAACGCAACCGCACTTCGGAGCTGGAAAGCGATTTAGTCAGAAGACGTTGCGTCAATGTCACGCCCAAGGATTTATTAAGAATTATGAACTGTCTCCGACGAGCCGCATAATGTCCTTCCAGGTGACGAAAACCATCATCATGAGCACAAGTCCCAGGCCGATCCGGAAGCCGACATCCTGAACCCTTTCGCTCAAGGGTTTTCCGCGCAGGGCCTCTGCGGCAAAAAACAGCAGGTGACCGCCGTCGAGAATCGGTACCGGCGCCAGGTTGATGAGCCCGATGCTGACGGACAGCACGGCGGTCAGGGAAATCAGCGGCAGGAAGCCGAGATCGGCGACCTGGCCGGAAATCTGCGCCACGCGGATGGGACCGCCGAGCTGATCGGCGGACTGGCGTTGGGAAATCACGCCCCAGATATAGCTGACCGTCCCTTCGATGATCCGGTAGGTTTCCAGAACGCCTTCGCGCACCGCTTCGACCGGTCCGTATTTAATCATCACCAAGTACTTGGGATCGACCGATCCCCGCAGGCCGATATCTCCGGCCATCTGTTTTTCACCGAAAAAGACTTCCTTTTCCCGGACGTCCGGCGTCACGGTGAGATCGACGTGTTTGCCGCCGCGCTCCACCTCGAAGATCAGCGGAGTGTTCGCGTTCATCAGCACGATCTGGCGCAGTTCGCCGAAAGTATGGATCTCGCGGCCATCGATTTCCCGGATGATATCGCCGGCCTGAAGGCCGGCGCGCTCGGCGGCTCTCCCCGCGAAAACCTCCTCGACGACCGGCTGGGTACCCTGCTTGCCTAAAAGCATGAAGAGCGTCGCAAAAATAACGATCGCCAGAATGAAATTGGCGAGCGGACCGGCTGCCACCACTGCGGCCCTTTGCCATACCGGTTTGGCGATGAAGGCGGTCTTCCGGTCCTCTTCGCTCATTTGCGCGATCAGTTCGCGGCTCGGCACACTGGCGGCATTCTCGTCTCCGGCGAACTTCACATAGCCGCCCAGGGGAATCATGCAGAGTTTCCACCGTGTGCCTTTCCTGTCCGTGCGGCCAAACAGCTCGCGGCCAAATCCGACAGAGAACGCATCCACCTTGACGTTGCACCAGCGGGCGACTGCAAAGTGTCCAAGCTCATGGAAAAACACAACGATTGTCAGCACGAACAGGAAAGGAACGATGGTGCCGACAATGAGGGAATAGGCGGAAAAAAGAAGGTCCATAAAGGGCGTCCGATCCTGCTCAGCGAAAGCATCTCGCGCGTATTTAAACGCAAACAAGCCGCTCCAACACTCTAAAACCGATCAACTTTTAGAGGTCCAATCGATTTCGATTTGACGTCCGTCGATCTGGGAATATCCGGAACCACTGTACTAAAGGGAAAATTACGGCGTGTTAATGGTCGGACATAAATTTTCAGAAGCTTCAACACTATAGAGATCTGGAGGCAATCCACTCGCCGGTTTTGCGACGGGTTTCCAGATCCAGGGCGAGCACGTCCTCCACCTGCCCGGCAGCGCTCAGCCCGCCTTCGGAAGAAAGTCTCGCCAGAACGGCGTCGATGGCAGCGGCTATGTCCGGAAAGCGGATGCGTCCCGAAAGGAACGCGTCGACGGCGATTTCATCCGCCGCGTTCAGCGCGGCCGGAGCCGCTCCTCCCGCCTTCATGGCATCCATTGCCAGTCGAAGCGCCGGAAACCGGTCAAGATCGGGCGCTTCGAATGTCAGCGTCCCGAGATCGGCCAGGTCCAGCCGTTTGACCGGCACCTCCATCCGGCGGGGAAAGGCCAGGCAATGGGCGATCGGCGTGCGCATGTCCGGGCTGCCGAGCTGGGCGAGCAGCGAGCCGTCCTTATACTGGACCAGGCCATGAACCGCGGACTGGGGATGAACCAGCACACCGAGCTGCTCATGCTCAACAGGGAAAAGATGCGAGGCTTCAATAACCTCGAAGCCTTTATTCATCATGGTAGCGCTGTCGATGGTGATCCGCGCGCCCATGACCCAGTTTGGATGTTTCAGGGCCTGAGCGGGCGTGACGTCAGCCATCTCCGCCTTAGAAAACGTCCGGAACGGGCCGCCCGATGCAGTCAGCAGGACCTTTTCGACCTGGTCTGCCTTGTCCGTTTCGAAAACCTGGAAAATGGCATTGTGTTCGCTGTCCACCGGCAAGAGTTCCACGCCCGTCCGCCGGACCTTTTCCATGAAAAGGTCTCCTGCGCAGACCAGGCACTCCTTGTTGGCGAGCGCGATCCGCCGGCCGGGCCTCAGAGCCGCCATGGTCGGCGCAAGGCCCGCCGCGCCGACAATCGCGCCGACGACCAGATCGGCGTCCCTGTCGACGGCCTCCAGCACGGCCGCGTCCCCCGCCGATGCCTCGACGCCGCTTCCTTCAAGAAGACCCGCCAGTTCTGAATAGCAGCTTGCGTCCGCCAGAACCGCCGATCTGGCGTTCAGCTTCCTGGCCATCCCGGCAAGCGCCTCCGCATTGCGGTTGGCCACAAGGGAGACGACGTCGAAACGCTCCGGATTCCGTGCGATCAGATCGGCCAGGCTCAGACCGATGGACCCGGTCGCCCCGAGGACGATTATGCGAATCGGCTGATTGTCGTCACGAAATGCGGTTCCGGCCGCCATTCAAAAGAACTCCAAATTCAATTCAGACCCAGGCCTGCAATCGGGTCGGCAAGGGTTCCGCCGGAAGCCAGGCCGATCAGAACCGCGAATATGGCCGCGGCAACCAGACCGTCGATACGATCCATGATGCCGCCATGACCGGGAATGAGACGGCTGGAGTCCTTGACGCTGAACCGGCGTTTTATCGCCGATTCCAGCAGGTCGCCCGCCTGGGAGACGATCGACAGGCCGACCGCCAGAAGCGCCCAAAACCACAGTTCCCCGGAGCCCGCAACGGCGACCACTCCGACTCCGAAAACCGTCGCCAGTACCAGTCCGCCGATTGCCCCGGACCAGGTTTTTTTCGGTGAAACCCGCATCCAGAGCTTCGGGCCGCCGAGCGCCCGGCCGGTAAAATAGGCAAAGATGTCCGTCGCCCAAACCACGAAGAACAGGAAGAAGGTGAACAGCAGTCCACCCGTCCCCTCGCGGATCGCCAGAAGCGCGAACATGGCAGCACCGCTGTAGAGGATGCCTTCGGCGCACCATCTGCCGGAGCGCGAAAATCCGCTGAAAGCAAAGGCGGCTACAGCGCCCAGCACGATTGCGGCGAGGCCGAATTCCCTCTGCCCGGCAAGATCGAGGACAAGAAGCGCGACGAGCACCCCCTGCCCGGCCAGGGACGGCGGCGACATCTGGCGGGTTCCCGTGATCGAGAACCACTCCCACAGGAACAGGACCGCCATCGCCAGTATCAGCAGGGCATAGGGAACCCCGCCAAGATAGGTGATCAGCAGGACCAGCGGCCCCAGGATGACGGCCGACACGAATCTCAGACCGAGATCGGACAGCTTTTTCGGAGTGTTTTCGGTTCTTGCCATCATCGGAGCCGTCAGCTACAGCGCCTTGGCATCAAGACCGCCATACCGGCGCTGCCGGCTGCCGTAGCAGCTCAGAGCCTCGTCAAAGGCCGCTTCGTCGAAATCCGGCCAGTGTTTTTCGCAGAAATAGAATTCCGAATAGGCGGCCTGCCAGAGCAGAAAGTTCGAAAGGCGCATCTCTCCGCTCGTGCGGATGATCAGATCCGGATCCGGCAGTCCATGCGTGTCGAGCGCTTCGGAAATGTCGGCCTCGGTGAGGTCTTCGGGCGCCATTTCCCCGGCAAGAACCTTTTGCGACAGCATTTTCGCGGCCCGGACGATTTCCGCGCGCGCACCGTAGTTGAAGGCCACGACGAGGTTCAGCCCCGTGTTGTTCCGGGTCAGGTCCTCCGCTTCCTGCAGCAGGGCGGCGATACCGGGCTCCAGGTCGCTTCGGCTTCCGATGATCCGGATGCGCACATTGGCTTCGTGCAGCTCGCTCAGGTCCCGCTGCACGAAGCGCCTGAGCAGGCCCATCAGGAAGGATACTTCCGTTTCCGGACGGCTCCAGTTCTCGGAGGAAAAGCTGTAGATGGTGATGACGTCGAGACCCAGCCTGCCGGCATGCCGGATGGTCCGGCGAAGCGCGACCAGTCCCTGGCGGTGCCCTTCCGTCCGCGGCAAACCGCGCGCCGTGGCCCATCGCCCGTTGCCGTCCATGATGAAGGCGACGTGGCGCGGCAGTTTCGCGCTGGACCCTTCCGCTTCGGCGGTGTGCGGATTCCGGTCCGGGCTGACGCTCATAGGCTCCCCCAACTCACAGGTTCAGATCCGGTCAGACCTGGGAAATTTCCTGTTCCTTTTTCTCCAGCATGCTGTCGACTTCACCGATCATCTGATCGGTCAGTTTCTGCACTTCGTCCGACGCGGCGCGGCTGTCGTCCTGGGAGATGTCGCCATCCTTTTCCGCCTTTTTCGCGGCATCCATGCCGTCGCGGCGAACGTGGCGGATCGCCACCCTGGCCTGTTCGGCATATTTGTGAGCCACCTTGATCAGGTCCTGACGGCGTTCCTGATTGAGTTCCGGGATAGGCAGTCGCAGCAACTGTCCGTCGACGACCGGGTTAAGTCCCAGATTCGATTCGCGGATCGCCTTCTCGACGGCGGACACCATGCTCTTGTCCCAGACCTGGATTGCAACCATGCGCGGCTCGGGAACGGACACGGTCCCGACCTGGCTGATCGGCATGGACTGGCCATAGGCTTCAACACTGATCGGGTCCAGCATGGACGCCGACGCCCGTCCTGTCCGAAGGCCGGCGAAATCGGTCTTCAACACCGAAAGAGCCCCTTGCATGCGGCGCTTCAAGTCGTCCAGATCGACACCTTCTACCGACATTTTTTCCTCACTCTTGTTTTCTCGTTGGCTTGATAGAGTCCCGGCGCGCGCCAACATGGCATAAACGCGCTGAAACACAAGTGCATGTGCCTGGAAAGAGCCTAAAACTTTAGCCGCCGACGACCGTGTAAGTCCCCGTTTCCTGAAGCACGCTGACCAGAGCCCCGGGCGAGTGGATGGAAAACACGATAACGGGAATGGAATTGTCGCGCGCAAGCGCAATCGCGGTCGTGTCCATGACCTTCAGATTGCGGGTGATGACTTCCTCGTAATCGAGCGTTTCGTAGCGCTCGGCATTCGGATTGACCTTCGGGTCCTCGGAGTAGACGCCGTCCACCTGGGTGCCTTTCAGAAAGGCGTCGCATTTCATTTCGGCCGCCCTGAGCGCCGCGCCGCTGTCGGTGGTGAAGAACGGGTTGCCGGTGCCGCCGGCGAAGACGATGACGTCCCCGTCCTCCATGTAGCGGTCCGCGACGCGCTGCGTGAAGGTTTCGCAGATCGAGGGAACCGGAACCGCGGACAGAACGCGGGCGTTCACCTTGAGCCGCCGCAGGGCGTCGGCGAGAGTCAGGCTGTTCATGATGGTCGCCAGCATGCCCATGTGGTCGCCGGTGACGCGGTTTCCGCCCTTTGCGGCGACCGCCACGCCGCGGAAGATGTTGCCGCCGCCCACGACCACACCGACCTGTGCCCCCAGCGCCACCGCGTCGGCGATTTCCTTGGCGATTCTTTGCACTATCGCCGGATCGATCCCGAACGGCTGAGACCCCATAAGTGCCTCGCCGGAGAGTTTCAGGAGGATCCGTTTCCAGCGCAAGGAATTCGTCATGGGTGCACCCTTTTATCGATTTGTCTTTCTAAAAAAAAGCGCCGGTCTAGCCGGCGCTTTTCTGAGCTTACTGCCCGGTGGCTGCCGCCACCTCGGCGGCGAAGTCTTGCTCCTCCTTCTCGATCCCCTCGCCCAATGCGAAGCGAACGAAGCCGGAGAGCTTGACGCCCGTGCCGAGTTCTTTTGCAAGCGCCTCAACAGCCTGTTCAACCGTCTGATCCGGATTGATGACAAAGGCCTGTTTTTCGAGGGTAACTTCCTCGTAGAATTTGCGCAAACGGCCTTCCACCATTTTTTCAATGATGTTTTCCGGCTTGCCGGACTCGCGCGCCTGCTCGGAGAAGACGGCTTTTTCGCGCTCGACAACGGCCAGATCCAGCTCTGCGGTGTTCAGAGCCAGCGGGCTGGTTGCCGCAACATGCATGGCGATCTGCCGGCCGAGAGCGTTGAGCTTGTCCTTGTCGCCGGAAGATTCCAGGGCCACCAGAACGCCGATCTTGCCGAGACCTTCGGTGACGGCGCCGTGAACGTAGGTGGACACAATGCCTTCGCCTGCCGACAGAGCGGCCGAACGGCGCAGGGTCATGTTTTCGCCGATGGTTGCGATCGCGTCGGTGATCGCGTCGGAGACCGGCTTGCCGCCGAGATCGGCAGCGGCAACGGCCTCGACGGAGCCATCGGTCGCAAGAGCCGCCTGGGCGATCTTGGTGACCAATTCCTGGAAGCCTTCGTTGCGGGCGACGAAGTCGGTTTCGGAGTTCAGCTCGATCACGGCAGCCTTGTTGCCGTCGGCGGCAACGCCGACCAGGCCTTCAGCGGCCACGCGGCCGGCCTTCTTGGCAGCCTTTGCCAGGCCCTTGGTGCGCAGCCAGTCGATCGCCGCTTCCATGTCACCGCTGGTTTCGGTGAGAGCGGTCTTGCAGTCCATCATGCCAGCGCCGGATTTCTCGCGGAGCTCTTTTACCATCGCAGCGGTAATGCTCATCGATTGCCTCGTGGATGGGGGGTTTCAGATGAGACACGGTTTAGCCGATGGCTTTCCGCGCCTTTATGACGGGGCTGCAACAATCTGCAGCCCGTCTTGCGAATTCAACAGATATCTGCCGCGTATGACGCGGCAGAAAATGCCTTAAGCTTCGGCCGGAGCGGCTGCAGCTTCTTCGGCCGGAGCAGCTTCGGCTTCGGCAGCTTCAGCCGGAGCTTCCTCGGCTGCCTCGACAAGGACTTCTTCAACCGGAGCTTCATCCGATTCGCCGATATCCATGCCGGCTGCACCCTGGGCACGGGAAATGCCGTCGATGGCGGCGCGGGCGATCAGGTCGCAGTAGAGCGAAATCGCACGGCCGGCGTCGTCGTTGCCCGGAACCGGGAAGGTGATGCCGTCCGGATCGGAGTTGGAATCGAGGATCGCAGCGACCGGGATGCCCAGACGGCGGGCTTCCTGGATAGCGATGGCTTCGCGGTTCGTGTCGATCACGAAGATCAGGTCCGGGATACCGCCCATGTCCTTGATACCGCCGAGGTTCCGCTCGAGCTTTTCGCGCTCGCGGTCCATGAACAGACGCTCTTTCTTGGTCAGGGCGTTGGCTGCGTCGGAGGACAGGGTCTCTTCCAGCTTGCGCAGACGCTGGATGGACTGTGAAATGGTCTTCCAGTTGGTCAGCATGCCGCCGAGCCAGCGGGCGTTGACGAAGTACTGCGCGGAATTGCGTGCAGACGTCGCAACGGCTTCCTGGGCCTGGCGCTTGGTGCCGACGATCAGAACGCGGCCGCCGCCGGCAACCGTGTCGGACACGGCTTTCAGGGCCTGATGCAGAAGCGGAACGGTCTGGGACAGATCCATGATGTGAACATCGTTGCGTACACCAAAGATGTACTGACCCATGCGCGGGTTCCAACGGTGTTTCTGGTGACCAAAGTGAACGCCGGCTTCCAAAAGCTGACGCATGGTGAAATCGGGCAATGCCATGGCCCTTAATCTCCTGAGTTTTCCGGTTTAACCTCCGCAAGAGGATGTGGGCCGGAGGATCGCTCCCATCGGCCACCGGATGGACCCCGATAAGCTCGGTTTCCGCCCCTTGCGTGTGGAATGCGCGCCTTATAGTTGGGGGAGAAACTTATTTCAAGGCCTAAAGACCGGTTTTCTTCGGAGTTTGGACCGTCCGGTCAAGAACCGGCGACCATGTCAGCTCGCCAGGCTCTGCAGCCCGGCCCCCTCGCCCAGCGCCGCGCTGTCCTCGTGATCGAGATCGATCCCCCTGAAGATCGAACAGCGGATAAAGACGTCCTTCGTCGGCGGCACGTCCTTGTGCTGGCAGTATTTCGACACGAGCTTCGCCAGTCCCTTGATGTCGCGCCCCGTCGCGGCCGGGAACATATGGGCGAGCTCGGCGGCGAATTCCGCTGGAATCGAAAGTCCGAACTGCTGAGACATCACCGTCCAGATCCTCGCCCGGGCATCGTTGTCCGGCGGATAATATTTGATCAGCGCGATGCAGCGGGAGACGATTGCCTCGTCGATGTCGTCGACCCGGTTGGTGGTCAGAAACAGAAGTCCGTTGAAATATTCCAGCACCCGCAGGAAGACGCCGACGACCGCGTTCATGGCGATATCGTCCTCGCGCCGCTTGATATAGACGTCGGCCTCGTCGATCAGCATGACGGCGCCCCAACGCTGCGCGCGGGTGAGCACCTGCTTCAGTTCCGCCTCCATCTGCGCGGCGTTGAGGCCGAGCTGGCCGGAATGCACCCGGTAGAGCGGCCGTTTGATGATTTCCGAATAGACCTCCGCCGTGAGGGTCTTGCCGACCCCCGGAGGCCCTGCGCACAGAACTGTAGTGCCGCCCGACTTTCCGGCGACGATATCGTCCATCAGCACGTCCATTTCCGCCGTCAGGATATCGATCAGATCCGTCTGCTCCGGCGGCAGGACGAGCTTCTCCTTGAGCCCCGGTTCATAGGCGTAGGGCACCATGTCGTCCACATGGACCCAGACATAATGATGGAGGTCCAGGTGGAACATCAGTATGTAGGGATGAATGGGCAGTTTGGTGAAGAGCGCCTTGTCGCGGGTGGCGTCGAGTTCCTTGACATCGTCTTCCGCGTCGAAGGCATTGCTCTTGCCCGCCCGGCGCAGATAGGAGCCTAGAATATCTCCCGGCGCGTCGAGCGTGAGGTCCCGGTTGGCCAGCACGCTTTCGTCATTGACGAGGCGCGCCTGTCCACCGCTGGAAGACAGAACGACGATATCCTTGCGCGACCAGTCTGTTCGCCGGTGGGTCGACCCCGGATCTTCCGCAAAGAACCCCGTTCCTTCCGCGGAAAACTGGGCGCCGTACTGGCTGCGCCAGTCGTAGTAATCGGCAATGGCGGCGTCATAGGCGTCGATCAGTTCCCGGGACTCCTTCAACAAGCCCTTTTCGGCAAAGATTTCAGCAACCGTCTTGCCGACGATATCCGTGGTGGTGATGCGCAGCACCTGGGATGTGACCTGGGCCTTGGCGTTGGCCTTGAGTTCGACATAGACCTTGCCGGCCTCGTCCTGGCTCGGCGGCGTATAGTCGAGCCGGGTAACGCAATAGGGCATGGGCCGCGCGGAAAAGGTCGCGGTGAACATCCAGCCCCGGATAGCGTCCGTCATCAGAAAATTCGCGATCGCCGGGACGGCCATTTCAAGATCCGTCTCGGAGAACCGCGGACTGCCATCGGTAAATGCCTTCCTCAAGGTCGCCAGATGCGCCGCCCGCATCGCCCCCTCCGACGCACCGGTCTTCAGGAACAGGGCTTCGAGATGTTCGATCTGCGGCGACGTCAACTGCCTGATGGAAAGCTCGACCGCATTGCCGAGGCGGAGCTGCTCGCTCAGGAAATCCAGATCGGGAAACGCCGTGAACAGTTCTTCGGCGATATTGCGCTGGACTTGCATCTTGACGGTCATGGATCGCTCGCTTGATCAAGGATTGGAAACGAAGGACCCGCGCCTGTTCTTGTACGTATTCTTCCAGACACAACGACAAAAGCGACAGGCCATTGTCGGCGCCGGAACAATCCGGGCGGGTTGCGGCTCCCGGACCTTTCCCAAGCAACTTGGAGGCCAATTTCTCCCAGTGAAACGCCGATTCCTGCCGAAAGCGGGCACTTTCCTGGGACGGCCGCCTGGTTCGCGCTTGCCCGCCGGGCTGCTCCAATTGGAACTTTTCTAAAATCGGTTCGATTCTTGCTTGACCCCTTCAGTCACACACTCGGGTCTGGACGGAGCATCGCATGACGGACATGGCGGAACTGGTAAAGCGCAAGCAGCCTCTCAATCTCTCGATCGTGCACGTCGATCCGGACGCCTTCATCGACAGCTACATTCCCTGGCTGGAAATCGCATCTTTCGTCATGGACCAGAAGGAAGGCCTGGCGGAAGCCCCCGCCGACGGCAAGACGCCGGAATTCACCGAGGGCGATTTCGGTCGGGCCCGGGTTCACAACGTCGGCAACGATACCATCTTCGCCTTTTGCATGACGGCGTCGCTGAAAGGCGAAGGAGGCGCGGTCGACAAGATCGAAGAAACCTTCAAGGAGCGCATGGGCAACGAATATCCGGGCAATTTCGGCCTCTGGCATTTCCGCGGCACTATCGATGCGCCGACCACGCTGGAGGATTTCGTCGGCCAGGCCGGCAAGAAGATGCTGGCCGGAGACATCCCGCCGCCGCCCATGCGCGCTTCCGAAGCCTGGAACACCGGGTTCCGCTTTCTGGAAAAGGCCCGCGGCTCAAACTTCAAGAGCGAAATCCTCTTTCCGCTGGCGCGCTGGACGCGCGACCAATGGAACGAAGTGACCGACAAGGGCGTCGCCTTCATGGCGCATATCGAGGACAACCTCCCCGTCCTGCGCGAAGCCTTGGAGGAGACACGCAATGACGAACCCTTCATTGCCGACATGCTTCTGAAAGGGGCGCCCGCGATCGACATCGAGCTTCAGGACGAGGTCCAGGGCATGCTGCGCTCTCTCGCCCGCCGCTGAGCACTTTTGTCCCGGACCATTCATGTCGCGCAAGGAGGAAAGCACCCGGTGAGCATCATCAGCCACGATTTCGGCGGCGAAAAACGGCACGCCTCGCGTAAACTGCGCAGGCTTCTCGATCTCGACGCCCTGCACGAAGCCAATATCCGTGACAATCCCCTGCCCTATCTCGAACGAGCGAGCGAGCGGATCTTCCAGCTCGAAGCGGCCCTGTTCGATGCCAATCTAGCCCTGTCCGATACTGCCGGGCCGTCGCTCTCCGACGAGACCGTGAAGGTCAACCGGGAGGATTTCGAACGGCTGCTGAGATGTGCCGCGATCGTCGAGAACGCTTTCGCCAGACTGGCGTCACCGCCTGAAAGCGAATGACGGCGGATCGGGCAATGGAGGAACCGCGGTTCGAGCACCGCTATTTCATGACTTACCGGGGCGTGAAGACGCTGCCGAGCAAGATGGTCTCGCCCATCGGCGAAGACGCCCTGAGCAATCGAAACACCTATGTCCGCGCCGCTTACAACAGTGCCGGCCGGCTGTGCGGGTTCGAGAAATATGTCTATGGCGAGGTCGAATTGTTTCACCGCTACGCCTATGACGATGCCGGCCGCCTGGTGCGGGCGGAAATCGGCATGGCGGACGAAGACACCGTGATCATGCATTTCGACAGTCCCGAGGAGATCCATTCATGACGGTTGCCGAACTGATCGAAACCCTTTCCTCGATGCCGCCGGAAGCCGTGGTCCTGATCGACAGCGACGGCGGGCTCTCCCTCGTCAGCACCGTCGAGCACGCCGACGCCGAAGCCCCCGGCCTGCCTTCCCAGGTCCTTCTGCTGCCGAGCTTCGACGAATAGGTCTGCCGCCCTTCGAAATCCCTCATTGCCGCGGACAAGCGCACCATGTCCGGCGTCGGCGCGCATATCCGGCCGCCGCGGAAGCCTCAGCGCAGCTCCTGTTGCAGCATTGTCATGTGAGCCGCCTAAAGAAGATGGATGCACCGGCGCTTCCTCGTCTTTTCCCTGCTTGCGGCAACACAGATCCTCGGCTGGGGAACGGTCGGCATCCTGCCGGTGACCGCCGCGCGGGCCGCCAAAGATCTGGGCGTGGACCTCGCCGTCGTCTTTCTCGGAACATCGGTCCTGTTCGTGACGATGGGCCTTGCCGCCCCTTGGGCGGGACGCGGTTTCCGGCGCTTCGGCGCGAGACGGGTCATGGCCGCCGGGGCTTTGCTGATCGGCGTCAGCCTGGCGGTCATCGCTTTTGCTCCTTCCCCTGAGATCTTTCTGGCCGGCTGGGCAATTACCGGCTTCGGCGGGGCGATGTTCCTGACCACGGCCGCCTATGTCTACCTCGCCGATTGCGGCGACGAACGCGCCCGCGGACTGATCGGCAGCCTGATGCTCGTCACCGGACTGGCGGGAAGCGTCTTCTGGCCGGTGACCGCGTTTCTCGATGGCCTGTACGGCTGGAGGGTAACGGTCCTGATCTATGCCGCGGTCATGGTGCTGCTCGTCTCTCCCGCCGTGGTCTTCGGCCTGCCGGAGACCGGCGCCGCGGCCAACCGGGAAAAGACGGCGAACCGGCCGGAACGTGGCCGGGACAGGATTTTCCTCCTTGTCGTCCTGATCATCGTTCTCAACGGCTTCGCGACCTTCGGCATAGAGTCCGTCGGGATCGAGCTTTTCCGGGCGCTGGGGACGGATCTCGCCCGCGCGGTCGCCATCGCCTCGCTTCTCGGCATCTTCAAGGTCGGCGGGCGGGTGATCGATCTTCTCGGCGGCAGGAATTGGGACGGGCTTTCAACCGCCCTTGTCTCCGGCGCCACGATCCCGCTCGGCCTCATGGCAGTCGCGTTCTGGGGCGCGAGTGTCTGGGCGGTGGCCGGTTATCTCTGCCTGTTCGGGCTCGGCAGCGGCGCCTTCGCGGTGGCGCGGGCAACCATGCCGCTGGTTTTCTACCGAAAGGCGGACTACGCCATCGCCATGTCGGCCATTGCACTGCCGATGAACCTGATCAACGCTCTCGCCCCGCCGGCCCTCGCTGCCCTGCTGGTCAGGACCGGCCCTTATGAGGTTCTGGGTCTTCTCGCCGCCATCAGCACGGCGGCATTCGCGCTTCTGCTTTATCTGAACAGACTGCGTGACCGGGCAACCGCCCTTGAGGAAAGCTGAAGGATCTCCGCCTTCGGCTCATAAGTCCCCCGGGCATTCGACAAGGCCGGATCACAGTTCCTGGCTGGTCGGACGGAACAGGATTTCAATGATGTCCGGGCGGGCCGCTCGTGCCAGTCATGCCGCGGGTGTCCCGAAATCCTGCAGCAACGCCTGTGAAGGAAACATGGCCCGGAGGCCGGGCCATGGCGGCGATCCGCCATGGCCCTGGGTATGGCTCTTGGGTTTATTTCATGCCGAGCTGAACGCGGAGGGTTTCCGCAAGATCCTTCATGGTGTTTTCCGGGTCGGCTCCCTCGGTGATTTCCACGAGGGAGGCCGCGATCAGGTCGGTCGCGGCCACGCCTTCCGCACCCGGATAGGCGTACCAGGGTCCGGCATAGTTGGCGATCTGGGTGTGGGCGACCAGCGCATTCGGGTTGTTTTCATAAAAGGCGCCGAGATAGCTCTTGTCCTCGATCACCTTGGCGTTCGCCGGCGCATAGCCGGTGGTTTCCACGATGATCTTCTGGCCCTCGGGGCTGGTGACGAAGGAGATGTAGTCCCAGGCGGCCTTCTGCTTTTCTGCCTCATCGGTCAGCATGACGATGCCGGAGCCGCCGGTCGGAAAATAGACCTTCTCCTTGTCTTCGGCCGCGATCGGCAGCGGCTTCACGGTCAGCTCGAACGCGTCGCCCGCACCTTCCTCGAAACGGGTCTGGAGCGAGGAGCTTTCAAACATAATGCCGAGCGTGCCGGCCGGAAGCGCCTGGCGGGCGTCCTTGTCGGAATAGGACTTCATGCCCGCTTCTTTGGCGAAGCGCTGGTAGAGACCGGCGGCCGCGATGCCTTCCGGGCTGTCGAAGGTGATGTCGGTTTCGTCCGCGTTCATCGGACGCCCGCCATAGGAGCCGAGCAGCGACTGGTAGCGCCAGTCGTGCCGGTCGATCCAGACACCGTCGATGGTGTCGCCGAGGGCGTCGATCTTGTGGGCCAGTTCGATCACGCCGTCGAAGGTGGTCGGGAAATCGTCCATGGACCCGCCAGCCTGCTCGACCAGGTTCGGGTTCACATACATGACCAGGGTGGAAGCGGAGGTCGCAAGCGCGTGCTGCTTGCCTTCGTAGCTGCCGAGCGAAAGCAGCGCCGGCGTGTAGCCTTGGTCTGCCGGGTTGCCGCCGATGAAGCCGTCGAGCGGCTGCGTCAGGCCGCGGTCTTCCAGAATACGCCAGCGGTTCAGGCCGACATAGGCGACATCGGGCGCCGTGCCGGCGACAGCCTCGCGCAGGAGCCGCTGAACACCGTCGGCATAGCTTTCGGCCGGACCGTCGAGCGTGATCTTGACGTCCGGGTGCTTTTCCATGAAGGCGTCGGCGAGCGCCTTCTGGGTGTCCGCCCAGATGGTCGAGATGGCGTAGTGGACGCGAATTTCCGTCTCCTGCGCGCTGACGGTGGTCGCGGTCAGGGCGAAGGCTGCCGCGAGAAGTGCAGTTCTCATGTTTGAAACTCCGGGTTCATTGGGGAAGAGCACGGTTGGGTCCGCGCATATGGTCGGTTATCGGTCGTCATCCCTTGAGCCCCCCTGCGGCGAGGCCCTGGGTGAACTTGCGCTGCGCCAGCAGGAACGCGATGACCAGCGGCGCGGTGATGATGACGGCGGCGGCCATCAGCGGGCCGACGTCGTCGCCGGATTCCTGATCGCGGAAATAGAGAATGCCGCGCGGCGGCGTGGCGAGATGCGGATCGGTCGTCGCAATCAGCGGCCAGAACAGGTCGTTCCAATGGGCGGTCACGGAGAAAATCGCGAAGGCCGTGGCCGCCGGCATGGCCAGGGGAAAGGCGATGCGCCAGACGATGGCGGTCTCGCTCAAGCCGTCCACCCGGGCGGCGTCGAAGAGGTCGGCCGGCAATTGCGAGAAGAACTGCCGGAACAGGAAGATACCGAAGGCCGTCGGCACGAAGGGCAGGATCAGCGCGCCGTAGGAATTGAGAATGCCGGCCTTGGCGAAGCCGAGAAAGATCGGGATCGCCGTGACGTGGAACGGCACCAGCAGAGCGGCCAGCACAAGACCGAAGACGAGGGTGCGGCCCTTGAACCGGCGTTGGGCGAGCGCATAGGAACACGGCACCGCGAACAGGATCTGGAACGCCAGAATGCCGGCCACCACCACGAAGCCGTTCCACAGGAACAGCGGCACATCGGTCTCCGTCAGGGCGACGACGAAATTGCCCCATTCGAGCCGGGACGGCAGAAGACGGATCTCGGGACTGAAGATTTCGTCGCGGGGCTTGAAGGCGAGCGACAGCATCCAGGCGAAAGGTAGGAGAATGGCCGCGGCGCCCGCGAAAAGCAGCAGGGTGGAAAGCATGCGGCCGAAGAGCGAGCGGATCATCGGTAATGCACCCTCCGCTCCACGATGCGGAACTGCGCCAACGTCAGCACCAGCAGGAAGGCAAAGAACACCATGGTGATGGCGCTCGCATAGCCCGCCTTGAAATAGACGAAGCCTTCCCGGTAGAGCGCGTAGACCAGCGTGTCGGACGCAAAGGCCGGGCCGCCCCTGGTCAAGGTGGCGACCGTCTCGAAGACCCGGAAGGCGTTGGTCGCCGTCACCACCAGGACGAACAGCGTCGTCGGTCCGAGCATCGGCCAGGTGACGGTCCAGAACCGGGACCAGCCGCCGCCGGCGCCGTCCACCTCGGCGGCGTCGTAAAGCTCCGGCGGAATGGCGACGAGGCCGGCCAGGAACAGGACCATATTGTAGCCGACCGTCTGCCAGATGCCGATGGTGGCCAGCGTGTAGAGCACCAGGCCCCGGTCGCTGAGCCAGTCCCGCGGCGTAGCCCCGAGGGCAGCCAGCGTCTGGTTGACGATGCCGAGAGACGGATGGAGCACCATCTGCCAGGCGACCGACATGGCGACGAGCGTCGCCGCGACCGGCAGGAAATAGAGCGTGCGCAGCGTCTGGGAGAGCCACGGCGCCCAGGCCATCATGCGGTGCAGACCGAGCGCGACGGCAAGCCCGAGCCCGACCGAGAGCGGAATGACGATCGCAACGTAAATCAGCGTGTTGACGATGGCCCGCCGCCCGAGCGTCGACCCGAAGAGCTTGGAATAGTTCTCCAGCCCGATCCACGAAAAGCCCGGCGCGCCGAACTGGTAGTCGGTGAAGGAAAGCACGGCGACAACGGCGACGGGCAGGAAGATGAACAGCACCATGACCAGGGTCGCCGGCCCTGCCAGCCAGAGATCGGTCAGCGCCTCGCAGTGGGCAATCGTCAAAGCGCGCGCGGGATGGCCTTTCATGGCGAAACCTCGAGCCGCTTGCCGGTCTGCCGGTCGAAGAAATGCACCCTGCCCGGGTCGAAGCCGAGACGGATCTCGGACCCGGGAGCCGGTACCGCGAAGTCGCCGGGAGCAATGGCGCGAATTTCCGTGCCGGCGCCGCCACGCAGTCCGAGAACGATCTCCGAGCCGAGAAATTCCGCCGTTTCGAGCCGTGCTTGAAGCGCGCCGCTTGTCGCCGGCGACAGATGTTCCGGGCGGAGGCCGGCCACTGCCCGATCTGCCGCCTGGGGAAGACCGGCCATCCCGTCCCCTGGCGCAAAGAGGTTGATCGCGTTGGCGCCGATAAAGGCGGCGACGTCGCGCGAGGCGGGCCGGTCGTACAGATCCCGGGGCGTGCCCGTCTGGGCAACCTTGCCTGCGATCATCACCACGATCTGGTCGGCCATGGCCATGGCCTCGGACTGATCGTGGGTGACATAGACGAAGGGCCGTCCGGTCCGCCGGTGCAGGGCCACCAGTTCGGCGCGCATCTTCACCCTGAGCCGGGCGTCGAGATTGGAAAGCGGCTCGTCGAGCAGGAACAGGACCGGATCGCGCACCAGCGCCCGTCCGAGGGCGACCCGCTGCTTTTGGCCACCCGACAGGCTGGAGGGTTTGCGGTGGAGAAGATCCGCCAGGCCGAGCATGTCTGCTGCGGCGTTCACCTTCTCGCGGATCAGGGTTCTCGCCGCCGCGCTGCCGGGAGCCAAGCCCCCGACGAACGGCAAGCGGCCGAAGGGCGACAGGTGGCGCATGGTCAGCGGCAGCGCCATGTTCTGGGCGACGGTCAGGTGGGGATAAAGTGCGTAGGACTGAAACACCATGGCGACGTTGCGCTCATGGGCCGTCTTTTCCGCAACATCCTCGTCCTTGAGCAGAACCTTGCCCGAACTCGGCCGGTCGAGCCCGGCCATGATCCGCAGCGTGGTCGATTTTCCGCATCCCGAGGCTCCCAGGAGAGCCGTGAAGCTGCCCTCCGGGACGGAAATATTGATAGAATCGAGAACGGTCTGCCTGCTGTAGCGGCGCGTTACGTCCCGCAATTCCAAAACTGGCTTCATGTCCGCTGCAATCGTCAGTGTGTAAAGTTTCTTACATTTTGACGCGCGAGCATGTAACTTTTATGACGCGAGCGCACTCGCCAGCAAATGTTCCGCGAGCCTGTCGACGGCATCCTCCGGATCCGAGGCGATTTCCATTCCATCCACATGCGGAGCGCCCAGCAGGCCGATGACCGGCTTGGAGAAATGCAGGCCGTAAGCGATCTCCGACAAGGTGCCGTAAGACCCGCCGATGGCGATCAGCACCGCACTGGATTTCGCGATCACCATGTTGCGCCCCTCGCTCAGGCCGGTGGCGATCGGCAGGGCGATGAAATCGTTGGCGAAGCGCCAGTCGTGATCGGGAACGAGGCCGACGGTCAGCCCGCCGGCGCCAAGGCACCCCTTGGAAACCGCCTCCATCACGCCGGTCTTGCCGCCGCAGATCACGGTCAGACCGAGCGCTCCGAGGGCCGCGCCGACCGCTTCGGCGCCGGCAAGCTGTTCGGCGCTCGCCTCTCTCGGCCCGATCACGCCGACCGGGATCCTCCGGGCCGCACCAGACCTGCCGATTGCGGCAAGCGCCTCGCGCGCCGTGACCGGGATGACGGCTCCGGGCATGGACGCCGGCTGCCAGCGCCACATCCACGGGTCAAGCCGTCCGTGCCGGCTGAAAACGGCATCGTCTGCGAAAAAATAATGTGTGTTGTCCATTGGACTGCTCCGATCTTTCATGTAAACTTTCTTACACTCGATCGATCAAACAGGACAAGACCATGAATCGTCCGGCCTTTCCTCCCGCGGCCTTCAGCGAACGGCAGCAGCAGATCCTGTCCATGACGGAACGCTTCGGCTTCGTGACCATCGAGAGCCTGGCGGAGGAATTCGGCGTGTCCGCCCAGACCGTCAGACGGGATATCATCGCCCTCTCCGACGCGGGCCATCTGCAGCGCTTTCACGGCGGCGCCGGCGCGATCGGCGCATCGGAAACGCTCAGGCTCGATCACGGCCACAAGCAGCAGTTATCCGTGGAGGACAAGGTACGCGTCGCCCAGCGGGCCGCCGCCCTCATCCCTGAAGGGGCAAGCCTGTTCCTCGACGTCGGCACCACCATGGAGATGACCGCGCAGGCGCTCAACGAACGTCCGGGCTTCCGGCTCTTCACCAACAGCATGCGCGCCGCGCTCGCCTTCGATCCGCTGCGCCACGAAGTCAACGTTCTCGGCCGCCGCGTTGCCGGTCGCGACGGCTCCCTGGTCGGCGAGGAAATCATGATCGCGCTCCAGGGATTGCGCGTCGACTATGCCCTGATTGCCTGTTCCGGCATCGACAACGAGGGGCGCGTGATGGATTTCGATCTCTCCAAGATCGCGGTGAAGAAGGTGGCCATGGGCGCCGCGAACCGGAGGTTCCTGCTCGCCTCCCCGAGCAAATTCGGCAGAACCGCCCTTTCCACCATCGCGATGCTCTCCGAGTTCGACCAGGTGATCGACGGTTCAGACGAATGACCCGTTTGGGGTCGGGAGGGAAACGGCGGGTTTTGAGTCGACGAACAGGAAAGCGGACATTCCAAGAGAGGATTGACGCCGGTACTATCGGCCCAGTGTTGCCAGTCAGGAGACCCATGTTGGAGGTCTACTTTTGCTGCCAAGTCAGCCTTTGACACTTCGCCCTTTTTTCAATTCATGAAAATCGCGCAGCTTTTGTCGCTGAACGTATTGCCTGCATATCAAGATCTACAGAGACGCTTTGAGCAGACCAGTCTTGAAGAAAAGAGATTGTTTCGGCCTGATTGGTCTCTATTCCCATTCCATCTGTTCATAAGTCGTTTGCGCATTGCGCCCACCAAGACTGTCAAACTGCTCCAGATAGCTGAAGGCGGATTGATCGATTTTCGGGGCATCCAAGATATCCCCGCCTTCTTCGATTAGGGCCCCAATGCGGGTGCGCAGATTTACAAGATAGTCATAAGTGTCGGCGGTCGCGGTTTTGAGCGTCGTGGCATGGCCATGCCCGGGAACCACGTGAGCCGGGGCCAATGCGGCTATTGCTTCAAAGACTTCAATCCAGCTTTTTACGTTGGATTGACCGCTAACGCCCAGAATGCGCTCGACGAAAACAATATCGCCTGTAAAGACCGTGTCCTTTTCCTCCAGCCAAACAAAGCTGTCGCCTGGAGTATGGGCTTGTCCGCGATGGGTGATCTCGAACCTCACCCCCCCGAAATCTAGGATATAAGTGTCGACAAACATGATATCGGCATAAGAAGGTTCAGTGCCATTCAAACCGTCACCGAGAAAGTTCATCAACCCTGAGAGCTGCTGCGAGCCACGAGCTTTTTGGTCCTCAACGGCCGCTTCAGACGCAATAACCTTGGCCCCTTGCGCTTGCCAATAAGCATTGCCTAACCAGCGGTGGTCCTGTCCGCCGGTATTGATGACATAGACGACCGGCTGGTCTGTAAAGGCGCGGACGGCCTCGTGAATAGCCTCGGCTCCGTTCCAGCTGCCGCCGGGGTCCATCAGAACGACACCGTCGGGAGTTACGACCACGCCGAAGGTGGCGTTGTTGGCTAGGTTTTCGGCATCTCGCTGCCCTTTCGGGCCGACCAGAGCATAGACACCTTCGGTCACAGGCTGGATTTCCAGAACTCCGCCTATGGCGGAACCGGCGAGCGCACCAAATACTAGCTGGGTTATCAGAATCAATCGAATAAGCATGGTTACAGCCAGACCGGTGTTTTGCCGCGATCTGGGCATTTTTGCTGAAATGACAATATGAGGCAATCGCCTGTCCCTGAACGCGGCAATATGGCCTCTCGCGAAGCTGATGGTTGACGCGTTCAAGGTATAGAAAGTTTGCTGCCGCTGTTGACGAAATTCAGATTGATCTTTCTCGAAACGGTGAAGTTGAGCCGTCGTTTTCAATTCTCGCCAGAGCGCAAAACGGCCCTACCCGACATTCACCCGCTGGTATGATGCTGTAGTGCTGCCCGCAAAGCCTCCAGTCGCGGCTGGGGAAATTCCGGTTTACCCGCAACGGCGAGGCTCGCCCGAACCTTGATCCTGGCCTTCCATCATTGACCTTACGTCCGCGAGGAAGCGTTCTGCCGCATGCAAATCCTGTGCTTGTTTACTGGAAGGTGCGGACTTCCCACTGAACTCGATATGGGCGCCGGAGGGGTATTGGTGTTGCCCGAGAATCAGCCGGTCGACCAAAAACCGCGCTGACCGTTCCGGTGAGCTCACGCCTTCAACAAAGCCTGCCAGCGACGGCATGATGCGTTTCCAGATGAATCGGACAAATGCGTTTTGCTGGCGGGCGAGTCCAGTACCGGGCATGAGACCGGGGTCTAGGCAATAGATCAGAACATCGGAGAACGCCGGCTCCGTCGCGACGGCTGCGGCTTGATAGATAGCGCAGAGTTTCGACGTCGCATACCGATCGAGCGCGCGCCCTCTCTCATCCCGTTTGGGCCTCGTGCTTTCTCCCTTGACGGCGGCAAGCGCGGAGGTGAAATCCGCGCCGGCGAACCCGACGCGCGCCGCAAGCCTGTTATTCGGATCATGGGTTCCGCTCCCGATCGTGACGACGACGGCCCCCGGGGCAAGGCACTCGCGCAACTCGTCGATAAGGAACGTGTGCCCCATCACATTGGTCGCAAAGGTTTCGTCGATCCCATCGGACGTCAGCCTTTGCGGCCCCAGAATTTGCAGTCCCGCGATGCAGGACAAGGATGCGATCTTCCGGCCACCCAGGCGGTGTTTCACTTCAATCGCAAAGGCCTTCACCAAATCGGGCGATGCCGTGTCGAGCCGCAACAGATCGAGCCGGCCTGCCGGGACAGCGCGCTTCAGCGCGGTGGCATCCGGCGGATTTCTGGCACCCGCAACAATCAGATCCTCTGTCTTCTTCGCCAGCCGCCGGGCGACTGCCAGCCCCAGGCCTGAGGTAGCCCCCGTCATGACATGTACCGCAACCATCATCCATCCTCGCGCTTCGTTCGCGTGAGCAAGGATATAATACGAAATTCGTATTATTCAATATTCGCTTTGTGCGATCTTGGTGATAAACGAGATGAAGAGGTCCTGCTCCTTTGGTGAAAGCTGCTCCAGCATCATTCGGCAATGGTTTTTTTGAACATCGACGAGATTGGAAACATAGGCCGCTCCAGACTCCGTGAGCTTGAGCGCAATAGACCTTCGGTCTTTGTCGAAACGGTCACGCTGCAGGAAATCCCGACTTGCGAGCCTGTCGGTTGCCGACGTAATCGTGGTGGGTGCAACCCCTAAGTATCGCGCTACATCCGTAGGCCCACAGCCCGGGTGAGCGGACACAAACAGCATTACCTGGATATCGATCTGGTTCAGGGGCTTGCCGTCCGACACTTCGCTTTCTGCGATCTTGAATCGCCGCATCAGGGCATCAATCGCGGTGCGAAGAGTGGTGGTCTGCTTGTCGGTTGGTGTACTCATAGGCCCGTTTTATACGGTGTTCGTATTGTTTCCCAGCGATTGACCGCGAGGAGAAGCACGATTTTCGGCGTTCGCTTCCCAGAGTGTGCCTCGTACTGGCCGTTGGGGGGATCGACGGCCCTTCGCCGGATGGCGGTACGCCGCGATCCCGGCAGGGTCCGGCCCGCCAGGCTGACAATACGCTCTTCCCGGGCAAGCCTGAAAGACAGGGGGCGATCACCCCTCCATCACGACTTCCTCTTCGGCAACGATCCGCCCATAGGCCGACAGGTCCATGAAGTTCTCATGATCCGGATCGACCTTCTGGAGGAAATTTTCGCAGAAGTAGAGCGCGTTCATGTCCTCCATACTGTCGAACCAGGCCTCGACCACCGAATCGTAGTCCGGACCGGAGTAGTCGGGTGCGGAGATCGGGTAGGACACCACAAACCGGCGAATGTACCGACGTGCCTCCGGGATGGACATGAGTAGCGGCCTGTGGACCTCGCGCTGATAATGGACGAATTCCTCGTGGCTCATTCCTGCGCGTCGCTTGATGGTGATGATCATCTTGATCATGGACTGGATCTCCTTGTTCGGGCGCGGGGCGACACAGCGTGTTCGCCAATCGTGCTTGGAGATCAGGTAGAAAACTTGGATGGGATAATCTATATGTGAAAATGCCAAATTATTTCGCGATCGTCTCAAAATGGCTCTAGACCCTCTCTCGGACGTCCTTTCGCTGCTGAAGCCGCATACCTATATCGCCGGCGGTTTCGATCTCGGCGGCCACTGGTCGATCGCGTTCGACCCGCATACGGGCATCAAGTGCTACGCGCTTCTCTCGGGCGCCTGCTGGCTGGTATTGGACGATCAGGCAAATCCCGTGCGGCTTGAGGCGGGAGACTGCATTCTCCTGCCAAACGGACAAAGCTTCTGCCTAACCAACGACCTTGCGCGCGAGCCCACTCCGTTTGCAGAGCTGCAACCCGTCGAGTGGCGCGGCGGCATCGCAACGCTGAATGACGGTGGAGACACCCTGATCCTAGGAGGCCACTTTGCCTTTGCGGGAGCGCATGCGGATGTCTTGCTGGGGGCCATGCCGCCAGTCGCACATCTGCGCGACGACGAGGACAGGATGAACCTGCGTTGGGCACTGGAACGGATGCGGCGGGAACTGACCGACGCCAAGCCGGGTGGCGTGCTGGTCGCACAGCACCTCGCGCACATGATGCTGGTACAGGCCCTGAGACTCTATCTTTCCGGCGTGTCGGGGCGGCATGTAGGCTGGCTGTTTGCGCTGGCCGATCCGCAGCTCGCTGCGGCGATCGGCGCGATGCATGCCGAGCCGGGCGCACGCTGGACGTTGCCGGCGCTTGCGGAGAAGGCGGGCATGTCGCGTTCGACCTTTGCCCGCACCTTCAAGGCAACGGTCGGCACATCGCCTCTCGATTACCTTGCAAGATGGCGCATGCTGCTCGCCGGAACGCTGCTCAAAGACGACAACCGGGCGATATCGTCGATTGCCAGGTCGCTCGGCTATGAGTCCGAGAGCGCGTTCAGCACCGCCTTCAAGCGCGTGATGGGATGCTCACCCAGACAGTATTCGCGCTCCGGCAGCTCCACTCGCTCACCCCATCCATGGGCCGCGACCGCGATTGCTCGAGAGCAGTCAAAGGGCGTCATCCGAACCTTGTGAGCGATTTCACACGGCCGCTGCCCCCGCCTTCGCGAAGCGGTCGAGGTTCGCATCGCCCCATTCCTTCAACGCGCCAAGGATCGGCGTCATGCTGCGGCCGAGGTCCGACAGGCTGTACTCCACTTTTGGGGGCACCTGCGCATAAACCTTGCGCACGATCAGACCGTCCGCTTCCAGTTCGCGCAGCTGGTTGGTCAACGTCCGTTGGGTGACGGCCGGTATCCTTCGCCTGATTTCGTTGAAACGAGCGGTGCCCTCAAGCAAGTGGAAGAGAATGACGCATTTCCACTTCCCGTCGATCAGGCTGATAGCCGCCTCGACCGAGCAGCCGGGGGCGCAGTCGAAACGCGAATGGGGAAGCTTGGCCATCATGGTATCCTTTTTGATACTATAGGCAAATTTTGTGCGTATCGCATGATACTACGATACGATCTATCTGTGTCTTCAGCAAGCAGGAGACACATCATGAAAGCTGTTGGATACAAAACCCCATCCCCGATCGCCGACGAGGCATCGCTCGTCGACATCGACCTGCCCAAACCGACGCCGACCGGCCATGACATTCTCGTCGAGGTAAAGGCCGTTTCTGTGAACCCGGTCGACTACAAGGTCCGGCGAAGCACGCCGCCGCAGGACACGGAATGGAAGGTGATCGGGTGGGACGCGGCGGGAATCGTGACCGAAATCGGGGAAGAGGTCGCACTGTTCAAGGTTGGCGACGAGGTATTTTACGCAGGCTCGATCACGCGCCCCGGCTCCAATTCGCAGTTCCATCTCGTGGACGAGCGCATCGTCGGCAAGAAGCCGTCAACTCTGGGGTGGGCGCAGTCCGCCGCACTTCCGCTCACATCGATCACCGCATGGGAAGCCCTTTTCGACCGGCTGGAAGTGAACAAGGACGTGCCCGGCGCGGCGCGGGCAATCGTGATTATCGGCGGCGCGGGCGGCGTCGGTTCCATCGCCGTGCAGATCGCGCGTCAGCGCACCGATCTTACTGTCGTTGCCACAGCGTCGCGCCCCGAGACACGGGAATGGGTCAAGGATCTTGGCGCTCATCATGTGCTCGATCACGCGAAGCCACTGGCGGCACAGGTTAAGGCGCTTGGGATCGGCGTACCCGCCTTTGCGTTTTCTACGACGCATACCGACGAGCATGTCGGCGAGATCGCAGAATTCATCGCCCCGCAGGGTCGGTTCGCCCTCATCGACGATCCGAAGAATTTCGATGTCATGCAATTCAAGCGCAAGTCGGTCTCGATCCATCACGAACTGATGTTCACCCGTTCGATCTTCGGCACGCCCGACATCGACGAACAGGGCAAGTTGCTGAACGCGGTTTCTCAATTGGTGGATAGTGGGACGATCAGGACTACGCTCAACGAGCGCTGGTCGCCGATCAACGCCGCCAATCTCAAGAAGGCCCACGCGCTACTCGAGAGCGGCAAGGCGAAGGGCAAGATCGTTCTGGAAGGCTGGACGCTCCCTTAAGAGCGTGTCTCGTTCATCTGGAACCATTTGATGGCAGGAAACGGCCCAACGCGGCAGCGTTGCGCCTCTTTCCCTGACCTGAGGCACTGCCAAGCGTTGATTTGTCACCACAACCTGGCAAGCCCCTCACGCCATCTGCACATCCGTCACGCCCGGCACAGCCTTCAGCGCCCCGGCAATCTCGGGGGACAGGCGGAAGCGGCCCGGCAGCTTGACCTCGACTTCGCGTGCGCCGTTTTCCAGGAGCACGATGACGGTCACGTCGCCCTCGCCGCGCGTCTGGAGGTGTTTGGCAAGGCTGTTGATCGGGCGTTCGTCGCGGACGAAGACGCGCATGCTTTTCTGCAGGCGGGCGGCGACCGTGTCGATCGGGTCGACCTGCTCGATCCTGAGCGACGGCTCGTCGTCGCGCATATCGGCGCCGACCAGGACGACGACCGAGCGGCCGGTCTGCAGGAGGTCGCGGTACTGTTCGAGTTTTTCGCGGAAAAGCAGCGCCTCGTACTGGCCGGTGGCGTCGGACAGGCGGGCGATGCCCATGCGGGTGCCTGACTTGGTTTTGCGCTCCTGCATGGAGACCACGGTTCCGGCGAGCCGACCGTGCGCGGAGGCGCCTTTCTTCACGGCTTCGGCGAATTGCGTCCAGGGCTGGACGCGCATCTTGCCGAGAATCTGGCGGTATTCGTCGATCGGGTGGGCGGAGAGATAGAAGCCGATGGCAGCATGCTCGCGCTGCAGCTTTTCCTCATTGGTCCAGGAGCGGACCTCGTCAAGCTGCAGCGGCTCTTCGCTGTCGCTGCCGCCAAAGAGTTCGTCCTGGCCGAGGGTGCGGTTTTCCTCCGTGCGCTGCGCAAGGCCCATGATCCTGTCGAGCCCCTCGAAGACCCGCGCCCGGTTGGGCTCCAGCTCGTCGAAGGCCCCGGCGGCGACGAGATTTTCCAGCGTGCGCTTGTTGAGCGCCCGCGGCGAAATGCGCCGGGCGAAATCGCCCAGGCTCTTGAAGGGGATGTCCCCCCTCGCCTCGACAATGTGTTCGACCGCCTGCTCGCCGACACCCTTGATAGCACCCATGGCATAGAGGATCTTACCGTCGGCGACGTCGAAATAGACATGGCTGCGGTTGATCGACGGCGGCACGATCTCGATCCCCATGCGCCGCGCCTCCTGGCGGAAATCGCCGAGCTTGTCGGTGTTGCCCATGTCGAGCGTCATGGAAGCGGCCATGAACTCCACCGGGTGGTTCGCCTTCAGCCAGGCCGTATGATAGGAGACCAGCGCGTAAGCCGCCGCGTGTGACTTGTTGAAGCCGTAGTTTGCGAATTTCGCCACCAGGTCGAAGATCGTTCCGGCCTGGGTTTTGTTGATGCCGCGCTCCACGGCACCATCGACGAAGCGCGCCCGCTGGATTTCCATTTCCGCGGCGATCTTCTTGCCCATGGCGCGGCGCAGAAGGTCGGCTTCGCCCAGCGAGTAGCCCGAAAGCACCTGGGCGATCTGCATCACCTGCTCCTGGTAGACGATGATGCCGTTCGTCTCCATCAGGATTGGTTCGAGCAGCGGATGCAGGCAGTCCGGGTCCTGCTCGCCGTGCTTGACGGCGTTATAGACCGGGATGTTTTCCATCGGCCCCGGACGGTAGAGCGCCACGAGCGCGATGATGTCCTCGAACCGGTCCGGCTTCATGCCGGCGATCGCCCTGCGCATGCCCTGGCTTTCCAGCTGGAACACACCGAAGGTCTCGCCGCGCGCCAGCATCTGGTAGGTCGGCTCGTCGTCGATCGGCAGGCCGGCGACGTCGACCGTCACCCCGCGCCGCTCGATCAGCTTCACCGCGGTATCGATGACGGTGAGCGTCTTCAGGCCGAGGAAATCGAACTTAACCAGCCCCGCGTCCTCGACCATCTTCATGTTGAACTGAGCGACCGGCATGTCGGAGCGCGGATCGCGGTAGAGCGGCACGAGCTGTTCCAGCGGCCGATCGCCGATCACAACGCCGGCGGCGTGGGTCGAGGCATGGCGGTAGAGCCCCTCGAGCTTCTGCGCCATTCCAAGCAGGCGCTCGACGATCTCCTCCTCCTTGGCGGCTTCGCTGAGGCGCGGCTCGTCGGCGATCGCCTGGCCGAGCGTCACCGGGTTGGCCGGGTTAGCGGGCACCAGCTTGCACAGCCGGTCGACCTGGCCATAGGGCATCTGCAGCACGCGGCCGACGTCGCGCAGGACGGCGCGCGCCTGGAGCGACCCGAAAGTGATGATCTGCGCCACCTGCTGGCGGCCGTATTTCTCCTGAACGTAGCGGATCACCTCTTCGCGCCGGCTCTGGCAGAAGTCGATGTCGAAGTCCGGCATCGAGACGCGTTCCGGATTGAGGAAGCGCTCGAACAGCAGCGAGAAGCGCATCGGGTCGAGATCGGTGATGGTCAGCGACCAGGCGACCAGCGAGCCCGCCCCGGAGCCGCGGCCCGGGCCGACCGGAATATCATGCGCCTTGGCCCATTTGATGAAGTCGGCAACGATCAGGAAGTAGCCCGGAAACTTCATCCGCTCGATGATGCCGGTCTCGTAATCGAGCCGTTCCCAATAGTCCTTTTCCTCCAGCCCCGGCGCCATGCCATGGGCCTCGAGCCGCGCCTTAAGGCCTTCGCGCGCCTGGCGGATCAGCTCTTCGGCCTCGGCGCGTTCGGCTTCTTCCGGGTCGGCATCGGCGCCGGCGAAGCGCGGCAGGATCGGATCGCGACGGAGCGGCCGGAAACTGCAGCGCCGGGCGATCTCGACCGTCGAGGCAAGCGCCTCGGGCAGGTCTGCAAACAGCGCGCACATCTCGGCGCGGGACTTGAAATAGTGTTCCGGCGTCAGCCTGCGCCGGTCGTCCTCGATCAGCACCCGGCCTTCCGAAATGCAGATCAGCGCGTCATGGGCCTCGTAATCCTCGCGCTTTGGGAAAAACGCCTCGTTGGTCGCGACGATCGGCAGTCCGAGCTCGTAGGCGAGATTGAGGAAGGTCTCTTCCGTCTTGCGTTCCGCCTCCATGCCGTGGCGCTGGATCTCGACATAGCAGCGGCCGGCAAAACCGGACGCGAGCTTCTGCAGGCGTTCCTTCGCAAGATCCTTGCGCCCGGCAAGCAGCGCCGCCCCGACGGGCCCTTGAGCGCCGCCCGTCAGGACGATGACATCGTCGGATTTGGAAATCAGGTAGTCGGCGGAGACATGAGGCCTGAGGCCCGTTTCGGTGTCGAGAAAGGCGCGCGACGACAGTTCCATCAAATTGCCGTAGCCGCGCTCGGTCATGGCGATCAGCACAAGATCGGCCAGCGCCGGTTCTCCCCGGCGGCCGCTTTCCAGCCCATCGCCGAAAAAGACCGAAAGCTGGCAGGCGGTGATCGGCTGGATGCCGATGCCCCAGGCCTTGCCGGAAAACTCCTGGGCGCCGAAAAGATTGTTGGTGTCGGCGATCGCCAGCGCCGGCTGGTCGTCGGCCTTAGCGAGATCCAGAAGCTTCTTGATCGGCAGCGCGCCTTCCAGAAGCGACAGCGCGGAATGGACTCTGAGATGGACGAAACCGGGTCCCGCACTCTGTTGCCCGCCAGCCGTTGCAGGCGGCTCAATCGTTGAAGTGTCGGAACCAGTCATGACGGCGCTCTTTGGATCTTCCGGAATCAGTGTTCAAGTGAACCGAATCCGGAAAGACCTGTCGACCCGTCAGATGCGTTGCCGTGGAGTTGTCACCGCTGTTCTTTGCTCCGGCCAGGAATCGCCTTGCCGCCCGAATGCAACAAGGACAGATTCGCGGAGAGAGGTCGCTGCCGAAAGGCGCCCCAGCATGCGTATAGGAGAAAATCCGTCTCAGCCGACCGAAAATAGAACGTCGCCCCAGACGGCGAGCGTCGTGCAGAAACAGACCAGAGAACCGAATGCAGCAAAATCACGAGCGATATGGATCATCACACCCTCCAACCTTGGCTTATTGCGTGAAATGACTATGTTCCATTTATGTTCTCTTTGCAAGCACTTTTTGTTCCCCTTGCCGCACGGCAAATCAAATTTGCAGAAAACTTGGGGTTTTTGCTTTGTTCCGGCGTTCGATTCCCTGCCTGCAGTGCCGCTGCGAGCCCTCTGACACCTGCATCTTGGACGGTTCGGAGGGGCGCCTTTCGGTTCCTTTTCCCGGCGAAGCGCTTGCGCGGAACCGGGAGGATGAGCCTCGGGCTTTGCTGCAGCCCAAAAACTTTCAAGTGGAGGATCAGGCGCCCAGGTAACAGATCTCCGCGACAGTCCCGCGCGCCCCAGACGGTCAAGCGGCCAATTGCCTAGCCGCCCCGGACGTATTCCAGGAGCTGTCACAGGACCCGGATAAAGACCTGGGCAGCGAGAAATTGGAGCATCTGCTGCAGGTTCTGAAACACAGGCTCTGGCGAAGCCGCAGATGCTTCGAAGCCTTCTCGCAAGCGGTTCTTGCCCGCCTAAAGATCCTTCACAAGGCCGTCGTGAAGCGTGATCGCGCGGTCCATGCGCCCGGCCAGTTCCAGGTTGTGGGTGGCAAACAGCGTCGCCACACCGGAAGCGCGCACCAGAGCGGAAAGCGCGTCGAAGACATAGTTGGCCGTGTTCGGGTCCAGATTGCCGGTCGGCTCGTCGAGAAGCAAGATCCGCGGCGCGTTGGCGACCGCGCGGGCGACCGCCACGCGCTGCTGCTCGCCGCCGGAAAGTTCCGACGGGCGATGGCTGCCGCGCTCGCCGAGGCGCATGTATTGCAGGAGTTCGTCGGCGCGTGCGGCGGCAACCTTCTTGGGCAGGCCGCGGATCATCTGCGGGATCATGACGTTTTCCTGCGCGGTGAATTCCGGCAGGAGGTGATGGAACTGATAGACGAACCCGATATCGTTGCGGCGGATCGCCGTGCGCTGGTCGTCGGAAAGCTCCGAGCAGTTGACGGGCCCGAGATAGACATCGCCCTCGTCGGGCCGCTCCAGGAGCCCTGCGACATGCAAAAGCGTGGACTTGCCGGTACCTGACGGCGCGACCAGCGCCACCATTTCCCCGGCCTCGATCCGCAGATTGGCGCCTTTCAGGACATGAAGCTTGCGTTCGCCCTCGTCGAAGCTGCGCACGATGCCGGAAAGTTCCAGGGCGGCAGGCGCTAGTCCCGGAGTGCGGCGTGGGTCAACGGCCATATTCATCTCCGCCTCCCTACTCATACCGCAAGGCTTCGACGGGATCGAGACGCGCTGCCCGCCAGGCGGGATAGAGCGTCGCGAGCAGCGACAGGACCAGCGCCATCAGGAGGACGGTGATCGTTTCGCCGCTGTCGATCTCCGCCGGCAGCTTGGACAGGAAATAGAGCGTCGGATCGAAAAGCTGCGTGGAGGTCAGCCAGGAGACGAACTGCCGGATGCTCTCGATGTTGAGGCAGACGATCAGGCCGAGGATGAAGCCCGCGAAGGTTCCCACACAGCCGATGCTGGCGCCGGTGATCAGGAAGATCCGCATCACGGAGCCCCGGGTCGCGCCCATGGTCCTCAGGATGGCGATGTCCCTGCCCTTGTCCTTCACCAGCATGATCAGGCCCGAGATGATGTTCAGCGCAGCGACGATGACGATCAGCGTCAGGATGATGAACATCACGTTGCGCTCCACTTCCAGCGCGGAAAAGAACGTCACGTTGCGCTGGCGCCAGTCGGTGACGAAGGTCGGCCGCTCGGCCGCCTCCTCGATCGCCTTGGTCATGATGCCGACATCGTCCGGATCGGTCACATAGACCTCGATACCGGTCGCCTTGGTATCCATGTTGAAATAGGCCTGGGCTTCTTCCAGGGGCATGAAGGCGAAGGTCGAATCGTATTCGCTCATGCCGATCTCGAAGATCGCCGAGACGGGATAGGCCTTCAGCCGCGGCGTCACCCCCATGGGCGTGACGCTGCCGCGCGGCGAAATGATGGTGATGTTGTCGCCGGTGGTGACCCCGAGCTGCTGCGCCATGCGAGAGCCGATGGCGACACCGACGCCTTCGTCAAAGCCGTCGAGGGTGCCGAAGCGGATGTTGTTGGCGATCAGCGGGACCCGGCGCAGGTCGGTCTCGTAAACGCCGCGCACGAGCGCGCCGAGATTGCCCGCAGGCCCCGAGACCAACGCCTGGCCTTCGATGAACGGGATGGCGCTGACCACCTGCGGCACGCCTTCGAGCCTTGCGGCCACCGCGTCGTAGTCGGTCAGCGGCATGTCGATCGGCTGGACGAGCATGTGCCCGTTGATGCCGAGAATCTTGCCGAGCAGCTCGGAGCGGAAGCCGTTCATCACCGCCATGACGATGATCAGGGTCGCCACCCCCAGCATGATGCCGGCAAAGGAAAAGCCGGCGATTACGGAAATGAAGGTCTCGCGCCGCCGCGACCGCAGGTAGCGTCCCGCGATCATCCATTCATAGGCGGAAAAGGGGCGTGTGGGCGCTGCCGATTTCCGGCCCTGGTCAACGTCCGCCGTATCTACCGCTGTCATCGTCCATCCACTTCAGCAAAGCCCGCCAGCCGCTTCTGAAAGCGGCCGAATCCCCGCCCCGAGGATCGCCGGACAGGCCTAGTCCGTCAATGCCGCGGTCAGCTTGTTCAAGGTTGCTTCCGGAGAAAGCATTTCCTTTTCCCCAGTTGCGCGGTCCTTGACCTCCAGAAGGCCGTCCGTCAACCCCCGCGGACCGGCAACCACCTGGAACGGCAGGCCGATGAGATCCATGGTCGCGAACTTCGCGCCCGCCCGCGTGTCCGTGTCGTCGTAGAGCACTTCGATGCCGGCGTTTTCCAGCTTGGCATAAAGATCTTCCGACGCCGTGTCGGTCAGCTCGTCACCCGGTTTCAGATTGACCAGGCCGACATGGAACGGGGCCACGGATTTCGGCCAGATGATTCCATTCTCGTCATGATTGGCTTCGATCAAGGCGCCAAGAAGGCGGGAAACCCCAACGCCGTAGGAGCCCATATGGACCGGCACTTCCGTACCGTCGGCGGTCGCGACCTTGGCGCCCATCGGATCGGAATATTTGGTGCCGAAATAGAAGGTCTGTCCGACCTCGATGCCGCGCGCGACGATCCGCTTGTCCTCGGGCACAGAGGCCTCGAACTCGGCCTTGTCGACGATGTCCTCCGTCGCCGCATAATGCGACGTCCAGTCCTTGACGATGGGCGTCAGGTCGCCGTTGAAATCGACGTCCTCGCCCGGTGTCTGCTTTGTCAGATAGTCGGCATGGCAATAGACCTCGCTCTCGCCGGTCTCGGCAAGCACGATGAACTCGTGGCTGAGATCGCCGCCGATCGGCCCGGTTTCGGCCCGCATCGGGATCGCGGTCAGGCCCATGCGCTTGTAGGTGCGCAGATAGGCGACGAACATGCGGTTATAGGAGTCCACCGCCCGCTCCTGGTCGAGGTCGAAGGAATAGGCGTCCTTCATCAGGAATTCCCGTCCGCGCATCACCCCGAAGCGCGGACGCACCTCGTCGCGGAACTTCCACTGGATGTGGTAGAGGTTCAGCGGCAGGTCCTTGTAGGAGCGCACATAGGCGCGGAAGATGTCGGTGATCATCTCCTCGTTGGTCGGGCCGTAGAGCATGTCGCGCTCGTGCCGGTCGGTGATGCGCAGCATCTCCTTGCCATAGGCGTCGTAGCGCCCGCTTTCGCGCCACAGGTCAGCAGACTGGATGGTCGGCATCAAAAGCTGGATGGCGCCGGCCCGCGCCTGCTCTTCCTCGACGATCCGCTCGATCTTGCGCAGCACCTTGTGCCCCAGCGGCAGCCAGGAATAGATCCCCGCGGATTGCTGGCGGATCATGCCGGCGCGCAGCATCAGCCGGTGGGAAACGATTTCCGCTTCCTTGGGGGTCTCTTTGAGGATAGGCAGGAAGTATCGGGAAAGACGCATCAATGTTCTCTCAATTTGCGCTCAGACCGACGGCAATCGGCATGAGCCTGTTTGGTGCGCAGTCAAACCGCAAGCCGCGCCTAAAAACAAGTCCTTTGCGAAATCGTTGGGACGTTTTGCGGCATTTGCCGGCAAAAGCGGTTCAAATGGGGAACTTCCCGAGTTTTTCCGACTATTTCCCGGGTCGAAAACTAGCGAGAATAAAGGAAAGAAATCACGCAAAGGATTTAGGCAAGCAAAAAAAATAGGCTCTGCACGACAAATAGGTGACAAGCCTGATTCAATAAGCTAGGTTTTCATCTCATAACAAAAAGATGCCTTGGTAGAAATACCAAGAAGCTCAAGAACATCGCGGTCTGAGTCTTGGGAGGAAGGACCCTTAGGCGCGCCTCGCGGTTCGCAGCCGCCCAGCCGGATTGATATACCAATCGGTAAGGGAAGCAGGGTTAGTTTAGACGCGGAACTTCTCAAAGGCAGGGCTTGACCCTGCCTTTTTCTTTTGTCTCATGGCTACTTCAAGAATTGTTCGAGAACCCGGCAAGTAGAACGGCTCGCGACAGGATCATACCTCACGGAGTTCCGGCATGAGCCGCGAAGGACAGGTCTCCGCAAAGCGTGGAAGACAGGACCTTTTCCCCTGCCCTTCCCACTACAACAAGGGCATCGAACGTGATCGGCATTGTCTGCAATTGCCCTCTGCTCCCATGAAGTGGTTCGAAGGCCTTCGGTTTCCTTGTCGAGCCTGTCCCATCAAGCCCGGAGCCCCACGCCGCGCCGCCGCCCCGGCCTTGAGCCGGCGCCTCCTGGCTGGTCCCGGATCGCGTCCGGGACGGCACCAAGCGTGTGGTTCGGTTTCGTTCCATCGCGATGTCATCCCGGACACAACACGCTGAAGATAATGCTTTCACCCGTGAACTAGAGCATCGGGCGATAAGTCTGCACCATTTGACCGGATCTCCCTTGCCCGCTGACATCGTTGGATCGCGCTTGTGGTGGTGAACCCTTTCAAGGCTTTGCGACGCCGAGGTGAGCGACTTTCTACAAATCTCTTCGAGACTCGGC
>ENA-ORCZ01000124-ORCZ01000124.1-marine-metagenome-genome-assembly--contig:-NODE-124-length-79339-cov-10.395927_pt1 | contig 79339 bp, 79 predicted proteins | sample MGYA00237785_ERZ508519 | MGnify/ENA primary metagenome ERZ508519 (study PRJEB26189, sample SAMN06268790) | marine metagenome | isolation source: Bioluminescent Bay, La Paraguera, Puerto Rico | place...
TAGACCTGCGGCGAGAGATATTTCGCAAGCTGCCTGGAAAGGTCCTCCAGACGGGCCGTCTGATCCGCAAGCTGATCCTCGACCGCTTCACCGTGTTCGATCGTCGCTTCGTAAAGAACGCGCACGTCCTCAAGCTCCGAGCGGAGATACTTGTTTTCTTCCTGCAGCGCACGCACGGCCAGTTCCAGATTGGATTTGCCATCCTGCTGGGCTTCGTGCGGCTTCTTTTTCAACGTCTTTCCCATTTCAATCCGCATGACAGAGAAGGGGCGGTTTCCGCGCTGGACCGAGCAAGTCAATAAAGAATCACTCTTAGCTGCTTAAGTTATCTTAGCGTAATAATCTCGCGGCCAGAGGTAAAAAATGTATCCTTTTATGGCGGCAGGCGGGTGTAATGCACGGATGTTACATACGACAGTCTCCGCTTGCGCATCCCGGCGGGCACAAACGGGATTTGCCGGTTTCTTCGCCGTGCCGATTTCGTAGCCACATAAGCATTTGTAACGATTCCTTATGCGGGCAGGGCATATAAACAGGTTGGTCATAGTGACCTTTTCGGCGGCCTCATGAAGGAAATCGAACTCAGACTGGCTCTCGTCTTCTACGGAGGCGTCTCGCTCGCCATCTACATGCACGGCGTGAGCCGCGAGATTTTGAACCTGGTGCGGGCATCCGGCCTCCGTCTCGACCGGAAAACCAACGGAACGGGGCCCGAGGGCGGGGCTCAGGAGCTGCCGCCGGTCCAGACCGCCTACCGGGACCTCCTCGATCTGCTGTCCCCGGCTGCCGAAATCCGCGTCGTCGTCGATGCTATTGCCGGCGCGTCGGCGGGCGGTGTCAACGGCATCATGCTCGCCCGGGCGATCGCCCACGACCTGCCGCTGGAGAGCCACAGCGAGTTGTGGCTGGAAAATGCCGACGTCACCAGACTGGCCCGGCCGCAATCCGGCCTGTCGCGCTATCTGAAGATTTCCATTTCGCCGGTTCTGGACCAGTTGATCTCTTCCCGGCTGAACAAGCAGATCGAAAGTGCTGAAACCCGAGAGAAACTGCGCCGCTTCATGCAGGCAAGATGGTTCTCGCCGCCGTTTTCCGGGGAACGGTTCATCGGCTGGATGCTGGATGCCAGCAGGAAGATGGAAGAGGGGGCCGAGGACGGCCGCACCCTCATTCCGCGCGGGCAGACGCTGGACCTCTATGTCACCATCACCGACTATAACGGCATCAAGAGGCGGATCCACCTGGACGATCCCGACTATGTCGAGGAATGGGATCACCGGCGCATTCTGAACTTTCATGCCGTTCACCGCTCTCCGGGCTTTGTCGACAGTCAGTTCGCCGCGGAAAATATTCCGGAACTGGTCTTTGCCGCCCGGGCGACGTCGTCGTTTCCCGGCGCCTTTCCGCCGGCAACGGTCGCGGAGATGGAGCGGGTGCTTGCCGCGCACGGCCTGACATGGCCGCATCGCGAGGCGTTTCTCGCGCGCGGGCTCGATCTGACCGCCGAAACGCTTGCCAAACATTGTTTCGTCGACGGAAGCGTGGTGATGAACAAGCCCTTCGCCCCGGTGATCAAGGTCATTCAGGACCGGCCGGCGGCCCGAGAGGTCGCGAGGCGCCTGATCTATGTCGATCCGGCGCCGGTGGAACCCGCCGAGGGCGAGGGGGCGGTGGCAGAACTGCCCGGGTTCTTCCGGGTCATCCTCGCTTCGCTGGCGCATATTCCGCGCAACGAGCCGATCGGCGACGACCTGAAGGAATTGGAACAGAACAACCGGCGCAGCCGCTGGCTGGCGCAGTTGATCGATGCCGCCGGGCCGATGGTCGAAGAGGCGGTGAAAGGCCTGCTGCCCAGGCGCCGCACCGTGACGCCGGACATCCTGACGAAATGCCGCAAGGACGCAACCTCCGCGGCCTATCAGCAGGCAGGTTTCGCCTTTTTGAACTATCAGTCGCTGAAACTGCATGCCCTTGCCGAGCGGCTTGCGGAGCTGACGGTCCGGCTCTCCGAGGTGACCGGTGCCCAGAAACTGGAAGAGTCGCTGCTGACGCATTTTTCGCAGCATTTCTCGAAGCTGACAGTGGAAAGCAAGGATCTTCTCGGCCGGACCGACCCGGCGATCGTGGCGCTACTGCGCGGGCTGGATGTCGATTACCGCATCCGGCGCCTGCGCTTTGCGATCCGCAGGCTCAACGAATTTTATCAGTTCAAGCCGGATGCTGGGCTGCCGCAGCCCGACACCGAAGCGCTCAACCGGATGAAGGGCCAGCTCTACGACCAGATCGACCATCTGAGCTGGCGCTGGACCGAACGGTTTTTCGGCGACCGGGGCAGGAAGCATGCGGAACGGTTTGTAATGGATGTCCAGGCAGGGTCGTCTTCCGCCGGCGAGCAGGTGGTGCCGCTCCTGGCGCACCTGACGGAAATGATGGGTCTGGCGGATCTGGACCGGTTGCAGGACGAGCTTTTCGCCGATACGGCGCGGGCGCTTCTCGACAAGGACCGGCATGCCTCGCTGATGCGGTCCTATATCGGCTTCGGCTATTACGACCTGATCACGTTTCCCGTCCTGCAGAGGAACGACTTTTCGGAAGTCACCGAAATACTCGTCGACCGGATCAGTCCGCGCGATGCCAACAGCCTGTTCACCGAAAGCTTCGATCTCAAGGGCAAGTCTCTGAATTCCTTCGGCGCGTTCTTCAATCGCGGCTGGCGGGAGCACGATTATCTCTGGGGCCGGCTGAACGCCGCTGACAGGCTGGTCAGCATTCTGCTCTCGGTTGCCGGTAAGGGCACTTTGCCGCAGATGCAGCTCAATCAGGCGCGTGCACGCATCTTTTTGGCCATTCTGGAGGAAGAGCGGGGCAAACTTGCTGAAATTCCAGAAGAAATCGACAGGATCGATGAGCTGATCCGGTCGGTCTTCCCCGATTTTGCCCATGTTGCGGAAGAAGTTTAGACTGTTATTTACCGGAAACCGGCAGGTGGCTTCTTGACGCGGCGATTGCTGTTTCGCTACGCACAATGGAAGCGCTTTAAAATCGACCATCCTGCAGTCATGCGAGATTACGGGAACGCGGGGCGGTCCAGTGGATTTGTGAGTTTATGGAATTTCTGACCGATCATACGGGCAGCGGGCCGGCGGCCTTTCTGGCGATGTTCGCCGGGCTCTACGCGGCGAGCCTCATCGTACTGTTTACGACGGGCCTGACGATGACGGCCCTGAACAGGCGTCATCCGGACAGGAAGATCCAGAAACGGCAGCCGACCCACGATGCGCTCCGCGACATCAGGTCCTCGATGAAGCAGCTCGCCATCACGAGCTGCTGCCTGTCGATCGGCCTTTATGCGCAGATGCGCGGCTGGACGCTGTTTGCGCCCGTGACGCTCTCCTGGTGGTCCGTGCCGGTGTTCTTCGTGCTGTCGCTCGCCCTGCACGACACCTGGTTCTACTGGGGACACCGGATCCTGCACACCAAGGCGTTCTACCGGTTCCACAAGCCGCATCATATGACCGTCACGCCGACTGTCTGGTCCAACGACGCCGGCTCCAGCGTCGATACGCTGTTCGCCCATTCCTATTACGCGCTGGTGCTGTTCGTCATTCCGATGCCGCCGCTGGTGTTCCTCGCGCACCGGCTGTTCGATCAGGTGTCCGCCGCGATCGGCCATTGCGGCTACGAGCATTTCGCAAGCCCGTCCGCGCGCAAGCCCTGGCCGCTTCTGTGCACGCTCTATCACGACCAGCACCACCAGTATTTCGTCTACAATTACGCCAATTACTTTTCCTTCTGGGACCGGCTGTGCGGCACGATCCATCCGACCTATGACGAACGGGTGGAAGGTTTCGAAGCGCTTTATGCCGGCGAGCGGGACCAGGCTTGATGGCGCTCCTTCTCGACTATCTTCTCATTCTCGCGCTGACTTATGCGGCGATGGTGGCGGTCTACTTCACCACCGGCTTCACCATGATGGCGATCAACGCGCGCCATCCCGACCGGCGTATCCAGAAGCACCGCGACGGTCTGAAGCGCCAGGCGGAGGAAATCCGCGCCTCCATGCAGGCGCTGGCGACCTCGTCCGTGCTGCTTTCCGCCGGCTACTTCGCGCAAACCCGGGGCTGGACGCTGTTCGATCCGCTGCCGCTCACCTGGTGGTCGTTCCCGCTGATGTTTGCGGTCTGCTTCGTGCTGTTCGACGCCTGGTTCTACTGGGGACACCGGATCCTGCATCTGCCGTCGCTCTACCGGTTCCACGTGCCGCATCACCGCTCGATCGCGCCGACGGTCTGGAGCAACGACTCGTCAACCACGGTCGATACGCTGATCGAGCATTTCTTCTATTTTCTCGTCTGGTTCTTCCTGCCCGTCCCGGCGCTCAGCGTCTTCGCGCTACGCCTGTTCGACCAGATCTCCGGCATGGTCGGCCATTCCGGGTTCGAATATTTTGCGTCCAGATCCTCACGGTTTCCGTCGCCGCTGATTTGCACCACCTTCCATGATCTGCATCATTCCCAGTTCCACTACAATTACGGTAACTTCTTCTCGTTCTGGGACCGGGTTTGCGGAACGGTGCATCCGAAATATGATGATCTGGTGCGCTCGATGGAAGAAACCGGTGAGATCCCGGATTCCGAAGACACAAAGGTCAAGGCGACCTGAAGCCCGCACATGTTTTTTCAAAGCTGTGTCAGCCAAAAGACTAACTGGATGTAAGGACCATCATGCTGGATCAGGCGCTGACCGTACTGCTCGAATTTCTGCCGATTTACGTGGCCGTTTATGCGGCCAACGTCTTTCTTTATTTCGCCACCGGCTGGGTGCTGGTGCAGTTCCAGAACCGCCATCCCGAGCGGCGCATCCAGCAGCACCGCCGCGGCGAGAAACGCATGTGGAAGGAAATCCGTGCGAGCGTGTCCTCCCTGACCGTGACCGGCGGCTGTCTGGCGGGCGGCATCTTCCTGTCAATGAAGGGCTGGACGCTGGTTCCGCCGCTGGAACTGACCTGGTGGTCGGCGATCCTGATGTTCGTCGTCTCCATTGTCGCCTTCGACACCTGGTTCTACTGGGGCCACCGCTTCATGCACACCAAACTGATGTACCGCTTCCATGCGGAACATCACCGTTCGGTCGCGCCGACCGTCTGGAGCACCTATTCGGACGATCTGGTCGATGCCTTCGTGATGCAGAGCTATTACCTCTGGGCGGTCATCATCCTGCCGATCCCGATCCCGGTGCTGATCGTTCACCGGCTCTGGGATCATTTCAACGGCACGATCGGCCATTCCGGCTTCGAGTTCTACGCCTCGCCGATGTCGCGCATGCCGTCGCCGATGGTCTGCGTGACCTTCCACGACCAGCATCATTCCCGCTTCCGCTACAACTTCGCCAATTTCTTTTCCTTCTGGGACAGGCTCTGCGGCACCATCGACCCGAAATATGACGAGCAGGTCAAGATCTTCGAGCAGATGGGGCAGGGAGACGGCGCGAAAACGACGGCGCCCGGCGAATAGAACCGGCTAATCCTTCTCAAGACAGTCATATGGCCCATTGACACGTGATGCCCGCGCAGGCTGGGATGACGGGATGAATGGCAACGGGGCTTCGGTTTGAAACATCTTATTCTTGTCATGCTCGGTGGCGGCATCGGTGCCGGCGGCCGGCACCTGGTGTCGATGGTGACGCTCAGGATATTCGGGCCCGGATTTCCGGTCGGCACGCTTACCGTCAACATCGTCGGGTCGCTGATCATGGGGCTGTTCATCGGCTGGCTGGTGAAGCATGAAGTCGGCAATCTGCAATCGCTCCGCTATTTCGTCGCGACCGGGATTCTTGGGGGTTTCACCACGTTTTCCGCCTTTTCCCTCGACACCTCGGTTCTCTGGGAGCGCGGCGACACGCAGATGGCGCTTTTCTACGTGGCCGCGTCCGTGGTTTTTTCGATCGTCGCGGTGTTTGCCGGACTGTTGATCATGCGTCAGGTCGGCTCCTAAGTTTTCCTTTCATTTGCGGCCAAATCCGCCTATACGCACCGGAACGATTTTCGGCTCCGGCGCAAGGGCGCGGGGCTTTCAGTTGCGCAAGGCCCGGAAGGGCCTGCTGCCCGATTTGAGAAAAACATGTCCGCGATTGAACAGAAACAAGTGACCGCCGACGAGGCGGGCATGCGCCTCGACCGTTGGTTCAAGTCCCACTATCCGGGGCTCGGCTTCGGCCATCTGCAGAAGCTCTTGCGGACGGGGCAGGTGCGTGTCGACGGCAAGCGGGCGGAGGCCAGCACCAGGATCGCCAAGGGGCAGACGGTCCGCATTCCACCGCTCGGCGTGGAGCTGCCGGCGGATGACAGGAAGAACGCCAAGCCGAAATCCACCAAGCTGATTGCCGACGACCGCAAGGCTGTCGAGGACATGATGCTGTTTGAAGACAATCAGGTGATGGTCCTCAACAAGCCGGCCGGCCTTGCCGTGCAGGGCGGCTCCGGCCTCAAGCGCCATCTGGACGGCATGCTGGAGGCCTTCACGGACCAGAAGGGCAACAAGCCGCGCCTGGTACACCGGCTCGACCGGGAAACCTCGGGCATCATTCTGGTCGCCAAGACGCGCCAGGCGGCCCAGGAGCTCACCAAGGCCTTCCGTCACCGCAACACGCGCAAGATCTACTGGGCAATCCTGGCAGGTGTGCCGAAGCCCTTTCAAGGCCGGATTTCGACCTTCCTGGCCCGGAACGAGGGCGATGAGCGCATGCAGATCGTACGCCAGGGCGACGACGACGCCCAGCACGCGGTCTCGCTCTACTCGGTTTTTGAAAAGTCCGGCCAGAAACTCTCCTGGGTGACCATGAAGCCGGTCACGGGCCGCACGCATCAGCTCCGGGCGCATGCGGCCCATATCGGCCATCCGATCATCGGCGACGACAAGTATTTCAACATCGAGAACTGGGAACTGCCGGGCGGCATCCAGAACCGGCTGCATCTGCTTGCCCGCCGGATCGTCATTCCCCATCCCTCCGGCCACGGCACCATCGACGTCTCCGCGCCGCTGCCGCCGCATATGCAGCAGACCTGGAACCTTCTGGGTTTCGATGCGTCGGATTACGATCCTGAGGCGGACGATCCGGACGAGACGCTGATCAAGCGCTAAAACCTGTATTGAAAGTGATTTTCAGGCGGGGTTTCGCTCAGAGCCCCTGAAACAGGGCGCTCAGGATCACCGAGACAAAGGTAACGGCCACCACGCCGGCAACCAGCTTCCAGGCGTCGGAGCGCTTCTTCAGTCCCGGCCAGCCGAGCGGCTTGATCACCTGGATGGCGGCGATCAGGAAGCAGAGTACCAGGATGATCTTGGTCAAGGGAGGCTCCGGCGGGGCAGGGAACTGACTCTGCCTTGCGGCATAGCCAATCCATTGCCCCGCGGCAAGGGGACTTGACCGTTAAACGCCGGCGTTCCGGTTCAAGGCGGCCATATAGGTCGGCAGCTTGTTCATGGAAGGCACGACGATCATCGTCTTGACCTTGCCGGCCTTGAAGGCTCTCAGGAATTTGGCGTACTGCGTGAAGGCGACACAGCCATGGGAGCCGTTGGAACTGCGCAGCAGGGGCGTATGCGCCAGCATGCCGTCTCGGCCCTTCATGGCGGTGCGGTCATGTGGCAGCATGCGGATGGCCTCCACACCATGGAAGCGGCGCTCACGCATCTTGAGCTTGTAGATATTCGGGGGTGTCGGCCCGAGGCCCCTCACGTGGGTGAATTTCGGATTGTCCTTCCTGTGCCCGATGCCGGAATGGGCTTCCAGCTTCGTGCCGTCCGGCATATGGACGGTCGCCGTGCTGATGTCGTAGACGGCAACCTTGTTGGCGCGAGCGCTTGGCAGCCCGCCCCGGCTGCCGCCGAACAGCTTGCCGAGACCGCTGAAGACGCCGTCGTCGTCATCTTCCCCCGGATCGCCGGGTGTGGCATAGGCCAGTACCGTGGAAGCCGGCGCGGGCTTTTCTTTCTTGCGCTTCGCGGCCGCCGTTTCGGAGCGTTCCGGCAGCGCGGGCTTGGCGTCAGGCGTGCGTGTCGGGATCGCTCCCGGCTTCAGCGGCGCGGTGTTCAGCGCCATCGCTTCTTCGGCTTGAGGCTCAAGCGAGGCGACCTGGACAGGCGCTTTCGGCTGCGGCGCCGTTTCCTCACCGATATCCTCCGATGGCACCGGAGCGGAAGACGCAATCGCCAGCCCGGGCTCCACGGCATTTTCCGGCGTCCGGGTTTTCGCGGCCTGTGCGGCAAGAAGCGTACGGGTCAGCTTGAGTTTCGCCAGCTTGGCGGCAAGCGCCAGTTTGGCGGCCTCTTCCGCCTCACGCAGCTTGTCTTCCTCGGCGCGCAACATGGTATCGGCCTCGGCGCGCATTGCCGCCTCCAGCGAGGCTTGGGCAGGCGGCGCCTTTATGGCGAAGCCGGTTTCGAGACTGGCAAGCTGATAGGATTTTCCGGACGTGTCGGGCCCGACGGGAGCGGCCTTTGACGACTTCGCGACCTTCCGCGTCTGGCTCAGGGCTTCCGGAGTGGTTTGGCCAAGGCCGGTATCCGTAAGCGCCAGCGTATCGAGCGTGGACCCGGAAGAGGAAAACTGGGAGGGCGCCAGCGCGGGTCCGACAAGGACTGCGGCGACGGCGAGACCGGCTATCAGAAGGGTCGTTCCTGCCAGCACCGGCATAAAGCTCCGCTGGTCGTCACGTTTGGCCCGGGGGCCGGTCCCTTCGCTCCGCTGGTTTTTCTGCAGCATTCAGGCAACACCACTCTTCTGCCCGCGGCCTGCCGGCCGCGTTTCATACCCGTATTCTTTGGTGACAAACTTGCCCCAAACGATCATGCCCACCCGCACACGCGATTATCGAAGAATATGGTAACCGAAATGTTTACGCCCCCGACGCGCGCGGTTCATTACTTCCCGAACCACTTTAAAGAGGCAATTTTCAGGCGGCTTTGATAAAAACACGATATCCAAAGAATGCAGGTCGATTTGCCGCAGCCTGTGGATCACTTAATAAGGGAACCTACTGATCCCACAGGACTTGTCGGTGGCCGGCCATCATCTGGAAATCGTCATCGGGAAATCTTGACCGGGGAGCCAAAACCCGGCACATGCGGGCTTCCAGGGTGTGTACCCCAAGCGCGAATGCAGGGCTTTTCATGTATCTCATCATATTCGACGTCGACGGCACCTTGGTGGACAGCCAGAACTCGATCCTGTTCGGAATGCAGGTCGGCTTCGAAGCGGCGGGTCTGCCTTTGCCCGACCGGCGCACGGCGCTGTCGACCGTTGGACGGTCGCTCGAAACGGCCCTGGCCGATCTGGTCGGTCCGGAGCATATCGACAAGGTTCCGGCGATGGCCGACGCCTACAGGAAATCGGTGTTTGCCCGGCGCGAGCAGGGGCTTGAGCTCGATCCGCTCTACCCGGGCGCCAGGGACGCGGTCGAGCGGCTGCATGCGCGCGAGAACATCCTGCTCGGCATTGCCACGGGCAAGGCCATGCGCGGTGTCCGGCACATGCAGAAAACCCATGGCCTGCAGGACCGTTTCGTGACGATCCAGACGGCGGACACTTCTCCGTCCAAGCCGCATCCGGACATGATCCTGCGGGCCATGGCGGAAACCGGGGCCGAGCCGGAGCGTACGCTGATGATCGGCGACACCGGCTTCGACATGTCGATGGCAAGGGAAGCCGGTGCCCATGCGCTTGGTGTGACATGGGGCTATCATGATCATTCCCGCCTGACAGAAAGCGGGGCGGAGCGTGTCATTCACAGCTTCGACGAGCTGGACGCGGCGCTCAACGAAATTTTGAAACTCGACAAGGAAACAGTCTGATGCGTGACTTTCTTGAAGTTCTGCAGGAAGATGCCGCAAGAGATCCTGAACAGCGCGCGCGCGAGCTTTCCCGGCGTGAACTGCCCAAGCGGTTCTACGAGGAAGCGTCTCATCGGCCGGCCGAAGGCGGGTTCTCCATCCATCTCGACGGGCGGCCGGTCAAGACGCCCGGCAAGGCGCTGCTGCTCCTGCCGACCGACGCGCTCGGCGCTGCCGTTGCCGCCGAGTGGGCGGCCCAGGAAAAGGAGATCAACCCGGCGGCCATGCCCCTGACCCGGATCGCCAATTCCGCGCTGGACGCGGTCTCCGTCCGGTTTGACGACGTGGCCGACGACATCGCGCGCTTTGCCGGCAGCGATGCATTGTGCTACCGCGCGGACGACCCGCAAAGCCTAGTCGACACGCAGCGCCGCCTCTGGGATCCGGTGGTCGACTGGGCGGGCAGCCTGCTCGGCGGGCGGTTCGTGCTGATCGAAGGCATCATCCATGCCGCGCAGCCGGAAGATCTTCTGAAGGCCTATCGGACGCGGCTTGCCGCCGAAACGCCGCTGCGCCTCGCCGCCCTCCACACCGTCACCAGCCTGACCGGCTCCGCCATCCTCGCGCTGGCCCTCAAGGAAGGCCATCTTGACGCCGACGGCGTCTGGCGGGCCGCCCATGTGGAAGAAGACTTCAACATCGAACGCTGGGGCGAAGACGCCGAAGCCGCCCGGGTGCGGGCCTACAAACGCACGGAATTCGACGCGGCCGCGCTGATCCTGCGCGAGGAGTGAGGTTTTGGAAACGCAATTTGGTTCCGTGCGATCCGAAACCCTCTCGCGCTAGACAATATTGTTCACTCGGTGGATACTGGGCCCCTGCCTTCGCAGGGGCGGCAATAGGGTTTTAGTTGGCCGATAATCCTGGATAGAGATCGATCCAGTCCGGGTTGCTTTCCTCTATCAGCCTGATTTTCCACGCCCTTTTCCAGCGCTTGATGTTTCGTTCGCGCTCGTACGCCATTTCTGGGCGATCAAACATCTCAAAGTAGATCAATCTGGAGATAGAATGTTCTTTGGTGAAAGTGCTTCCAACGCCGGTTCGATGCTCCCAGACCCGGCGTAGAAGGTCATTGGTCATTCCGACATAAAGTGTTCCGCCAATCTTGTTCGCAAGAATATAGACCCAATATCGACGTTCTTGCCACATCGCGATCTGTACCCTCATTTGCCAAACAGCGTATCAAGATTGCCGCCCCTGCGAAGGCAGGGGCCCAGTAGCCATGGAATTTGTGGTTTCACATTTCTCCAGTTCATGGCCGTTCAACAATGCCGCTTGTCGCCAACGCGATCGTCGAAACTTCACCCCAGATAGAACGTCGTTGCCATCAGGAAGAAGATGAGCACACCCAGGACGTCGTTGGAGGAGGTGATGAAGACGCCGATGGCCATGGCCGGGTCGATGCCGATCCTGTCGAGGATGATGGGGATGGTCGCGCCGACCATGGCGGCCAGCGTGGTGACGCAGAGCAGGGAGAGGGATGTGGCGAGCGCCAGGCGGAGCGGGGCTTCGAACGGTACCACGAGAGACGCGGCGAGGACGAGGCTGCCCAGAATGACGCCTGCGACCGCGCCGTTGAAAAGCGCGGCGAGCAGTTCCTTCATCAGCCGGTAGAAGATGTCGCCGGACCAGAGCGCGCCTGTCGCAATCCCCTGGACGGCGACGGCGGAGGCTTGCAGGCCGGCGTTGCCGGCCATGGACATGGTGACAGGGATGAAGGCGGCGAGAATGGCGGCTTCGGCGAGCTGGTCCTCGTAGGAGCCGACGACGGTCGCGGCGACGCTGGCGCCGACGAGTCCGGCCAGCAGCCAGGGCAGGCGGCCCTTGACAATCCTCAGGACCGTGTCGTCCGAGCGGGCTTCGGAGGAGACGCCGCTCATAAGCAACATGTCCTCGTTGGCCTCGTCCGAGGCGATCCTGGTGAGCTGTTTCGGCGTGACCCGGCCGACCAGATGGCCGTCGCCGGACACGACCGGCACCGTGCGCATGTCACGTTTCCGGGCCAGGCGCAGGACTTCCTCCTGATCGGTGTCGGCGGAAACGGCGATCACGTCGCGGTTCATGATGTCGCGCAGCGGCATGCCGGCCGGTGCGAGCAGCAGCTTGCCGACTTCGACGGTTCCCGTCAGCCTGCCATCGGCGTCGGTGACATAGACCGTGAAGATCTTGCGGATGCGGCCGGCTTCGGCGCGCATCTGCGTAACGGCTTCCTCTGCGGTGCAATCCTCCGGCAGGGCCACGAATTTCCGCGCCATCACCCGGCCGGCCGTGTCGTCCGCATAGGTGCCGCGCGTGGCGATGTCCTCGACGTCCGGCAGGCGGGCGATCAGTTCGTCGGCGACATCGTCGGGAAATTCGTTGAGGATTTCCGTGGCGTCTTCCGGATCGAGGCCGGCGAGGATGTCGCGGAACTGCTCGAGCGTCGATTCCTCCATGAGGATGGAGCGGAATTCCGGACGCAGTTCCGCCACCACCTTTATCGACGGATTGGCGGGCAGCCACTGGAACAGCTTGCGGGCATGCTTCAGCCGCAGCCGGGTCAGGAGTTGCATCACGTCTACCGGATCCCAGCGCTTGAGCATGTCCACCAGTTCGTGGCGCCTGCCGGCCTTGATCATGTCCCGCACGGTCCTGAGCGGCGCGTCGTTGGCCTCCAGCGGTTCGTGCGCCGGTTCCCTTGTCCAAGTGAAGGTCTCAAGGTCGGACACGGCGCTGGAATTGCTCATGGGGATAAACTCCGGAGTGGACCGGTCGCTTCTACTGCGGGTTTATGACGCCATCCTGACAGGGCTGATGAGCAGGCTAAGCTTCTTTCAGGGGAGCACGGCCTAGACTTCGAACTCTTCGATTTCGGCAAAGGCGGCGCGCAGCTTGTCGGACCAGCCGTGGGACAGCTTCTGGAAATAGGGATCGTCCTGATGGATGCGCACCTGGCGGTCGGTCGAAAATGTATCCGTGTTGTAGAGCAGCATGTCGATCGGCATGCCGACCGACAGATTGGAGCGCAGCGTGCTGTCGAAAGACAAAAGCACCAGCTTGGCCGCCTCGCCGAGGCGCATGTCGGCGCGGGTGACCCGGTCGAGGATCGGCTTGCCGTATTTATGCTCGCCGATCTGCAGAAAGGGCGTGTCCTCGGAGACTTCAATGAAGTTGCCGGCGGCATAGACCTGGAACAGGCGGGGCGGTTCCCCCTTGATCTGGCCGCCCAGGATGAAGGTGACGAAGAAGTTTTCCGCGCTGGCGGCCAAGGCCTCGCCATCGATCGCCTTGACCTCCCGGACGGCGCTGCCGACGAGGCGGGCGACCTGAAACATCGTCCTGGCGGTCATCAAGGTTGCCCGGTCGTTCTCCGCGGAGGTGATGTGTTCGCTCAGGAGGGAGACAACCGCCTGCGTCACGGCCAAGTTGCCGGCGGACAGCAGGGTGATCACCCGCTCTCCCGGTTCCTCCCAGATATGCAGCTTCTTGAATGTCGAAACGTTATCGACGCCGGCATTGGTTCTCGTGTCCGCCGCGAAGACCAGGCCGCGATCCAGTTTCAAGCCGACACAATAGGTCATTCCCTTGCCCTTTTGACATCACACCCGGTGCCAGTAGGCCCGGAAACAGCGAAAGGAAGATGACAGCTATTGCTGCTGTTGGAAAGCGGCTTGAGCGACGTCGACTTCAACCCGCAGATTCTCTTCCAGTCCGCCGAAACGGATGCCCCTGATGGGGGCAGCAGAGCGGGAATCGAGCCCCACCGTCAAGCGGATATAACGGTCTGTGGGGCACATAGCGTTGGATATGTCGAAGCCGGTCCAGCCGAGGCCGTTGATCATTACCTCCGCCCAGGCGTGATGGGCTTCGGATTCCTGCTCGTCTTCCAGCAGCAGATAGCCGGAGACATAGCGGGCGGGAATGCCGATGGAGCGCGCCGCGGCAATGAAGATATGCGCGTGATCCTGGCAGACCCCTTCGCCGGCAGCGAGTGCGGAGGTTGCCGAAGCGTGGGTTTCGGTAACGCCGACCTTGTAGTCGACCTTGTCGCGGATGGCATGCATGAGCGCATGGAAGCCCGCGATCTTGTCATGGGTTTCGGCATGGGCCGCAAGCTTGCGGATCGCCTGATTCGAATGGGTCAGCGGCGTGACCCTGGTGTAGAGGCGGGGAGGGATTATGGCTTCCAGCTCATGGCCGAGGATACCGTCGGTGTCGATCGTGTCGACGATGCCGGAGGCCGTGATCTCGACATCCTGAACCGTTTCTCCCGCGGAGACCATGTGAACCTGGTTGCCGAAGGCATCCTTGTAGGTCGTGGCCCGTTCGATGCCCGGCGCCTCGATGGACCACTCGATGATTTTCTGCGCGGGGCCGTCCTCTGGCGTCAGCCGCAATTGCTGCATGGCATTGGCAAGCGGCGTGTCGTATCGGTAACGGGTTGTATGTCTGACGGTCAATCGCATGCGGCACCGGGGTCAGCTTGGTTCGAGGTCAGGCGAAATTGTAGTCTTCACACAGCTGATGTGCGAATTGATTGTTCTTGCCGACGAAATCGGTCAGGAATTCGTGCAGGCCCTGCCGGTAGATCTCGCGCATCTGCTTCTCGCTCAGTTCGCGGGAAATACTGGCGGCCAGGTCCAGGCTTGGTTCGCGCGAGCCGTAGAACTGCGCCAGATCCTCGGCCGTATCCGCGATCCAGTCGTAGCAATGGGCAAGCGAACGCGGCATCTCGGTCCTGAGGATCAGAAACTCCGCAATGTTGAACGCTTTCAGCCGGGCGTTCGGATAGGCGAAGCGGTAACTCCTGCGTCCCGACAGGGCCCTGAGGATCGCCGCCCACTGATAGCGTTCCATCGTGCCGTCGTCGACAATGTCGCTGTCCGGCAGCAAGGTCCAGTACTGGGTGTTCAGGATCCGGGCGGTGTTGTCGGCCCGCTCGACGAAATTGCCCATCTGGCTGAAGAAATAGCCGTCGTCGCGCAGGACCGTGTTCAGCAGCGCGCCGCGGAACAAATGCGCGCGCTGATTCACCCAGGCCAGGAACTCGGGCAGCCTTTCCTGTGTGATCGTCTGCGGATTGACGTCGTTGAACTCGATCCAGGTGGTGTTGATGGCTTCCCAGAGTTCCGCCGTGATGCTGGTGCGCACGGCTCTCGCATTGTTGCGGGCAAGTTCCAGGCAGTGGCGCACGCTGCTCGAATTTTCCTTCGAAAAGATCATGAAGGCCGCGACATTGCGCAGGTTCAGCTCGTCGTATTTCTTGGAATAATCGTCCTCGCAACCGGAACAGGACAGGGAGAAGGTCCAGTGATTGCCGTCTTCCTGACCCGCATGGGAGATGATGGCACCGCGAAAGCCGACTTCCAGCAGGCGGGTCACATTCTGGGCGCGCTCGTGATAGCGCGACATCCAAAACAGCGAAGAGGCGGTTCTTCCGAGCATTTAATTCTCAGTCCTCAAGTACCCAGGTGTCCTTGGTGCCGCCGCCCTGGCTGGAATTCACTACCAGGGAGCCTTTTTTCAGCGCAACCCGCGTCAGGCCGCCCGGCGTGATGCGTACCTGATCGCCGATCAGGACAAACGGGCGCAGGTCCACGTGGCGGGGCGCGACACCTGAGGCGACATGGGTCGGGCAGGCGGAAAGCGCCAGGGTGGGCTGGGCGATGTAATTGGACGGATTGGCTTCGAGAATGCGGCGGAACTCGGCTATTTCGCGCTTCGAGGCGGTCGGGCCGATCAGCATGCCGTAGCCGCCGGAGCCGTGGACTTCCTTGACGACAATTTCCTCAAGGTTGTCGAGCACATAGGCCAGATCGTCCGGACGGGAGCAGTTCCAGGTCGGGACGTTGTTCAGGATCGGCTTCTGGCCGGTGTAGAACTCGATGATGTCGGGCACATAGGCGTAGATCGCCTTGTCGTCGGCGATCCCCGTGCCCGGCGCGTTGCAGATGGTGACGTTGCCCGCCCGGTAGGCGTCGAACAGGCCGGGCACACCCAACATGCTGTCCGGATTGAAGGTGAGGGGATCCAGAAAGGCGTCGTCGATGCGCCTGTAGATCACGTCCACCTGTTTCGGTTCGCGGGTGGTGCGCATGAACACCTTGCCGGCATCCACAAAGAGGTCGCGGCCCTCAACCAGTTCCACACCCATGGAATCGGCCAGGAAAGCATGTTCGAAATAGGCGGAATTGTAGATGCCGGGTGTCAGGACGACGATGGTCTGGGTCGATTTGGCCGGGTCGGGGGCAACACTTTCCAGCGTCTGGCGCAGGTTCTCCGGATATTGCTCCACCGGCGAGACCCGGTGTGTCTGGAAGAGCTCCGGGAAGAGCCGCATCATCGTCTCCCGGTTCTCCATCATGTAGGAGACGCCGGAAGGCGTGCGGGTGTTGTCTTCCAGGACATAGAACTCGTTTTCCGACACACGGACGAGGTCCGTGCCGATGATGTGGGCATAGACCTTGCGCGCCGGCGTGAACCCGGCCATTTCCGGCAGAAAGGCTTCGTTCTGGAGAATGAGATCGGCCGGGATCCTGCCGGCCCGCAGAATCTCCTGGCGGTGGTAGATGTCGTGCATGAACGCGTTCAGGGCCCTGACGCGCTGATCGATGCCGGCGGACAGGCGCCGCCACTCGGGCGCCGAAATGATGCGCGGGATGGGATCGAAGGGAATCAGCCGTTCCGTCGCTTCCTCAGCGCCATAAACGGCGAAGGTAATGCCGAGGCGGCGGAATATCATCTCGGCGTCCCGGCTTTTTTTCGTCAGGAAGTTGGAAGGCTTGTCTTCCAGCCATTTGGCCAGTGTGGCGTATGGCGGCCGTGGCCCGCCATCTTCATCGAGCATTTCATTGTAGAAAGTGCGAAGGTCGGCCATCGCCTCCCCTTTGGTTATGCTTCCTTGTTGAACAATCATGGCAAAATTCTAATGGGTGTCAAAGAGCAATATGACAGCGGCTCTGCCCAGTGTTTAGGCAAATGGCAAATCAATATCCGGATAACCTTTTGTATTGCTTGGCTTTTAATATTTTCCTCCGCCTTCCATCTGCGTCGTTTCCCGGGCCGGGGCTGACATGGAAGTTTCACTGAAGTTTCATCCAGGGACCTGAATACTCCCCGTTAAGCGACGCATTTACCGATCTTGTGGGGATCGTTTCCTTAATCAACGCGCACGGAGCGGAATCGTTGCGAACTAAGGCCGGTGCACAGGGAAGACAATGCCGCGGGCGACCGTATTTTTATTTGGCAGAGGGCGCGCACGCCGTCCCATACTGCACATTCAATGTGCAGTATGGGCTTGTCTCTATCTTGGCCTGGTCGTGAACTCATAGATGAAGATGATATGACTTCAGGCGCTCACAGCCAAAAGCAGCCGGGCTGTGAGAACGTCGGATTGTCCGGGATGGAAAGATGTTATCTCATCTTCGTTCTGCCGACCGACATCACGGACACGTCACCATATTTGCGCCCGGTCCAGACATGCAGGCCTGCGCCAACCGCCCAGCATGGGAATTGTATAGAGGCCTTTTTTCACGAACCCCTTGTTCTTTGTGATTTCGATCGCTGAATGGCTGAGTTCTTCGTATTTCTCCATGGTGGAGACAATCTTGCCGATGCCTTTCAGACCTTTCAGGACGTCGCCGAGCTTGCCGCCTATTGCGAGATCCAGGTCCCAGTCCGACCATTCGCCCTTCTTGTTGAATTCGTGAGCGGATTTCACGCCGTGTGCCACGACGACAATCGCGCCGACGCTTCCGCCAAGTCCTCCCCCGAGCTTCCAGCCGTCAGCCATCAGATCCACATAGTCGACAAAGCCGCCGTCATCCGCACTGGCCCGGTAGAGGCGCGCATTCCAGTTGTAGCGTCCGACCGCGACAAGATCGCCCGAGTGGCTCTCCCCAATGCCGACCCACAATGTCGAGGCCTTTTTGGGTTTGGGCTTCATTTTTTTCGGTGTCTTGATGACCTTGGGGTTGGGTGGCGTCGGAATGGAGTGCACATAAATCATGACGGCACGAAACTGTCCGTCCTCGACACCGTCTTCCTGACCCATCTCCTCGGCCAGCGATTCACCGAGACCGTCGACCAGATCAAATGGAAAACAAGCCTGCAGGCATTCCTCGAGAAACACCCTGACGGCGTCTGCCCTTTTGTTTGACAGTGCCTTGTTGAAGGAGGCCTTGCCGCTTCTGCTGGAAAGTCCCACAAGGCTTACGCTGCCATTGCCTTTCAAGAGCGGAACGACGTTCCTCCTGAGCCAGCTTTTGTGCTCCTCTTTCAGGTTCGATTGGCTGATGTCAAAAAACTGCAGGCGGGCAAGCGTGATAGCGCCATCACAATAGTCAACCACAAACTTTTCGGGCATGATCGTTCTCCGATCTAAATGAAGCCTTTGCCTGACCGCCCCTTCCAAGGTGCAAGCCGACACGGCCCGATGGAATCAATTGGTGCAACAAAATTTGCGTGATGCGTAATGCGGTAACGCTACGACAGAAATGACGTAGGGCAAAGCGGGTCTGACCGGCACTCGGACGAATTCGCCACAAATGTGATGCAGGTCACCCTGGAGGCCATTGCGAAGGTGCTGAGACCGGGCGCCGTTTTCCATAAGCCCATGTGATGACTAGGCCCTGTCGGAGGATCGTGCTACGGCCTGACAGAGCAAAAATCGGGAGGCCCGCATGAAAGAAGTTCTGGCCGAGTTGGAACAGCGCCGGGAAACGGCGCGATGGGGCGGCGGACAACGGCGTATCGATGCGCAGCACGGCAAAGGCAAGCTGACTGCGCGCGAGCGCATTGAAATCCTGCTGGACGAAGGCTCCTTCGAGGAGTTCGACATGTTCAAGCAGCATCGCTGCACCGATTTCGGCATGGAGGAACAGCACATTCCCGGCGACGGTGTCGTCACCGGCTGGGGCACGGTCAACGGCCGCACGGTTTATGTGTTCTCCAAGGATTTCACAGTGTTCGGCGGGTCGCTTTCGGAAACCCACGCGGAAAAGATCATCAAGCTGCAGGACATGGCGCTGCAGAACCGTGCGCCCATTGTCGGCCTGTTCGACGCCGGCGGCGCCCGTATCCAGGAAGGGGTCGCGGCACTTGGCGGTTATGGCGAAGTGTTCCAGCGCAATGTGCTGGCCTCTGGCGTCATTCCGCAGATTTCACTGATCATGGGCCCGTGCGCCGGCGGCGACGTCTATTCGCCGGCCATGACCGATTTCATCTTCATGGTGCGCGACACGTCCTACATGTTCGTGACCGGACCGGACGTCGTGAAGACGGTGACCAACGAGACGGTGACGGCGGAAGAGCTGGGCGGGGCGTCGATCCACACGACCAAATCCTCCATCGCAGACGGTGCCTTCGACAATGACGTCGAGGCCCTTCAGGAGATGCGCCGGCTGATCGACTTCCTGCCGATGAACAACCTCGCGGACCTGCCGGAACTGACCAATTACGACGATCCGGAGCGGATCGACATGAGCCTGGATACGCTCATTCCGGACAATCCGAACAAGCCTTACGACATGAAGGAACTGGTGCTGAAGACGGTCGACGAAGGCGACTTCTTCGAGATCCAGGGCAGTTTCGCCAAGAATATCCTCACCGGTTTCGGCCGGGTCGAGGGCCGTACAGTCGGCATCATCGCAAATCAGCCGATGGTTCTGGCCGGGGTGCTCGATTCCGACGCCAGCCGCAAGGCGGCCCGGTTCGTGCGGTTCTGCGACTGTTTCGGCATTCCGGTTGTCACTTTCGTGGACGTGCCGGGCTTTTTGCCGGGAACTTCCCAGGAATATGGCGGTCTGATCAAGCACGGCGCGAAGCTCCTGTTCGCCTATGCGGAGGCGACGGTGCCGAAAATCACCGTCATCACCCGCAAGGCCTATGGCGGCGCCTATGACGTGATGAGTTCCAAGCATATCCGCGGAGACATCAACTATGCCTGGCCGTCGGCCGAAATCGCGGTGATGGGAGCCAAGGGGGCGGTCGAGATCCTTTACAGGTCGGAACTCGGCGACAAGGACAAGATCGCCAAGCGGACCAAGGATTACGAAGACCGCTTCGCCAACCCGTTCGTCGCTGCCGAACGCGGCTATATCGATGACGTCATCCGACCGCATTCCACCCGCCGCCGGGTCGCCAAGGCATTGGCGCTGCTGCGTTCAAAGAAGGTCGAGATGCCCTGGAAGAAGCACGACAACATTCCGCTCTAGAGGCGCTGTCCGCGTTTGATGAAGGTCAGGGGGCCGGCTTCCACCGGCCCTTTTCCTTTTTCAGTCCCAGCGGTTCAGGCCGCGCGGAAACAGAGGCTCCTTGCATTCATAGGCCACGGGGCATCTGGGGGTGTCGCGGGTCGGGCCGTATTGGACGAACAATACCTGGTTACGGTCGCAGTAGCTGATGTTGGAAACGAACATCGAATAGGTGTGCTGCCCGGTCGTGAAAACGACGGCGCCATGCTGGCGCACCAGGTTCTGGGCCTGCGCGCAGGTCATGGTCCGCAGATCGGGACGTGCTTGCGCTGCGGTGGCCAGACAGAGGCCTGCGAGCGCAAGCGCCGTGGTGAAGAGATGGCTTTTTCGCATGATAGCCTCCCGTTGCTCCTTTCATCGGCCGGACCGAAACGGCCGGCAACACCCCGTTCAAGCAGTAAGACCGGCTGATCTTACCTTGGGGCAAATGATATTGGGAGTGTGCGGCAGACTGTTTTGCGGGAATGTGATCAAGACCACATTCGTCAGCTTTTCGCGGCAGGACCGGCAGGGCCGGTCCGGCGTTCTCACTGGGATTTCGTGGCAATCTGGCTCAAGCAGACGCCGTGCGGAACGGCTTCCTTTACGCCGTTCAGGGAAAAACCGGCATACCGCTTGTCCTCGAATTGCACGACGAATTTTGCTGCTGCCCGAAGCCGGTGCCAGAAATAAGTGAGATTGTCGGCACAGGCCGGGCAGTCGTTGCGGATATAGCCGTCGGGGCCGGCGGTGAACTTGACCAGATCGTGATCGAGCTGGACCCGGACGAGCGAATCGGCCGACGGAAGCCGGCCCTTGAGCTCAATGCCAATCAGGGCGCCGCGAACGTTCCGGTTTTTCGGGCACCAGATCGTGAAACGGGCGCCGCTCGTGTTGGCCGTCCAGTAGCGCTCGTAGCCTTGAGCGGAATCGTTGTGCCAGCTGCCGTGGTCCGTGGCAAATGCCTGGCCGGACGCGGCGATGGTCAAAAGTGCGGCAATAGCCAGTCTGTTGAACATTGGATTTTCCCCCGAAAGCTCCAATGCATACGTTTACGAGGCTAATCTTAATGTGCGCTTAACCCTAAGCTGTTTTGTCAGGTGCCCTTACGTAAATCGTATTCCATCTATGCGCCGGAGTGTCTTTTTTCCCAGTCGGTCGGGCAGACAGGGCCGGGCAGGATCTGCTGGGCGCCTCGTAACGAGAAGCCGGCATAGCTCTCATCGTGAAACTTGACGGCGAGGGAATGCGACGACCGCAGCTTGTGCCAGACATAGCCGAAACTGTCGGCGCAGGTGGCGCATCCGCTGTCAATATAGCCCTGTTCATTGACCGGCAGGTCGAGGACCTCCCTGTCGAGAATCAGCTTGACCCTTGTATTGGGTTTCGGGGTCTTGCCGCCGATCTCGATGTGAAGCAGCGTTCCGTTGATCTTGCGTTCGGGATGGCACCAGACGACAAAATTCGCGCCTTCGTTATTGGTTGTCCAATAGCGCGTAAATCCGTTGATTTCACCGCTGTTCCACTTTTCTGCAGTCTCAGCACCTGCGGCAGAAGGCAGTAAATAGATAGCGAAAAACACAATGAAAATGAGATTTTTCATTATTTCCCCCAAGTCATCTCGGTATTTATTGCAATGACTTTGTTAATAATCGGATAAAACTCAAGGGAATGCCGGTCTGAAGCGGCTTTGATCACGCAAGGGCAAGGACGGTTTCTGCTAAAATCTGCGGGGTCCGCAAAATCACGTCTCGCCCTTTGGATAAGTTGCGCGGTCACGTGGTGCGGCCTAAAACCTAGAAAACGATCCAGCTGGGTGGAAGCATGTTCTCGAAAATTCTGATCGCCAACCGTGGCGAGATCGCGTGCAGGGTCATCAAGACGGCGCGCCGGATGGGCATCAAGACCGTTGCCGTCTATTCCGACGCCGATCGCGACGCCCTGCATGTCGAGATGGCAGATGAGGCGGTGCATATCGGTCCGGCCGCGGCGGCCGAATCCTATCTGATCGCCGACAAGATCATCGCGGCCTGCAAAGAAACCGGTGCGGAAGCCGTCCATCCGGGATACGGCTTTTTGTCGGAACGGGCCAGCTTCCCCGAAGCGCTCGCCAGGGAGGGCATCGTCTGGATCGGCCCGAACCCGCGCGCCATCGAAGCCATGGGCGACAAGATCGAATCCAAGAAATTCGCCAACGAGGCCAATGTCAGCACGGTTCCCGGATATCTCGGTGTCATCGAAAGTCCGGACCAGGCCGTCGAGATCGCCGAAGACATCGGCTATCCGGTGATGATCAAGGCTTCCGCCGGCGGCGGCGGCAAGGGCATGCGCATCGCCTGGAACGCGGAGGAAGTGCGCGACGGCTATATCCGCTCGAAATCCGAGGCGGCGTCCTCCTTCGGCGATGACCGGGTCTTCGTCGAAAAATTCATCGAAAATCCGCGTCACATCGAGATCCAGGTCCTGGGCGACAAGCACGGCAACGCAATCTATCTGGGCGAGCGCGAATGTTCGATCCAGCGGCGCAACCAGAAGGTCATCGAGGAAGCGCCGTCTCCGCTGCTCGACGAGGAAACCCGGCGCAAGATGGGGGAACAGGCGGTCGCCCTGGCCAAGGCGGTGGATTACGACAGCGCCGGAACGGTGGAATTCGTCGCCGGCCAGGACAAGAGCTTCTTCTTCCTGGAAATGAACACCCGCCTGCAGGTGGAGCACCCGGTTACCGAGCTGATTACCGGTGTCGACCTCGTGGAGCAGATGATCCGCGTGGCGGCCGGGGAGAAACTGGCTATCGCCCAGGAAGACGTGAAACTGAACGGCTGGGCGGTGGAAAGCCGCATCTACGCCGAAGACCCGTACCGGAATTTCCTGCCGTCCATCGGCCGTCTGGTGCGCTATTGCCCGCCAGAGGAAATGGCCGCCGAAGACCTGACGATCCGCAATGACACCGGTGTTGTGGAAGGGTCGGAAATTTCCATGTTCTACGATCCGATGATCGCCAAGCTGATCACCCATGCGCCGACCCGTGAAGCGGCCATCGACGCCATGAGTTCGGCGCTCGACGCCTTCTATGTGGACGGCATCCAGCACAATGTGCCCTTTCTGACGGCGCTCATGAACCATCCGCGCTGGCGGTCGGGGGAGCTTGCGACGAGTTTCATCGCCGACGAGTATCCGGACGGATTTACTCCGGCCGTGCCCGATGAGGCCGCCTATTCCGTGCTGGCCGCGGTAGCGCTGTCCATGGGGGCGCTGGAGAGGGAGCGGCTGGATCATCTTCCCGGCCGCCTGCGACCGCATTCCGGTGCGATCCGGGAAGAGTGGGTGGTCAGGCTCGACAAGACCTACGTACCCATCCGTCTGGCGGCCGGCTATCCCGGAACGCCGGTTGAACTGGACGTGGCGATCGGGGACGGTCCCGCGGTGAACGTGGAATCCGACTGGGCCCCGGGAGAACCGCTCTGGTCCGGCAAGGTCGGCGCGAAGACCGTGACCGTTCAGGTGCGTTCGGTTACGGGCGGCTACCGTCTGGACTGGCAGGGCTATTCCGTCGTTGCCAGGGTGATGACGCCGCGCGTCGCCGAGCTGGACCAGCTCATGCCGGAAAAACTGCCTCCGGACACCTCGAAGATGCTGCTCTGCCCGATGCCGGGACTTGTGGTCTCCATCGCCGTTGCCGAGGGGCAGGAAGTCAAGGCCGGTGAGCAGCTTGCCGTGGTGGAAGCCATGAAGATGGAGAACGTGCTGAGGGCGGAGCGGGACTGCACCGTCTCCGCCGTCAAGGCGGCTCCGGGAGACAGTCTTGCCGTCGATGCGGTGATCATGGAGTTTTCCTGACCGCGCTCGATTGACAGCCGGGCGCTATTGAAGCTACTGCAGCGGCCCGTGACCCAGGCGCTTCCGTCGGCATTCGTTTGAACGGCGCGCGCCCCGGGGGATACGGGCCGCATGTCTTTCTGCCTGGAGCCGCCATGCCGTTTACGACCGTTTTGTTCGATCTGGATGGAACCCTGACGGATCCCTTCGACGGCATCACCCGCTCGATTCAGTACGCGCTGGAGAGGATGGGGGCTGCCGTGCCGGAAATCGCCGATCTGCGCTGGTGCATCGGTCCGCCCCTGTGGGACAGCTTCAAGGTCTTGCTGGCAACCGACGAGAAGCCCAAGCTGGACGAGGCGGTCGGGCTCTACCGCGAACGTTATACGGAAACGGGGCTCTACGAGAACACCCTGATCGAGGGTATTCCCGAAACGCTTTCCCGGCTGCATGAGAAGGGACACCGTCTTCACGTGTGCACGTCCAAACCGCATGCCTATGCCGGAAAGATCGTCGAGCATTTCGGGCTGAGGCCTTATTTCGGCGCGGTCTATGGATCGGAACTCGATGGCACGCGCTCGGCCAAGGCGGATCTGATCGCCCATATTCTGCGGGAGGAGGGGATCTCAGCCGCTGAAACCGTGATGATCGGCGACCGCAAGCACGATCTCATCGGTGCCAACGCCAACCGGGTTGCCGGTATCGGTGTTCTGTGGGGCTATGGCAGCCGGGAGGAACTCCAGATGGAGAAGCCGATCCTGATCGCGGATCGGCCTGCCGAGATCCCGGAGGTGCTGGCGCGTGGCTGAGCGCCGAGCCAGCGGTGAAACGCGCACAAGGTTGCGTCCGGGGCATCATGCTTGGCGGCGTTGCATCGGTGTTTTCGCGACATAGATCCCTTACATGGATGAGCTCCGGCTTAGTCAGTTTTAACGATAGATTTAGGTAAAAATACTAGACTGCCGTTATATTGATCCAATCAAGGCTGTGTGGATGAATAAAGCGGTGGCCGGAAACATCACGGTGCCGTCCTCAGAGACGGTTGGGGTCGGGTATTTTGCGCGTTTTGGAATGCGTCCGCCTGTATTGCCGCATGGCTATGACCTGCATCCGATAGATGCTTATCTGCATTCGGAAATAAGCACGTTCCAGATCTGCCTGCTGGGAGCTCCGGCAGCCGAGCAGGAGGAACTGCTTGAAGAAGCCGCATCTCTGCTGGGCGAAGACTGTCTGTTCATTTCATGTGTTGCAGAACTGCCTGGTCTCGAGGACCGGATGCGTCTGCTCGGGCTCGGGGCTGATGATATCGTGGAACAGGGCGATACGGACATGATCGCGCTGGCCCTGAAGCGGGCGCAGATCTCGGTCGAGCGCCGGAACAGGCTGCACCGCGAATTCCATAGGGTCACGAGCGAGCGGAACAACCTTCAGGCTGCGATCGACAACCTGCCGTCGCCTATCTTCTTCAAGAACAGAAAAGGCATCTACAGCGGCTGCAACAAGGCCTTCGAGGCCTATATCGGCATGCCGGCGCATGAGGTGCACGGATCGAGCGTCTATGACGTCGCCCCTTTCGAACTGGCTCAGGTCTATGAGGCTGCGGACGAGAAGTTGATGAAGGAAGGCGGGGTCCAGATTTACGACACCGAAGTCCGTTACGCGACGGGCGATCTGCGCAGCGTGACCTTCCACAAAGGCGTCACGCGCGACAGGATGACCGGGGAGGTGAACGGTCTGGCCGGCGCCATGCTCGACATCACCGAGCGCAAGCGGCTTGAGGAACGGCTCAAGCGGGCCGCGGAACGCGACGACCTCACCAACGCCTACAACCGGCGGAAGTTCTTCGAACTGGCCGGAGAGATCGAAGCCCGGTCAAGGCGCGACGCCGTCAATCTGTCGGTGCTGGTGGTGGATGTCGACCATTTCAAGCAGATCAACGATCATTTCGGCCATGCCTGCGGCGATGCCACCCTGTGCCACCTGGTTGGTATTCTCGAAGAGGAACTGGGAGATCCGCACATCTTCGCCCGGGCAGGCGGCGAGGAGTTCTTCTGCCTGCTCTACGATTGCGATCTCCATCCTGCGAGCCGGATTGCGGACGGCATTCGGCAGAGGGTGGAAGCCTTCTCTTACAAATTCGACGGGTTGGATATCGTCTTCAAGGTCAGCATCGGTATTGCGGGCGTCGGTCCGTCGGAAAAGCTGAGCCAGGCCATCATCAGGGCGGACCAGGCGCTCTATCGGGCCAAAAAAGCCGGAAGAAACAGGATCGTCCAGGCATCCTGACACGGATGACGGTGCGGGACCCTTTGGTGTCCGGTTCAGCAAGAGCGAGTTAGGCAAGATGATCTGCCACTCACGCTTCAGCCGGGATGACAAGCGCAGAGAGGCGATCCTGTGTCCTGATGTTGAGCCGGTGACTGTTTTCCCGTGTTCTCAACGACGTGCGTTCAACAATGCAATTTATACCGGGCACTGCACTGGTGCCCGCTGCCCGCTGCCCGCTGCCCGGTTCCCCGGCGCTGGGGAGGGCCAACCGTCAGGCAGCGAGTTTGTCATTGCCTTTTTCCTCTTTCAGCGATACTGAAAGCTTCGTGAGAACAGTTCTCGGGGCGGGGTGGAATTCCCCACCGGCGGTATCAGGGAAACCTGGAGCCCGCGAGCGCCTTGGACCCCATGCGGGTTCTGAGGGTCAGCAGATCCGGTGAGACGCCGGAGCCGACGGTTACAGTCCGGATGAGAGAGAACTCTGGCTGCGGGTCCCGGCAAGGGGCCGGTGGCCGCGTGTCTTTGTGAGACTGTTCTGGACGTGCAACTGGAACGGATTTCGGATATGACCGCCACCTTGTCAAAACCCTTTCAAAAACCGCTGCTTGCGGCCCTGGCGATGGTCGGGGCCGGTGCGTCTTTCGCACTGGTCAACGGTGCCTTGCAGGCTGCGACCATGCAGCTCGGCGTTCCGTCGACCTCCGCCGCCTTCTGGCAATACGCGCTGGGCCTTCTGCTTGCCTTGCCGTGGGTGCTGAGGCGCGGTCTTTCGGCCCTGAAAACCCGTCAGATCGGCTGGCACATGCTGCGCGCGGCCCTTGCGGTAATCGGTATTCAGATGTGGGTGGCCGGGCTTGCGCGCGTGGAAATCTGGCAGGCGATCGCCCTCGTGATGACGTCACCCTTCTTCGTGATCATCGGGGCGAAGCTCTTTTTCGGCGAAAGGGTGGGGGCCGTGCGCTGGTTTGCGACCGTCGCCGGCTTTTCCGGCGGCATGGTGATCCTGGAACCGTGGAACGACGCCTTTCACTGGGGCGCGGTGCTTCCGGTTGCCGCTGCCGCCTTCTGGGCTGGAACGTCGCTGGTGACCAAGAAGCTCACCGAAACCGAGGACGCCGATTCCATTACCGTCTATCTCCTGCTGCTGCTCACACCGGTCAACGCCCTGCTGGCGCTGGGCGAAGGCGGCATCGCGCTTTCAGGCGCGGCCCTCTGGCTTCTTGTCGGTGCAGGGGGACTGACCGTCCTGGCAAACTATCTCCTGACCCTTGCCTATCAGAAAGCCGATGCGGCCTTCGTGCAGCCCTTCGATCACCTGAAACTGCCGCTGAACATTGCGGTCGGGTTCCTCGCCTTCGGATTTGCGCCTTCCGGCGCGTTCTGGCCCGGTGCACTGGTCATCGTCGGCGCTTCGCTCCTGGTCATGATGGACGAGCAGAAGCGGTCGGCGCGGCAACCGGCCGTTTCTGCGGAAGCCTGACGGATCAGACGGGTTCCCATTCGTTGCGGTTGGTATAAGCTTGTCGCCGATCACCGGCAGGAGAACTCGATGACAACCGATCCGTTGACCGTTCATGTGCTTATCGAGGGCCGTGTGCAAGGGGTCGGGTATCGCGCCTGGTGCGCGGGCGAAGCTGAGGCTCGGGGCCTGTCCGGGTGGGTCCGCAACCTGAAGACAGGCTCGGTCGAGGCGGTCTTTACAGGGCCGTCCGATACGGTTGTGGACATGCTGGATGCGCTCTGGCTGGGGCCGTCCTTTGCCCGGGTGAACCTGATCAAGGATCTCGACAAGGCGGATCCGGCCAGCGGGCCGTTCACCGTCCGGGAAACGGAATGACCCCGCGGCCAACGGTCCTCTTGTAACAATTACCGTGTTCGGATGTTGTGTTGTCATTGAATCATCGCAATATTCTGATCAACCACATGGAACAATCAGGGTGGTTCCGGCCATCCTTTGCGGCAGAAACCAAGGAGATCTCCTGTGAAGATTGCGATTCTCGGTGGCGATGGATTCGTCGGCTGGCCAACGTCCCTGCATCTTTCGGATCAAGGGCACGAGGTTCACATCATCGACAATCTCAGCCGCCGGTGGATCGACGCGGAGCTCGGCGTTCAATCGCTGACGCCGATGGATTCCATTCAGGAGCGCACCCGCATCTGGAAACAGGAGACCGGCAACACGATCCGGTTCCACCTGATCGATATCGCCAAGGACTACGAGGTCTTCAAGGCCTGGCTGGCGGACAACCGGCCGGACGCGATCATCCATTTCGCCGAACAGCGCGCCGCGCCCTATTCGATGAAATCGGACCAACACAAGAATTACACGGTCAACAACAACGTCAATGCCAGCCACAATCTCCTCAACGCCATGGTGGCCCTCGATCTGGATGCCCATCTCATCCATCTCGGCACGATGGGCGTCTACGGTTATTCCAGCGTCGGAGCGGCCATTCCGGAAGGCTATCTGAGTGTCGATGTCGAGACCCTCGGCGGTGAGAAGGCGGCTCAGGAAATCCTTTACCCGGCTAATCCGGGCTCGATCTATCACATGACCAAATGCCTGGATCAGCTCCTGTTCCAGTTCTATGCCAAGAATGACGGTTTGAGGATCACCGACCTGCACCAGGGCATCGTCTGGGGCACGCATACCGAACAGACCCTGCGCCACAAGCAGCTCATCAACCGCTTCGACTATGACGGTGACTACGGCACGGTTCTGAACCGCTTCCTCATCCAGGCGGCGATCGGTTATCCGCTGACGGTGCACGGCACCGGCGGTCAGACCAGGGCCTTCATCCACATTCAGGATTCGGTGCGCTGCATCGAGCTCGCGCTCAACAACCCGCCGGAAAAGGGCGACAGGGTCAAGGTCTTCAACCAGATGACGGAAACCCACAGGGTGCGCGATCTGGCCGAACTGATCGCGCGGCTGACCGGCGCCAAGGTCGCCTATCTGCCGAACCCGCGCAAGGAAGCGGCGGAAAACGATCTGGTGGTCGAGAACAGGCAGTTCCTGGAGCTGGGCCTCGATCCGATCACTCTTGAAGATGGGCTGTTGAACGAGGTGGTGGACGTGGCCAAGGCCTTCGCCTACCGGGTCGACCGCAGCCGTGTGCCGGCCGTGTCCGCCTGGACCAAGGAAATCGCGGAAGAAATCGAGCGCGATCCGGAGCATCCGCGGCTGAAATCCGTCTCCTGAGGGTCTTCCATGAGCGACGCCCCTGAGTTCGACCGGGCTCCCGCCAGCTCATTTGCCTATGTCACTCTGGTGACCAACCGGGATTACTTGCTCGGGGCCGCGGCGCTCCTGCGCTCGCTCCGGCGGACGAACACGAAGGCGGATCTGGTCGTTCTGTTCACGCCCGGTGTCGAGGAGCAGGACTTATCGGTGCTGCGCCCCTTCGAGCCGCGGCTCGGCCGCTGCGAGCGGCTGCCGACCTCGGCGGCGTTCAACGAACGGCACGAGCGCGGGCGGCTGCACACGGCAGCGCCCTTCACCAAGGGCGGAAAACCGGTCTTCCACACCCCGCTCGACAATTTCGTCAAGCTGCGCCTGTGGCAGCTTGGCGGTTACGAGAAGGTGGTCTTCATCGATGCCGACGCGCTGGTCCTGAAAAACTGCGATAAGCTGTTCGGCTATCCGGAATTCTGTGCCGCGCCCAACGTCTATGAAAGCCTGGCCGATTTTCACCGGATGAACAGCGGCGTCTTTACCGCCAAGCCGGATCTGGCGACCTATGATGCCATGCTGAAACGGCTGGACCGGCCCGACGCCTTCTGGCGGCGCACCGACCAGACCTTTCTCGAACACTTCTTTCCCGATTGGCACGGCCTGCCTGTCTTCTACAACATGCTGCAATATGTCTGGTTCAACCTCCCGGAGCTCTGGGACTGGAACCGGATCCACGTGCTGCACTACCAGTATGAAAAACCCTGGCAGGCCGGGCATGAGAAAGCGGACCGTCTCCAGCCCCTGATCGAACTTTGGCAGGCTTTTGCGACCGGTGACGGCATCCCGCACGATCTTTCTTCTCTCTCAGGCCCTGGAAAACGGGTTGGCAAGAAGGCCTCCTGAATGCATGTCCTGGTGACAGGCGCCGGCGGCACTGTCGGCCGCTTCATCACCCGCCGTCTGCTGGAGGACGGTCATCGGGTCACCGTTCTGGGACGCCGGCCGCTCGACGATCGGCCGACGGGTTTCTGCCCGTACGACCTTGCCGAACCGGTCCCCTGTCTGCCCGAGGCGGATGCGCTCGTTCATTGCGCGCTTTTTCACGTGCCCGGAAAGTTCCGGGGCGGGGAGGGCGACGATCCGGAGCGGTTCCAGCGCCTGAATGTCGAGGGCACGAGGCTGCTGTTTCAGGCGGCCCGGAAAGCGGGATGCCGGCAGGCCGTCTTCCTTTCAAGCCGCGCCGTTTACGGCGACCACCGTCAGGGAGAGATATTGAGCGAGACCGATCCGCTTCAACCGAGCACGCTCTACGGACAGGTCAAGGTTGCGGGTGAAGAGATGCTGAAGGCGCTGACCGGCCCCGCCTTTCAGGGAACCGCGCTACGCGCCACGGGCATATACGGTCATGTGCCTGGCCGTGCCGATCACAAATGGACCGGGCTTTTCAAGGCATTCTTCGCCGGTGAGAAGATCGCGCCCAGACGCGCAACGGAAGTGCATGGCGAGGATCTGGCCGCCGCGGTTTCCCTCGTTCTTGAAAGGGCGGACCGGCTGGAGGATTTCGAGACTTTCAACGTGTCCGACCTGCTGCTCGATCTGCGCGAGCTTCTGGAGGAGTTCGCCGCCCAGTGCGGCCGTTCCGGGCTGTTGCCGGCCACCTCGTCCGCCACACCGGGGATCATGGACACCGCGAAGCTTGAGGCGCAAGGCTGGCAACCCGGCGGACGGGACCGCTTGAAACAGTTCCTCCGGTCCTGCGTCCGCGAAATTCAGGCGTCCACATAGCCTTCGGCGGTCACCGCCGGACCGAAGATCTTTTCGAATTCCGCCCGCAGGACAGTGTCGTTTTCGGCCATCGTCACCGGGATGCCGAGATCGACGAGGCTGGTGACGCCATGGTCCGTCACGCCGCAGGGCACGATGCCGGAAAAATGCTCCAGATCCGGCTCGACGTTGAAGCTGATGCCGTGAAACGTCACCCATTTGCGCAGACGGATGCCGATCGCGGCGATCTTGTCCTCCACATTGGCACCGCGTTCAGGCCGGCGGACCCAGACCCCGACCCGGTCCTCCCGGCGCTCGCCCCGGATGTGATACTGCCAGAGCGTGTTGATCAGCCAGGCTTCCAGGGCGGAGACGAAGGCGCGGATATCCTGCCGCCGGCGCTTCAGGTCCAGCATGACATAGGCGACCCGCTGCCCGGGGCCGTGATAGGTGTGCTGGCCGCCGCGGCCGGTGCGGTAGATCGGAAAGCGGTCCGGCGTGACCAGATCGCCGTCACTGGCGCTGGTTCCGGCGGTATAGAGTGGCGGGTGTTCCAGCAGCCAGACCTGTTCAGCGGCTTCGCCCGCGATGATTCTCTGAACGCGCGCTTCCATTTCCGCAAGCGCGGTCCCGTAGTCGACGAGATCGTCCGAAATGCGCCATTCGACCGGTGGAGAGCCGGGTTCCGGCAGAAAACTCAAGGTCAGCGTGTCTCTTTCGGCAGGTGACATGTGGATGACACTTCTTTGTTTTTTGAGCTGGCTTGCCATGCCGTGGTATGGTCATTCGCTGGCGGCCTCCGCCCTATTTAAGGAACCAGGCCTTTGATGACCACCTTTGATGAGATCAATGTCGATATTTCCGTGGTGCTCGGCGAATCCGAAATGCCGGTTCACCAGCTTCTGCGCATGGGTCGCGGCGCGGTGATCGATCTTGATGTTTCCGAAGATGACGACGTGAAGATCTATGCCAACAATACGCTCGTCGCCAAGGGGCAGGTGGTGCTTCTGGGCGAACGGATCGGCATCTCCATCACGGAAGTCCTGTTGCGCGCGCCCGAAATCCGTCCGATGCGCACAGACGGGCCGCTCTGACAGGCCTTGTGAAGAAAAATCCTGTGCCTGTGCATTATTGCAAATTCGGCTCTTGCGCCCCGAAAGTCCTTTTGCTACATGGAGCGCCTCGATGCCGACAGGCGCCGGGAACAATCGAATATGCGGTCGTGGCGGAATTGGTAGACGCGCAGCGTTGAGGTCGCTGTGGGGTAAAACCCGTGGAAGTTCGAGTCTTCTCGACCGCACCATATTCGAGCGAAAATGCTCTCAAAGAGGCTGCCTCCGGGTGGCCTTTTTTGTTGCCGATGATCCCGGGTTTCTGCGCGAAGACGCTTGGGGTCTCTTCCGGTTCCCTGCTAGGTTGCGCGGCAAGAATTCGCAAAGTTTCCGGATTTTTGAGAACGCGAGGAGCAGATGGCGGCAAGATCCGTATTTCCGACATTCCTGAAGACGCTTGCCGTGGTCCTGTGCGGTTTTGCCTGGCTGCCGGCCTCGGCGCAGGAGGCGATGGTTCCGGTGAAGTCCGTCGCGGGCGTGGCAACGGTGCCGGTGGACGGGGACATCTATCGCTACCGGGCCGTTCTGGCCGAGACCGACGGCGGCGCGGATCTTTATATCTTCACCGACAGCGGCAACGGCTGGGACCGGACGGTTCATGCCGCCGGCATCGTCTGGCGCGGCGGCATGTACGGTCAGGAACCGTGGATGGAAGTGACCGAGCACGGTTCCCTCAGGATCTATTCAGAAAACAGCGCCGTCGGCCGGGACCGCTGGGAACAGATCCTGACCATTGCCTATCGTGGAAACGCCTTCGTGATCGCCGGATACACGTTTTCCTACTACGACACGCTCGACCCGGATGCCTCCGGCCAATGCGACGTCAATCTTCTGACAGGCAAAGGCGTTCACAACAAAAAGACGTTCAAAACGACGCTCAAGGCTCTTCCCGTCGGCGAGTGGACCATGGACACGCGGCCTCCGGAATGCGCGACGGACTGAGCGGCTGGATGCGGGCTAAGACCAAGGGCAGACCTGAAAGCGCCGATTATGCTTATCGTGCTTGTTTTCCCAAGCCATGCAGACTCAATCCGGCGGTCTTATGAAGGAATTTCTGAAGGGGAATAGGCGCAGCCTTCCAAGGCGGTTTGCCATCGCTGCGGCTTTGCTGGCCGCTTTTCCTGCCATGGGCCAGTCTCTTTCCACCAACCCGGGCAACTTTCCCGGCATGACCTGCCAGCAGCTCTGGTACATCGAGCAGGAAGTGCTGGCCGAGGGCAGGGTGTGCCTGACAACCGAGCGGGCCCGAAGGGCCTTCCGGCGGGCCGGGCGCTGTATTTCCTCCGATGAGACCATCCTTCCCAGGAAAGCGCAGGACTACCTGGAGCAGCTCAGAATTGCCGCCCGGAAGAAGGGATGCTCCGGATTTTGAACGATCGGTTTTTCGTGCGTGCCGGTAAATGACAGGCAGTCTGCGCAAATTCCGTGCTTTTGGCCTAAGTCTGTGGACCGGTTTCTCTTTTCCTGTGGCGCTTTGACCCTGCAAACGCTAGTTCTGGAGGGGAATTGCATCCGGTGACACGATACCGGGAAGGATCAACCGGCGGAGAGAGGGGGCCTGATGAGCGAAGCAGCCGAGCTTGACGTCACAGCCTCTCCCGAACCCGTCATCCCGGTCCGTGACGAGGAAAACCATCTCAACCCGGATTTCATCGCCGCCGTCGAAACGGCGATCGAGGCGAATGACCAGTTCGGGCTGAAGGAACTCGCCTCCGACCTGCACGAAGCGGATACCGGCGACCTTCTGGAGAGCCTGAATGCGGAGGACCGGGCGGCCTTCATCCGGCTCCTGGGCGAGGATTTCGACTATACCGCCCTGACGGAAATCGACGAGGCGGTTCGCCTGCAGGTTCTGGAAGACCTGCCGACGGAAGTCATCGCGGAAGGGCTTGGCGAGCTCGATTCCGACGATGCCGTCTACATTCTGGAAGACCTGGACGAAGACGACCAGGCCGCCATCCTGGAAGAGCTTCCCTATGCCGACCGGGCCCAGCTCAAGAAGGCGCTGGACTATCCGGAAGAAAGCGCCGGCCGGCGCATGCAGAGCGAATTCATCGCCGTGGCGCAGTTCTGGACGGTCGGTCAGACCATCGACTACATGCGCGAGGCGCGGGACCTGCCCGACAGCTTCTACGAGATCTATGTCGTCGATCCGGCCTTCAAGCTGCTCGGATCGGTGCATCTGGACAAGATCCTGCGCACGAAGCGGGCGGAAAAGGTCACCTCCATCATGGAGGAAACCCGCCAGGCGGTTCTCGCCACGGAAGACCAGGAAGAGGTCGCCCGCCGCTTCGAGCGCTACAATCTCGTCTCCTCCGCCGTCGTGGACGAAAACGACCGCTTGGTCGGCGTTCTGACCGTCGACGACATCGTCGACGTCATCCAGGAAGAGGCGGAAGAGGACCTGCGCGCGCTGGCCGGGGTCGGCGACGAAGAGATTTCCGACAGCGTGATGACCATCGCGCGCTCGCGGCTCGCCTGGCTGGTGGTCAATCTCGGCACGGCAGTCCTGGCGTCGGTGGTGATCGCGCTGTTCGAGGACACGATCGAGGCCATGGTCGCGCTCGCGGTCCTGATGCCCATCGTGGCCTCCATGGGCGGCAATGCCGGCACCCAGACGATGACGGTCGCCGTGCGCGGTATCGCGACGCAGGAACTGGGTGCGCGTAATCTCATGCGCGTCCTCAACCGCGAAATCCTGGTGAGCGCGCTCAACGGCGTGGCGCTGGCCATCCTCATCGGCGTGACGGCCTGGCTGTGGTTTTCCAGTATCGGCCTCGGCGTGGTGATCGGCGGGGCGATCGTCATCAACATGCTGTTTGCGGGCCTCTCGGGCCTGCTGATCCCGATCGTACTCGACCGGCTGAATGTCGACCCGGCGATCGCTTCCAGCGTCTTCGTGACCACCGTGACTGATGTCGTCGGCTTCTTCGCGTTTCTCGGCATTGCAGCACTCTGGTTCGGCCTGCCGTTCTGACAACAGGCCTGCGGCTGGCAGGAAAAGGCCCTGGATCTGCCGGACGCTGCCGGCAATGGCCAAGGCCCAGGACCGATCGGCGGGAGCCCGATCAGTGCACTGCCGGTTCGAGCGGGCTTGCCGTATCCCTTGCGTTGAGCCGCCTCCAGAGGCCTGGTGTCGTGTCTTCCCATTCCCGAAACGCCCGATAGAACGAGTTGGTGTCCTGATATCCGAGCAGGCAGGCTATCTCGTCCACTTCGATTGACGGGTCGGAGAGAAGCTGGCGGCCGAGTTCCTGCCTGGCTTCGGCAAGGAGGCCGCGGAATGTCTTGCCCTCCATGGTTATCCGCCGTTGCAGGGTGCGGGTGCTCTGGCCCAGTTCGCGCGCCACGCTCGCGACATCCGGCCGGCCGCTGGCCATCGCGCGCTTCAAGGTCGCCTTTACATGTTCGCTCAGGCTGGCCTGGCCCTCGATCTCGCGCAATGCCGCCGCCAGCGACGGGGTCAGCATTCGCAGCAGCTCGGGATTGTGCCCGGGAAACGGCAGGTCGAGGTCGGTGGCGTTCAACTCCATCCGGTCACGTTCGGCAGCGAAGCGGACCGGACAGCCGAAAAAGGCAGCATGCAGGCCTCGCCCCGGATCCGGCCGCCGCAGGTCTACCGCCACCGGCACAAGGTGCTTGCCGGTGCCGCGCCGGCCGAGTTCCAGCAAAAGCGCGAAGCTTGCCTCCACCGACAGATGGGGCTCCGATCCCGTGCCGGCGGGCCATTCGACCGTCACCGAGACGGTTCCGCCGCGCTCCTCAAAACGAAGACGCTCGGGGCTGCACAACCGCTTGAAACGGGCGATCCTTGTCAGTCCGTCGCGATAGTCGGCCGCATAGGACGCCACCAGGAAGGCGAGTTCGTGTTTTGAGGTGTCGGTTTCGCAAACCATCCTGATGCTGAAGGAAGGATCTTCGGACAGTGTCTCGATGGCGTTCCAGATCGCGAAGAGTTGCGCTGTGCCGATAACGGTCGTCTCGTCCAGATGCAAGGTCGTGGGAAGCCTGGCCTGCCGCAGTACCGCAGGCGGCCGCAGTCCCAGTTGCTCGAGCGACTGCCAGAACGGTCCGGGCAGCCTGCACCGGTCGGAGAATATTTGGGTCGTGGTCAATTTCTTTCTTTCGTCGGGCTCCCGGACTGGTCGGGTGGCGCGTGCGATCCCGCATGCGCGCCAGAGCCGCTTGTATCCCATGCCGGAGAGCGGGACATCCGTAAATCACGCCATCTGACTTGCAAAATACGCCAATAGCCGGTCGTTGAGCAAATACGGGTCGAATGTGCACCAAAGGTCCGATGCCTGAGACGCCGTTATTGGCGCGTTTCGCAGGTTTTCCGGCGCGCGTTGCCGATGCGGGCTGGATGCTTGGCGTTTATCACCTCGTCGACGATGTTCTCCCAACCGGAAGGTGCTGCCATGACAATGAAATTCTACACAAACCCGAACTCCCGCGGGCGCATCGTGCGCTGGATGCTTGAGGAACTGGGCTGCCCTTACGAAACGGTGGTCCTCGACTATGAAAGGTCCAGCGAAGCGGACAAGTGGGGCGGCGCGGCGCTGGCGCGGCCGGAAGCAGCCGGTCCGAGCGACGAACGGGTCCGTTTCTTCGAAGAAGTGAATCCCATCGGCAAGGTTCCGGCGATCGTGCATGACGGACGAACGGTCACCGAGAGCGCGGCGATCTGCGCCTACCTTGCGGAGGCCTTCCCGGCAGCGGAGCTTGCGCCGAAACCTGAGGAGCGGGCCGATTACCATCGGTGGATGTTCTTCGCCGCCGGGCCGGTGGAGCAGGCCGTGACCAACCGCCGGGCGGGCTTTGCGCCGGCGCCGGAGCAGGAGTTCTTTTTCGGCTACGGCAGCTATGAGCGCATGGTCGACCAACTCGAACGGGCGGTGCAGGCCCATCCGTTCATCGCCGGTGACCGGTTCACCGCCGCGGATGTCTATGTCGGTTCTCACATAGGCTGGGGCGTGGGGCTCAAGACGCTGCCCCCGCGGGAGGCATTCCTCGCCTACGTGGAAAAGCTCGTGACGAGGGACGCCTACAAACGGGCCGCGGCCAGGGACGAGAAGCTTCTGGCGCAAAGCGATGGCCGGTCCGGCTGACCACCGCGTTCGGAGGGATCGCCTGACGCGCTAATCCAGCCCCGCCTTTCGCAGGTTGTCGCGCAGTTTCATGATCCTGCCCTGGAGATCGACGAGTTCGTCGAGCTCCAGGCCGGTGGACGAGAGGATGCAGCCGCTGAAATGCTCGGTCTTCTTCTGCAGCGCGCGACCCTTGCGGGTGAGCTTCAGGATTACCTGACGCTCGTCCTTGATGTTCCGGGTTCGGGTCAGCAGGCCCATGACCTCGAGGCGCTTCAGCAGCGGGGTCAGCGTGTTGGTGTCGAGCTGCAGCTTCGAGGTGATGGCGCCGACGGGCACGTTGTTGGTTTCCCACAGAACGGTCATGGCGAGGAACTGCGGATAGGTGAGGCCGATTTCCTTCAACAGTGCCTTGTAGACGCCGTTCATGGCGTGGTTGGCCGAATAGAGCGCGAAACACAGGTGCCTGTCGAGCGTTATCGGTTCCGAAGTGCCGTCTGCCGGGGCTGCATCCGTTTCCTGAGGCGTGGAAGCTTCGGGCGCAGGCTCTGCTGAAGCCGTCACGTCTTCGGCCGCGCGCTCCGCTTCTTTTTCCGGGAGGACGGCTTCAGCCTCCGGTTTGGCTTTTGCCCTGGAAACCTTTCCAGTCTTTGCGGCTTTCTTTTCAGGGGCCGCTTCGGAGGTCTTTGCCGAGGGCTTTCCCGCTTTGGCCGGAGCGGCCTTTTTCTGTTTTTTGGTCTCTTCGGGCGCCGAAAAACCGATCGCGTCCAGAAGAGACATCTGGTCTGTCGTCTCGTTCATGCTCCATCTTGTAAATCGCGCGCGATATGATCGCAAGCTGTTGACCTTCTTCCAGCGCCAATATATGTGAATGAATTATATCGTACACGATATTATTGTATGCGATTTAAAGCCAATGAAACCTCTTTCAAACAGGTAAAGGAGACATCCGATGGCGGTCGATGTGAAATACGAAACCAAGGCAAAAGCGACCGGCGGCCGGGACGGCGCCGCCGAAACGCTCAGCGGTTCCTTCAAGGTCAAACTCGCCACGCCGAAGGAACTCGGCGGCGCCGGCGGGGACGGCAACAATCCGGAAGAGCTGTTCGCGGCCGGCTATGCGGCCTGCTTCATCGGTGCGATGAAATTCGTCGGCGGACAGGAAAAGATCGCCGTTCCGGCGGACACGTCGATCACTTCCACGGTCGGCATCGGGCCGCGCTCCGAAGGCGGTTTCGGCCTAGCCGTCGCGCTCGAGATTTCGCTGCCCGGTCTCGGCAGGGCCGTAGCCGAGGATCTCGTTGAAAAGGCCCACCAGGTCTGTCCTTATTCCAACGCCACCCGCAACAACATCGATGTGAAGCTGATGGTGGTCTGAGGCAGGTGTCCTCCGGTTCGACGGGACGGGACTAGCACTCATCTCGTTGTCGTCCCGGCTGGAGCGTGTGCGGAAGGCCCGGATCCAGTAGCAGTGTGCCCGTCTGTTTTTCAGACGCCGGCCACAGGGGATACGGGGCCCCGATCTTGCCGCTGGCGCGTCAAACCGGGACGACACGTGTGGAGAGGATATCCGTCATCTTCGTCGGGGCGGCCTTGCGAAGGTTTAGCCTTTCCGCCCGTTTCGGATATGGTGCCGGGACCTTCATTACCGGGAGCTTTTGGTCATGCCGGCACCGCCGATCGACGGTATTCTCGAAACCGCCGTCTATGTGGACGACATGGAGGCGGCGCATGGCTTTTATTCCGGCCTGCTCGGTCTGAAGCGCATGGTCGAGGGCGAGCGTCTTTACGCCTATGACGCCGGGCCCGCGCAGACGCTTCTGGTCTTCCATCGCGGTCATACGGGCAGGGATGTCGAAACGGAGGGAGGAACGGTGCCCGGGCACGACACCAGCGGGCCCGGGCATTTCGCCTTCCGGATCTCCTCCGATCAGCTTCAGCCCTGGCGGTCCTATCTCAAGGGGCAGGGGATTGCGATCACCAGCGAGGTCACCTGGCCGGCCGGCGGGCGAAGCCTTTACTTCAACGACCCGGACGGAAATGTCCTGGAACTGGCGGCTGCGCCGCTCTGGCCGAATTTTCTATCGTGAATTTTAACCGGTTGCGCTTATGAGACTACGATCTGGGATGACTTTCGGGACTTTTCGGTGGGGCGGAATGAATTTCTTGCAAGCGGCATTGCGGACCCTGTTCTACGTTGTGGTCGGCGTGGTGATTTCAATCGTCGGAGCGGCGTTTTTCTTCATGAACTGGGAACCTGACCGGGACGATTTCCCCATTCGCGGCATCGATGTCTCGCACCATCAGGGAGACATCGACTGGAGCCAGGTCGCCGGGGACGACGTGACCTTCGCCTATGTGAAAGCCAGCGAAGGCGGGGATTTCAAGGACGGTGCCTTTGCCCGCAACTGGGCCGGTGCGGGCGCAGCAGGCCTTTCCCGGGGCGCCTATCACTATTTCAGCCTGTGCCAGCCGGGCCGCAAGCAGGCGGAGAACTTCCTGAGCGTCCTTCCCGAAGACAAGGACATGCTCGCGCCGATGCTGGATCTCGAATTCACCGGCAATTGCGCCAGCCGTCCGTCCGTCGACGATGTGCTGCGCGAAGTCAGCGAATTCACCACGCTGGTGGAACAGGCACGCGGCAAGCAGATCATCTTCTATTCGCCCGAAGACTTTTATCTCGCCTATCTCAAGGATCAGGGACTGAACCGCAGGCTATGGGCCCGGTCGATCTGGCATTCTCCCGCCTATGCGAAGGACTGGACCGCCTGGCAGTATCACAACCGCGGTTCCGTGAAAGGCGTTGCGGGCAATGTCGACCTCAATGTTTTGAACACCGAGGCGACTCTCGACAGTTTGAAATTATAGGTCTAACTAATTGTTTTCTTGCCTATAAAAACGCCCTGTTGACTTTAACGTAAAAAGGCGGAATTGTGCCCGGCCAAAAGGATCGGGCATGCAGCGCTACTTTACCATTACCCAGCTCACGCAGGAATTCGACATTACCACCCGAACCTTGCGGTTTTACGAGGCGCAGGGGCTTGTTTCGCCGAACAGGCGCGGGCGTCAGCGGCTTTATACGCCCGGCGACCGGACGCGTATCAAGCTGATCCTGCGCGGCAAGCGTCTCGGCTTTTCCCTGAACGAGATCAAGGAAATGATCGAGATGTATGGCAGCGCTCCGGGGGAGGCCGGGCAATTGCGGCTGCTGCTCGACAGGATCGCCGCCCGGCGGGAGGAACTCCTGGAAAAGCAGCGGGATATCGAGCTGACGCTCCTGGAACTCGATGAGGTGGAAGCCGGTGCGCATGCGCGCATGTCGGAACTCGGGACGAATATGTCCTCGGAGGAGGTTTGATGGAATTGTCGCCGAAAGATCCGGACTGGGAGGCTCGCGTTCGGACCAGCTATGCCGCTCAGGCCTTCATGACCAGCCTGGGCGTTGAAATGGTCCACCTGTCGCCGGGAGCCGTGGACCTAGAACTGAACATGCGCGCGGACCTGACCCAGCAGCACGGATATTTCCACGCCGGGGTGACGTCGTCGATCGCCGATACGGCCGCCGGCTATGCGGCGCTCAGCCTGTTTGCACCCGGTGTCGGCGTGCTGACCAGCGAGTTCAAGATCAACCTGCTCAACCCGGCAAATCACCAGGTTCTGCTCGCCCGCGGCCGGGTGGTGAAACCCGGGCGCACGCTGACGATTGCCAAGGCGGATGTCTACGGTCTCGATGACACGTCCCAGGCCCATGTGGCCACCGGCCTTTTCACGCTGGTGAGCGTTGCCGGGGTGAAGGACTGAGCAATGTCCGATGTCGTCATCCGGGCGCTGGAGAGAGCAGACAGGCCGGCCTGGCTACCGCTCTGGCAGACCTATCTCGCGTTCTATGAGCAGGACCTGCCGGGGGATGTGACCGATACCTTGTTCGAGCGCCTGCTGTCGCCGGACCATCACCGCGGTTTCGTGGCCGTGAGGAACGGGGAGCTCGTCGGTTTTGTTCACTACCTCTTCCATGACAGCACCTGGTCCAGTCTCTGGACCTGCTATCTGGAAGATCTTTTTGTCAGCGAAGCGGTGCGCGCAGGCGGCGTCGGCCGCAAACTCATCGAGGCTGTCTATGCGGCGGCCGATGCCGAGCCCAAGGCCAGCGGTGCCGTCTACTGGCAGACGCATCACCACAACGAACGCGCCCGGAAGCTCTATGACCGGGTCGGCACCTTGAGCGACTTTGTCCGATATGACCGCTCCTGAAACAGGGAGCCTGGGAGGAAGCAAAAATGATCCGCAATGATTTTCCGGCTTTCAATTTCGATCTCGGCGAGACCGCAGACATGCTGCGCGACACCGTGCGCTCCTACAGCCAGGACCGCATCGCGCCGCTGGCCGACAGGATCGATCGCGAGGACTGGTTCCCGCGCGAGATCTGGCCGGAAATGGGCGAACTGGGCCTGCACGGCATCACGGTGGAGGAGGAATGGGGCGGCTCCGGCCTCGGCTATCTGGAACACTGCATCGCCATGGAGGAGGTCAGCCGGGCGTCGGCCTCCGTCGGCCTGAGCTACGGCGCGCATTCCAATCTGTGCGTCAACCAGCTGCGCCGTTGGGGGACCGACGACCAGAAGAAGCGCTATCTGGAAAAACTGATCACGGGCGAACATCTCGGCGCGTTGGCGATGTCCGAACCCGGCGCCGGATCCGACGTCGTCTCCATGAAGCTCAAGGCGGAGAAAAAGGGCGACCGCTACGTCCTGAACGGCTCCAAGATGTGGATCACCAACGGTCCGTCCGCCGAAACGCTGATCATCTACGCCAAGACCGATCCGGCAGCAGGGCCGAAGGGGATCACCGCCTTCCTGGTGGAAAGGGATTTCCCGGGCTTTTCCGTCGCCCAGAAGCTCGACAAGCTCGGCATGCGCGGCTCGGAGACCGGCGAACTGGTGTTCCGCGACTGCGAGGTGCCGGAAGAGAACGTGCTCGGCGGGGTCGGCAAGGGCGTCAACGTGCTGATGTCCGGCTTGGACTACGAGCGCGCCGTTCTGGCCGCGGGCGCGGTCGGTATCATGCAGGCGGCGATGGACGTGGTCATTCCCTATGTCCACGAGCGCGAGCAGTTCGGCCAGCCGATCGGTACCTTCCAGCTCGTCCAGGGCAAGGTCGCGGACATGTATGTCACCATGAACGCCACCAAGTCCTATGTCTACGCCGTCGCCCGGGCCTGCGACCGGGGCGAGACCACCCGCGAGGATGCCGCCGGTGCGATCCTTTATGCGGCTGAGAACGCGACGAAGATCGCGCTCGATGCCATCCAGCTTCTCGGCGGCAACGGCTACATCAACGAGTATCCGACCGGCCGCCTGCTGCGCGACGCCAAGCTCTACGAGATCGGCGCCGGCACATCGGAAATCCGCCGCATGCTGATCGGCCGGGAGATCTTCAATAAGACGGCGTGAGCTTCAAACAACGCGGATTGGAGACAGCGGGAGCGCTTTCCGATTAGTGCTGCCGGGGGCATTCTAGAGCGCTATCAGGCCAGCCGTTGTCGGCTGGAAGCCGCATCGCCGGTAGAAGCTTTCAAGGTGAGGTTTGAAATCGACGTGCAGCCAGCGTGCTCCGCGGTCCCTGGAAAGCGCGATGGCTTCCCGGACCAGGCGGGTTGCGATACCCCTCCTGCGAAATTCGGGGTGGACGCAGGTATCGAGTATGAATGCGTGAATTCCACCATCCCAGGCGATATTGACGAAGCCGATGATTTCATCGCCTTGATAGGCTCCGACGTGCCCGAGGCTGCGGGCAAGAACCTCCATGGTCGAGGCGGGTAGGGTGTTTCCCCATGCCTCGTACCACAGACGTTCGAGGTCTTTTTCGGAGGGAAATGGATCAATCCTGTAGTCCAAAGGATTCTTGCTCCCGTATAGCTCATCCCGGTGGATCAGGAATGCTTACCGGGAATGCAGGTCCCGCTCCACCCTCGTGTCTCTCCGTCATACCGACCGATTGTTCGTGAGATCCTTCGTTTCGCCGCTGCCATGCGGGTCTCTGGATGTCAGGACACAACCTGCCGGCTCAATTTCATTTGACTGCATACCAACTGGTTGGTACGTTTCTGTTACGGGCGATGAAGGCCACAAAATCTGCCGGTTTTGGAGCCGGAATGTCCGCATCGTCGGTTTAGAGCCCCGCAGGGGCGGTTCACAGGGAGCGAGGAAATGAGTGAGTTTGAAATCCGCAAGGATGGCCTGACGCTGGAAATCACCCGCGTCATCGCAGCTCCGCGCAGTGTCGTCTGGCGGTGCTGGACGGATCCGGACCTCCTGAAGCAATGGTTCTGCCCGAAGCCCTGGACGGTTCCGGAAGCCGATTTCGACCTTCGTCCGGGCGGACGCATGAACACCGTCATGGCAGGCCCGAACGGCGAGCGCTTTGAAAACATTTGGATTTTCCTGGAAATCGACGAAGGCAGGCACCTGACCTTTACCGATGCCTATTCGGAAGATTTCGTTCCCCGCGAGAGTTCCTTCATGACCGGCTACGTCGAACTGTCCGACACTGCGGATGGCGGGACGCGTCTTGTCTGGGGCGCGCGGCATGCAACGGAAGCGGACCGGGACAAGCATCTGGAAATGGGCTTCGAAGAAGGCTGGAAGGCCGCGTCGGCGCAATTGGCCGACCTTGCCCGCGCCATGCCGGCAAGGGACGGCGCGGCGACCGGCGGTTCCGATTTCAAGGCCAAGGCCCGGACCTGCCTGTTTTTCAAAGACCGGGGAGAAGAGGCGGCCCGGTGCTATGTGTCGCTGCTGTCGGACAGCGAAATCCAGTCCATGGTCCGTCCCGATCCCAACGGTCCCGTCCTGGTGGTGGAATTCACGATCGCCGGAACGCCCTATATGATCCTCAACGGCAATCCGGACGTGCGCTCCAGCCACATGGCTTCGATTTCAATTCTGACCGAGGATCAGGCGGAAACCGACCGGTTGTGGCAGGCCCTGCTTGCCGACGGCGGCGAGGAAGGGCAGTGTGGCTGGATCAAGGACCGGTTTGGCGTTCACTGGCAAATCGTGCCCAAGGCGCTGCCGCGGCTGATGCGCTCCGGCAATCCGGCCAGTGCCGGGCGGGTGTCCGCCGCTCTCATGCAGATGAAGAAAATCGATATCGCCACGCTCGAGGCCGCCGCCTGATCCGGCCGAACCTTGTCCCGTGTCCGGCCGGACGCGGGACCGTCCAGGGAGGATGACGCAGTGACCTATGTCGACGGATTTCTGGCCGCCGTGCCGACAGCCAACAAGGACGCCTATCTGGCACTGGCAAAGCGGGTTGCGCCGGTCTTCAAGCGAAACGGCGCACTGAAGGTGGTCGAGACCTGGGGCGACGATGTTCCCGATGGCGAGCTGACTTCCTTTCCGATGGCGGTCAAATGCAAGCCGGACGAAACCGTCGTCTTTTCGTGGATCATCTGGCCGTCGAAAGAGCTCCGCGACAGGGGGCTGAAACTGACCATGGAAGACCCGGAGCTGAACGCACACAGCGGAAACATGCCGTTCGACGGCAAGCGCCTGGTGTTCGGCGGTTTCGAAATGCTGCTTGAAGAGTAATCCTTTCCGAAACCGCGGTTTCCCCGGACTCATACCCGCCGTGTTCGCCGCCCGGCCGGGAGGAGGAGTTGGTGAAAACCTCCGTTCCCGAACTCATCTGTCTGTATCCGTTCGATTGTCATCCATCCGGGCATTGCCCGCGGCAACCTTTCCATGCTCTCCTTTTTCAAGGAGGAAATGCCGACCATGACAGCCGATGCGCTCGATATCCATCCCCTGACACCGGGCCGCTGGGAGGATCTTGTCGATCTGTTCGGACCGCAGCGGGGCGCCAGTTCGGGTTGCTGGTGCATGTGGCCGTTTTTGAGAGGCAAGGACTGGAAGGCCATGACCCGGGAGGAACGGCGCGACGCGCTGAAAGACAAGGTGACGGATGGACCGGCTCCCGGCCTCATGGCCTATCAGGACGGCCTGGCCGTCGGCTGGGTCGCCTTCGGGCCTCGCGAACGGTATCTGCGCTTTCAGCTCGGCAAGACCTCGAAGCCGCTTGAAACCGACAGCGAAGACCTGATCCGCTCCGCCTATGCGGTGACCTGTTTCTATACCCGCAGCGGCTACCGGAAGTCGGGTCTGATGGCGCAGTTGCTCGGCGCGGCGCTCGACAGCGCCAGGTCCCGCGGGGCAAAGATCGTCGATGCCTGTCCGATAGATCCCGACAAACCCCTGCAATGGGGCGAGGGGTTCGTCGGTATCGCCCCGGTTTTCCGGCGCGCCGGATTTGAGGAAGTCGCCCGCCGGAGTCCGCGGCGGCCTCTGATGCGCCGGGTGTTATGACCAAGAGAGAGGAACGCGATGCCCGGCGAAACAGATCTCGCTACCCTGATTGCCCATATGAGGCCGATGCTCGATCCGGAGCCGTATGTTTTCTGCACCTTTGTCTCCAAGAGCCTTCAGGATCTTGTGGGATATGCGCCGATCTGCCTGTTTTGCGAAACGGAGGGGATCACCGCCGTTCTGCCGGTCGAACGGGCGCGGGAGCTCGGGCTGGCGGAGGCGGAATGGTTCCGGAGAATTACCCTGACCGTCCATTCCTCGCTGGAGGCGGTCGGGTTGACTGCGGCGGTGGCCGGTGCGCTCGCCGCAAGGGGCATTCCGGCGAATGTCGTTGCGGCCTATTTCCACGATCATGTCTTCGTTCCCGAGGAGCGCGCGGAGGAGGCCATGCAGGTTCTGAGAGACCTGGTCGGGACCGCGTGAAGACCGGACTGAGGTTTCATTCACCGGTCCATGAACCGGGTGAGGCCCTTTGCCGCAACGTGACGAAATCCCGGAACCTGTGGATTTAGCCTTGCAATTTGCGACGCGGCTTACCATTCCTAAGCTAGGTCCCGGATCCAGACATATGGCTGAAAAGGCGGCGGAAAGGGCAAAAGCGGTTTGAGGCGGCCGCGGAAATCCGTTCCATGCCGTTCGGGCTTCATATCTGTGGAGACAGCCGGACCAGTCAGGGGTTGAGAGAATGCAACGGGTGAAACGCCGTCTGGCGGCGATCATGTGCGCCGATGTGGCACGTTATTCGACGCTCATGGAGCGTGACGAAGACGGCACTCTCGACCGGCTGAAAGCCTACCGGAAAGTCATGTCCTCATTGACCGACCGCCACAATGGACGGATCGTCAATACCTGGGGCGATGCGGTCATCATCGAGTTCTCCTCGGTGATCGAAGCCGTTCAATGCGCCGTCGACATTCAAAACGAGCTGTCGCAGCGCAACGCGGACGTTCCCGACGCCAACCGCATGGAGTTCCGCATCGGCATCAATCTCGGCGACATCATGGTGGAAGGCGACGATATCTACGGCGACGGCGTGAATGTCGCCGCGCGCCTGCAGGAACTCGCGGCGACCGGCGGGATTATGCTGTCCCAATCCGTCTATGACCAGGTCAAGGCCAAACTGGCGCTCGGATTCGACCCGCAGGGGACCCGGCATGTGAAGAACGTCACCGATCCGGTTGAAACCTATTCGGTCCGGCTCGGCGGGTGCAACGCACCGCAGGAATTGCCGGAAGGTTTGGAACCGGACAACGCGGCTGGTGATCCGGAAACCGATGCGCCGTTTCATCACGACTGGGACAAAGACACCCAGGTCGTGGCCAACGGTTTCGAACAGGCCCGCCGCTGGCTTCGCGCGCAGCCGCGGCGTGTCCGGGCCAGCGTTTTCATGATCGGCTTTTTCTTCGTCCTCAACCTCCTGACCTCCGGCCTGTCCGAACTGTGGTTCGTCTGGCCGTCCCTGCCGTTTGCCATGATGCTCGTCTGGCACGTGATCGTCGGGCGGCGCGAGGACAAATCCCTGGAGGGGCAAACGCAACATGGGGACTGAAACGGGACCTAGGTACCGCGTTGCCGATCTGATAACTCTTTTCGCGCTAATCAGATGGCCATGATTTGCGAGCGTCCGTCACTTCGCTTACACATGGACCAATGCCGTGGCGGCGGAATCGCCCGCTCACCCGTTGAAAACGCCGGAACTGCCGGCCCAACAGCCAAGGGAGCTCAATCCTGCGCATGAAAAACTACTCGACCAAGGGGCCTGCCCGTCTCGACGACGAAGACGAGGAAAAGACCAAAACTCCGCCGTCGATTCAGGTCGACAAGCATCTGTTTGAGGCCCGCACGGTCCTGATCACCGGTCAGGTGACCCAGGAAATGGCGCGCGACGTCTGTGCCCGTCTGCTGGCGCTGGCGCAGGTTTCCAACGATCCGATCACGGTCATCGTGTCGTCTCCGGGCGGGCACGTGGAATCCGGTGACATGATCCATGACACCATCAAGTTCATCGGACCGGAAGTCCGGATCCTGGGCATGGGCTGGGTCGCCAGCGCCGGTGCGCTGATCTATGTCTCGGTGCCGAAGGACAATCGTTTCTGCACGCCGAACACCCGCTTCCTGCTGCACCAGCCGTCCGGCGGTGCCGGCGGCATGGCCACGGACATCGAAATCCAGGCCAAGGAAATCATCAAGATGCGGGATCGCCTGAACAAGATCTTCGCCGATGCGACCGGTCAGCCGATCGAGCGCATCGAAAAGGACACCGATAGGGACTACTGGATGAGCCCGGACGAAGGGATCGATTACGGTCTTGTCGGCAAGGTCATCACCAGCGTGGACGAGCTCGGATAACCGTCTTTTGCGAATGCCGTATGAAAACGCCGGAGGATTTCTCCGGCGTTTTTCTTTGCCGGCCCGGTTGGGACCGCAGCCGGATGGGACCGCAGGCCGCGGCCGGCCGGCGGAGTGGCGCCGGGCCCGGTCTTATGCGCTCAGCATGTCCTGTTCTACGGAATAGACCAGAACGGGCGCCACGGGTTTCGGATTGAGTACCTGCGGGCGGAGGCGCTCCATCACGTCGCGCAGTTCGATCTCCTCATCGGATGAGGGAGCGTCCTCAAAGAACACGGCGGCCAGGTGATCGACGAAGCGTTGGTAGATATCCGAGCCTGTGCAAATGGGAGACAACAGTTTGGTGACGGGCTTGCCGTCATAGAAGGGCGCTCCCCCGGAAAGAAAGATCAAGAACTCGCTCAGGTCTTCGGAGCGTTCGAACTCCTGACGGAACCTGCCGGGATCAAAACACGGATCTTCTTCGAGACGCGCCTGCAGGCGCGGCATTGCCTGCATGATGGTCTTGCGCCCACCGAGTTTCATGTAGAGTGTCATCTGGCTATCCTCGATTGCCTTCGAAACTATGCCGGTAATCTGCCGCAATCGGACGGCAGGCCCTGTGACTCGGATCACGAATATTTCCTTTGCGAAAAACGACGATGAGTTTCCGTAGAGGAAATCATCGGTCAGCCGTCCGGAAATTGGTTTCTGGCGCAGTTCAGACTGTCCGTAGGACGTGTCACTTAACTCACAGTATTATTACAGGCGGATGGCGCGCAGCATGTCTTGGATGAAAAGAGGAATTCGTCTAACTTATTGTTTTATTTGGTTGAGTTCAGGCGCTAAGAATTGAGCCGGCTGTCTCGTCCGGCCGGCAAGCCTTTGGCCGGGAAGCGATTTCCGGGAAGAAGCGCTTTTGGAAAACAGGCCGTGAAAAGGTGGTCTCGCCGATGCGCGTTTTACCGCGGCCGTTCGGGGATGGCGAAGGCGAGTGGGCCTCGGGTGAGTGTGTTATCACTCTGGGAAATCTGGTGCGGCATTCTCCAGCCAGCCTCAAAAAAAGTCCGTTTCGCGCGCTCCTGTCGCGCGCGCAACGTCCTGACCGGCGGATTTTGAACAATGTTTTTTTACCTGGCCAAAATCGGCTACTTCCTGATCGAACCTTCCAATTTCCTGATTGCACTGGTGATTTTCGGGCTGCTTCTGAGCGCCGGCACCAGGCTGCGCAGGGCAGGCCGGCTTTTCGCCTGGGTGGGAATACTGGGCTTGGCGGTCGGCGGCTTCTCCCCGGCGGCGAACTGGCTGATCCTGCCGCTTGAGGAACGGTTTCCGAGACCCGAGACCGTCAGCGGTTATGACGGGATCATCGTTCTGGGCGGGGCTGTCGACACGATCGTGACAGGCGGGCGGGGCGACACCGCGCTGACGACCTCGGGCGAGCGCATCACGATTGCCGCGCGCCTGGCGAGCCTGCTTCCCGATGCCAAGGTGATCCATTCCGGCGGGCAGGGGATGATCGTGGCCTCGCAGGCAACCGAAGCGGAAGGGGCAGCTCGTTTGTTTCAGGACTTCGGCATTTCCCCGGACAGGGTGATCCTGGAGGACGCTTCCCGCAACACCTGGCAGAATGCCGTCTTCACCAGGGATCTTGTCGCGCCCAAACCGGACCAGAAATGGCTTCTGGTGACCTCCGCCTACCATATGCCGCGCGCCATGGGCGTTTTCGAAAAGGCCGGATGGACCGGCGTGACGGCCTATCCGGTCGATTACCGGACACGGGGAAAGGAAGACAGGTGGCTCGGCTTTTCCGGCGCTTCCAAGGGGCTGCGGCGGTTCGATATCGCCTTCCGCGAATGGGCCGGACTGGTTGTCTACCGGATGAGCGGGCGGAGCACGGCGTTCTTTCCTTCGCCCTGATCCTGGAAAACGGCTTTCGCCGCAGGGGTGCATTTCGAACAATGCACCCTTTTACAGACACTTGCCTCGCACCATATACTAGCCTTCACATCATTTGAAAGGACGTGGGCAGATGGTGCTCGAAGCGCCGATTGTAGCGGCGGACATCGTTCAATGGCTTTACAGCGACGCTTCCCACCTAAAGGGGACGCTGGAAATCATAAGCGAACTGGGGCGCCGCCTCAGGGCGGGGAAAGTGCCGGCCGATCGTGTCATGACCGGCATCTGGGTGGTCCACCCGAATGTCCGCGCCGAGGCTTCCATCTGGACAAGCGACGGCACCGAGGAGCTTCGACTCTATACCTCCGAAAGCGGGGCGGACAAGGAATATACCGCGAGCCCGATCAAGCGCGTTCACGAAACCAAGCAGCCCGTGCGCGTCGAAATCAAAAGAGACCGGGGAAAGGCCGCGGAGTTTCCGGTGATTGCCGAACTCGATGAAGCAGGGTACACCGACTACATCGCGCTGCCGATGCCGTTTTCCGACGGCTCGGTCAAGGTTGTCTCCTTCGCGACCAAGGCGCCGGGCGGCTTTTCGGCCTCCCATCTGAGCATCTTCGACAGTCTCATCCGGCCGCTTGCCCTGGTCTGCGAACTGAAAACGCTCCGCAGGACTGCCGAGACCGTGCTGGATACCTATGTCGGGCGGCGCGCCGGACTGAGGGTTCTGGACGGCACCACGCGCCGCGGCGATGGCGAGTGGATCAAGGCGGTGGTGAGCTTCGCCGATATCCGCGGTTTCACGCGTCTGTCCAACACGCTTCCGGCGGACAAGATCATCCTGTTCCTGAACAAGTATTTCGGGGCGATGACGGCCGCCGTGGAGGCTCACGGCGGCGAAGTGCTGAAATTCATCGGTGACGAGGTGATGGCGATCTTTCCGTATGAAACGGAAGAAGAAGCCAGGGAAGCGGCCGTTCAGGCTCTGCTTGCCGCGCGCGAAACCTTCGAAAGGATCGACGGCATCAATGTCTCCAAGAACTGTTCCGTCACGCCTGACCTGAGTGTCGGGATCGCGCTTCATGCCGGCGACGTGTTCTACGGCAATGTCGGCAGCGAGACCCGGCTGGATTTCACCGTGGTCGGGCCCGTGGTCAATCTGGCCGCGCGCATTGCGGAGCTTGCGAAGGATCTGGAGCGCAAGGTCCTGGTTTCCGATGCGGTGGCCGATATCATGGGCTGCCGCTCGGGACTGTTCGGCCGCTACCAGGTGAAGGGCTTCGACGACCCGGTATCGGTTTATTCGCCGGATTTCTCCGCCAGCGCCAACATCGGGTATTGCCCCGACAACACCGCCGCACGGGCGCGCGAGGCAAACTGACGGCGTACGAGCACGAGCAGGACCGCTAGGGTCGTCAATGTGAAGATGTAGGGCCCGGCGAACCAGCCCAGAAAGCCGATGGCGAAGAAAAACGCCCGCTGGCCGCGATTGAAATGGCGGCCGGCGAGAACGTTGAGTTCACCGGCCTGAAGGGCCATCTTGCGGATATCCTCATCCGATGCATTCGGCTTTTCGGGAACGGCTCCCATGATGATGCTCGAATAGTTGAACAGCCGGTAGGCCCAGCCGAACTTGAAAAAGCCGTAGGCGAAGATCGACATCAGGCCGAGAACCTTTATTTCCCAGAGAGCCCTGCTGTCGGCGACCGGGATCGACAGGTCGCCGGCTACCTGAAGAATCCGCTCGGTCGCGTCGAGCAAAGCGAATCCGCCACCGATCGCAATCAAGGCGGTCGACGCGAAAAAGGCGGTTCCCTGCTGGAGCCCCGCCATGATCGACGTGTCCATGATGCGCACCTCGCGGGAGCACATGGCAATCATCCAGCCCCGGCGGTAGTCATCCATGGCGCTTGACAGGGTTCTCTTTCTGAACGGGCTGAGATCGATCAGGAAATTGAAGCCGAACCAGGCAAACAGGAACCATGCCGCGGCGGCAAGGTCCAATTGTGAGAGGGCATGCATCGCGAACCTTTCAGGTGGAAGCGGAACCGGGAACCTTAGAGCGTGTCTCGTCAATAGGGAATCATATTAACGAGACACGCTCTACGGCCTTTCAGGATCAGTGAGAAGCGTTCCGGAAGAGCAGGTCCATTTGGGGGGGCGCCGGGCATCACATTCCATCGGATCGGCGCCACGCCGCATTGCAAAAAGGGTTCTCGACGGCGTCAGGGAGAGGGACACCGACGGTTTTCCAAAGACGGCGAGAAGCGAGGTTCTTTTGGCAAGTAGCTGAAAAATCTCGTGAAAAACTGCTCTGCGAAAAAGTCAGAGCAGCTGCACTATTTTTGCACTTGTGAAAAGGTAAGGGATCGTTTACCTCGTCGCCTCAATGACGCCACATTTGCGGCTGCAGGGGCCGGCGTTAAATAACAAAGTGTAGGGATTTAATGGACGAAAACGTGCAGAAATCTTGTTGGAGCGTCACCCTTTGGACTGTCGCTGCAGTAGGCATCGCGTTGACGATGGTTCTTCTGTTCAACGATGTGGATAGTGCACAACAAGCCGTCGCGGTCGCCCGATAAGGCCAACGCGACGTGTGAGAACAAAGGCGCAGCGAGAGGCTGCGCCTTTTGCGTTTCCGGAGGCTTCGTCCGGTGTGGAAACGATGGAAGTCCTCCGATTTACCAAAGCTTATTTGACGGCGACGCCGCGGGAATTGGCCGAAAGCTGGGGCCTGTTTCCGGGACCGAAGATCTGCCGGAATTCCATTTGCCGCACCACCGTCTTGCCGTCCGGATGGCTGATCAGGAAACCCGTATAGGCCTGGCCCCCAAGCGGAAACAGCACCAGACGCACGTCGCCTGAGCCCGGCCAGACGAGATCGGCGCCCCAGGCGGGAATGTCATCGGCCGCCCGGCCGCCCAGAAAGGCCTCGATATCCGCGCTGCGCAACAGAAAGGTTTCCTCGGCGTCCCATTCCAGGGAGGCCAGACCGTTCTCAAGCGGGAAGAGGTGGAGGGTCGAGCCGTTGATGGTGACGCTCAGCGTGCCGTCAGGTTCGCTGGTAAGGCTGGCCGTTCCGACGGCCCGGTCCGTTTCAAGCTCCTGACGTATGCCATCGTGCTGCAGGAAACCGGCGGAATTGATCACCTGAAATTCTCCCAGAGGAAACTCGCTTCCGGCATGAACCGGTGCGGTGAAGAACAGCGCGACCAGGAGTATTGTCAGTATTCTCAGCATCGAGGCTTCCCAAAAAACGGGCTACACGCGAAGATAGATAGATAAAACTTTAGAAAGTCTTTGCCTGACGTCAGATAGGCTGGCTTTTCGCGTTAATTTTTGAAGAATTTCATTATTTTGACAGGCCGACCACAAGATCTTCGGTTGTGGAAAATTCGGGTTGCCACCCAGCCGCGCGGCGGGCATGAGTCGTTTCGACGAGCTGGGACAACGCGTATCCGGCCTGCCAGTCGGTATCCGCATTGGCGTTCTCCGGTACCGGAAGAGTTTTGACGTCGAGCTGCAATCCGTGTCTGGCGGAAATGTGGGACGCCAGGTGTCCGACCGAGATGCCCGGGATGCTGCTGGCGATCAGTGACATCCGGAACCGTGGCTGTTTGAGAGCGAGCGCATAAAGCGCGGCGAGATCCCCGGTCTCAATCAGCGGCCAGAGCGTGTCCGGAGTGGCGCGCGTCTCGAAGGCGGTACCATCCTTGAGGGCCTGGGTCATGGCGGCGATCGGCCCCGCGGTGCGGCTGCAGACCAGGGCCGGGTGGATCACGGCGAGGTTGAGATCCGTGCCGTGCGACAGGGTGCGGATGGTTTCGGTCATGAACCGGAATGCGGGCAGGGGGGAGAAGGGGGTTTTTTCCGTGATGAGCCGCCCGTCCGTCGTGGCGGGGAAAAGCCAGATGCCGCCGGTATAGACGACCTTCAGGGGCAGTTTCCTGTGCCTGGCGGCCTGTTTCAGCGCCAGCATGGACTGCCGGTCGATCCGGCCCATGTCTTCGGTGAAGGTCGCGCCGGTATGGATGACCGCATCGCAGGATGCAGCCCTGGAAACCCAGCTTTCCGGGGCGCGCAGGTCACCGGGATAGGCGCTGGCCCCCGAGGCGCGCAGCTTGTCCGCCGCCGCATCGGAGCGAGCCAGGCCGATGACCCTGACGCCCTCGCTGTTCAGCTTTCTCACGACGGCGGCACCGATCAGGCCGGTGCCGCCCGTTACAAAAACATCCATAGTCAGAGAGAACCCCTTTCGGCATTGCGGTGCAAGATCAACCTGCATTCGCGGCCCGATGTGCCTGTGTAAAATCCGCCGTCACCGTTGCCGCCTGCTTGACCTTGCCGGCAGGCCTGTTAGGTCAGGTATATGACCTTGCATCTCGTGAAGCTGTGCGTGGGCGCTGACAGTGCCGAATCCCTGCAGGCCTGGATCGATTTCCGGGTGGAACAGGCACGGATGGCCGGCCTCGAAGAGGTGACCACCCACACGACCCGCATGGTGCCCACCCGCAAGGATGAGCTTCTTGACGGCGGTTCGCTTTACTGGGTGATCAAGGGAAAGATACAGGCCCGCCAGCATCTGATCGACATCCGCCCCTTCACGGACGAGGCGGGCATCAAGCGCTGCGATCTGGTTCTCGAGCCACGGATCATCCTGACCCAATACCAGCCCAAGCGGCCGTTCCAGGGATGGCGCTACCTGAAGGCCAAGGATGCGCCGGCCGACCTGCGGGTATCCGGCGACCCGACGGCGATGCCGGACGCCATGCGCCGGGATCTGACCGAACTCTGCCTTCTCTAGACGGCGGATTTGGCGCATCGGCGAAACGGCATCGGGCTTTCGCATCAAACTTGCCAAACCGGGACTCCGATCCCAAGTTGAAGGTTGGAATTCCGTCAGGAGGAGCCGGCAATCATGGCAAACACCCGGGATCGCACGCGCGAGTCACTCGTCCGGCAGGAGACCGACGTTCCCTCGACCGACAACGATATCTCGGCGTTTCTCGACAGGGCCCGCGAAATCAAACCGCGGCCCGGAGCTGCCGGAAGGCTGATCTTTGCGCTGGATGCGACCATGAGCCGGCAGCCGACCTGGGACCGTGCCTGTCAGATCCAGGCGGAGATGTTTCAGGAGGCCGACAAGGTCGGCGGGCTGAAGATCAAGCTGGTCTATTTCCGAGGCTTCGGGGAATGCAAGGCGTCCCGCTGGTTCGAGAGCGGAGAGGCCCTGGCCCATGCGATGGGCCGGATCGCCTGCCAGGGCGGGCATACCCAGATCCGCAAGGTCCTCACCGCCGCGCTTAGCGCTGCCGAGCAGGAGAAGATCGCGGCACTCGTCTATGTGGGAGACTGCATGGAAGAGGATGTCGACCTCCTGTGCGACAAGGCGGGCCAGCTCGGCCTGCTCGGGGTGCCGATGTTCCTGTTCCAGGAGGGCCGTGACGGCGTTGCGGAGCGGGCGTTCCGGGAAATGGCCCGGCTGACGAACGGCGCCTACTGCCCCTTCGATGCAGGATCCGCGAAACAGCTGGCGGACCTGCTCAAGGCCGTTGCCGTCTTCGCCAGTGGCGGGCATACGGCACTCCAGGCACTGGAGAAGCAAGGCGAGCAGGGGGCGGGGCTGTTGCTTCAGCAGTTGAAGCCGGGCAGGGGGTAATTCCGCCGCATTCTCCTATGGTTTAGGCTGCGCAATTCCGTTATCGAGAAACAAACACAATTCTCGTCTGCGTAAAATGAACCATGGAAAAAATGCCTAGACAGCGAAATTGGCTGTATTTCATTCTTCAAGGCCTGTTCTTTTCCTTGAAGCGGAGATTGGCGCCACCCAAGGTGTTTCTCCCGTTTATTTGCGTTGCGGCCGGCGCTCCGGTGTTTCTGGCGGCGATTATCGTTCCGTTTTATACGACCGCCTCGCGCAGTGCCGAGTTGGCGGCCACACCGCTTGTTTCAAACGCGAAACAACGGAAATATTACGTCGCCGCCGGAACGTTCGGTATTGCGATCGGGCTGATGTTGGCGATCGTTGCGATCGAATTCGGCCTGCCCGTCCTGACGGCGGTCTTTCTGGCGCTCGCAGCGATCGTCATCGGAGCCGGCCGCGGTGTAGGAGGCCTTGCCTATGCTTCCTTGCTGCCAAGCCTTTTCAACAAGACAACCCGGGGGAACCTTCTTAACCTGGAAGGCGTTATGAGCGCCGGTGCCGCCATCGTCATAGCCTTCGCCACCTATTACGCTTTTCAGGGGCATGATCCGCTCAGGAGCCACATTGCGCTCGCATGGCTGGCATTTCTGGTCGCCATACCAGCCGCCCTGCTGTTGCTCCCGATCCACGAGCCTGTCCGGCCGGTATTGTCCACCACCGACAGCAGTGAGGCGGCTTCGGGGAGAATGAGGTGGGGCGGTCTCTGGAGCAGGTTCAGGTTCTGCTGGGAACAAAACTGGTTCCGGCAGTATCTTGTCATGAGTGTTCTGCTGCTGTCGGTCAGGCAGGTCATGCCGTTTTACGCGATCCATGCCGCAAGCCTGCACAAGCAACAGAGCGGCTCTCTGGCGGCTTTCGTGGTTGCGATGAGCATCGGTGGCATGTTGAGCGGACCGATCCTCTACAAACTCGCCTCGAAACCGGTCACGGTCAATCTGACGATCGCAATTCTTACGGCCATGATCGCCGGGTTGATTGCCCTGTCAATCGACTGGGTCGTGCCGGATCCGCAATTCTACTATTATGTGCCTGTCCTTGTGCTCGTCGCCCTTGCAGGTCAGGTTACCGGCATCTCGCTCACGGTCTTTCTCGGAGAAGCCAGCGACGATACCTCACGCGAGTATTTCATCGCTGTAAACCGGACGGTGGCCGGAGGTCTCGGCGTCATCGTTGCGGCTCTGCTGGGCCTGCTTGCGGAGGTCCATGACGAGGCCATGCCTATCGCCGTCATCCTCGGCGTCAATCTGGTGACCCTCATCTTCGTCTTGTGGACTCTGCCAACGGTGGAGAGGGCCGTGTGATCGTGTGTCACGCCGGCAGGTCAAAAAACGGCTGTTGTGGCTTCCGGTACATCCGTTGCCCGGATCCTAACTCATACCTGTGAAAGCCGGCCAAGTTTGAACAGGCATGCGAGGCTTGTCAATTTTGACAATTAGCTCTAAGCGTCGATCTTCCTGCGATGGAAATGGTCGAAGACGATTTTGGGTGACAAGAGGACTATGGCAAACACGAACGCTCGACAGAACTGGCGGTATTTCGTTCTGCATGGTTTGTTCTACTCGCTGAAACGCAAACTCGCTCCACCCCATGTCTTTCTGCCATTCATTGCAGTTGCCGTGGGAGCTCCAGCGCTTCTTTCGGCTGTGATCGTTCCGATTTTTACACTCTTTTCGCGCGGTTTCGAATTAATATCCGCCCCGATTGTCTCGAATGCCAAACAGCGCAAGCATTATGTCAGTGTGGGGATCGTCGCCATAGGGATGGGGTTGCTGTTTGCAATCGCGGCGGCCGAATTCAGCGCATCCATTTTCACCATAGCCTGCTTGGTGTTGTCGGCGCTCGTCATCGGGATAGGCCAGGGAATTGGCGGGGTCGCCTATACGTCCCTGCTGCCAAGTCTGTTCAACCGGCAGCTTCGCCGGAACCTTCTCAATCTCGTAGGGGTCATAAGTGCCGGAGGTGCTATTGCATTGGCCGTAGCCACCTACTACGTTTTTTTGCAGGGCGATCCGTTGAAGAGCCATCTCGCGCTCATATGGCTCGCGGTGCTCATGGCCATTCCAGCGGCGCTTCTGATGCTTCCGGTTTACGAGCCCGTCCGGCACTCGCAGCCTTTTGACACAGAAGACGAACCCGGACAAAACAAAGCGAAATGGACACATTTTGTCGGCAGGTTCGCGGTCTGCTGGCGGCAGGGCTGGTTCAGACAGTATCTGATCATGATCATTCTTCTGCTTTCGGTCAGACAGGTCATGCCATTTTACGCCATCCATGCGTCAAGTCTGCACAAGCATCAGAGCGGTGCTTTTGCGTCACTTGTCGTCGCAATGAGCATTGGCGAGCTGCTAAGCGGACCGATCATCCACAGGCTGTCCTCAAGATCAGTCGGGACCAATATGGCGATTGCGATTCTTGCTGCGATGACCGCCGCAGTCATTGCCCTGATGACCGATCTTCTCCTTAAGGAGCCGCAATTTTATTATTATATGCCTGTCATTGTTCTTGTTGCCTTGGCCAGCCAGATCGTCGGGGTCTCCCTGATGGTCTATCTGGGAGAAGTCACCGACGAGAATTCAAGGGAGTATTTTGTCGCCAGCAGCCGGACTGTCGAAGGGGGGGTGGGGATCGCGGTTACAGCCCTGCTCGGTTTACTGATCGAAATCCACAACGAATCCGTTCCCATCATGATTATCCTCGGCTTCAATCTGGCGGCCCTTGTCTTCGTCATGTGGACATTGCCCGAGCAGGAAAGAGCTGCCTGAAGTTTCACCTTCGGAGGAGAAGCCGGGGTGTCAATCATTCCACCGGGCTTTCCTTTGTATCGCTGCCGGAAACCATGATTTGAATTGCTGTCAGCGCCGTGTATTTCTGACACTCCAAAATAATGGAGGAGAGAAAACGGCAATGGCCAGACTTTCGTACCGGCCAAACAACCGGACCAAGGTCACAGCATGATCTATTTTTTGATCGGTCTGATCCTGCTTGCCGCGCTGCTCACTTTCGGGCGAAGCTTCGTGCAGGCCAATCCGGCCGCACTGGCCCAGCAGTTGCGTGTCCTGGGCGGCGTGATCCTGCTCGTAATGGGGGCGGTGTTCGCCCTGACAGGGCGGTTTCCCTTTGCCGTTCCGGCGATCGGGCTCGGACTGTCCCTGCTTGGATTTGCAGGCTTTCGCGGCCTGTCAGGCGGCTACAATCCGAAGAAGACCTCCGGACAGCGGTCCAGAGTGCGTACGGCGATGGTTGAAATGGAACTGGACCACGATACCGGTGCCATGACCGGATCCGTGCTTGCCGGCGGCTTTCAGGGCCGCAGGCTGGACGACTTGAGCGATGCTGAGCTGGAGAGGTTCTGGCGGGAAACCGCTCAGGACGGACAAAGCCAGAAGCTAGTCGAAGCTTATCTCGACCGCCGGCTTGCCGGATGGCGTGAACACTTCCAGGCGGATGGAACACAGCGGCAGGGAAGCGCGACGGGCCCGGGCCCCATGACAGATGAGGAGGCCTACCAGATCCTGGGGCTTTCGCCCGATGCCGGGGACGCGGAAATTCGAGCCGCGCACCGCCGGCTTATGATGCGGGTCCATCCCGACCAGGGAGGTTCCGATTTCCTCGCGGCGAAAATCAACGAGGCTAAAGACACGCTTCTCAGAAGACATTGACGGCATCCGTTACGCGGTTACTGATAGATGGCGAAGCAGGCATAGTCAGCCTTTTTCAGGGTCTTGCAGGCTTTCCAGGCTGCTGATTTGCTTTCGAAGCCGATGAAACGCGCCCGGTAAAGGGTCTGACCGTTGGCATCGACGGGTTCTGTGTAGGGCGAGCGGCCGCGCAGGGCTGCACCGGTTCTGGCCTTGGCGTTTTTCAGCATCGTGATCGCCTGGCCTTCCGTTTCGGTGGCGGCAATCTGCACCTGCCAGCCCGGTTCGACGTCACGGGTGTCGCTGGTGGCGACCGTCACCGTATCGTCTGCGTCTCCCTCTGCAATGCTTTCACTCGCTTCCGCCATGGCGGCACTGATGGTCTCGACCGACGTCGTATCGACCCTGATGGTTTCCACCGTGACGGTCTTGATCGGCTGACCCGAAGCCGAAGCAACCTGGACGGAAACATCCTGGCCGGTCTTCTCGCGGGCGGCGCGGCGGAGCGCGGTCGCCGGGATCGAATTCGTGGTCAGGGACATGTCAGGGCTTTCCGGCGGGATCGGCGGCAGGGACGTTGCCACGGCGAAGGTGCTGTCAAAACGCTGTTTGATGGATTTCGGCGGCAGCGGCACATCGTCGCCGAAACCGGGGACAGAGGTCGGCGCGGGCATCGGCACTGCGGCTGCCTTGGCGGGCTCGGTGAATGCAAGCACCATCGGCGCACCCGTTGCCGGGGCCGGTTCGTTGCCCGGCTTCGCCACCGGCAGGGGCGGGTTCTCGAGAGCGCTGGCAACGAATTGAGGCTGGACATTCGGCATGGCGATGGCCGGCGCGGTCTTCGGACCGCGGCTTGCCTTGGGAAGATACCGATTGATGAGCTTGGTCATCTGCGCATTGCGCGACGCGCCGGTCTTCCCGCCCATGACCACGGCGACGATATGGCGCCCGTCCCGGTTCACCGAGGTGACCAGATTGAACCCGGAGGCGCGGATATAGCCGGTCTTGATGCCGTCAACGCCCTTGACCCGGCCCAGCAGCTTGTTGTGGTTGCCGTAGGTCCGGCCCTTGTATTTGTAGGCGCGGGTTTTGAAGTAGCCGTAATATTGCGGGAAGCGTTCCTGAATGGCGCGGCCGAGCGTGGCCATGTCGCGCGCGGTGGTGCGCTGACCGTTGTCGGGCAGACCATGCGGGTTGTTGAAGTTGGTCTTGCTCATGCCGATCTGGTGCGCCGTGCGGGTCATGCGCTTGGCAAAACCTCTTTCCGAGCCGCCGATATTCTCGGCCACGACAGAGGCGACGTCGTTGGCGGACTTGGTCACCAGCGCCATGATGGCATCCTTGACTTTGATGGTCTCGCCCGGACGCAGGCCAAGTTTGGACGGCGGCCGGCCGGAGGCGTATTTCGATACCTTGAGCCGTGAGTCCAGCGAAAGCCGTCCGGCCTCAAGCTCCTCGAAAACGATGTAGAGGGTCATGATCTTGGTGAGCGAAGCCGGGTAGCGGTAGGAGTCCGCGGAAGAGGCGTAAAGCGTCTTTCCGGTCTTGGCGTCCACCACGATGCCTGCATATTTGGAATTCGCCAGCGCCGCCGACGGCAAACTCAGAAGCAGGATGCTGAGGGTCAGGATGTTTCCGATCCGGGCAACTGCCCGCGCATTTCGAACAAAACGCATACCAAGCACAATAACTATCCCATTCCGGGTCACATGGTTCGTGTCTGGAGCTGTCAGGGCCGGATCTTAACCCCCGTGCGATTCAAGCCTGCCACTCCATCGATCTCGGGATATTTGATGGAATCACGGTTACGAATGTGTAAATAGTTGGCATAAAAAGCACTTAAAAAATTAGATTTTATCTAGGGTTAATCTTTGGTTAATGTGATGATTTGGATTTGTTTCAGTAAAATATAGCTTATTTTTCGTGGTATAACTTTATTATTCTAATAATTTCAGTTAATCTCTCGTTTCTTTGTTCGAGGTTGTTTGATTGATTACAATATGTGGAAAGAAAATTCCTGAGCTCAATTTGAAAATGTTGAGACATCATCTCGCGCTATAGTGGTTGTGAGGGGGAGGTTTTAACGCGAATTCGGGTGGCGATTTGAATGCCAAGCCGCATCCGCATAATTTTCTACTTCGCGCAATGGTTGTTGCTGCGCCGCAAAATCGCCTTGACACCAATTGTGCAGTGCATTACGACAAAATCCCGTAGGTAACGCGACATGCGCGCCGGGGAAGCCTTGTTGGGCCGTTGGGTGGCCCCCGGGAACACCGGTTCGCCGGAAGAGGGCAGCAAAGATGAGCAGCTTTGAAGAAATGCAGAAGTTGAGCAAGGACAACATGGACATGGCGATGGAATCTTTCGGTTCCATGAGCAAAGGTTTCCAGGCAATCGCCGCCGAGATGGCCGACTACCAGAAAAAGACCTTCGAAGAAGGAACTGCCGCAGTCGAGAAACTGGTTGCTTCCAAGTCCCTGGACAAGGCGTTCGAAACTCAGGCCGACTACGTCAAGACCGCTTACGAAGGTTTCGTCGGCGAACTGACCAAGCTTGGGGAAATGGTCACCGACCTTTCCAAGGACGCTTACAAGCCTTACGAAGGCGTGATGGGTAAAATGGCGAAATAATCGCCGTTTGTTAAATCAGCGCTGCAAGGCGATGTCACTGAAACCCGGCTGTATCGAGCCGGGTTTTTTGTATATGCACAGATTTGCCCCCATATATTGATCCAAAGACGCGATTTCCGGCCGGACCGGAAATGCCTTTCCTTCCCTCCTTTTAATCCTAATCGAGACACCTACATTCATATTTAGTGGGGAGATGCATCCGTCAAATGCGTCCATTACCCGAATGTTGATGAAATCGACCATTGCGCGAGCGCCGCTTGCGCGGCAGGATTACTAGCAAGACGTATCAGCCGGCGGCGCAGTGCGCGTTGCGGGTTCAAGCTCCGGACCAGCCACCTGTGGCTCACTCCGGAGAGCGGGAATTGGTGATAGCCGGAGTGATAGAGGCAAAAGAAACGGCAATGTCGGCGGGCTCTGATTATGACAATGACGGTGGTGACGCCGGAACGGTTGTTGTCACCCGGACCAAAACGGTAACCAAGCGGCCCAATCTCTATCGTGTGCTGCTTCTGAACGATGACTACACTCCCATGGAGTTCGTCATCCACGTCGTGGAGAGCTTCTTCCAGAAGAACAGGGAAGAGGCGACCCGTATCATGCTGCATGTTCACCATCACGGCGTCGGGGAATGCGGAATATATTCCTACGAAGTCGCGGAAACCAAAGTAACCCAGGTGATGGACTTCGCGCGCAAGCATCAGCATCCTTTGCAATGCGTCATGGAAAAAAAGTGAGGACAAACGCACGTGCCTTCCTTCTCACGCAGTCTAGAAAAAGCCCTGCATCAGGCCCTGGCCTTCGCAAACGAACGCCAGCAGGAATACGCGACGCTCGAGCATCTGCTTCTGGCTTTGCTGGACGATCAGGATGCGGCCGCCGTTATGCGGGCCTGCAATGTTGATCTGGATACGATCCGCCGCAACCTGATCGAATATATCGAGACCGAGCTGGACAATCTGGTCACCGACAGCGACGAGGATTCCAAACCCACCGCCGGTTTCCAGCGCGTGATCCAGCGGGCGGTGATCCATGTCCAGTCTTCCGGACGGGAAGAGGTGACCGGCGCCAACGTGCTCGTCGCGATCTTCGCGGAGCGTGAAAGCCACGCCGCCTATTTCCTGCAGGATCAGGACATGACCCGTTACGACGCGGTCAACTACATCTCGCACGGCATCGCCAAGCGACCGGGCATGTCCGAAACCCGTCCGGTCGAAGGCGCGGAAGAGGAAGATGTGCTGCCGGGCGCCGAAACGGAAAAGAAATCCAGCCAGAAGACCGACGCGCTGGAAGCCTATTGCGTCAATCTCAACGACAAGGCGACCAGCGGCAAGATCGATCCGCTGATCGGCCGCGACAGCGAGATTCAGCGCACCATCCAGATCCTGTGCCGCCGGTCGAAGAACAACCCGCTCTTCGTGGGCGACCCCGGGGTCGGCAAGACCGCGATCGCGGAAGGCCTGGCGCACCGGATCGTCAACGGCGATGTGCCGGATGTGCTGAAGGACGCGACGATCTTCTCGCTCGACATGGGCTCGCTGCTGGCCGGCACCCGCTACCGCGGCGATTTCGAAGAGCGCCTGAAGCAGGTGGTCAAGGAAATCGAGGACTATCCCGGCGCGGTGATGTTCATCGACGAGATCCATACCGTAATCGGCGCCGGTGCGACCTCGGGCGGCGCCATGGATGCCTCCAACCTCCTGAAGCCGGCCCTGGCGTCGGGCGCAATCCGTTGCATCGGCTCGACGACCTACAAGGAATACCGGCAGTTCTTCGAGAAGGACCGGGCCCTTGTGCGCCGCTTCCAGAAGATCGACGTCAACGAGCCGTCCATCCCGGATGCGATCGATATCCTGAAAGGCCTGAAGCCCTATTTCGAGGACTTCCACAAGGTCCGCTACACCAACGATGCCATCAAGACGGCGGTGGAACTGTCGGCGAAATACATTTCCGACCGGAAACTGCCGGACAAGGCGATCGACGTGCTCGACGAAACCGGCGCCTCGCAGATGCTGGTTCCCGAAGCCCGGCGGCGCAAGACCATCGGCGTGAAGGAAATCGAGAACACCATCGCCACCATGGCCCGGATCCCGCCGAAATCTGTTTCCAAGGACGACGCTGAGGTTCTGGAGAATCTTGGTAAGGACCTGAAACGGGTGGTCTACGGACAGGATGCCGCCATCGAGACGCTGGCCTCTGCGATCAAGCTCGCCCGTGCGGGCCTGCGCGAACCGGACAAGCCGATCGGCAGCTACCTGTTCTCCGGCCCGACCGGCGTCGGCAAGACCGAAGTCGCGCGCCAGCTCGCATCGTCGCTCGGCGTCGAGCTGATCCGCTTCGACATGTCGGAATATATGGAACGGCACACGGTGTCCCGCCTCATCGGCGCGCCGCCGGGCTATGTCGGTTTCGACCAGGGCGGTCTGCTGACTGACGGCGTCGACCAGCATCCGCATTGTGTCCTGCTGCTTGACGAGATCGAGAAGGCGCATCCGGACCTGTTCAACATCCTGTTGCAGGTGATGGACCACGGCAAGCTGACCGACCACAACGGCAAGCAGGTCGATTTCCGTAATGTGATCCTGATCATGACCACTAACGCGGGCGCCGCGGACATGGCGAAAATGCCGGTCGGCTTCAACCGCGTGAAGCGGGAAGGCGATGATGCGGAAGCGATCAACAAGCTGTTCACGCCGGAATTCCGCAACCGCCTCGATGCGATCATCGCGTTCGGCAACCTGCCGATGGAAGTGGTCTACAAGGTGGTCGAGAAGTTCGTCATGCAGCTTGAGGTCCAGCTCGCCGATCGCGGCGTCACCTTCGAGCTGACCGAAGACGCCGTCAAATGGCTGGCCGACAAGGGCTATGACAGCCAGATGGGCGCCCGTCCGCTTGGCCGGATCATTCAGGAACATATCAAGCGGCCGCTCGCCGACGAGGTCCTGTTCGGCAAGCTCAAGAAGGGCGGCATGGTCAAGGTGTCCGTTTCCGAGGACGGCAACGGCCTGCTGCTCGAAAGCGTCGAGGAGCGGGCAACGCCACCCAAGACCAAGGCCAGGACGGAGACCAAGCCGAAGCCGAAACGCAAGCGCAAGCCGGCAACCAAGGCAACGACTGCCAAGGATACCAAGGCTTCTTCGGGCAAAGGCGGTTCGCCCAAGAAAAGCCTGGTCCCGAAGGTGCCCCTGGCGGATTGAAGCCTGCACTGATCCTATGGAAAAAAGCCCCGGAAATCCGGGGCTTTTTTGTTCTTCGGTGACCGTGAAGCGGGTTTTCAGAGCAAGCTGCCCATCCTTCGAGACGCTGCTTGGCGCGGCTCCTCAGGATGAGGCCCGGGGGAGGATCTTCCGAGGTTTTGAGCTGTTCACCTCCGCTCCCTCATCCTGAGGAGGGCCGAAGGCCCGTCTCGAAGGATGGGCCACGCTTCCCTTCGATAGAAGTTCGTCCTCTTCGAACCCCACCGCCCTCAGGTCGTCTCCATAGCCGGTTCACCGGCAAGTGTCTTTCCCATGCTGCTTTCCAGCCGCTCCCGGTGATTGGCGACGAAGGTCCTGCCGGTCTCGTAGCCGATGTCGAACAGGGTCGACATGTTGGAATGGCTCCAGTCGAGAACATTCGGCCAGTGCTCTTCCGGAATGTGCCGGCGGAACGGCATGCGCAGGAGTTCGGAGCGGCTGCTGTGGGTCTTGGTGCAGAGGGATTGGCAGCCGAGCGCTTCTTCCCGTGCCTTCAGGAAGGCTTCGCGCTTCAAAACGAAGGCGCGGTAGTCGGTGAGGGCGAGGTCGACGAACCCGGCCAGTTCCGGATCGTTGTTCTTGTCCAGATAGGCCTGGGCGCGATTGTCGAAGGCGGCTAGGTCGACATCCGCGCTGCCGAGCAGGTCGACCAGTTCATAGAGTTCCTGATCCTTGCGGATCTGGTCGCGCTGTTTCTTGAACGCTTCTGGGTCCGTTCCGGCGAGATCCGCCGCCTGATCCATCTCCTTCAGGAACCGTTTCCTGGCATGCAGTTCGCGTTTCGACTTGAAGGCCGCCAGGCTGTTTTCCGCGAGCCGGGTGAGCGGGGCGATGATCGACTGAACCCAGGCGTCGGTCAGGTCGCGCGGCTCGTCGATCAGCTGCCGGTGACCCAGGATGTCGAAGAAGATGATGGTGTCGATGTCCTCTTCCACCATCACGTCGCCCGGATCCAGCTTGAGCGGGTCGAATGCCGAGCCTTCCAGGTAGGTTTTCTCCTCTCCCGTCTTCGGATCGGCGAGCCTGTAGGGTTCGTAGATGAAGGGCATCGCCAGAGCGGCCTTGCAGTGGTCGATGGTGATTTCGTCCCGGTGGAACGTGACTTCGTCCCTGTCTTCGACGCTGTAGGCGCCGAGGCGGAAGCGGGTGTCACCGAGGTTGCGCACGAGGCCGCTGAAATCGACCATGGCCTCGATCCAGGACGGTGCCTGGCAGAGCCCCTTGCTCCGGGGGCTCAGGTTGGACGGCATCAGGGTCGCCGCGACCAGAGCCATCCAGTCGCCGACGAGACGCTGGTCCCATCTTTCCCTCGGAAAGGCGTTCAGGAAGGCATTGAAGGACGGGGCGAGGGCTTCGGCGATCGGCCCGGGTTTCTGGAAGATTTTGTAGTTGATGGGCAGGAAATGATAGATCAGGTCGTCGATGCCCATGAGGCGGGTTGCCTTCAGCGCTTCCCGCCGCGTGACGGCCAGATCGTCTTCCGGGGCCGCCTTTTGCGGGGAGGCGTAGAGCAGTCCGGCGAGCATGCCGGCGCCGGTGGTGGAGATGACCTTGAATTCCAGGCCTGCTTCATCGAGTGCCAGCAGGGCGCCGCTCATCAGCGGCAGGTTCGGGGCGCCACCGCCCAGTACAAGTCCGATCGGCATGTGGTCTTCCTTTGAAAAACAATAAAAATCAATCAGAGGTATATATTAACACGGTTCCCGCTTGCGAAAATTGAAATCAGGTCCGCCTAATCCGAAAATTTATGCGCTGCGAAGGGGGCTTTCATTCATGTCCTTGATCAAACCTATCTGACGAAATCATTTGCAGCCTGGCCGCGCGCTTTCTAATTTCCACGCATGGAACAAGGAGGCACGGGATGTCGGAAAAGAAAGTGGCGCTGATCACGGCCGGAGGATCGGGGATGGGAGCGGAAGCCGCACGGCGGCTGGCCGCGGACGGTTTCGAGGTTGCCATCCTGTCGTCGTCCGGCAAGGGAGAGGCACTGGCGCGGGAGCTTGGCGGCATCGGCCACACCGGCTCGAATCTCGTTGTAGACGACTTGAAGGTGTTTGTTCAAAAGTCTCTGGATACCTTTGGCAGAATTGATATTCTTGTGAACTCCGCAGGACATGGACCCAAAGGGGATATCCTTGAGATATCCGACGAGGACTGGCATCTTGGAATGGATGTCTATCTGATGAACGTCATCCGTCCGAGCCGGCTGGTCGCGCCGGTCATGGCCGGTCAGGGCGGCGGTGCCATTCTCAACATTTCCACCTTTGCGGTCTTCGAACCGGACCCGATGTTTCCGACCTCCGGCGTTTTCCGGGCGGGGCTCGCCAGCTTCACCAAGCTGTTCGCCGACAAGTTCGCGGCCCGGAACGTGCGCATGAACAACATCCTGCCGGGCTTCATCGACAGCCTGCCGGAAAAGGAGGACCGCAGGGCCCGCATCCCCATGGGCCGCTATGGAAGGGTGGATGAGGTTTCGAGCCTCGTGTCCTATCTGGCGAGCGACGAGGCGGCCTATATCACGGGTCAGAATATCCGGATTGATGGAGGACTGACGCGGTCGGTTTGACAGCGGCGGACAGCATCAGAAGGTCATACCAACAAGTCGAGGTGGTTCCGCTCGTTTTCCCTGGGCATAGTCAAGCAGCCCACGGAGCCACAAGACGCCACTTTCAAAGCTATCCTTGGAAAGCTCTTCCGGACGGGCGTCCACAACGCGTGCAACATCCGCAGACCTTTTGCACGCTGGAAACGACGTTCTCTTGCCGTCTATTCCGATCGGGCACCAAAGCTTTTGGTTGGTAAGCGCGCCCCAGGCGATGCCACGCTCGTAACATGTCAACGCCCGATATTTCGGTTCGATAAACACATTGCCCTCAGGGTCTTTCATTCCCCAAAGACCGTCTTCTTCGAAACGTTTCAAAACATCGCCGCAACGTAGGATCGCTTCGCCTTCTTCTCTGGTCGGGCCGCTGGGTTTTGAGATTTCGTTGTTTTGGGAGTCGATCCAGAAGTGTCTACCCTTTAGCTCGGCCTTGAAGACATTCTGCAATCTTTCGGTCGGGGAAGTGGCTGTGTACCAATGGCTGTTGCCCAAATGTGGGGAGAGCTTGTCGTACACCGGTGGAACCAAGAAAAGTCCGGTTTCGTCAATAACACCCCATTTTCCTTCAAAAGAGACAATCGCCCTTCCACTGCGGAAATGGAAAACGTTGTCATACCAACCGGTTGCAGGCAGGATCCTTCCATCCTGCGTCACGAATTTGTACTGACCTTCGTCGGCTCGCACCAGATACGGCTCCGAGCAATGGTCGCCGGTAAACACCAAGTTTTTCGCGCTTCTTTTTGACTGGATCAAGCGGGGCAGTTTCGGATGAGCTACGGAAAAGAAGCCATTTATTTCAATTACCTTGAGTCCATCCGGGCAACTTAGGTGAACATAGGCGTCTCGCTGGTCTGCGACCAATTCTCCTTCCGGAGTGACGCTGTACCACTTGCCGTTTTCAAGGACGCGCGGCAACCGCCCGTCAGTCGGCCGGTCGACATTCTCGTAATAGCGGCCAGTCAGCAGTTCGCCTTTTGGTGTTACCAGGCCGAGTTTAGGCTTTTCCCCAAACTTGCGGGCAAGGCCATAGCCGCCCATCCAGTAGCTCAGGCCCTCGAACTTCAGCGGGACGACCAACCTGCCGTTTTTATCTACCGCTCCAGACATCTTCTTCCGGGTTTCAGAAGACGTTTTTTCGACTTCGTCGGAAAAACCTTGCACCGTGGCAAAGTCGCTAATGACCCAATGGGCCTTGGTGTAGCGAGGTGTAACTTGCCAGGAGCCGTCCGCTCTCAGAAGGCCGAAGAGCGACTCTTTGCCTTCGACCTCCGAAGCCCAGATGAGGCCGCGGCTTGGCTTATCAAAGAAGTTGATCTTGTAGCGTTTTTCCGACAGCCAACCATGATTGATGCGGTAAAGCCCAAATCGCCTTTTGATAAAGATATCGCTGAGGCTATCAAAGGGAGCAAGTCTCCACCTTTCTTCCGGGCGCCGTGGTCCCTCCGCCACAAGAACAATGTCTTCAGTCAACGGAATTGCCCGGGCGAACTGCGTCTCAACGACGAGCTTGCCGTTTCGGTCGACGACACCTGCCTGGTTGTCTATAACGACCTCCGCATGTCCGGACGTGAAAGCACCGGCAAGTTCGAAACGCGGGTCGATAACCATCGAGCCCGTGGTGTCAATATAGCCCCATATATCGTGGCTTTTGACGGCCGCCAATCCATCGCTGAAAGGGGAGGCTTCTTCGAACTTGAAGGGGATCAAGGTTTGTCCCGATTTTTTGTCGACATATCCGCAGAGGTTGAAAGCCCCGCCGCATTTGAACGAAAGGGTGGCATCATCAGCGACGCCTAGCGAACCCGAAATCAGATATGAGAGGAGGAATACCGGGAAAAAGAAAAATTCGCGAGACACCTGGACTGCTCCGAAACAAGAGTGGCTGGAATTTGATCCTTCGAAATTGCGGCACAAATGCAGTCAGTGGTTGTATTGTCTGCTGGTCTCGGCATCTTGGGAAACTCGAGAAGTCGACTGGCCGACGCGATGTGTCGGCGTACCAATCCTCCCTTAGGTGCACTGGACAGCATTTTTGCGAAAAGGTAAGGCTACCTTACTTACTGCCGAGAGATGAGTCAGCTTCATGACGGCTTCAGACCGGTCCGCACCCGCCAAAACACCGCTAGAGCCGCTGGTCCCGTCAAGGGTCTGGATGCTGCGTGGCGCGCGGTCCGCGATTTCCATTCCCGCCTTTATCCTGACTGCGGCCTTTGTCGGCTATGCGGGGCTTGCGCGCGAGACCGGGCTGACGATTTACGAGACGCTCGCCCTGACCGGTTTCGTCTGGGCCCTGCCATCGATCGTGGTTCTGACCGGCGCGCTGTCTTCCGGCATGGGGTTGATTCCGGCGGGGATCGCCGTGGCGCTGGCTTCCGTCCGGCTGATGCCGATGACCATGGCGCTGATGCCGCTGATCAAGGTCGAAGGAAAGACGAAAAACTGGCAGTTGCTTGTCGCCTCGCATTTCGTCGCGGTGACCGCCTGGGTCTTTGCGATGAAGCACCTGCCGGACCTGCCACGGGAAGGCCGACTGCCGTTTTTCATCGGCTTCGGCGCAGGGGTCTCGAGCTTCGTCTTCTGCATGACCGGCATTTCCTATCTGCTTGTCGAGAACCTGCCCGAGGTTGTGGCGGGCGCACTTTTTCTGCTGACGCCGGTCTATTTCCTGTGCTCGCTCTGGGGGGCTTCCAGGCTGAATGCCGACAGGGCCGCGATGATCACCGGCCTGGTTCTCGGACCCTTGTTCTTCATCTACCTGCCGGGCCTCGATCTGCTCTGGACCGGGCTTGCCGGCGGAACGCTCGCCTATCTCGGCACGCGGATCGCCCGCAGGGGGCTGTCATGACGGCAACGCTCCTGTCCGAAACCTGGTGGTGGTCCTATGTAATGATCCTCGTTGCCGGCTGGTTCGCGACCGATGTCTGGCGCTGGCTGGGGGTCTTTGCCGGCGGTCGGCTGCGCGAGGACGGCGAGCTGCTTATCTGGGTGCGCTGCGTCGCCACCGCTCTGGTCGCGGGGGTGATTTCCAAGTTGATCCTGTTTCCGCAAGGCATCCTGGCGGAAACCCCGCTCTGGCTGAGGCTCGCCGCCGCCGGCTTCGGTTTCGCCGCCTTTTTCGTGTCACGGCAGAAAGTTATTGTCGGCGTCCTGTCAGCAGAGGCGTTTCTGCTGTGTGGCTGGCTGGCACTCGATGCGCTAGGGTGAGCTCCAGACAACAACAATTTCCTTCGGAGGATGCGGTCATGGCGGATCAGGTGGAACTTTTCTATGCGCCGCAGACCCGGGCAACCGGTGTCCGTGTGCTTCTCGAAGAACTGGGCGCACCGTACAAGCTCAATGTCCTTAATCTTAAGCTCGGCGAGCATCGGCGGCCGGAATACCTCGCCATCAATCCTTCGGGAAAGGTTCCCGCTCTGCGGCACGGGGATGCCGTCATCACCGAACAGGTCGCGGTCTATATCTATCTCGCCGATCTCTTTCCCGAAAAGGGTCTCGCACCGGCGCTCGACGATCCGCGCCGGGGCCCCTACCTGCGCTGGTTCGTGCACATGGCCTCCTGCTACGAGCCGGCCCTGATCGACAGGGCCCTGAAGCGGGAGGAGCCGCCGCATTCCATGTCCGCCTATGGCAGTTTCGACACGGTCATCGAAAACATGCGCGCGCAGCTCGTCAAGGGACCTTACGTGCTCGGCGCGGAAATGACCGCGGTGGATGTTCTCTGGGCCGTCGGACTCAGGTGGGGCATGATGTTCGGCATCGTTCCGGAGCTGGACGAGTTCAAGGCCTTTACGGAACGCTATTTCGAGCGTCCGGCCCCGGTGAAGGTGCTGCAGGAAGACCAGAGCTACGCGGTCGAGCAGGAAGACGCCGCCAAACGGGCAGGGGTAGCGTAAGCCTAGAGCATCCTGCGTTCAAGTGAACGCAGAAAAGATGCTCTACCATATTAAGATCGATCAACTTTTGGACGTTCAACCGGTTCCGGTTGAACGTCCGTTGATCTAGATTTCCTCTTCGATCACCAGTGGTTCTGAGCGGACGATCCAGTCTCTCTGCAGAAAGGGCAGGATTGCCTGAACCTCATCCTCGTCGTCCGCGGCTGCTGCCTGCCAGTCGAGCCAGCGGCCGTCATCTTCGACGGCGCCCGTGTCCAGGCAATTGAAATAGACCGAGCACCATTCGCCGTAGGATGACCGCAGGATCATCCCCTGCGGAACGGAGAGCTCCAGCGTGACATAGTCGTATTCGGCAAGCTCATGTTCCGAAAGCAGAAGCGTGGCCAGGATGTTCAATTCCTGCCTGGGCACTTCGTATGTCCAGACCGGGGGACTCCATCCGTCGGACAGGCCGAGCCTTTTCAGATGGGAACTGACGAAGCGGTACGCGGTCCTTGCTGCGCCGGAAACGCCGATCCCTTCCCATGTCGGGGTGAACCTGCCGGTTTTGTCGAACAGTTCCAGAATGCAAGCCCGCTGAAAGGTGAAAAGACGTGCAGCGGACCGGGAGGACAAGTTCCCGGGCCCGGATCAGGCCAGAGCCGTCCGGATCTTTTCCGCTTGGGAGGCAAGCAGGTCGTTGTCCGCCATCTGGCCGGTATGCGGCTTCAGGGAAACGCCCTCGAAGCGCGGGATGACATGGACATGGGTATGAAACACCACCTGGCCGCCCGCCGGTTCGGAAAACTGCTGGATCGTCGTGCCGTCCGCACCGAAGGCCTTGATCACGGTGCGCGCCATTTTCTGCACAGTTGCCATGACGGCGTTGAGGTCGTCCGGCGCAATGTCCAGAATGTTGCGCGAGGGAGCCTTCGGGATCACCAGAACATGTCCGTCGCCGCGGGGCATGATGTCCATGATGACCAGCGTCTTGTCGTCCTCGTAGATCTTGTGGCTCGGCAGCTCGCCGCGCAGGATTTTGGCAAAGACATTCTGGTCGTCGTAAGCGGGCGTGGACATGTCTCGATTTTCCGTCTCAAAGAATTAGGGCGGCCTGTGCCGTTGGCGGGAGACTAGTCGCATTGACGGGACGGGAGCAAGAGCCTTGTCGGGGCAGTCAGGCGGTTCCGTATGTTGTCGTCAACTCTGTTTTGCAGAGGCGGAAGCAAGGCCCATCTCTCCGCTGCCCCGGACTTGATCCGGGCCCCTTGTGACTGGTCCCGGATCAAGTCCGGGACGGCAAAGAGCATGTGGTTCGTTTTCATTCCTGCGGTCCGTGTCTCATTCCGGACAAGCGGGCATCCCGCCTTGACGGCGGGATGCCCGGTCTGTTGTACCTATGCGGCTTCGGTCTGATTGGCCCCATCGGCGACAAGCTTGTTGACGCCAGCGAAATCCAGCTTGCCGGTCCCCAGAACCGGAACCCTGGGTACGACCCGGACTTCCGCAGGGATCATCAGATCCTGTGCGCCGCGAGCCTTTGCGCCCTCGATGAAGGCGGAGCGGTCCGCGTCCGGATTTTCCGTGACCAGGATCAGCTTCTCCCCCTTGCGGTCATCCTTGACGGCGGCGACGGCGGAGAGGTGGTTCGGCCAGATCTGCCCGGCGAGTTCCTCGACCGCGGCAAGCGAGACCATCTCGCCGCCGATCTTGGCGAAGCGCTTCGCCCGGCCTTTGATGGAGATAAAGCCTTCGGCGTCGATCTCGACGATGTCGCCGGTGTCGTGCCAGCCGTCGACCAAGGGTTCGATGACGCCCGGATTGTCCGGCTTGAGATAACCGACCATCACGTTCGGGCCGGAAACATAGAGCCGTCCACCGGTTTCGACGCCCGGCACGGGTTCCAGCCGTGCGGACATGCCCGGCATCAGCTTGCCGACCGTGCCCGGCTTGTTGAACATCGGCGTGTTGATCGCGATCACCGGAGCGGTTTCGGTGACACCGTAACCTTCCAGGACGCGCAGGCCGAAGCGTTCCATATAGGTCTCGCGGGTCGAAGCCTTGACCGGTTCGGCACCGGCGAAACAGTAGCGGAGCGAGCGGAAATCATAGGCATGGGCCACCCGGGCATAGCCGTTCAGGAAGGTGTCCGTGCCGAACAGGATGGTGGCATTGGAGGAGTAGATCAGCTCCGGGATGATCCGGTAATGCAACGGTGAGGGGTAGAGATAGGCCGGTACGCCAGAGATCAGCGGCAGGATGGTGCCCGCCGTCAGGCCGAAGGAGTGGAACATCGGCAGCACGTTGAACACCTTGTCCGACGGCGTGAAATCGATCCGTGCGGCCGCCTGTGTGGCGTTCGACAGAATGTTCCTGTGGGTCAGAACCACGCCTTTCGGTTTCCCTTCCGATCCGGAGGTGAACAGGATCACGGCCGTATCGGTTGCACCGCGCTGAACCAGCGGACGTTTGCGGGTCAGGAACCCCTGGACCTTGTCGGCAAGGCCGATCTCCTCGCGGACCTCGTCCAGCCAGACGAAGGAGACATGCGGTTCCAGACCCTCGATCAGGGCGTCCAGCCTTGCATGCCGGACGAAGGCGCGGGAGGAGAGGATCGTCTTGACCCCGGCCGTGCAGCAGGCCGACAGAACGTTTTCCAGTCCGGCCGTGAAGTTGATCATGGCGGGCACTTTTCCGGCGGACATGACCGCCAGGAAGGTGACGGCGGATCCGCTGGCGGTCGGCAGCAGGATGCCGACGGTGTTTTCGCCGTCCGTCAGCCGGGCGATCCTGCGGGCAAGGACGGAGACGCCGGTCAGAAGCTTGCCGTAGCTCAGCTTGCCGGAGACAGGGTCCTCGATCGCGGTCTGGGAAAACCCCCGTTCCTTGGCCGTGGCGATGACCTTGTCCAGGATGGTGGCGTCTTCCGCGAGGCTGGTTTCGAACATCAGGTCGGACATGATCTGGTAGAGTTCCGCTCCGGCCGCGGCACGGCGTTTGCGGCCCCTCAGGTCCTGGTCGATTTCCAGACGTTTCGGTTCCATGATCGTGACCCTCACTTTGGGAAACAGGCGTTTGCGGATCTGGTTGGGGTTCAGGTAGGAAAACGGCGTCTTTTCCAGGCCGTCGATTCGGATCGGTACGATCATTGCGCCGGTCTTGTCGGCGACCATGGCGGCGCCGTCATAGACTTTCATGAGCGTGCCGGTGACCGTCAGCCGGCCTTCGGGAAAGATCACCATGGACTCGCCGGACCTGACCACCTTGATGAGAGAGCGCGTCGCCATCGGCTTGGCCGGGTTGATCGGCAGGGCATTTGCGAGCCTCAGAAACGGCTTTACCCACCAGCGTTGAGCAACCTCGTAGTCGATCGCGAAGGCCGGGGTCCTGTCGGTCAGCGTCAGGGCAAGGCCGGCATCCAGGTAGCTTACGTGGTTCAGCGCCAGGATCGGGGCTTCACCGGCCTTTTCCAGGCTTTCGAGCCCCTTGACCTCCATGCGGAAGACGGCCCGGTAGAGAATGGAAATGGCGTCGCGCATCGGCGAGGTCGGCAGCGTGCGCAGCATGACGGCCGCGGCAAGGACATTCAGGACCGCCATCGACAGCAGGATCGCGGGCAGGGAAAGGCCGGCTTTCTGCGCTCCCGCCAGTGCCAGTCCGCCCGTCGCCATCATGGCGGCCCCCAGGGCGTTGGCGGCAGCCAGGCTGCGGCCGCGGCTTTCGGGTTTCGCCCAGGTCTGCAGCGCGGCGAAGGTCGGCACGACCAGCAGGGCGCCGGCAATGGCCAGTCCGGCCATGTCGACGCTAAGGCGCAGCACGCCTTCTTTCTGAAGGAAATCCGCCAGCCCGGTCGATGCCGCGCCGATGTCGATCCCGGCAAGGGTCAGGGCGGCATCGAAGCAGAAGAGGGCCATGAGGGCCGTGCCGACCGGTGCCGGCAGCAGGATGACGCGGCCAGCCGAGATCCAGGCGGCGAGTGCCGAGCCGATGCCGATGGAAACCGCGAAAATCGTCAGAAAATAGGTGACCGCGATCTCGCTGCCGCCCAGGAAGTCGGTGACCATCAGAGGCATGAGGGCGAGAACCATGGCGCCGGTCATCCAGAACCATGCATTCATCGCGGCGGCGCGGAACAGGCGCTTGTCCGCGGCAAGGCCGGAGAGCACCCGCCATGTCGAGGTGACGACATTCCAGTCGACCGTGAGCGTGGGATTGGCGGGTTGGGCCGCCGGGATCTGCCGGCTCAGGCCGTAGCAGGAAAGCGCGAGGGCAATCATGACCGGGGCGAAGACCAGGGCAGGCGCCCCCGCAGTGAACAGCATGCCGGCGGAAATCGTGCCGCCGAGGATCGCCAGGAAGGTGCCTGCCTCGAGCCAGGCGTTGGCGCGCGGCAGTTCCGAGGGTTCCAGATGTTCCGGCAGCAGGCCGTATTTGACCGGGCTGAACAGGGCGGACATGACCCCGAAGACGAAGAGCGCGGCGAAGAGGACGGGCAGGGACGGGATTGCCATGCCCGCCACCGCCAGGATGGCGCCGCCGACTTCGGCAAGCTTCGTCAGCCGGGCCAGCCGCGATTTGTCGTATTTGTCGGCCAGTTCGCCGCCGATGGCCGAAAGCGCGAGGAAGGGAGCGATGAAGACCGCGCCGGCCAGCGAGACCAGCGCGCCGGCGCTGCCGGCTTCGGCATCGGCTGCGCCGACCTGAAACAGCACCAGAAAGATCAGCGCGTTTTTCAGGAAATTGTCGTTAAAGGCAGAGAGAAACTGCGTCCAGAACAGCGGGGCGAACCGCTTGGTGGTCATCAGGGACGGGCTCATTCTTGTTCTCCTTCGGGGCGGCCGAGGGCGGCGCGCCCCTCCGTCATCAAATCATCTCACGCCTGATCGGGCTTGCCGATATCCATCAGCAGCTTTTCAGTGCGCGCGTCTTCCAGGCGGTTATGGAATTTCTCCGCTTCGTCCCTGTCACGCAGGGTCTTCGTCAGGGTTACGGCTGAATGCACCAGAAAGACTGAAGCCATGGCGTAAAAACCCTTGGCCGCGAAGCTCGCTTCCAGATTGTAGATGCCGATCGCCATCATCAGGGCGGCTGCTGCGAAGCTCGCGGCCGTGAAGACGATCCAGGCCTGGGAGTGTTTGGTCGATGTCTGCTGCATGGGAGTTTCCTTTCTTGATGGCATTTTCGATGAGGAGCGGCGTGTCTGACTTCAACCGGGCAAGGACGTCGTCCGCCCGGCTGCGCACCGGATCGCCGCAACCGGCACGACCGAGCTTTTCGATCACGGTCTCCGGGCGGTCGGCCGGAGACAGAGCCTTGAATTCCTGGTCCGCCAGCCGGTCCCGTTCCTGCGAGCGTAGAAGGCCGTCCAACTGATCTTCCGCCCGCGCAAGCGCGGATTGTTCCGAAGCGGAGCCGAGCGACTGGGCATTTTGAATGCGTTCCCGCACTTCGGCGGTGCGCTCGCCGCGCTTCAGCGCCCTGAGGCGGCTTTGCGCCCGGTGAAGCGCTTCGGTGAGCGAGACAAGTTCCTGGTCGAAGGACCGGATCGCCTTTTCCAGAGTGGTTTTTTCGTCTTCCAGCAAGGCGATCGCTTCAGCCGCCTCCCTGGCCAGCGCGTCGATGCCTTTTCTCAGCGCTTCCTTCGCCCGGTTTTCCAGGTCTTCGATCGATGCGTCGACATTCGCCAGCCGCTTGCGGTCGAGCTGCTGCTCGGCCTTGGCGCGGGCGAGGGCAATCTGCGCGGCGCGGACCGAGGCGGCGGCGTTGCGCAAGTTGATGGAGAAAATCGCCAGGGATTGACCGTGCTGATGGTCCTTGGCGCCGGACTGAAAAAGCGCCTTCAATTGTGTCATGAACGGCTCAAACATAATGCCTCCAATAAAAGTGAACAATGTTCACTATTTGACAAAGCCATAGGAAATGCGCTACGTCAAGAAAAAAATGAACTCAGTTCACTTTTTGGAAAAAGGAAGTGGAAATGTCAGGTCTGCAGAAGGCAAAAAGCGAAGAAACCCAGAGGCGGGTGCTTGAAGCCGCTATTGCCGCGGTGGAGGCCGGCGGCCAGGAAGCCGTGAACATCCGCAAGATCGCGTCCGAAGCCGGGTATTCTGTGGGATCGGTCTACAAGCATTACGAAGATCAGGATGCGTTGCTGCTTGCCGTCAATTCTGTGACGCTCAGCCGGATCAAGGCCGTCATGGCGGCGGCGGTCGAAGGGATCGACGATCCGCTTGCTCAGCTCAAGATACTGGCACAGACCTATCTGGCTTATGCCCGCGACAACCGGAACCTTTGGAACACGCTGTTCGGACATCGTTTGCCAGCCGGCAAGGAGGTGCCGGACTGGCATATTCAGGAAAACGTCGCGCTTTTGGGCTTCATCGCCGATCCTCTAAAGATGCTTGCGCCGGATCTTTCTGAGGAAGCGCTCGCGGTGCGCTCACGAACCTGCTTCGCAGCCGTGCACGGTCTTGTCACCATCAGCCTGGAAGAGCGGTTTATCGGCCTTTCGGGAGAATTGCTCGAACGGGAAATGGATTTTCTGGTCGAGCGGCTGGCAGGGTGAGCGCCGGGCTGGTGCTTCACGTCCCGCAAAAGGTCTCGTAGGGGCCGAAGGAGACCGGAGCCGGTTCTGCATAGGCCTCGAATCCCGGTGTCTCGGTGAAAGGTGTTTTCAACACGTCGAGAAGTTTCTTGACGGGGGCATAGTCTCCCGTCTCGGCTGCCGAGAGCGCTTCCTCGACCTTGTGGTTCCGCGGGATGTAGACCGGGTTGACCGCGTCCATCCGGCTCCTGACGAGGTCCGGCGCCTGTCCTTCCTTTTCAAGCCTTTCCCGCCAGCGGGCGAGCCAGGGATCGAGGGCCGTCGGGTCGACCAGCAGGTCGCGCGCCTGTTCCGGCGCGCCTGCTGCCGCTTTGCCGAGGCGGCGGAAGAGGAGGGTATAGTCGGTCTTCTGCTCCCGCAGGATCGCGAGCAGCGCTTCGAAGAGTTTCTCGTCATCCTCGTCTTCGGTCTGAAGTCCGAGCTTTTCGCGCATTCCGGCAAGCCAGTGAGCCCGGTAGAGCTCCGGGAAGCGGGCGAGTTCGCTGCTGGCCAGTTCCACGGCCTTGTCAAGGTCGTCCGGATCGATCAGCGCAAGAAGCGCCTCGGCGAGACGGGCGAGGTTCCACTGGGCCATTTTCGGCTGGCGGCGGTAGGCGTAGCGACCGCTCAGGTCGATGGAGCTGTAGACGGCCTCCGGATCATAGGCATCGATGAAGGCACAGGGTCCGTAGTCGATCGTCTCGCCGGAGATCGTAGTGTTGTCCGTGTTCATCACGCCATGGACGAAACCGACCAGGACCCATTGGGCGATGAGTGCAGCCTGGCGTTCGACGACGCGGCGGTAGAGTTCGAGATAGCGGTTGCCGTTATCGGCGAGATCCGGATCGTGGCGGGAGATGGCGTAGTCGGCAAGCTGGCGCAGCTTGTCGGTTTCGCCGCGGGCGGCGAAATACTGGAAGGTGCCTACCCTCAGGTGGCTTGCGGCGACGCGGGTGAGGATGGCCCCCGGCTTCGGGCCTTCCCGGTAGATGGTTTCCCCGGTGGTCACGGCGGCAAGCGCCCGCGTTGTCGGGACCTTCAAGGCCTGCATGGCTTCGCCGACGATATATTCGCGCAGCACCGGACCGATGACCGCCTTGCCGTCGCCGCCGCGCGAAAAGGGTGTCGGGCCGGAGCCCTTGAGCTGAATGTCGCGCCGGCGGC
>ENA-ORCZ01000126-ORCZ01000126.1-marine-metagenome-genome-assembly--contig:-NODE-126-length-79076-cov-4.524222_pt1 | contig 79076 bp, 75 predicted proteins | sample MGYA00237785_ERZ508519 | MGnify/ENA primary metagenome ERZ508519 (study PRJEB26189, sample SAMN06268790) | marine metagenome | isolation source: Bioluminescent Bay, La Paraguera, Puerto Rico | place...
CAACGTGGAGACCAAACACCTAAACTCTTGATTACGGTTTGATTACTTGAGCAAACACCCTCAAAGTCTCCTCACTCACATGATGTTCAATACCCTCGGCATCAAACTCGGCGACCTGTGGATCCACACCAATCGACACCAAGAAGTTATAGACGATCTGGTGGCGTTCGCGACATTTTTTGGCGAGCGTTTCGCCTTTTTCTGTCAGGAAGATCGAGCGGTAGGGGCGTGAGGTGACGTAGCCGTCGCGTTCCAGGCGCTTGATGGTGTTATTGACCGTGGCGGCTGTCACGCCAAAACGTTCGGCAAGTGCGACTGAGCGTGCCTCGCCTTCTTCTGCGATCAAATCACCGATCATTTCGACGTAATCTTCGGTCACTTCACGGGCGTGCGCGTCGCGCAGGCGCGCAAAAACTTCGGCCTTGTTGTGACGCGGGTTAAGCCGGGTGTCGTCGCCCATCGATCTCTCCAATCCAGATTCCTGAAACCTTCATAACAAGTAAGTTGGCAAATAGCAATTTAGCCTTGACTAACTTTAAAAGTCCGCACATAAATAGGGGACATTTACCAGAGTAATTCCAATTAGCTTTCGGATGCCCCGATGCCGCTTTTCCCAACTGCCCGACCCGTCGCTCGTTATCTTGTTGCACTTGCCGTTGCGCTGCTTGTTGGCGCGGGCGTTGCCCATGCGAAGCCGCTGAATGTGGTTGCGACCACATCAATGATTGCCGATGCCGCCCGTCAGGTCGCCGGTGATCGGGCGGAGGTCACGGCTCTGATGGGGCCGGGTGTGGATCCGCATTCCTATCGCCAGACGCGAAGCGATATTGCCGCCCTGGCGCGTGCCGATCTGGTTTTGTGGCATGGCCTTTATCTGGAGGCGCAGCTTGAAGAGTTCTTCCTTGATCTTGGCAAGCGGCGCAACGTGGTTGCGGTGGGCGAAGCTGTGGCGCGCGAAAAGCTTCTGAGCCATGCTGATTATGAAGGCCGGTTTGATCCGCATGTCTGGATGGATCCGAAACTTTGGGAAACCGTCGTTTATGCCGTGCGCGATGCCCTGATCAAAACCGATCCCGATGGCGCAGCAACCTATAACGCCAATGCCGATGCCCATGTGGCCGAGATCGAAAAACTGGTCGCCTACATGACATCCGTCACCGCCACCGTGCCAAAGCAAAGCCGCGTGCTGTTGACCGCCCATGATGCGTTTAGCTATTTCGGGCGTGGCTATGATTTCGATGTGCTTGGCATTCAGGGCATATCAACAGAGTCTGAGGCGGGCCTGCGCCGCGTCGAGGAGCTGGTCGACACCATTGTCGAACGCAAGATATCAGCCGTCTTTGTCGAAAGCTCTGTGCCTGAACGCAATGTGCGTGCCCTGATCGAAGGGGCTTCTGCCCGTGGTCAGGACGTTACGATTGGTGGTACGCTGTATTCCGATGCGATGGGCGAACCCGGCACCTACGAAGGCACCTATATCGGCATGATTGATCATAATGCGACATTGATCACCCGAGCCCTTGGCGGCGATGCCCCCGAAGGCGGTTTTCAGGGCAAGCTTGCAGCCGGATCATAACGCTTCACATATTAATCCAGATGGCATGAAACAAAACGAAGCAGGACACACACCATGAGAAGCGCCAAACTGGTTGCAGAATCAGGCAAGATACTGGACGTCGCCTCCAAGGACGCGCCGCTGACCGTGCGCGGACTTACGGTATCTTATGGCAACAAGCCGGCTGTGTTTTCCGTTGATGCCTCGATCCCGGCGGGCTCCATGACCGCGATCATCGGTCCGAACGGTGCCGGCAAGTCGACCTTCCTCAAAGGTGCACTTGGTGTGGTGCCGCGCCTTTCAGGCGAAGTGCGCATTTTTGGAAAGCTGTTTGAAGATGCCCGTGATCGCGTCGCATACGTTCCGCAACGCGCCAGTGTCGATTGGGATTTCCCGGCGCGCGTGATTGATGTCGTCCTGATGGGGCTTTATGGATCGGTCGGGCTGTTTCGCCTGTGGCGGGCGCGCCATCGCGAACAGGCGATGGAGTGCCTGAAACGCGTTGGCATGACCGATTTCGCCGAGCGCCAGATCGGTCAGCTTTCCGGCGGACAGCAACAGCGCGTTTTCCTGGCACGTGCCTTGGCGCAGAATGCTGAGTTCTATTTGCTCGACGAGCCGTTTGCCGGGGTCGATGCCGCGACTGAACGCGCCATTGTCTCGGTGCTGAAGGAACTTAAATCCGAAGGCCGCACAGTTGTCTGTGTGCATCATGACCTTTCGACCGTGGCCGAGTATTTTGACCGGGTTCTTCTGATCAATGTCCGGCGTATTGCCGAAGGCCCGGTCGAGACGACCTTCACCGCCGAGAACCTTCAGGAAACCTATGGTGGTCGGCTTGCTGCCACCCATATCGATGAATTGCATCTGGCGTAACGCACATGGGATTTGGTGATTATTTCATAAGCGCCCTTTTCCTGCAGGCTGGCTATAACAGCGCGCTTGTTGCAATCGGTGCAGGCTTGTTGGGCCTTTCGGCCGGCAGTGCCGGGGCCTTCATTTTCCTGCGCAAACGGGCCCTTGTTTCCGATGCGATCAGTCACGCCACCCTGCCCGGTGTCGGGCTTGCATTCATCATCATGGTGGCGTTTGGCAGTGACGGGCGCTGGTTACCGGGGCTTATTCTGGGATCGGCGATTTCATCGGCCATCGGGCTTTTGATGGTCGAATGGATCACACGCAAAACCCGCCTGACCGAGGATGCCGCCATTGGTGCGGTTCTGTCGGTATTTTTCGGATTTGGCATCGTTCTTTTGACCGTCATCCAGACCATGTCATCAGGCCGTCAGGCCGGGCTTGAAAATTTCCTGCTGGGTTCCACCGCCGGGATGCTGATTTCAGAAGCCACTACAATCGCCGTTGCCGGGGCCATGGCGGCCGGCTTTGTTTTCCTGCTGCGTCGTCCGATGACGCTGGTGGCGTTTGATCCGGAATATGCCGCGACCACTGGCGTTAATGTCCGCAATATCGACTTGGCCATGATGGGGCTTGCCCTGATTGTCACGGTGATCGGGCTTAAGATTGTTGGCCTTATCCTGATTGTCGCGCTTTTGATCATTCCACCAGTAGCAGCCCGTTTCTGGACCAATCAGGTCGGCAAGATGATCGGTATTGCCGCCGTCATTGGTGGTCTTTCAGGTTATGTCGGGGCGGTGTTATCGGCCGCGCACGCAGCACTTCCGACCGGTCCGATCATTGTTCTTGTGGCCTTTGGGTTCTTTATGATCTCCGCCCTGTTTTCGCCGTTGCGTGGCGGGCTGGCATCCGCCCTGCGGCATCAGCGGTTTCAGCGCCGCGTGCATCGCCGGCAAGGCTTGCTGTCATTGGCGCGCCGTGAACCGATCTATGACGGGCTGACCATTCGCATCCTGCGCCGAGCCGGAATGATCCGGGCCGATGGGGTTGCCACCGCACGCGGCCGGATTGCGGCAGAGAAAGCCGCCCGTGACGAAGCCCGCTGGGCAATGGCACGCCGGATGCTGCCCGATGATTCCACTATTGAACGTTATGACGGGCTGACCCCGATTGAACGGATGATGACCCCGGACCAGATCGCCGAGATTGATCGCATGATCCAGAACGCGCAAACCACCCAGGGAGCAAAGGCATGATCGATAATTTGATCACAGCCCTTGGCGCGGAGTTTGTGCAGCTGAGCCTGACGCCGATTGTGATTGGCACGCTGGCCGCCATTGCCTGTGCGCTTCCGGGGAATTTCCTGTTGCTGCGTCGGCAGGCCCTGATTGGCGATGCGATCAGTCATGTCGTGCTGCCCGGTATTGTCGCAGCCTTTCTGGTGACCGGCACTATTACGGCTGTGCCGATGATGCTGGGTGCAGGGGCAGCCGCAATCATTGCAGTGGTCATGATCGAAATCGTCAAGCGCCTTGGACGGGTTGAACCGGGGGCCGCGATGGGGCTGGTTTTCACAACCCTGTTTGCCGCCGGTGTTTTGTTCCTTGAAATCACCGATACCAGTTCGGTGCATATCGATGTGCAGCACGCGTTGCTGGGTAATCTGGAAAGCCTGATCTGGTTTGATGCCGAAGGTTGGGGATCGCTTCTTGATCCGGCCGCCCTTGCGACCCTGCCACCGCAATTGCCGCGTCTGGCGATTGTTCTGGTCGGCATCGGGCTGTTTATTTTCCTGTTCTGGAAAGAATTGAAAATCTCGACCTTCGATGCTGCCTTTGCCGGGGCGATTGGTATTCGTACCCGCGCGCTTGGCTTTGCGCTGGTGGTGGCAACAGCCGTTGCCGCCGTTGCGGCCTTTGATGCGGTCGGGTCGATCATTGTGATTGCGATGTTTGTCTGCCCACCAGCCAGCGCGCGACTGATGACCAATCAGTTGGCCCGCCAAGTCGGCTGGTCGGTCGTGTTTGCAACAATCTCGGCCATTCTGGGCTATGTCTTGGCGGGATACGGTCCGGGCTGGTTCGGGTCGCCCTATGCGGTCAGTGCCGCAGGCATGATCGCGACTGTTTCCGGTGTGATCCTTATTCTGACCTGCCTGTTTGGTCCGCAACGCAAACGCACCGGCCAACAGGCCGAAGCCTGACAGTTTCCAGTCGCACCATTGTGCAAGCACGGGCATAGTGATCCTATGATTGCATTGGCCCAAACAACCCTTCAGCGGATTGGCCTGATCGCGACACTGGTTTTGGCCAGTGCCGGGGCCAACTGCGCACAGGCGGCCGAGCCCACAGCAACCACTGCTAACCTGGCAGCGGAAATCCGCGAGCTTGGCGATATCGAGCTGTTAGTCTTTGACGGACGGGAAGACTTTTTAAGACAGATCGACAACGCACTTGGCCTTGGCAATATCAAGAACCCGGATGAGACCTTTGCCAAACTGCCGCGGTCGCCCTTTACCGTTACCGGACGGAAAGGGGATGAGGCATTGGCTATATGCCGGATATTCATCCCGGCCAAAATCACCCCTGAAAGCCATACCGAAATCTTTGCCGAACTGATGCGCAACTGGTTTGGCACAAAGCTTAGCTATGCCAGCAATTCTGACCTGACCTTTCGCTGGCTGATCTTTCATGAGATGCGCCATTGCCAGCCCGATCACTTTGGCGGTGATGAGCTAAAAGACCATCAGGACGAACTCGAAGCAGACCTCTCGGCTTTTGAATATCTGGCGAATGCACAGAACCGCAATGCGCTGGCGACTGATATCGCGGCCTTTCGAGTGATTACCTCCGCCCTGTTTGCTGAGCACAGCCACATGATCGGTTTGTCGCTGAGGCATACCCTTGAAACACCTGACCAAATGGTGCCGTTCAGTGCAGAACAGGAAATGGCGGCATTCCAGACAGTCCGCCAACAAATCGGCAAGCGGGCACAATTAATTGCGACAGCAGTTACCCCCACAAATCGTGAACTGATCCGTGCCATTACCGAATTGCGCCAAGCGGTCGACCAAGGAACGGAGACGAAAAGTAACAGCCTTGCTGGCGAAATTCTGATCGCACTGGATGACGCAATCGCGCATTTTGCCCCCGAATTGCATCAGTCGGTGGCAAATATCAGGGCGAACTGAACACGCAGAGGCTCAGCGACCAGTCTTGCGCCAGAATGTCATGGCAAGACAGCGATCGCGATCCAAACCCAACTCTTTGCGCCAATAGGTGTGAAGTGGCTTGTAATCGCCCTGCTCCACCCCGGCCCAGCAATAGATACGATCACGTGCATCGGGCATTTCAACCGAACGAATGGCGTCCTGAATTAGGCTGCGCACGACAGGTTGATGATCATCACGAAATAGCCATTCAACCTGTATCTGGCTGTTGGTGGGTAGTGAAATGACATCTGATTTGCTTCCGACTTCGATGATCGCATGGCCCGACACATGATCGGGCATCTCGGCCAAATAACGCCCGATGGCCGGCAAAGCGGTTTCATCGCCGGCAAACAGCATCCAGTCTGCTTCGGGCAGTGCGGTTCCCAACGGGCCGGTCATCGCCACAACATCCCCGGTGGAGGCATGCATGGCAAAGGCCGAGCCAGGACCATTATCGCCATGCATGACAAAGTCGACATCAATCCAACCTGCCTTGGCATCAATTGCACGGATCGTATAGACGCGTTGTTCGATGGTGTTTTCACCACTGGGCCAGACGGGCATGCCGTTATCGGCAAGGGTCGGCCATTGCGGATTTTTCTGCCCACGCGGTGGGATCAGAAGCCGGACATGGATGCTGCCCGTGTCATAGGCATCAAGATCAAGGTCTTTGCCATGAAGGCGCAAGCGTCGCATATGCGGTGAAAGGTCGGTGATCTCGCCCACTGTCAGCTCGCAGAAATTAGGCAGTTTGCCGTTGCTTTTGCCCGCACCTATCCAGCGGCAATCAAGATCAGCATCGGGTGCAGCCCCCTGCAGGATGGAAATGATCGCCGACTTCATCTGGATGACGTCGACCTCGGTCTTCGCGCCGACTTCGACCTCAAGTGTGGTTTCCGTGCTACTGAGCTGAATATGGCCAATGGAAACCGAAATCCGCGTTTGATCCCCATCCCCTGTGACATCACAATCATGTTCACGATAGAACGCAGCGGCCTGTTTGATCAGGGTGGCACTATCTGGAAGTGCGATACGCGTTTTGGCCGTCAGAAGCGATGTAGACATGGGGGCTCTCGGATAAAGGGGGCGCGGACAAGATGTGTTTGTCTGTAATAATAACAATGATAGGCATTCTCAATAAAAATTATCATTGATTTTAGCGGAGCGTGATAGATGTTTGGCACATGCGTTTGCCCTGTCAGTGGCGGCAAGCGCGACCTTGATCTGTTTATTGGAAGTCTGAACAAAGCGATGCCTGACAAAATCCGCCGTCTGAAATCATTCGAGTTTCCCCTTGCCGTTGAATGGGCCGCCAAAGAGGGCTGGAACCCCGGCCTTGCCGATGCAGAGGTGTTTTTCAACACCGACCCGGAAGGGTTCTGGGGCGCGTTTGACAAACAAGGACTGGCAGCGGTGATTTCAGCAGTCCAGTACAGCTCGGACTTTGGCTTTGTCGGCTTTTACATCTGCCGCCCGGATCGTCGCGGGTCGGGTCTTGGCTATCGCCTGTGGCAGGCGGTGCTTGACGGTAGCGTTCCCAAAACCATCGGTCTTGATGGCGTTATTGATCAACAGGAGAATTACCGCAAATCGGGTTTTGAGTTTGCCCATCGCAACATTCGTTTTGGCGGTGTGGTCACGGCCAGTGGCGAAACACCAGATGATCTGTTCACACTTGCGGTCGATGACATTGCCATTGTCGATGCGTTTGAGCAGACCTGCAAGCTGTTCGCTGAAAGCCGGATTGAGTTCCTGCGTGGCTGGATTGGCAACGAAAAACACAAAGTCCTTGCCCTTACGGGCCCGATGGGTATTCGCGCATATGGCGTGATCCGCCCGTGTCTTGAAGGCCACAAGATCGGACCACTGTTTGCCCCCAATGCCAAGGATGCAAAAACCCTGTTTGACGCCCTTTTGCAAAGCCGGGATGATCAGGGTGGCAAGGTTTATCTTGATGTGCCAGAGCCCAATCAGGCGGCAATTGATCTGGCGACGGCCCATGGCATGGTGCCGGAGTTCGAGACGGCGCGCATGCATAAGGGGCCGGCACCAAAGCTTGATCTTGCTATGACTTTCGGGATTTCGTCGTTCGAGCTTGGCTAGTTTCGGTCAAATTTTTCAACAGATTTTACCGGTAAGTCCTTGCAAACATCAGAAAATGTCAGAATTCCGGTCCTGTTTGTGTCTGTTTGCTTGGTGTAAAACCAAACAGCCCCGCCACAGGAATAGAATTCACTTATTCTTAGGGCGGGGTTGAGTGCTGTTCAAAAGTCTGGCAACAAACATTTAACGCCAAAAGTATAGCCTTGGCTAAATCATCGCCATAGCTTCATCATCTGGCGGCTCTTTTTGTGACCTGCTTTTGGCCTTTGTCGCAAGAAGTTGCTGCAAGCATATGGAAAACCAGTAACACAGTCCCAATTTCAGGAGTGTAGTCCGCGTTTCATTTCCATCTGGCAGCCTTTCAAGCAGACAGATTTCATCTGTGTGTCTGTCAGACCATTGATTAGTGTATGACCCGCACGTGTCGCCTGCCCCGCTTGGTACCGATGCGTTTGACGAACTTGTTTTAAGGCCGGATTTTAAAACCGACATGGATATAGCGACACTTATTGGAATTATCGCCGGGATGGGCGTTATTTTTGGCGCCATCTTGATGGGTGGCAGCCTTGATTCCTTTGTCGACCTTCCATCCGTCATGGTAGTGTTTGGCGGAACAGCAGCAGCCACCCTGATCAAATTCCCGATGCGTGACGTTATCAAGTCGCTCAAGATCGGCATCGGCATTGCGTTCAAAAACCCCAAGGAAGATCCGCTTTCGATCTATGAAAAGGCGATCGAACTTGCCGGCATCGTCCGCAAGAACGGGCTTTTGGGGCTTGAAAGCGTTGAAGTCGAAAACGAGATCATGGCGCGCGGTATCCGCATGTGTGTGGATGGTCACAGCGGCGAGGTCATCCGCAGTTCTATTTCAAGCGAGGTGGAAAAATCCATCCAGAATGACGAGCTTGGCGAACTGATGTTCCGTGGTATCGGTGATACTGCCCCGGCATTTGGCATGATCGGAACACTTGTTGGTTTGGTGCAGATGCTGGCCAACCTTTCAGACCCGGATGCCATCGGCCCGGCCATGGCAATTGCCATGCTGACCACGTTCTATGGCGCTGTTCTGGCCAACCTGATCGCACTTCCGGTTGCCGACAAACTGGCTCTTAAAGTTGATCGCTTGAAAAACACCAAACAGCTGATCATTGAATCCGTGGTGCAGATTCAGGCCAGCCAGAGCCCGATGGTCATGAAGGAAATCTTGGGGCCCTATCTTCCGGGTGGCATTCCGGCCGATCCTGAAGACGGCGGTGCATGATCATGATGGTTGCGCGCATTCAGGCAGCAGACTGGGCATAGGCGATGGCAAAGAAACCAGCAGCAGGCGCACCGGCTTGGATGGCGACATTCGCCGATCTGATGTCGTTGCTGCTTGTCCTGTTTGTGCTGTTGCTGACTTTCGCCGAGATGGATGTCATCCGCTACAAACAGATTGCCGGTTCGGTCAAGGCGGCCTTTGGTTTTTCCCAACAGGATCAGCTTGCCGGGGTGATTGAGCTTGATGGCTCGATCGTTGGCAAATCGCTTAGGGCGCCAACACCCGATACCCCGCGTGTGGTCTCGGAAATTCCGAAGGCAGACACACCAGAGGTTGAAAGCAAAGAAACCGACAGCAAGGAAGAAAAGGCCGAGGCGCTTGAAGAGACGCTTGGCAAGGTTCTTGATAACATGGGTCTTCAGGATCAGGTCGGGCTGGAACGCATTGACGGCGAGGTTGTCATGCGTTTCCCCAACGAACTGGCCTTTCCGTCCGGATCATCCGGCATGACAGATGAATTTGCCGCCATCCTGAACCGCGTTGCCCCGGTGATCAACCAGACGGCCGGCGAAATTTTTGTCGCCGGTCATACCGATAACGTTCCTGTTTCGGCGTCGTCTCCCTATATATCGAACTGGGACCTGTCGGCGGCACGTGCGACATCGGTTCTGCATTTTCTGATCGATCAGAACGGCACGGATCCAAGCCGCATGGTCATTCAGGGATATGGCGACAGTCGGCCACTGGCGACCAACGATACCCCCGAAGGCCGTGCCACCAACCGTCGGGTGGAAATTACCATTGAAATGGTCGAGACCAATTACGACGCCAACGGCGCCTCAGAAGGCAGCGAATTCAGAGCCCCGTCAAACGGTGGAGAAGACTTTGATGAGGGTACAAATCCGGGAACCGGTGATGCCACCAGCAATCCACCCCCTGAAACACGGCGTACTTTCAGCATTCCGTCAGACAGCCCCTGACAGAAATCTGCCAACGGGACCTGATCCAAAAAACGCGTGAGCAAAGGGAACACCGCCCATCATGGCGAGCGATGCCAACAAGAAAAAGACAATCCTGTATGCGGATTACAGCGAACGGAACATCAACGCGGCGCGGGCGGCGGTGGAGCCCTTTGGCTTTGGCAAATTCGTTGATTGTGACGACCGCGAACGCACGCTCGAACTGATTGCCGAGCTTAAACCGGATCTGGTTCTGATCGGTCTTTATCTTGATGGCATCCGCGGTATTTCGACAATTCGCGCCATTCGTGACGCCGCCACAAGCGAAAATCCGCATGGCGGTATCGTCCCGATCCTGCTCGGCGCGCCGAAGCTTGATCGCCGGGGCATGCGCGATGCGGTCGACGCCGGGATTGAGGGCGTTTTTCGCCAACCGATTGATCCAGAACGCCTGACCAAGATCATTGAGACGGTCCTGAAAAAACCACGCCGGTTCGTGCTGGAGGAGAACTATTTTGGCCCCGCGCGGCCACAGGACCTTGCCAAACTGGCGGCTTCGAATGCCACCAGCGCGAGCGCAAAGCCAAAAAATCCGACGGCAACGGTCCCTGAAAGCATCGAGACTTCCGAAACACCGGAAAACGATGGAGCCGGACCGAAAACGCAAACAAAGCCCGCCAAACCGTCGCCTGCCATCGGCACGCCGACAAATCTGGACATCGCCGATAGCCGACCACGCCTGAATGGAGCCGGTCAGACATTTGGCGATGGCGAGCTTGTTGGTGTTCCGAGTGCGCGTGACAAACGCACGCGTGCACAGAACATAGAGGCCCTGCAATCTACCAAAGAAGTCCTGCCTGCCGCCGTTGCCAGTGACGGAACCAAGCCATCCAATGCCGCTGATGAACCGATTGAGGCCGAGGATGACACCGCCGCAGAAGACGAGGAACTCGTCGAGATTGACCTGCACGCGGCGTTGATCAGTCACAAGCTTTGGGTGGATACCGGCGGGCGCGAAGGAGCTGTGATGTCCATCGAACATGCCGACCTGCGCGAGGCCGAGCTGGAAGGTATTGATCTAAGCCGGTGTGGATTGCCGTTTGCCAGTTTCCATCGTGCCAATTGCAAGGATGCGGTATTGCGCCGCTGCAACCTGATTGCCGCCGACTTTGGTGAAAGCAACCTCGATAACGCCAACTTGGCGGCAAGCCGACTTTCAGGCGCACGGTTTAGCAAGGCGATGATGCGCAACACGGTGTTTTTGGGCTCCGACCTGTCCAATGCCAATTTCCGGGGCCTCAAGATGGTCAATTGTGATCTGAGCGGTACCAATCTGGCCGGGACCGATTTCCGCGATGCGGATCTGAGTGGCACGCGCGGCCTGTTTGCCGAGCAGATCCAGCGGGCGCGCGTCAACGCCAATACCCGCCTGCCCCACGATCTGAAACTCCGCGATTAGTCGAGATCACAGACCATATGCAGGCTGGGAAAACGGAAGTCCGGCGCAAATGGCGCTTCGAAATCACCGATCACCCGAAAGCCACGTGATTCGTAAAACCGTCTGGCCGTCAGAGTGGAATAGCATTCAAAGCGCGTGACATTTTCAGATGCCTTGGCGTCGCTTACGCAGCGATCAAACAGCATGCTGGCAATGCCCTTGCGCGCGTGATCGGGATCGACGGCGAAATGCCGGACATGGGCCAGTCCCGGTTGAACATCACCCTCCCGGCTTCCGGGCCGAACCGCCGTCCAGCCGCCTGCGCCAACAACGTCGCCGGCCTCTGTCCTGGCGATGTAATAGGTGCCTGAACTTAATAATTCGGGCTTTGCAAAGGTGAGAAACGGCATGGCGCGTTCAAGCATTTCCGGTGCATAGTCATGAACCAAAAACGTCGCATAAGACCGCGCAAACAAGGCACGGATGGCCGGGGCATCGTCAAGGGTCGCGATATGAAGCGTGATCGCCGCCATTTGCTTTCCTACCTGCGGCCAAACATCTTTTCGATGTCGTTAAGCTTGAGCTCGACATAGGTCGGGCGACCATGGTTGCATTGGCCTGAATGCGGGGTGGCTTCCATCTGGCGCAACAGCGCATTCATTTCATCGGCATTAAGCTTGCGCCCTGATCGCACCGACCCATGACAGGCCATGGTGGCACAGACATACATCAGTCGGTCTTTCAGCGCCATGCCCTGCCCCAGTTCGGCAATTTCATCGGCCATATCGCGCACCAGTGCACTGACATCGACCTTGCCCAGCAAGGCGGGCACTTCGCGGACCACGATGGCACCGGGTCCAAACGGCTCGATCACCAGACCCAGTTCGGCAAATTCCTCTGCGCGGTCGGCAATCCGATCTGCAGATGCTTCGTCCAGTTCGACCACTTCGGGCAGCAACAACCCCTGTCGCTTAACCCCGTTTTCGGCGAGATCGGCCTTCATGCGCTCATAGACAATGCGTTCATGGGCGGCGTGCTGATCGACAATCACCAAACCATCGCGGGTTTGCGCGATGATGTAATTGGCATGCACCTGCCCGCGCGCAGCCCCCAGCGGATGATCGACAAACTTGCCTTCATCGGCGATGTTATCAATGCGCGCAGATGGTGCCGCCGCGTCATATCCCCCCGAAAGGGCTGCTGCCGCAGCCGCCGCAAAACCGCCCTCGCCGCCTGCGATGTTAGCGCTACCACCCGATCCGCCAAACTCGCGACCGCGATCAAACAGGCCGCCATAGTTTCCGGGGTTTTCCATCGGTGCCTGGGCGGCGTAATTGCGTTCAATCGCCGCATGGCCCGGCACATTTGGCTGATAATGTCCGATGTTAAATCCGCTGCCGCCCCCGCTTCGCGCGCCACCGCCATACGGAAGTGAGGGTCCCTCACCTTCGCGGCGGACCGCCCCCAAGGCCATGTCGGCCACCGTGGTCGAGGCACGATGCCCGGCCCCGGCCAAGGCATGTTTAAGTGCGCCGACAATCAGCCCACGCACCATGCCCGGATCACGGAAGCGGACCTCCGTCTTGCCGGGATGGACGTTGACGTCGACATCGCGCGGGGTCAGTTCAAAGAACAGCGCCAATAACGGATGGCGATCACGCGCCAGGAAATCCTGATAGGCGCCGCGCACAGCCCCTTGCAACAGCCGGTCCTTGACCGGGCGGCCATTAACAAACATGAACTGCATCTGCGCATTGCCACGGTTCAATGTCGGCACCCCGGCATAGCCGGTCAGGCGGATGCCTTCACGCTCCGCCTCGATCTGAAGGGCGTTTTCCTGAAATTCGCGGCCCATGACAGCCCCCAACCGTTTAAGACGCGCATCGAACAGATCACCCTCGCAGGCCGGGTAATTCAGGATGGTTTTGTTGTTATCACCACTGAGTGTGAAGCCGACATCCGGGCGCGCCATCGCCAGACGGTCCATGATTTCGCGCGCATACATTTGTTCGGTCCGCGCGGTTTTAAGGAATTTCAGACGTGCTGGCGTGGCATAGAAAAGATCACGTACCTCAACCCGCGTGCCATAGGGATGGGCGGCCGGTTCCGGTGCGCCCTTGGCCCCGCCTTCAACCGCCAGTGTCCAAGCATTTTCAGAGCCGCGCACACGGCTGGTCAGGCGCATGCGTGATACCGACCCAATCGATGGCAAGGCTTCGCCACGAAAGCCCATGAAACCGATATTAAACAGATCATCATCGGGCAGCTTCGATGTCGCGTGGCGTTCGACGGCCAGTGCCAGTTCGTCCGGCGTCATGCCCTTGCCGTCATCGGTGACCGATAAAAGCGTGCGACCACCATCACGCAGATTGACGTCAACGCGCGTCGCCCCGGCATCAAGGGCGTTTTCCACCAGTTCCTTGAGCGCAGCCGCAGGACGTTCGACCACCTCACCGGCGGCAATCTGGTTGATCAGGTTCTGTGGCAGGACGCGCAAGGTCATGAAGGCGGTGCTCGTAATGTTTATCTTGGTTGTGATGAACCTATCAAAGCGCAAAGCGCGGCGAAATCCCTTTCACCGCGCTTTGCAACTTTTCCGATGTGGTTCTGCGATCAGAAGGCCAGATCACCTTCCGGCTTGCCAACCACGGTGACCGTAACATTGGCCGGGTCCATGAGATCGGCCGCAACGCGGTTGACGTCATCAAGGGTAACGGCATTGACCATGTCATTGCGACGATCAAGGAAATCCATGCCAAGGTCTTCCTTTTGCATGCCGACCAGCATGCCCGAAAGATTGCCGAGGCTTGTGAAGCGCAGCGGGAAGGCCCCGGTAAGATACGCCTTGGCATTATCAAGTTCTTCCTGATCGATACCGTCCTGCTTCATCTTGGTCCATTCCGTGCTGATCAGCGACAGGCTTTGGCCAATCGCGTCATTGCGCGTGGCAACCCCGCCCATCATCAGATCGGCATGGTCCAGATTGGCAAGGTAGCTGTAAACGCCATAAGCAAGACCGCGCTTTTCACGGACTTCCTCGGTCAGGCGGGAGGAGAAACCACCACCGCCAAGGATATAATTCATCACATAGGCGGCATAGAAATCCGGATCCTGGCGTTCGATGCCTTTTTGGCCCCAGATCGCCTGACTTTGCGGGATGTCCTGTTCGATCACATCGATATCGCCATAGGTCGGCGTGACATCGGCGATCTTGGGCAGATCGCTTTTCTCTGGCAGGGCGCCAAAAGCCTCGTCGAGCAAAGGACCAAGTTCTTCGGCGGTGATATCACCAGCAACCCCGACAATCAGGTTATCCTTGGCAAAGGCGCGGCGCACGAAGCCACGAAAATCATTGGCATTGAGCCCGGCCACGCTATCAAACGTGCCCGACACCGGACGGGCATAGGGATGATCGCCAAAGATCGACTTAAAGAAAGTCCGGCTGGCGATATCACGCGGATCGGTTTCGGCCCGCTTGAGGCCCGAAACAACCTGCGCGCGGATACGTTCGACCGCCTCGTCATCAAAGCGCGGCTCGGACAGGGCCAGACGCAACAGATCAATCGCGGTATCGCGTTCACGCGTGAGCGTGGTCAGCGATCCGGAAAAATCATCGCGCCCGGCATCAAATGAAAGACCAATCGACCGGTTTTCCATTTCGCCCCGGAAGGTCTGACTGTCCATCGCACCAGCACCTTCGTCAATCAGGCCCGACACCATATTGGCAAGACCAAGCTTGCCATCGGGGTCGGTTGCTGCCCCGGCACCGGTAAAGGCGATATCCATGGTCATCAGCGGGTTCATGTGATCTTCGATCAGCCAGGCGCGAATGCCGCCATCGGAAATCACTTCCTGAACTTCAACCGCCTTGGCCTGTTGTGCGAAGCCAAAGCCCAGTGTGCCAAAGCCAAGGGTGGTTGCAAAGGCCACACCGGCAATCTGTTTAAACAGCTTGTTCATATCAGTGCACTCCTTCGCCAGACATCACCGGAAGGGCCGCACCGGCACCTGTGACCGGACCACCTTCGGGCGGCATCAGCCAGCCGGTAACCGATTGTTTGTCATTAAACACCCGTTTGGCCGCGTCATTGACCTGATCCACCGTCACGGCCGAAATCCGGTCGGGCCAGCTTTCGACCTGATCAACGCTCAACCCAACCGCCAGCGACTGACCGAGTACGCGCGCACCGGCCGAAAGGGAATCACGGGCAAAGACGGCACTATCAAGCAGCTTCTGCTTGGCCCGATCGAGTTCATCTTGCGTCACACCATCGGCAACAACCTTGGCGATTTCCCCGTCCACCGCCTTTTCCAGATCGGCCAAATCAACATCACCGCGCGGCACAGCATAGACGCCGAAGCTTGCCAGATCGACAGCGACCGGATCATAGAAAGTGCCAACGCTTGATGCGATTTCCTGATCAACGACAAGGGCCTTGAAGAAGCGGCTGGTGGTGCCCGATCCGATGATTTCGCTCAGTACATCCAGCGGGGCGGCATCGGCCGCATCGGTGTTGTAAGAGGGTGCCAGGTAATAGCGCGACCAGGATGCCTGACCGACCTGCGGATCGCGCATAGTGACCTTGCGCGGGGCATGCTGAACCGGTTCCTGAACACGGTTGCGGGTTATGTCCTTACCACGCGGGATGACGCCGTAATATTTTTCGGCCATCGGCAGCAACTCATCCATCGTGATGTCGCCTGCGACAACCAGAATAGCGTTATTGGGCGCATACCAGTCGTGATAGAAATCAAGCGCGTCGTCGGTGGAAAGGGTTTGCATCTCGTTTAACCAGCCGATAATCGAACGCCCATAGGGGTGCGCCATATAAAGGCTTGCCCGCATCTGTTCGCCCAGAAGCGCGCCCGGATTGTTATCAATGCGCGAACGGCGTTCTTCGATGATCACATCGCGTTCCGGCAAAACCACATCATCTGAAAGTTTCAGATTGGTCATGCGGTCGGCTTCCATCTCCATGACCAGATCAAGCCGGTCACGGGCAATATTCTGAAAGTAGCCGGTATAATCCCAACTGGTAAACGCGTTGTCATTGCCGCCATTGCGGGCAACGATTCTTGAAAAATCACCCGGCGCAATATTGTCGGTCCCCTTGAACATCAGATGTTCAAGGAAATGCGCAATGCCCGATACACCGCGCGGCTCATCGGCCGAGCCGACCTTGTACCAGACCATATGGGTAACGACCGGTGCGCGGTGGTTTTCCACCAGCACGACCTGCATGCCGTTATCAAGGGCGGCAGTTTGCGGGCTGAACACAGCCGCCCGTGACAAACCGGGCACAAGGGCAAGGGTCAGTGCGACGAGGGCGAGCACAGCCACTGAGCTGCGCGTCATTGATCGGATTGTTCCAGAAATTCTCATTGTGGCGTCCCATTCCAATTCAGGATGGTTATGCAAACGGTGTGTTTCAATGCAGGTCCGGCAGAACGCGGCACTTGCATTCAACAGGCATTTCTTAAGAACCGAATATGACAGAACAAGGGCGCGAAACCATCGCGCCCTTGTCTGAATACATCAACTTGTCGTGTGTTCGGCGAAGCTTAGAAGATGTCTTCCAGCCAGCCTTTCTGTTTGCGTTCGATCACAGGGGTATCTGCACCACCGGCAACATTGTCACCCAATGCCTGCTGATCGCGGATACGCTTGGCTTCGGCCGCCGGATCGACGACAGTGCCGAATTCCGGCTTTTCCTGCCAGAACAGCAGATCGTCGACGACGCCTTCGCTTTCGGAAATGAAGATCGAGGTTTCACGATCCACCGTGTTGCGGATTTCCGGATCGGCATATTGCGCACCGGAGGCCGAAAGAAGGGCAACCTGACCACGGCTTCGCGTGCCTTCGGTGATGTCACGTTTTACAACGTTGGGATCTTCACCAACCAGAATACGGCGCGCCTGATCGGTGGTCGATCCGGTCTGTGGGCGCGGTGCGCCCGGATCAGGAACACGCAGCGTAAAATCAGGCGGCAGACTGAGCGGGGCGCGCGAAACAACCGCAAACTCGTCGGGCGACTGTTTGTTCAGGCCAAAGGTTTCACGTGTTGATTCACAACCGGAAACGCCAAGCGCAAGTCCGCCCAGCAATGCAATTTTGAAAATATTGGTCGTCAGTTTCCGGGCCATTTGTGCCTCATTACCACTTCAAAACCGGACCATGTTCGCCCGGCCAAAATTCATCTGGTAGATTTTTTACCGCCAAAAAGGGAATCGATCAACAGTAGCGCCGCACCAACCGTGATTGCACTATCGGCAATATTGAATACCGGCCAGTGATAACCCGCAACATGCAGATCAATGAAGTCAGTCACAGCCCCGTGGCGCAGACGATCAACGAGGTTGCCAACCGCACCGCCAATGATCATTGCCAGGGCAAAACGCAGCATGGAATCGCGCGTGCGTCCCATCCAGATGCCAAAGCCAATCGTGATGGCAGCCGTCACCGCAATCATGACCCAAGGTGCCTGCCCCTGAAACAGGCCAAACGAAACACCCGGGTTCCAGGCCAGAACAAAGTTCATGAACGGCGTCACTTCGATCACGCGAAGCGGGTTCGACAGACCATCAATGGCAAGCGCCTTGGTCCACTGGTCGACACCAAACACGATTGCAATGACGATCAGACCAAACACAAAGGCACGATGTTTCATCAACACTCTTTCTGACTTGCCGGGATGTGCCCCGCCAGCTGGCAGGGCATTCCCGAACGCCACCGTTACTCGGCGGCAATTCCCATTTCATCAACGGCATCCGCACAGCGGTTGCAAACGGTTTTATGTTCAGCGTGGCTGCCAACTTCCGGCAGGGTCTGCCAGCAACGTTCGCATTTCTCGCCTTCTGCAAGTGCCGGCACAACACCGACACCGGCAACATCATCAAGGGTATAGGCACCATCCGGTGCGTCACCCGTGATCAGTTCGATGTCAGATGTAATGGCGATTTCGGCAAGATTAAGGCCAGCCAATGCTTCAACATAATCCGCGGTCGCATAAACCTTTGGGGCGGCATCAAGGCTTGCGCCGATACGTTTTTCCGCACGTTCAAGTTCAAGCGCACCGGTGACAACCCGGCGAAGCTTGCGGATTTTGGCCCATTTGGTTGCCAGTGCATCGTCTTTCCAGCCATCCGAAACCGTGTTGAAGGTTTCTGCATGCACCGAGCTGTCTGCGCCATAACGGGCACGCCATGCTTCGTCGGCGGTAAAGCACAGAACCGGTGCCAACCAGCGCACAAGGCAATCAAACACGCGATCCATGACCGTGCGGGCCGCACGGCGGCGCAGGCTGCTTGGCGCGTCGCAATAAAGCGCGTCCTTGCGGATATCAAGATAGAAGGCCGACATATCAAGCGCGCAGAAGTTATGCAGCTCGATAAACATCGAGTGGAAATCATAGTCCGCAGTCGTCTTGCGCACCATGTCATCAAGGTGGCTCAGACGATGCAGAACCCAGCGTTCGAGTTCCGGAAGTTCGTTATCCGCAACCTTTTCAGACTGGTCAAAGCCATCAAGGTTGCCCAGCAGGAAGCGCAGGGTATTGCGCAGACGACGATAGATGTCGGAATGGCGCTGAATGATTTCATGACTGATGCGCAAATCATCATGATAGTCCGAGCTCACCACCCACAGACGCAGGATATCGGCACCAAGCTTGTCGATGACATCGTTCGGCGCAATCACATTGCCAAGCGACTTCGACATCTTGCGGCCTTCGCCATCAAGAACAAAGCCATGGGTCAGAACCGCTTCGTACGGGGCGCGACCACGGGTGCCACAGGATTCCAGCAAAGAGCTGTGGAACCAGCCGCGATGCTGATCCGATCCTTCGAGGTACAGATCCGCCGGCCATTTCAGGTCCTGACGTTCTTCGAGCACGAAGGCGTGGGTCGAACCGGAATCAAACCAGACGTCAAGCACGTCGGTGACCTGTTCGAAATCATCGGCGTTGTATTTGTCGCCAAGGAAATACTGTGCATCGCGGGTGAACCACGCGTCAGCACCTTCTTCGCAGAAGGCTTCGTACACGCGATCAAGGACTTCCTGATCACGCAACGGCTGACGGGTGCTTTTTTCAATGAACACCGTGATCGGCACGCCCCATGCACGCTGGCGCGATACGCACCAGTCCGGGCGGTTGGCGATCATGGAATGCAGACGGTTACGACCGGCTTCCGGCACAAAGCGGGTTTCATCAATCGCCTTGAGCGCCTTTTCACGCAGGTCATTGTCCTGCATGGAAATGAACCACTGCGGCGTGGTGCGATAGATCACCGGCGCCTTGGAACGCCAGGAGCACGGATAGGAGTGCTTGAGACGACCGCGCGACAGCAGTGCACCAACTTCGATCAGCTTGGCGATGACAGCTTCGTTTGCACCCGCTTCCTTGCCGTTTTCATCATAGATACGTTCACCGGCAAACAGCGGCACGGTCTGGTAATAAGCCCCGTCGCCATCGACCATTTCCGGCACTTCCAGACCATATTTCAGACCGGTCTGGTAATCGTCCGGGCCGTGGGTCGGTGCGGTATGGACAAAGCCGGTACCGGTATCGGTCGTGACATAGTCAGCTGCCAGAAGCGGTACGTCAAAGTCATAGCCCTGCCCGCGGAATGGATGGGCAGCAAGCGTGCCTTCAAGGTCGGAACCCTTGAAGGTGCCAACAACCTTGTGGCCCGTAATGCGACCGTTTTTGCAAAGATCTTCAAGAAGATCAGTACAGACCGCCATCTTTTCGCCGACCTTCGACCAGGCTTCTTCGGCGGTTTCGGTGACTTCGATGACGGAATATTCGATGTCTTCGCCATACGAAATCGCGCGGTTGCCCGGAATGGTCCAAGGGGTCGTGGTCCAGATGACGATGGTGGCATCTTTAAGCAGATCAACCTTGGTCTCGGTAACCGGAAAACGGACATAGATCGTTTTCGAGGTATGGTCGTGATATTCGACTTCGGCCTCGGCAAGGGCGGTTTTTTCCACCACCGACCACATGACCGGTTTGGAGCCCATATAGAGCGAACCGTTCATCAGGAACTTGCCAAGTTCACGGGCAATAGATGCCTCTGCCTTGTAGTCCATGGTGACATAGGGATTGTCCCAGTCGCCCATCACGCCAAGACGTTTGAATTCTTCGCGCTGGATATCAAGCCATTTCTGGGCGAACTCGCGGCATTCCTTGCGGAATTCGGCAATCGGAACATCATCCTTGTTCTTGCCCTTGGCGCGGTATTGCTCTTCGATCTTCCATTCAATCGGAAGGCCGTGGCAGTCCCAACCCGGAACGTAAACAGCGTTCTTGCCCAGCATCTGCTGGGAGCGGGTGATGACGTCTTTAAGGATCTTGTTCAGTGCATGACCAATATGCAGATGGCCGTTGGCATAGGGCGGGCCATCATGCAGGACAAACATTTCACGATCGGCCGAAATACCGCGAATTTTGCCGTAGAGGTCCTCTTTCTTCCACTGCTCGAGCAGGGTCGGCTCCATCTTTGGCAAACCCGCCCGCATCGGGAAGTCGGTCTTGGGCAGGATAACGGTTTTCTTGTATTCGACACTCATCGTGACGGTCCTGTCGTCTTGAACAAATTAAAAGGGCAAACCCCCAAAGGTCTCGCGAAAAGCTGATCTTGCGAAAAGCGCGCGGATCATAGCGGGTTCGTCAACAAATTCAAATCTTGCCGAGAATATCCTTGGCAGCGATCACATCTGCTGCGATCTGGGCTTTGAGGGCATCAAGCCCATCGAACTTCTTTTCCCCGCGGATAAAGCCGTGCAGGCGCACGCGTACCCGCCGGTCATAGATGTCCTGATCAAAGTCAAAAAGGTGCGCTTCAAGCCCGGCATCATCATCACCGCCAAAGCTTGGTCGCACGCCGATATTGGCGACTCCGGGTATCCAGCGTTCGACGGTTTTGCCATCGGCCTCAGAAACCAGCCCAAGTTCAACAGCATATACACCGAATTTCGGACGCAGATGATCACCCATTGCCACATTGGCCGTCGGAAACCCGATCGTCCGTCCGCGCGCATCGCCATGGGCCACAATCCCGTCGATTTCCCATGGACGGCCCAAAAGATGCCTGGCATCTTCAGGGCGTCCATCACGCAGCGCCTGACGGATCGCGGTCGAGGAATAGATAATCCCGTTATCGTGGGTGACAGCGGTCACCGCCGTAACGCCAAAACCGGATTTCTCGCCAATGGCGCGCAGCAAATCCACGTCGCCTGCCCGGCCCTTGCCGAAACAGAAATCCCAGCCAACTACGACATGTTTGGCGCCAAGACCCGTGACCAGAACACGTTCAATGAATTCCTCGGCGGTCATGGCGGCAAAGTCGCGGTTAAACTCGACCTCATAGAACAGGTCGATATCAATGCTGCCAGCCGCGGTTTCACGGTCCTCGGCCGAGGTCAGACGGAACGGCGGATCATCGGCGCGAAACAGCATGCGCGGATGCGGCTCAAACGTCAGGATCGCAAGCGGCGCACCAAGATCGCGGGCAATCGCACGTGCCTGATCCAGAAGCGACTGATGCCCCAGATGCAAACCATCGAAATTGCCGATCGCCACAACGGCGCCGCGCGCATCATCGGTCAGGTTCTCAAAAGATCGAAAAACGCGCATTCGCGCCGGTCTCTCTTTGCTGCGTTCCATGCCTGCCGACCTTTTGTCGGCAAATCCAGCAGGCAGCTATATAGGGCGCAGGCCCGAAGCGTAAAGACTTTTCCGACAAAAAAGCGCAGGCTTTCCGGCATCAGGCGCGTGAAGGCACCATCACGGTTGCTTCGCCCGAGATCACGCAACGATCCCCGACATAGCAGTTGGTTTCCATAATGGCGCGTTTCTTGGCCGGGATCAGTTCACGCACGGTCACACGTGCTGTCACGGTATCGCCGATCCGAACCGGTGCCTTGAATTGCAGGTTCTGGGAAAGATAAATCGTGCCAGGCCCCGGCAGGCGCGTGCCAAGCACAGTGGAAATGAAACCGGCCGACAGCATGCCATGGGCAATGCGGCCTTCGAACATCGTCGTTGCGGCGTAATCCTGATTAAGGTGCACTGGGTTGGTGTCACCTGTAATGCCAGCAAACATCACGATGTCGGTTTCGGTTACCGTTTTCCCATAGCTGCCCGACAGCCCGATCTCAAGATCTTCGAAATACAGCCCATGAAGTCCGTCGCGTTCATCCATTTCCTAGAAACCCTATGCCTGTTGCGCGGTTGCTTACATTGCAGATGTCGCGCTTATAATTATTTTGCAATGCAATATTTGTAATTTTATTGCGCATTTTTCAAAATGAGCAATGCCTATTTCGTCGAATGTCGCAGCGATAGGCGCTTGAAATTGTCTGAAACGGGGACATATCAGGGCATGCCCACCTGTGATATCAATGATCTAGGGTCCATAAAAACAAACCTTTGGGAAACGCCCCCGATGAACAACACAATTGCAGACACCTATGAAATTGCCATGGGTCGATGGAGCCGCCGTCTGTCGCGCAGCTTCCTTGATTTTGTCGCAGCACCTTCGTGCGGGTCGTTGGTTGATGTCGGTTGCGGCACGGGCAGCCTGACTTTGGCTGCGGCCAACCGGTATCCGGATGCGCGGGTTGTCGGTATTGACCTGATCCCCGATTACCTGACAGACGCCCTGCGCGAAGAAGCTTCAAATATCGAACTGAAAACCGGGGATGCATTGTCGCTGCCGTTCGAGAATAACAGTTTTGATACTGCCTTCTCGCAGCTGTTGATCAATGATCTGGAAGACCCGGAAAAGGCGGTTGCCGAGATGGTCCGCGTCACCAAACCGAACGGGAAAATAGCGGCCTCTGTCTGGGATCGATCAGGCGGGCTGACCTTTATCCGACTGTTTCTGGATGCGGCGGCCATCCTTGGCGGACTGGAAGGGGAAAAACTGCGCGAAGAAGTTTTCGACGTCCCCTATCAGGATGAGGACGACCTTTACGATCTTTGGTCGGATGCAGGTTTGCAGGATATCGACACAACGACCCTGGCGGTGCGCATGGATTTCATTGATTTCGATGACTACTGGCAGTCGCTGATGGGGGCACACAGCCTGATCCGCAATTTCTTTAACCGGCAATATGCCGACACGGCCTATGAAATTCAGCAGGCCACACGTCTGGCATATCTTGGTGGCAAGACAGACGGGCGGCGGTCGCTTGTGGCATCGGCGATGGCGGTGCGCGGCGTGGTGCCAGCGTAATCAGCGACGCCCGAATGGCATCCAAAGAACACCCAGCAAGCTTTGGCTGTCCATATCGCGGAATTCCTTCAGGCCGATCTGCATATCGTGATCATTGACCTTGGTGTGATCGATATAGCTGACAAACAGGCGATCCCAGATCGACAGGATATTGCCGTAGTTGCTGTTGGTTTCGCGCATAAAGCTTGAATGATGCACCCGGTGCATGTCGGGTGTGACGACCAACAGGCGCAAGGCGCGATCAAGGCGTTTGGGCAGATGCACATTGCCATGATTAAACAGGGCAAAGCCGCTTAGCATGCTTTCATAAATCACCACCGCCCACGGATCGGCCCCGATCAGCAAGACAAAGCTCGATTTGTAGAGTGCGGATGCGACGATCTCGACCGGATGGAAACGCACGGCGGTGGAGACATCAAATTCTGTATCGCAGTGATGCACCCGGTGAAACCGCCAGAACACCGGCACGATGTGGGTCAGGCGATGCTGCCAATAGATCGCGCAATCCAGAACAATGATGGTGACCAGCCCGGATAATAATGCTGGCATGCCCAAAAGGTTATTTATCCCCCAACCATTGGCCTGCGCCCAGATGGCGGCGGCAATCATCGCAGCCCCGATGGTGAAACGTGCAAGGGCGGCACTCAGCAACAACAGACCAAAATTGGTCAGCCAGCGCATGGGACGACGCACGGCTTCCCTGGGCCGATAAGGAGCCACCGCCTCCCACAAGGCCATGACCGCCAGAATGGCAGCAAAGATACCCAGCCGAAACAGTCCGCTCTGATCCATTTCATCCTGCCTTGTGTGATAAGGGGCGCGTATGCGTCACCTTGAACTGATATCGGATATCGCAATGTATAAACAACATCTTGCAGTTCGATATCTCATCACCTTTATGTTAGAGAAAGGTGATTCATAGTGAAATGCCAATGCTTGGCGACAATAACCGATAACGGGGGACTATATGCCAGAACGATCAGGATCCATTCGGACACTTTTTCTTTCCGTGTTCACGACCCTGTCTTTTGGCAGCATCGCCCTCGCAGATGGTCCGCCGTTTGATTTACCGGTCGTTTGTACGGGCAACAGTTGTGACATAGTTCATTATGTCGATCACGATCCCGGACCGAATATTCGCGACTATGCCTGTGGCACGACAACATATGACGGACATCGCGGCACCGATTTTGCCATACCGGACGAAGCAACCATGCTTGACGGTGTTCCGGTCCTGTCGATTGCAGATGGCACGGTCGTCGCCCTGCGTGAAGGGGTCGAGGATATTGATTCCGGTCGCATTTCACCAAGCAGCCTTGATGGCATCGAATGCGGCAACGGCATCCTGATTGATCACGATGATGGGTGGCAAAGCCAGTATTGCCATTTGCGCCGTGGCTGGGTCGCAGTCAAACAGGGCGACCGTGTCAGCCGTGGTCAGGTGATCGGGCGGATCGGGATTTCCGGTCAGGCCACCTTCCCGCACCTGCATTTCAACCTGCGCAAGGATGGTGAACTTGTTGATCCGTTCAGTGGCACCGCCATGGGCACAAGTACCCGGGCCGATTGCAGTGTGGAGAATGCGGCGCTCTGGTCATCTTCGGCACGTGCCCAGCTGAACTATAAGGAAATCACGCTTTATGGCCATGGGTTTTCGATGGCGCGTCCGAACGCATCCGACCTTAAACGCGGATATGGCAAGGATCCGGAATTGCCACGCACAAGCCCGGCACTTTATTTCTGGGCCTATCTGATTGGCGCCAATGACGGTGATGTCATCCGCATGAGCCTGCAAACACCTGATGGCAAGGGCGGCCATCGCGACTTTGTCATTGATCTGCCCAATGATGCGGGCCCGCGCGCCAAGTGGTTCTTCATCAATATGGATCGCCCCGGAAGCCAATGGCCGGCTGGCACCTATGAAGGCGAGATCACCTTTACCCGTGGGGACAATTCCCCACGCATCATCGGCGAGGGCAAAGTTGTGATCCGCTAGGAACCCCGCCCCGGAAAGATCCGATTTGAGTTGCTTCACATACACCTGCCGACTTAAAATTACACCAGCAAAATGTATTAGCTATTGAAACTATTACATTAATTTTAGATTTGGCGCGTGAATGTACAGAATTTATGACTGTCTGGCACACCAGCACGATATCGTACTGGTCCTTGTTGCCCTTCTTATTGGACTGGCGGGCATTCATACCGCATTCAATCTTTACGCACGCGCCTGCATCGGTCGCCTTCGTCAGAAAATCGCATGGCTGTTCCTGACCGGGGTTGTGACCGGCGGTGGCATCTGGGCGACCCATTTCATCGCAATGCTGTCCTATGACCCGGTTGTTCCGGTCGGCTATGAGCCCGTTCTGACGGCTGTTTCACTGGCGATTGCGATTGCCACAACCACGATTGGTTTCGCGATTGCCTCGGTCAGTGGGCCGCACCTTGTCTTGTCACGTCTTGTCGGCGGCCTTGTTGTCGGACTTGGCATTTCGGCCATGCATTTCACCGGCATGTCTGCCATCCGCGTTCCCGGTGTTATCAGCTGGCACATGGATATTGTGATTGCCGCCATCCTTATGGGGGCCTTGTTTGGCATGGCGTCGCTATATCTGGCCAAGACAGCACAGACCGACCAACAGAAACTTCTGGGCAAGGCAAATCTAACCATCGCGGTGGCGACCATGCATTTCGGTGCGATGGGTGCACTGGTGATTACACCCGATCCGACTGTCCCGGTCCCGGCACAGCTTATTTCGCAGGAATATCTTGCGGTCGGCGTTGCGGTGGTTGCCATCGGACTGATTGCCATTGGTTTTGTCACCGCCCTTCTTGACCGGCAGCTTCGCGATCATGTCAGTAACCGCATGCGCATCTTGGGTGATTCCGCCATCGAAGCACTTGTTCTGACCCAGAATGGTCGGGTGATTGATGCCAATGACAGTTTCCTGAAACTCGGTGGCGTCACCCGCGCAGACATTCTGGATCAGTATTTCCTTACAGAATGGCTTTCCGATACACCTGCCGAATTCAAGTCGGGAAAGATCGGATATGCTGAAACGACCCTGTCCTGGAATAACATCACCGCGATACCGGTAGAGGTCGTGCGACGTGAAATACCGGCTGATGAAATATCCGATGCCACAGTAATATTCGCCCTGCGTGACTTGCGCGAACGTTACGCCGCGGAAAACCATATCCGTTTCCTGGCAGAACGTGACGCCCTGACCAAGCTTCTGAACCGGTCGACATTCAATGACCGCCTGGCCGAGGCCCTTACGGAATCGGATGAAACAGGCATCCCGTTGACGGTGATGTGCATTGATTTCGATCACTTCAAGGAACTCAATGACAGCTTCGGTCATATTGCCGGCGACCATGCGCTGCGGGAACTGGGTGAACGCCTGGCCGAGCTGTTTAGCGATAATGTAGTAATCGCGCGCGTTGGCGGTGACGAGTTTGTCGCCCTGCTGTCGCACCCTGAACAATCAGATATGGATAATGTCATCGCCCGGTCGCGCGAAACGGCCCAGAAAATCCTTGATTGTGTTGCACTCCCGATTTTCGTCAATGCCGAACACCGTGCGAAGCTTTCTGCAAGTATCGGGATTGCGCATTATCCAACCGATGGCAATGACGCCGAAAGCATCCTTTTCCATGCCGACCTTGCGATGTATCGGGTCAAACAATCCGGCGGCAATGACATCGTGTTCTATTCGTCGGAAATGGACGAGGAATACCGTTTCAAGCGTCAGCTTTCTTCGAATCTGCGTCAGGCGATGGAGAACGGACAGCTTGAACTTCATTACCAGCCACAATGCGAGACTGATGGTGATGATCAGGTGATCCACTCGTTTGAAGCCTTGCTGCGCTGGACCGATCCGGAACTGGGATCGATTCCGCCCGGACGGTTTATTCCGATTGCCGAGGAAACCGGCCTTATTGTGCCGCTGGGCGAATGGGTGCTTAGAACCGCCTGCTGCGAGGCCGCACGCTGGAAAAATCCGCTTGGCATCGGGGTCAACCTGTCTGCGGTTCAATTGCAGAAACACGAACTGCCGGAAGTGGTTGCCAGTATCCTTGATGAAACCGGTCTTGATCCGAAACGCCTTGAACTGGAAGTCACCGAGACAGCTCTTATTCACAATCCGGCGCGCTCGATGAAGATCCTTTCTGATATCAAAAAGCTGGGTGTGCGGATTGCCATGGATGATTTCGGCACCGGTTACTCGTCGCTTGCAACCTTGCAGAACTTCCCGGTGGATCGCATCAAGATCGACCAGTCCTTTATCAAGAAGCTGGTCAGCAACGATCAGGCGATTGCCATCGTCCGTGCGGTGATCAATCTGAGCCGCGACCTCAACCTCGAGGTGATTGCAGAGGGGGTCGAAACCGACGAACAGGCAAGCTTCCTGAACGATCATGATTGCCGCTCCGTGCAGGGGTATAAGTACGGATATCCCAAGCCGATAAGCGACTACGCACATGTCGTAAACCCGACAGAATTCCCCGAAACCATCGCGAATCGGGATAGCGGCATCGAAACCGTCTGATTGTTATGGAACCGGAAAAGGCATAATGCGTTTCAAACAGGCAGGGCTATTGCAATTTGTGACAAAACAGGCAGCAAAAACGTGACCTTTTCCATGAGGTTGAAAGTTTTTTGACGTTTTTTGACTCACAACTCTTGTAACTCGCCCTTTTGCCTGCCTATATTTGACGTGTGCCGAGCCCGGCACATTGACACTACCTGTCATAAGACGGAGTAAACATGATGAATAAGCGCAAAGCCGTTGCAATCGCCATTGCCCGTGAACAGCAGATCGCCCGTTCGATGGAAATCCTGTTCGCTGGTACCATTCTGGCTATCATCGCATCGCTTCTGGTCATCTGACCTACGTTTCGCTTTCATCATTAGCGTCCCTATTCAAACCAAATGGCAAACCAACTGGTTTTGAAGAGGCCTTCTTTTAAATAGCCCCATGACACATCACAGCGTCTTCTCGGTCATCATTGCGCGAATTATCAGCCCGGTTGTCTAAGGACACCGGGACGTATCTGTTCGCCTTTTTGATGCACTGAATATCTGTGAGCATTGTCATGACTGATCATGCATTTGCTGCGTCCGCAATGGACGCACATAGCCCCAAATCCGTTTACTGCTTTTCCGTTCACGCTGCGGCCGAACCGGACGTGATGCCGCGCGTCCTCGAACTGTTTGCCAAGCGCAATCTGGTTCCGGCCAGCTGGCATTCGACCGTTGCCAATGGTCTGCGCGGTTACGAGGAACTTCAGATCGACATTCAGGTCCAGCAACTTGAAACCAAAGTTGCCGAGCACATCGCGCGCTGCCTGCGACAAATCATTCACGTGAATGCGGTTCTGACATCGGAAAAAGGCTATTCAAACTCTGCGCTTAGCGCGTAGGCTGTCTTGGTTGCGGCACTGCAAAACTGGCAGTGCCTCTGCCCGACAGGAGTTCTGAATTGGCCTATCTTGATCATATCCATGCGTGCAACAACGCCAATCTGTCACGCTATGCCCGGTTTCGCATTGGCGACCTTCCGGTCGGTGCCATCCGGTCAGAATTTGCCGGCGCCCTTACCGGGCTTGGGGACAGCTTCATCCGTGACGAGAACGGCGAATATGGTTTTGGTTCGCACATCAAAACCATTGATGCCCGGAACCAGACCCTGATCGAGGCGACCGAAGCCCTGTGCGAGCAAAGCGTAATCAAGCACCTGCATGGCGAGAAGTTTGATATCCGCAATCGGCTTTCCGACGATCCGCTGTGCCAGCTTGATCGGTTTGCCATGCCCTATTTCGGCTGTCGGTCTTGGGGCGTGCATATGAACGGCTTTGTCCGTAAGGCCGATGGCATTCACATGTGGATTGCCAAACGCGCGCTGGACAAACCGACCTATCCCGGCATGCTCGATAACATGGTCGCAGGAGGCCAACCGACCGGTCTTGGTTTTCGCGAAAACATGATCAAGGAATGCGCCGAAGAAGCTGGCATTCCAGCAAACCTTGCTGAAAACGTCTTGGCGATCGGTACTGTTTCATACCTTTATGAAACCGACGAAGGCTTGAAACCCGATGTGATGGTCAATTTCGATCTGGAATTGCCAGAAGACTTCGTCCCGCATTGCGCCGATGGCGAAGTTGCACAATTTGATCTGCTTCCCATCGGCGAGGTCGCCGAGATCGTCCGCACCGGCTTTGATTTCAAATTCAATTGCGCCCTGGTGGTGATCGACTTTCTGATTCGCCACGGCTATCTCACCGCGGATAATGAGCCATCCTACTGCGAACTTGTCACTGGCCTTCACCGCAGCCTTGAGCCCTAATGCGGCCTTTGCCGATACCGTAAACAAGAATGGCACCATCCCGATACGGGCGGTGCCATTTCCTTACAGGCTTATAGAAAATTTACTGACGCGGCGTATTTGGCCCGCCCATCAAGGCGCCCACAGCCATCACCGTCAGCTTGGCGCGCAGTTCCGGATCAAGCTTATCAAGGTCACTTTGTTTGCTGCGCAGCGCCTTGACCGCTTCATTGATCAATTCCTGACGACGTTCATCCTCGGGCGTTGAAATCTTGCTTTTCTTTTTGCCAAGTTTCGCATCAGCCGCATTCAGCGCCTTCATGATTTCGGTATGCGGCGCATCTGCCTGTTCGGTCAGGGTTTCCGCAAGGGCAAGTGCGCGGGCTTCTTCCAGCGACATGCCTTCGTCCTGATGGGCAAGGGCACGATCTTCGATGCGGCGTGCCTGACGCGCCTGGGCCGCTGTTTTTTCCGCAGTGGCACTGTCACGCAGATGAAGGGATTGCGCGTCATTATAAGCCTGAATCGCATCCCGGCCTTTTTTGCCGACAAAGACGCGCATCAGCGTTTCCTTGAGCAATCCCATCCAATCATCCCTTGATTAAACAACCCAACTTTGGGTGCAATGATTGCATATCATTATGCACCCAAAGAGTTTCGAAAACATTTCACCGAAAGACGGCGAAATTTTGCAACGTTCTAAATATGTTGTGCGACGCGGGTTTCTTCAACTGCCAGAATGTAGTCGATCAGTGCCTCGCAGTCGCTTGTTTGCAGATGTTCAAGATCACAAACAAAATCGACATTGCTTGCAGCCGGATCATCTTCATGGCCGACTATGCCGACTTTGACATATTCAGCATCCAGCGCATCCAGTGCCGAAATCAGATCGGCAACACTGACCCGGTCCGGTGCCGTCATCGAGGTGCGGATCAGCAACAGCATATCAGCATCGCAATCGATTACCTGCCGTGCGATGGATTGTGCGTCGGAGTGCCGTGGTGCGACATCGACATCAAACCCGCCATCGGCAAACAGGGTTGCGACATGTTTGTGGTGCTTTTCTTCGACAGAGGATGCCGTCGCCAAAAGAAGACGCGGGTGGCGTCCCTCCATTTCGGCGAATTTGGCCAGACTGCTCGCAAGTTGAGGAGACGTCATGTTACCTCGCTTGAAACTGCCCTTTGCCATACAACACGGCAAAGCGGGCCAGTGCAGATGTCCTGCACCGCCCCCCAGTATCCCTGTCAAAACATTGACTGACAAGCCTTGCGATCAAAACAGTATCTACCAGCCTGCCATTGCAAGCGGATCGACGCCAATCACATGCCCATGACCGCCCAAAATGACGATATAAAGCACAATCCCGGCAAGGATATCCCGCCCCCGAAAGGCATCCTTTACGCCTGACAGGGAAAAGCGTCTGGTTGCCGCCAGAAGGACCGCCTGTTCGCCCTCTGTCAGCCCCCGCAGACGGATTTTCTCCATCCGCCAAAACCCGATCAGGGCAAAAATGCTGCTGCCGCCAAAGAACAGGACGGCGACAACATCTCCATTGGCAATCGTGTGTCCGGCCCCCCAAAGGATCGTGCCCAGCAACAGGGGATGCCGACAAAACCGATTGATGCCAGGCCGCGCCGGATCAAAGCCGGTTTTTCGACCAATCGACAGCGGACAGGGTTGAAGAATGGCACAGGCCCACAAAATACAGGCAGGCAACATGACAACAACAAGGAGTTGCGCCTGCCATGTTTGATAGTCCCAAAGCCAAAACGACTCCGCGACCAAAACCTCGTGAATGACCCAGCCAAACAGCAGAACTGACAGGATCGAGAATGCAATAATATAGGGGCGGTACCCGATACGTCTTATAAGCCTTTCGCGCAGCAAGCCCGGAATAAGATGGCCTGCAAGGAAAACGGTCACTGCAATTAAAAACCCTGCCAAAACGCGATCCCCTCTTTACATTGTGGCTTCAACATGCAAATTGCCCTGTTCGCGTAGACGGGTCGGGGTGCGAATCTCCAAGACCCTTGCGTTACACGATATTAGGCGATACGTCTGTATCCCTGTTTGACATCGAACAACAAGCACCTGCCATCGGATATTCTGACCGGCAGACCAAGAAATACGGAATATACTCGAAATGAGCTGGACGCCGGAAAAGATTGAATTGCTGACCTCGCTCTGGAATCAGGGCTGGACCACGGCACGCATCGGTGAGGAACTCGGCGTCGGCAAAAATGCCGTCGTTGGCAAGGCACACCGCCTTGGGCTGCCCAAGCGCCCGTCCCCGATTCAGCGCCGTGCCGAGGAAGCAGAACAGAAAAAGGCACCGGCCCCCAAACAGCAGACCAAAGGCATCTCGATCTTTGATCTTGGTCCGGGTATGTGCCGCTGGCCGTTTGGCGACCCGGGCGATGATGATTTCCATTTCTGCGGCAAGAAAATCGTGCCGGGCAAGCCTTATTGCGACGAACATTGCGCGGCTGCCTATCTGAATGGCAAGAACCCGCGCGAAGATAATCCCCCCGCACAACAGGGTGGCCCCGGCGGCAAAGGCCCACAGGCAGCAAACCGCAAATAATCTTTTGCGCATCTGGTGCCCGGGTCTTGCCCGACCATATACCGAAATACAAAAATGCCGCCCCACCGGGGCGGCATTTTCGTTGGACTATATCGGCGATCTGCCGGTTATCTGGTTTGCAGCACATATTTGGCAAAGCCTTCGGCATCTTCACCGACAAAGCTGATATTGTCTGGCGCATTCGCCGCACCCGACGCCTTGGGACTGGTCACAAAGGTAACGTTTGACGCATCCCCGATCGGGGCAAAGGTCCAGTTGCCATCGGCCTTTGGATCAATTTCCTTTTTCGCCAGAATGTAGTTGCCCAGAACCGTGCGGTTTTCATCGGGGGCTTCGACAATGATGGTCGAACCATCAAGCCCCGGGAAATTGCCGCCACCGCCTGCACGATAGTTGTTGGTTGCAACGACAAATTTCTGATCCGCACTGACCGGTTTGCCATCGAATTGCAGATTAACGATACGGTGGCTATCAGGATTGATGACTTCGCCCGCCTTGTTGTAACGCGCAGGTTTCGTGACATCGATTTCATATGTCACGCCATCAATCACATCGTAATTATAGGTCGGGAAATCCGGGTTGATCAGCGGCTGCTCTTCGCGGCTATTGGGGTCGATCTGATTGAACTGGCCTGCCGACATTTCAAGCCATTCACGCACCTGATCGCCATCAAGCAACACCGCACTCACCGTATTGGGATAAATGTAAAGATCGGCAACGTTTTTAAGCGCGATCTTGCCTTCAGGAATGTCGGTAAAGTAATCCGGCCCCCCACGGCCGCCTGCCTTGAACGGAGCACCCGCCGACAGGATCGGGATGCCGTCATATTCCGAGCCATTCAGGATTTTTTCGAGATACCATTTCTGTGCATTGGTAACGATCTGGATCGACGGATCGTCGGCGACCAGCGCAAAGAAGCTGTTGATCGGTGCCGATGTCGTCCCCACCCCTTCGCGCATATAGGCGATGGTGGCTTCGTGTTCATCCTTGACCGCGGCAATGATTTCCGGATCGGCTTCAACCAGCGGCGTTACTGTGCGACCTTCGCGTTGATAGATCGGGCGCGCGTCAGACAAACTGTCTGTGACATTCCATTCACCGTCATCGGTAACGTTGAACGTCAGATCAATGACACCAAGATGGCTGCCCCAAAAGCCCGGCATCACCGCAGCAACGCCATTGATCGTGCCTTTGGCAATATCAACACCTTCAAGATCGGCAAAGGTTTCGGACGGAAACACGGTGTGCGCATGGCCAAACAGGATTGCGTCAATACCGTCAACTTCGGACAGGTAATAGGTCGCGTTTTCTTCCATGCCGTTGCGCGCCATTGTCGACAGACCGGAATGCGGAACCGCAATGACGATATCCGCCCCCTTTTCACGCATTTCCGGGACATATTTATTGGCCATCTCGACAATGTCTTTTGCGATCACACTGCCTTCAAGATTGGCCTTGTCCCACTGCATGATCTGCGGCGGCACAAACCCGATCACACCGACCTTGGCCTTGTGCACCTTGCCGTCATTATCGGTAAATTCCCGATCCAGCAGGACATAGGGTTCGAAATACGGCTTGTCGTTTTCGGGATTGTCATCGCCATCATCGACAAAGACATTGGCGCTGACATAGGGGAAATTGGCACCGGCCAACGATTTACCCAGGAAGTCGAGGCCATAGTTAAATTCATGGTTCCCGATATTGGCCGCGTCATAGCCAAGAAGGTTCATCGCCTTATAGACCGGATGAACATCACCATCCTTAAGACCGCGTTCCTTGGCCATATAATCACCAAGCGGGTTGCCCTGGATTAAGTCACCATTATCGATAAAGACAACGTTCTCTGCTTCGCCACGCGCCGTCTTAAGCAGGGTCGCGACCTTTGCCAGACCAACCGTGTCTGACTCGCCATCACGGTAATAGTCATAGTTAACCAGATGCGTGTGGATGTCGGTGGTTTCGAGGATGCGCAATGACACTGTGCTGTCGGCCAATGCCGTACTGCTGACCAGTGCAAGTGCGATCGAAATCCCGGTCATCCGGGCAGCTTTTTTGTGAATGAATACCATCGAGCCGTGTCCCTGCTTATGCGTTAAACCGCGACAATCTAATCCCGTTTAAATGTCGGTGTTTTGAAGATTTTGCGAAAAAGGCAAGGCAAACACAAACAGAAACGCCTGCCACATTCGGCAGGCGTTTCTGGTCTGAGACATATTTGGCGATCAGGCTGGCTGCATCGCGGGTGATTTGTATCCACGAATGACCTCGTTTCCGGGCTCGGGATCGTGCGGCACATTAAGCGACAGTACCAAAGACACAAAGGCCATCGCCGCACCGGCCAGAAATACCGCGCCGGGCGATATCAACCACAACAATCCAAAGGCAGCCGGAATGAAAACAGCGGCAATGTGGTTGATGGTAAAACTGACACCTGCGGTCGACGAGATATCGGCCGGATCGGCGATCTTCTGGAAATAGGTCTTGATGGCGATCGCCAGCGCAAAGAACAGGTGATCAACCACATAAAGACCACCGGCCAGAATGTGGTTTTCGACAAAGGCGTATGAGACGAAAACAACAAACAGACCAGCATATTCAAAGACCAGCGCACGGCGTTCGCCCCATTTGCCGATCATCTTGCCGATCTTGGGGGCCAGGAACATGTTGATCACGTGGTTAAGCAGATACAGCAAGGTGATGGTTGCTGCGTCATAGCCGAACTTCTCAACCATCAGGAAGCCGGCAAACACGGTAAAGATCTGACGGCGTGCACCACTCATGAATGTCAGCGCATAGTAAAGCCAATAGCGTTTGCGCAGGATCAGCTTCTTGTTCTGCGGATGGGCATCGGCAAATTTCGGAAACGCCCCCCAGACAAAAAGCGCGGCCAAGATCGTCAGCGCACCGCCGAACAGATAGACGTAGCGGTACTCGACCGCGAAAACTTCGAGCATCACCCAAACCATGCCAAACATGATCAGCGACGAGATTGATTTCGCCGACAGCTGCCGCCCCATGACCATCGCGGTGCGGTCCTTGCGCACCCATTGCAATGACAAGGCCTGCTGCATGGTTTCGAAGTAATGGAAGCCGATCGACATCAGGACCGTCGTGCAATAAAGCCCGATCACCGTCGGGAAGTAGCCCGATATCGCAACCCCGATGCCCAGAACCAGAAGCGACAGAACCGCAAAGGTCTGTTCACGCAGGATCAGCAGCACAAAAATCGCGGTAAAGGCAAGGAACCCCGGAATTTCGCGCAGGGACTGCAAAATGCCGATCTCGCGGCCGGTGAAATCGGCCATTTCGACCGAAAAGTTGTTTAGCAGCGCCATCCAGGTCGAAAAGGACAGCGGCATGGCGGCCGCCATAACGATCAGCAGAACTTCCGGATTGCGCCAACCCTTATGAACCGGGGCTGTGCTGGCATTATTGGGGGCGTCGGACGCATCACCAAGCGGGGCCGCGTGATTGCTGGCTTCCGGTATGATTTCCTTGGACATTGTACCTCCGAGGACAGGATCGTTGTGGTGGCGATGCCCCTGTCACATCTTGTGCGTTTTGGAATGCGACCAAGTTAAACCTGTCCGATCCGTCTGTCTTGCGGTAATCTGCCATCATATATCGCAATCAAGACAGTTTTGAATGTCGCCATATCATGGTTCATATCCTCAACACCTTTGACGGACGTCCGGAACATCACAACAAGATCCCCCGCCCGCGTGAGCTGCCACGCGCAGTATATGTCCGGGTCAGTGATATGCCTGCTGGCTATCATGTTGCGGCACACAGCCATGACTGGAACCAGCTTTTATATGCGATTGAGGGCACGATGACTGTGGTGACAGAGGCCGGGATGTGGGTTGTGCCGCCACAACGTGCGGTATGGGTGCCCCCGCATACCCAGCATGCCGTGACCTGTACGGGCTTTACCCGGGCCCGCCACCTTTATATCGGTCGGGAAGTTGCCACCAACCTGCCCGACCGTTGCATGGTTCTGGAAGTCAGCCCGCTTTTGCGTGAACTGATCCGGGCAGCCACCGAAATTCCCGTTGAATATGATGAAGATGGCGAAGAAGGCCGCCTGATCCGCGTGCTTCTGGATCAGATCAAGGCGCCAGATCAGGACAAGCTTTATCTGCCTGCGCCCAAGGATACCCGGCTGGCACGCATCTGCGATCACTTGCAAAGTGACCCGGCAGATAACCGCACGCTTGAGGACTGGGCAAAGGTATGCGGTGCCTCAAGCCGGACGCTTGCCCGGCTTTTTCAGCGCGAAACCGGCATGCCATTCCGCGAATGGCGGCAAAAGCTTCGTCTGCTCCATGCGCTTGAAAAGCTCGCCAATGACCGTCCGGTGACCGAGATCGCACTTGATCTTGGCTATGAGACCCCATCGGCCTTTATCGCCATGTTTCGCAAGGCCACAGGCCGCACACCGGGCAGCTATTTTCGCTAAACCCGGGATACTCAGTGGTCGTAACGGGTTACACGTGGTTTCGGCGGAATGATCTCGTGCTCGGGCTCAAGATATGTTCCGTACCGCTTCGTCACTTTCACATGGTCCGGACAGGGCTTCTGCCCGTTGGCACACATGTTGTGAAGCTGAACCATGAATTCCGAAGACAAGCCGTTTCGTTCATGCGTCGCGTTTTCAGACGCCCGATTGGTAAACCTGCCATTGCTCAGACGATCAAGGCGTTTATCCGCTTTCGGTGCAAAAGCACCGTCATGATGCATGACGCGGATGCCTTCAAGAAACGCCATCATTTCCATCACGGATTTAAGCATCCCGACACTGTTTTCAAAGGTTCGGGTAACGGCGACCGAAGCTTCTTCTATGTAGTCGGCAAATAATCCATCACCGTCTGCATCGGAAGGTTCGTACTTGTGTATGCCCGCTGCCATGCGGCTTTTCCAAGCCTGATGGTTGGGCTCATTAACGCGACGCCCTGGAAGAATATGGCTGTTTTGTCCCCAGTCACGTCCATGACCGGTACAATTAACCTCACCCTTCCGGCGTGCCGGATGTGGTTCGTACGACATCATCTCTTTCCCCAGAGCGTAATAAGTGCGCTTCTCTGATATCCATGCCCTTACTTGAACGCAGATATTCCCACTCTGTGAACGGACATGTGTCTTATTATTTAATCCACAGATACCACAGGTTGTTTGTTGGAATTGCACATTCCATCCATATGAACATGCAAATTGTCCAAAAAACGCGGCAAAACCCTGCTTTTCGACTTTTGACAAGGCTATCAAAAAGCACGCAGCAGCCAACAGTACCCGGATACACTATCCGGTCTGATGCGCATTTATGCCTGGATCAGGAAACAGAAATACACACTGGGTGATCGCAAGTCAGCCTCACGTCTGACATTGATACTTCCAGTCCTTTATGGTCGACCTTGAGTTTATTTTTAGTGCGAAACCCGTGACACGACATCATTCGCCGCTTGAATGCGGTCGCCATAGGCCATTGCCTTCGCACCATGGTTGAGCGACGGAATACGTTCCGACGCGCCCAATACGGCCAGCTGGTCAATCACGGCCAGCACCCATGGGCGGGTGTCATTCCCTTCGCCACCTGTTGACGACGTGTCTTTCGTTTGGTCCAGAAGCCGCTCGTCTGCGCTGAAGATATCATTTTCATTGGACACAGAACGAATGGCTTCCAATACGCGGACCAGTTCAGAAAGCGACTTCATCATATCGAAGGTCGCCGCAAGAGACTGGTTCACAGAAGACGGTTCTGCACCTTGCGCCATCTCAGGATCGCCAAAACACGGCCCTGCTGATGGTTCATCATCAAAGGATAGGAAAACCGGTTCCTGATCTTCCCGGCTCTGCCAGAAATGATGATTTTTCTCGCCTTGACGACGTCCGGGTAACACGTGGCAGTTCTTTCCCCAGTCACGGCCGGGGCCGGCATAGTTTTTCTCCCCCGTCCGGCGTGCCGGATGTGGTTCTGTCGAATGCATCTAATCCCCCAAGGTTCGGTGCACACACTGATAAGGGCCGCCAGCGTTTTCTGTTTTTCGTCATAGGCGGTATCTCTGTTTTTTGGATTTTTACCATGTGCAGCGGGGTGACAATGCACGAAGCGTCCAAAAAAATGTGCGAACCATCCAAAACACCTAATAAAGGGATTTCGCAAAAATAATCCCTAACATCCCGTATAACCATAAGGCCTTAAAACCAAAGGTATAATCCAGATCACCTTACGTAATCACAATACCTTTGCGTTCATTTTTGCCTAAACCTATACCTTTGTGGTTTTGACGAAACGCCCGATTTCCGCTTAATATGAAAAAAATCTGGTATTAGAAATATAGAATATTAATCCAGATGAACCCGCGCAAGTAGCGTTGTTTGCAATGAAGCAAAACCGGGAGTCAGGCATGACACAGTCATCAACCCATTCTTTTTTCACGGTCAATGATCTACCTATGTGCAAACGTTATGACGTTTGGCAAAGTAGTATTGACTGCATTTTCAACGTCGAAACCCTTCCCGAAATCCGCAAGAACACCTTCCATGCAACATTGGATGCGGATCTGTTGGGATCAATGATGCTCGCCCGCACCAACAGCACACATCAGTTCTGGGAACGCAGTTCCCACACAATCGCTGCCGACGGGATGGATCATTACATCCTTCAGCTTTACTATAGCGGCGGCGTGACCTCAGACTATGGAAAGGACGGTCAGGAAATTGCCCCCGACGGTCTGCTCTTTCAGGATCTGTCGCAAACCACCAAGGCCACAACAAGCGATTTTGACAATCTTGTTTTCGTCATCCCCCGCCCGCTTCTGGAAGACCGGCTTACCCTTCCCGAAGATCACAACATGCGGTTTCTCAGCCCGCGTGACCCGATGGTCCGGGTTGTCGCCAATCTGATGCGCTCGCTAAAGGCCAATGCGTCCGCGCTCAAGACAGAGCATGCTCATGTTCTTGAAAACAGCTTTGCCGACATGCTCGCCGCCTGCCTGAATTCCGCCTATGGCGAGACAAGCGACACGACCAACAAACGCCAGAACATTGAAGTCATGACGATGATCCGTCGCTATTTCCGGGAGAATTTTTCGCGCCCTGACCTTACCCCGGAGCGTGCGGCAAGAGAGTTGGGGATTTCCCGCTCCAAGCTGTATCAGTTGCTTGAAGAACATGGCGGTGTTTATCGCTATACACGCGATCTTCGCCTGCGTCGTGCCAAGCAATTGCTTAGCACAACAACGAAGCGTCCCCGCTCTCTTTACGATGTTGCGTTGGAATGCGGCTTTTCCAGTGACACGTCCTTTATCCGAGCATTTCGCGAGACATTTGACATGACGCCGGGTGATTTCAGGCGCAATCAACAGACCGCTCTAAAAAATTCAAATGGGGCGGATGGTGATGGTCGTGATACGCGCTATGAAAAGTGGCTGCACTCCCTTTAAAAAGGTCTTCTGACGTTTGGCCTTTGTCGGATTACCCGCATTTCTGGCATGAAATTTTGTCAGTATTACCTGACGCCAACTTGCGATATCCCTGAAAACAGATGCCGATGGCATCCGCCACCATTCAGGAAGATCGCAATGAACAGTTTCTGGTCTGGAATTGGGTTACGCCTTGCCGCGACCGGGTTGTTCGGGGTTATGAACCTGTTTGTCCGGCTTGCATCCTTTGAGGCACCGACAGGCCAGATCGTCTTTTGGCGCAGCAGTGTCGCCCTGATCCCGATTGTGCTTTATCTGATGTGGCGCAATCAGTTTCCCAAGGCACTGCGGACCAAGCGTCCTTTCGGGCATTTGAAACGCAGCACATATGGCTGCATTTCAATGTTTCTGGCCTTTGTATCACTGGCCTATCTGCCGCTGGCACTGGCCACGGCCCTTGGCTTCCTTGCCCCGCTTATTCTTATTCCTGTTGCGATCATCACCCTTCGGGAAAATCCCGGCTGGCTCGTGATCAGCGCCACCATCGGCGGCTTTGCCGGGGTGTTCCTGATGCTGTGGCCAATGCTGTCCACACCGGGGCTTGATCACAACACCCTGATCGGGATCGGGGCCGGTGTGGCATTTGCTGTCACCACTGCCTTTGCCAAGGTACAGATCAAGTCGCTGACCACGACAGAACCGTCTGGCACGATTGCCTTTTACTTTGCCGTGATCTGTTCGGTCGGTGGACTTTTGACCATCCCGTTTGGCTGGGCACCGCTTTCAACAAGCAACATGGTGTTCCTGATTGGCGCCGGGCTGACTGGCGGGCTTGCCCATATCGCCATGACCGAGGCATTGGCGCGTGCCCCGGCATCGACCCTGTCGGCCTTTGAATATACCGCCATGATCTGGGCGATCATTCTGGATCTTGTGGTATTTGGCGTCCTGCCCGCACCGATCAGCCTGATGGGTGGGTTGCTGATTGTCATGGCTGCGGCACTGGTGATGTTTAACGACCAGATCGTTGCCGCTGTTGCCCGCAAATTTGGCCGCACTTCAGAACCCGTAAAATCGGCGGCAGAATAACTTTGCCGCCGCGACCCCTTGGCGATTGATCAGGCCTGTTTGGTTTCCTGAAGCTTGGTTAAGGCATGCAGGGCAAGGTTGGTCGGGGTTGCAATGCCGAATTCCGTGCCCTTACGCACAATATAACCGTTCAGAAAATCAATCTCGCTTGCTTTGCCGCGTGCCAGATCCTGCGCGGTTGAGGAATACTGACCCGGCATGGTGTCCGCGATCTTTTCAATCGCACCCCAGACGTCGCCGGGCACAGTTACATCGCATCCCTTGGCAACGGCCAAACATTCGTCCACCGCATTGCGCATCACGTCCCAAACGCCAACGCCCTCGACGACTTCGCCATAGGGCCGTTGGGTAATGGCTGACAACGCGTTATAGGCACAGTTCAGGATCATTTTTGCCCACAAGGCACCTTCTGCGTTGTCCGATACCTCGACCGGTATTTTCGCCGGAACAAGGGTATCGACCACGGTCTGACTTTGTGCAGATGGTCCGATGACAAGTTCACCGCGTCCGTGATGCTTCACGTGGCCGGGACCACCCATGCTGGTCGCGACATAGACAACCACCGGAATAACCGGTTGCCCAAGGACCGCACCAAGCCGCTCGGCATTGTCGACACCGTTCTGCAGACTAAGCACGATGGTGGCTGGCGAAATGAACGGCTTGATCTGTTCACCGGCCTCCACCGTGTCAGTGGATTTGACACAAAACAGGATCATCTCGGCCCCGGCGACGCCCGCAGCATCGGCATCGCCAGTAACAGAGACATATTCCTGTGACGACCCGAAATCGAGCAACAAGCCATCACGATTCATGGCCTCAACATGGTTGGGACGCCCGATCAGGGTCACATCATGCCCTGCACGGGCCAGCATCGCGCCATAGTAACATCCAACTGCCCCGGCACCCATTACCGCAATTTTCATGATGACTGTTCCTGATCTAGATTTCTGTCGCTGCCATAAGAAACATCATCTTTGAAGAGTTTTTCATATCAAGCAAAGATTTCAGGATATTTCCAAGCAGGGCCTAGCCGAACTGTTTGACGGAAACATGACCTGCATTCCAGCCACCCGGCCAGACTTCGGCACCGCCATGCCGCAGGTTGCGGATCACACCAATCGGCACGTCCTTGGCAATCAGAAGTTCACCATCCGCACCATCATCAAAGGTCGGCTCGGTCTCGGCAAAACGGCCGATATGATCCAACTCCGGTTCGCAAGGGGTATAGACCGAACAGCCCGAATAATTGGTCGGGTTGTTGGTGGTGTTGACCGCAGCCCCGGTGGTGCCGCAGGCCGCAACCACGGTCATAAGTTCAACCGCACGCGCCTTTGCGCAGCCAAACACCCGGTTATAGCCCGATGGTGTCAGGGTCATGGATGGTACCAGCAACAGATCAATATCAAGCGGTGCAAGCAGGCACGACAAAGCCGGCATTTCGATATCCAGACAAATCAGCACCGCAACATTGAGCCCGCGCCATTTAATCACATTGAATGCCTTGCCCGGTGTCAGGTTCCAGTTTTCCGGTTCCTGTTCCCCCGGGGTCAGGGAAAGCTTGTCCTGAATGATCGCATCCCCTTCGGGGGTGAAGATCATCGCACTGTTGGTTTGCCCGGCATCCGGATTTTCGGGATCAATGTGCCAGGGCATGCTGCCGGCAACCAGAAGCATGTCATGCTTTTTGGCAAGATCGGCTGCGTATTTGCGCGCCTCGGGTGCAAGGTCGGCCATCCAGGCAATTTCCTGACCGGTTTGCAGACCTTCGGGTTTGAAGGCCAGCCATTGTTCGCTGGCATATTCCGGCAGAACGAAGATCTTGGCACCTTGTTTGGCGGCCTCGGCCATCTGGGCATCAACGTGATCGGCCCAACCCGCCATGTCTTTGACGGGTCGGCCAAGGTTCGTCGCCCAAAGGGCCAGCGTTACATATTCGGGGAAGGATGCCGGAGACGTCATGATCAGCGTTCCTGATATTCAGAGGGGCGTTTAGCTAAAAGCGGCATGATCCGGCCATCAAATGACAGCCGGATCAGATAGATCGCGAATGGAACCAGAGTTAGTTTTTAAGTTTGGTCCAGACACGGTTACGAAGATCACGCGCCTTGACCGAGCAATTCTGCGACGGGATCAGAAGGTCTGCGTATTCTTCCGGCATGTTCACCGCCGGATCGGCGGTGAGGGCCGGATCCATGAATTCGCCAGAACCCTTGATCGAGTTCATGTAACCGGCATAGTTCGACGCCTCAGCCGCATTTTCCGGCTGCATCATCCAGTTGATGAAGGTCTTTGCATTTTCAAGGTTCGGCGCACCCGCCGGAATGACGAAGTGATCGGCCCAATAGGTCAGGCCTTCCTTCGGATAGACAAAGACCGCCTCGGGAATGCTTTCCTTGGTCCGGTGGGCTGCACCGTTCCACTGCATATGCATCTGAACTTCGCGGGCCGACATGCGGTCGATGGTACCCTCAGAGCTGTAAACAGCAATATAGGGTTTCTGTCTCGTCAGAACATCAAGAACCTTCTGGGCCTCTGCCGGGTCCTCGGTGCATTTTTCAACGCCGGCATAGTAGGACGCGGCATTGAACATTTCGACTTCGTCGTTCAGTGCGCCGATCTTGCCACGGAATTCTTCACGCGGCTCAAAAAACTCTTTCCAGCTGTTTTCAAGCTCGCCATCAACAGCGGCCGCATCATAGGTAAAGCCGGTGGTTCCCCAGAGGTATGTCACGGAGTATTCGCGCTCCGGATCGTATTTCATGGTGTCGTGCGGCTTGGCAACGTTGTCAAAGTTTTCGAGGCTTTTGGCATCGAACTTGGTTGCCAGGCCTTCCTTGATCATCACGTCAACCATGTAGTCGGATGCGACAGCAATGTCATAGCCCGACGCACCGGCCTGAAGCTTTGCCAGCATGGTTTCGTTGGAATCATACACATCAAGGGTCACCTTGATGCCGGTCTCTGCTTCGAACTTTTCCATCAGTTCCGGCGGAAAATAGTTCGACCAGTTATAGAAAAACAGTTCGCCATCCGCCTTTGCCGAACCGACCGACAACAAGGCGATCGCGGATGCTCCCAGAAGCACAGAACGTAGTTTCATCGTGAGACTCCCAAATAAGGACGGTGGGTTGTTTTGTTATTCGGATGGTCGGCCCGTCCGGGAACCGGCAATCCCGTTTTGAATTTCAGAGATCAATATCGAATACGATCAATCAGGAACGAGATGCTGACAAACAAGATTGAGACAATCAGCATCATCGCAGAGACAGCATTGACCTCAGGCGTGATCCCGATCCGGATCATCCCGAAAATATAGATCGGCAAGGTCGTCGCCCCTGCACCTCCAACAAAATAGGAAATGACAAAGTCATCAAGCGAGATGATGAAGGACAACATCGCACCCGACAAAATCCCTGGCCAAAGCAACGGCAGGGTTACGCGCCGGAAGGCTTTCCATTCATTGGCATACAAATCATTTGCCGCCTCGACCAGTGCCGGGTCCATGCCCTCCAACCGTGCGCGGATCGGCAGATAGGCAAACGGAATGCAAAACACCGTATGGGCAATGATCACGGTCAGAAGCCCAAGCTTGATCCCCAATGCGACAAAGAACAGAAGGGTCGCAATCGCGGTGACGATTTCGGGCACCAGCAACGGCAGAACCAGCATGGCTGAAACACCTGCCTCGCCCTTGAAACGGCCGCGTGACATGCCCATTGCAGCCAAGGTTGCCGCAATGGTGGCCAGCACGGTTGCCGATACCGCAATGACGATGGAATTCTGGGCGGCACGCAGCATGTCATCATTGGAAAGGGCTGTGACATACCAGTCCATGGTAAAACCGGTCCAGATCGTCGCCAGACGGTTTTCGTTAAACGACAGCGCGATCAGAACGACAATCGGCAAATACAGATAGGCAAAGAAAAACATTGCCGTCGAGGTGATCCCGCGAAAACGCCACAGCGGGTTGGAAGCATCGACTTTCATCGGCTTTCCTCCGGCAATGATTTGAACTTGAACGAATAGACCATCATGGAAATCAGAACGAGTGCCAGAAGTACAAAGCCAAGCCCTGCGCCAAGCGGCCAGTTACGTGCCGCGCCAAACTGACTGCCGATCAGGTTGGCAATCATCATGAATTTGCCGCCGCCGAGAAGTTCCGGCGTCACATAAGCGCCAAGGCACGGAATGAAGACCAGAATGCAGCCCGCGGCAATGCCCGGTGCCGCAAGTGGCAAGATCACCCGGGTCATGGCGCGACGTTTGTCAGCACCCAGATCAAAGGCCGCCTCGACCAGCCGATGGTCAAGCTTTTCAAGGCTGGCATAGATCGGCAAAACCATGAATGGCAGATAGGTATAAGTCAGACCGATGGAAACTGCGTAGGGCGTGTAAAGGACATCAAGCCCGCCGGTTTCAATGCCCATCCAATTCAGCGCACCATCAATCAACCCGCCATTGCGCAGCAACAGCATCCAAGCATAGTTCCGCACCAGAATGTTGGTCCAGAACGGAATGGTCACCAGAAAGATCAGGAAGTTGCGACGGCTTTGCGGTTGGGTTGAAATGTAAAACGCGGTCGGGAAACCCAACAAAAGGGCAAAGACCGTCGTCATCGCCGACAGGCCAAAGGAACGGGCAAAGATCTGAAGGTAATCAGTATTGACCACCAGATTGTCCATCAGATCGCGTTCAAAGATGAAACTGATATAGGCATCCATCGAGAATACGCTCCAGTTCACCCCGCCATAATCGCCGCGCTCCAACATCGAAACATAGGCCATCTGCAACAGCGGCACGGCCATGAAAAAGCCGATATAGACCACCGCAGGTGCGACCAGCCAAAATCGTTTGGATCGTATGATATTACCCATGATCAATCCGCCAGTACCCGAATGGAATCAGGCGACATGGTGATACCGACACGCTCGCCTTGGGCGAAATCAGCCTTCGCACCCGATCCGTTTTGCATCCGGACTGTCAACAAGGCGTCATTACCCAGATCAATCTGATAGGTCGTATCAGTGCCAAAATAGATAACAGTAGAAACGGTTCCGACAAGATGATTGGCCCCTGCCTTACTTTCAGCAACCAGTCCAAGACGTTCCGGGCGGACCGAAACAGTAACCTCGCCACTTCGTTGACCGGAAACGTCCTGTGTCAGTTCAATTACCTGACCACCACCAAGCTTAATGGCACGTTTGCCAGCGCCATCATCAACAAGATTACCCACAAGGAAGTTACTGTCGCCGATAAAGTCGGCAACAAAGCGGTGGGTCGGGGCTTCATAGATTTCGCGGGGTGCACCAATCTGAAGAATTTCGCCCGACTTCATAACCGCAATGCGGTCTGACATCGCAAGGGCCTCTTCCTGATCATGGGTAACAAAAACAAAGGTAATCCCGGTTTCTGTCTGCAGGCGTTTGAGTTCGACCTGCATTTCCTTGCGCAGTTTCAGATCAAGTGCCGAAAGCGGTTCATCAAGCAGCAAAACCTTTGGCGCCGGTGCCAATGCACGGGCCAGCGCAATACGCTGCTGCTGGCCACCGGAAAGTTGGCTTGGCACGCGGTCCCCGTATTGAGCCAGCCGGACAAGTTCAAGCATCTCTTCAGCACGATCATCAGCCTGCTTGCGCGCAATCCCCTGCATTTCAAGGCCAAAGGTAATGTTCTGTCTGACCGTCAAATGCGGGAAAAGTGCATAGGACTGAAACACCGTGTTGATGGGCCGCTTGTAAGGCGGAAGGTCATTTAGCGCCTTCCCTTCAAGCAAAATTTGCCCCGAAGTCGCCTGTTCAAACCCGCCGATCAGACGCAGCAAAGTCGTTTTGCCACAGCCCGAAGGACCCAACATGGTGAAAAACTCATTCTGAAAGATATCGACAGATACGTCGTCCAGTGCCGTGACTTTATCGGCACCCGACCCAAATGTTTTTCCAACAGACTTTGCCGAAATGACTACTTCTGACATGCACTTCCCCGAATTTGTATTTTGTAAAATGATATAAAATCTACAGAGACTTGCAATCCGGTGGTCAAGAAAGCGTCGATATTTACAGAAGTTCCGCAATATCCGCCTTAAAATGGCATCCAAACTGGTTCTGATTGCGTCATATAGACACTTTACAAAATAATGTGCAGCGCACTATTCACGCAAAACGAGGACTTCTTTGGCAGAAAGACAATCAGAGGACACCAAAAGCACGGAAATCGCCGTCAGATCAGACAATGCCGGCGTCACGCAGCTTGGCAATCTGGTCGTCGCTGAGGTCAGCCACTTTGCGCAAGATTTCATCGCTGTGTTGCCCCAGCATCGGCGGGGCTTTTTCATCCGTGATCGGTGTCTTGGAAAACTTGATCGGGTTGGCAACTGTCGGGACCGTTCCGGCCGTTGGATGGGCAAGCTGCTTGACCATGCCGCGATGCTTGACCTGCGGGTTATCAAACACACGATCAAGGGTATTGATCGGACCGCACGGCACATTGGCCTTTTCAAGCGCATCAATCCATGCGTCGGTGGTTTTGGTAACCATGGCCTGACGGATTAGCGGCACCAGTTCGGTGCGATTGGCCACACGGTTGCGGTTGGTGGCGTAACGTTCATCAAGCGGCAAGGCATCCAGCCCCGCAACCGCGCAGAAGCTTTTGAACTGGCTGTCATTGCCAACCGCCAGGATCAGATAGCCATCCGCCGTCGGAAAGGCTTCGTAAGGCACAATATTGGGATGGGCATTGCCAAGACGCCCCGGTGCGTTGCCGGTCGCAAGGTAGTTCATCGCCTGATTGGCAAGAACCGCTGTTTGCACATCGAGAAGGGCCAGATCAATATACTGCCCCTCGCCGGTTGCGTCGCGGTGACGCAAGGCGGCCAGAATGCCAATCGTTGCGTAAAGTCCGGTAAAGATATCGGCAACCGCAACGCCAACCTTCATCGGCTGACCACCCGGTGCACTATCGGGCGCACCGGTGATGCTCATAAGCCCGCCCATGCCCTGAATCATGAAATCATAGCCCGGCCGGTCCTTATACGGGCCGTCTTGTCCAAAGCCTGTTATCGAACAATAAACTAGCTTGGGGTTCACCTTGGAAAGGGTCGCATAATCAAGGCCGTATTTGGCAAGGCCACCAACCTTGAAGTTTTCCAGAACCACGTCACTTTCGGCCGCAAGATTGCGCACGATCTCCTGGCCTTCAGGCTTGGTGATATCGATGGTCAGTGATTTCTTGCCGCGATTGGCTGTCAGGTAATAGGCCGCCTCGGTGGTGTCATCGCCACTGGCATCCTTGGCAAAGGGCGGCCCCCAGCCACGGGTATCATCACCGGCACCCGGACGTTCGATCTTGATGACCTCGGCCCCCATATCGGCAAGGGTCTGGCTGGCCCACGGCCCGGCCAGTACGCGCGAAAGGTCAAGAACACGAAGCCCGGAAAGTGCGCCAGTCATCTGAATATCCCGAAATATCGACTTTTAAAAAAGCAGGTAGAATCAAATCGGGCGACAACATTTCTGCCGCCGCCCGATCAAGCTTTTGGGATCAAGCCTCAGCAGTGAAGGCCTGAATTCCGGTCTGCGCCCGCCCAAGGATCAAGGCGTGCACATCGTGGGTACCTTCATAGGTATTGACCGCTTCAAGGTTCATCGCGTGACGAATGACATGGTATTCATCGGCGATACCGTTACCGCCATGCATGTCACGGGCAACACGGGCAATATCAAGCGCCTTGCCACAGTTATTACGCTTCATCAGCGAAATGGCTTCTGGCGCACCTTTGCCTTCGTCAAGCAGGCGACCAACCTGAAGCGCGCCCTGCAGGCCAAGGGTGATTTCGGTCTGCATGTTGGCCAGTTTCAGCTGGATCAGCTGGTTTGCCGCAAGCGGACGACCGAACTGTTTGCGATCAAGCGTATACTGACGCGCCGCATGCCAGCAGAATTCAGCAGCGCCCATCGCACCCCATGCAATGCCGTAACGTGCCTTGTTCAGGCAACCGAACGGCCCACCAAGGCCCTTGGCATTTGGCAGCATGTTTTCTTCAGGCACGAAAACATTGTCCATAACGATTTCGCCGGTGATCGACGCACGCAGCGAAAACTTGCCTTCGATCTTCGGTGCGGTCAGACCCTTCATATCCTTTTCAAGGATGAAGCCGCGAATGACGCCTTCGTCATCCTTGGCCCAAACAACAAATACGTCTGCGATCGGGCTGTTGGTGATCCACATTTTGGCACCCGAAAGGGTAAAGCCACCATCAGCCTTGCGTGCACGGGTTTTCATACCACCCGGATCGGAACCGTGATCCGGCTCCGTCAGACCAAAGCAACCAACCCATTCACCGGTTGCCAGTTTCGGAAGGTATTTCTTGCGCTGTTCTTCGCTGCCATACGCATAAATCGGATGCATCACGAGCGAGCTCTGCACCGACATTGCCGAGCGATAACCGGAGTCAACGCGTTCAACTTCGCGGGCCACAAGACCATAGGCCACGTGGTTGACACCCGGTCCGCCATATTCCTCGGGGATGGTCGGGCCCAGCAGACCAAGTTCACCCATCTCGGTCATGATTTCGCGGTGGAAAATCTCATGCCGGTTGGCTTCCAGAACGCGGGTCTGAAGGTTTTCCTGACAATATGCACGGGCCGCATCGCGGATCATGCGTTCGTCTTCGCTCAACTGCTCTTCAAGCAGGAGCGGATCTTCCCAATGAAACGGTGCGCGGCTTGCCATTCGCCTGGTCCTTTTATGAATTTTTCTACAGAAAGCAGGGGCAGCGCCATAGAAGGGCGAGATGACGCTACCCCTGAAAAGCTTAGTTGCTTATGGGTTAAAGCTAGGAATTGGCAGCGCAAGTTGCAAATGATAAAAGCGACATAGATTATGCGAAAAACTCATAATCTAAAACGTTTCACATGAAACAAAACAAGAACAAACAGCGGAATAGTTGACAGATGAGCCGCCGCATTCCCAGCCTCAAGGCATTGAGTTGCTTTGAACAAACGGCCCGTTTTGGCAGCGCATCACGCGCGGCTGAAGAATTGTATCTGACCCAAAGTGCGGTCAGCCGACAAATTCAGGGGCTTGAAAACTGGCTTGGCTGCAAGCTGTTTGCCCGCGAAAAGCAAAGACTTGCCCTGACACCCGAAGGGGAAAGCTATTTGCAATCCATCCGCCCGGCCCTTGATCAGCTTGAAAGTGCGACCCTGACCCTTTTGTCGGGGGGATCGGAAAGCGGGGTTCTGACACTTGCTGCCCCGCCGACATTCGGATCGCGCTGCCTTATTCCATTATTGCCTGACTTCCGGTCCAAGCATCCTGACATCGCGATTAATTTCATTTCACGCATCGGCATACCCGATTTTGACCGTGAACAGATCGACATCGCTGTCCTGTTTGGCGAAGGACAATGGTCTGAACTTGACGCCCACATCCTGCATGGCGAGGAAATGGTCCCGATCTGCAGCCCGCAACTGGTTGCCAATCTGGGACGCACGCCACAGCCAGAAGACTTGCGAAACTTTCCGTTGCTGCACATCGCGACCCGCCCGCGCGGTTGGGCCGATTGGCTTGCGGCAAGTGGACTTAGTGATATTGACGGTGAAAACGGACCGAAGTTTGAGCATTTCACCATGGCCATGCAGGCCGCCGTTGCCGGACTTGGCGTGGCACTATTGCCGACCTTTGCAATCACCGATGAACTGGCAACCGGCCGGATCATCGCCCCGTTCGGGCAACCAAAGGCCAGTCCATTCCACTATTACGCCTGCTGCCCGAAAAGCCGCGCACGCCTGCCCAAGATCCGGGCCTTTATGAACTGGCTTGATCAACTTGAGACGGTAAAGAAACTTGCGCGTGGAATCGCCACGTAGGGCAAACTGGTTTGATCAGCTTGCCTTTTGATCGGCTGTTAATGCACGCAGTGCATTCATCCCGCGGCGGCGCAGCACATCGGCATCTTCCGGACCATCGACAATCTCAAGCAAGCGCACCGTGGCCATGAGGTTTCGCTGCGCGTTCGGAACTTCTTCGGGTGTCAGTCGGCGCATGCTGTCCACACCGGCACGGCCGATCTGATTGAGCTTTTTCTTAAGCTCCACCACCGCTTTGGCGGCCGAACTTTGGGCTGCGAGCACATCGGAAATGCGCGCGGTTTCGGCAATTGCCTCAGCCGATTTTTCAGCAGCCAGGACTTTCTCGTCATCGAATTCCTGTGAGAAGATCGGACGAGCAAGTGCACCACGCCCCGACCCCGGACCTTGAGCCGCTTCAAGCTTTGGCAAGGCATCAATCACGCGTTCCGGCGTTGCGCCAAACATCGTATCGGCAAGTGCGCGCGATACCCGACGACGGGTTTCAAGCAGCTTTTCACCCCAACGGCCATCCTTGCGGATTTTAAACTCGCGCGTGATGCGGACAAATTCCGAAGCATACCAGCGGGCCAATGACAGGATGTGGGCTTCGTCCTTGCCGGTACCGACACCTTGTTCAATCTCGGTTACCGTCTCGGCCAACAGGTCAATGATCAGATCACCGGTTTCAGCCAGGTTGGTTTTCTCGATTGTGCGGTCATCAGACTTGGTCGACAGCACACGGATGAGTTTGAACAACTCGCTCGGCCGCAAAAGGCGCGCCAGAACGGCGAGCAGGAACATCGGCTCAAGCCCGGGCTTCTCCTTTGAGATCGACATGAACAGGTCACGCAGCCATTTCACGTCGCTTGCATCGAGCACCCTGATCGGCGCCGACGGGAAGCGTTCACGCAATTGCGCAATTTCGTCGCCGACCCGCAAGATCTTGCCGACTTCGGCAAAGGCTGTAAGGTGAATGCGCGAGCCAAGCCGGGTTGCCAAGGCGCGTTCCTGCTTCACGCCGTTATGAGAATTTTCAAGTTGATCCTCAATCGTCTGCGCCCCGATCTGCCAAAGCTTACGCTCTGCGATGGCAAGTTTTGCAGTGTCGCGGGTCGCAGCAGCCTTGTCGATGTCCTGCATCGCCTGTTGAAACTCAGGACCGCCGGATTCCACCACGACATTCCAGATTGGCATCAGTGATGACCGGCTGATGCGGATGCTTTTTTCATTGGGCTCGCCAGAGGTAAGCAGATCTTCAAACGGATCGCAGAACTGACGCATCGGTGTCGGATAGCGTTCCGGTTTGAGCGATGCCAGACGCGGGCGCAGGATTTGAAGAATGGCTTCATGGGGCAATGGCAATTTGGGATCGGCACGATCGCTTTCGATCGCGCGCGTGAAGCGGGCAATTTCGTTACTGCTGAGCGATTCAAACAGTTTGCCAAGTTGCGAAACGCCCAGCTTTCCGGCGTCTTCAATCTTCATGCCGACTGTCTCCTGAAGCGTTCGAGACGATCCATCATATCGGCGTCAATTTCACCACTGCCCAGCTTACGCAATTCACCAGCCCAAAGCATCTGATTAACCCGTACATCGGCCCAGAACTGCTGTTCGGACTGCGCAATCTCAGAAAGCGGCAAGACCGGCGCAAAACTTGCTACTTCCTCGACGGTTTCACGCTGTTTTGATCTGTCAGTGGTAGACCGCTTATCCCAAACATCAATCAGTTCCTGCCAACCATCAAGCAGCCACCAGAGATACTCAATCGTTTCACCAATAGCCTTTTTTGCGGTTTCCCAATCCGTCAGAACCTTGCCAAGTTCACTGTTCCAGCTATCAACTTCCGCGATGCGCTTCAAGGCATGATTACTTGTCGAACGGGTCGCGCTGACAACACGTCCGGCCATAAAGCGGAAGTCGGACTGTTCGGAATTTGACCATTCCTCGATATCCTGGGCGAACTTCTTGAGCCCGTTGGCCAGAACGCGAAGCTGCCCCTGACATCCCTCAAGGTCCAGACCCACCGGGGCAATCATCTTGCTCCATTCGCCGAGGCTATCAATGATGGTGTCATTGGCGACCTTGTGCTCGGACGCAAAGCGGTTCAGCGCCCGGCGAGCGCGAATTTGACCATCGGTGGTCATCAATTCCTCGCGCTTCATGTCCTTGACAGCATCACCACCAAGTTGGCGCAAGGCCTGATGCAGAACCGCCATCTGACCAAGTTCCCGTGATGCTTTTTCGGTCCAGTTGCGCCGCGTGCAGGTGCGCGCCAGTTCCACCCCGCCAACACCGGTGCTGCCAACGTCGCGGCTATGCTCCAGAACCGTCTGCGGACGGACATCCTCCAACTCGATAAGGCGGTCGTAAAGCATGCGATCATGAACCGAAAGATCGAACACTTCGCGCAATGTATCGAGCGGCAACTCATAGGTCCCAAGTCCGCCAGACAGACCGGGCAACATGATCATTTTCCGTCCGGCCTTGCCAATGGAAACGCGCGCGTAACGCAGGGTTTTGGTCGTAAAGGGAGTCCTGACACCGCGCGAAGCGAATGTTTGCGGCAAGCACGACAAAGGATCGTCCGGCACCTCATGCGGTTCAGGAGACTTGTGGCTGACGGAATTTACAATCTTCTGTTTATTCATTCTTGGCTTTGGCTAAGCGGTATCGGCGCTAATGTCTGGTGGTCACCCTGACGCCCATTTAAGGGCAGGATTCCCGGCGTAAGAAAGCAGTACGTAATGAACATTTTGTCATTTTGGCCAGAAATTCTCGGGACAACTCAGACTACCCCGACAAGGTGGTAATTACATTAACAACCTTCCCCGAAATTACCACCATCAACTGGCGGCGCCAAATTGCCATTTTTCACCGAATGTCAGCAAGTCCTTATAGTGTCTCTTGCGCTTTTTCCCATGTTTTCACATACGCCTTCCATTCCGCACCATCCGGAATGGATTCGTCAACCGTCAGGAATGCCCGACTGTCGATCATGATGGCCACTTCTTCGGTTTCCACCGGCGCCTTGACCATCTTTGTCTGATAGGCGCTTGGATGCGGTCCGTGCGGGAAACCGCTTGGATGGAATGTTGCCATTCCGGCCTTTATTTCGCCGCGACTGAAGAACTCGCCCCGGTGATAAAAGATGAACTCGTCTGCGTCTTCGTTGGAGTGGTAGAACGGCACGCGCATGATACCGGACTCGCCCTCGCCCACCTTCGGGATGAAGGTGCTGATTGAAAATGTCCCGGTAACAAAGGTACAGGATGCCGCAGGTGGCGTTCTTTGCCCGTTGGACCGGTGTTTTGCAAGATCGCGCCAATTGAGCTTCACCACACAAAGATCGCCTTCCCAGCCAATCGCATCCAGCGGATTGAAAGGATAGGTCAGGGTCGAAACCTGCCCGCGGCGCTTGATGTGGATTTCCCAGAATGCGTCGTCTTGCTGGGCAATGAAGGCATCGTCAATTCTGGGCAAGGTGAACAACATCGGATCTACCGCGCGCGCGCCATCCGATGATGCATCCGGCAGCTTGAAGGCATCTGCCGTTGCCTCGATCATCATGAATTCCGAAAGTTCAGATGGCTCGATCCGCCAGGCAGTGCCGCGCGGCAAAAGGATATAGTCCCCGTCGCGATAGGATAGATGACCGTAATCGCAAAACAGCGCCCCAGCCCCGTTGTGAACAAAGATCAGCGTATCGCCATCCGCATTACGGGCAAGCGCATGCATTTTGCTGTCGGTTTTCCAGTAACGAACTTCCATATGATCATTGTGAAGCACCCGACGGGCCTGCAATGGACAGGCCGGGCCCGGTGAGAGCTTGCCAAGGGAAAACGCGCGTGGTCGCAACGGACCTTCAAATGTCGCCCAGCCGGCTGGCGGGTGCCGATGATAAATTTGCGCGGAAGGCCCCGTGAAACCGGCACGCCCGACTTCGCGCTGATAGGTTTTTTGGTCAGCTTGTCCTTCGGGGCGCGCGACACATTGACCTTCGCTATTTGGAAGCCTGATCCAGTTCGTCATGTGATCCTCCCAGATCGGTTTTATCGGGAGCCAAACGGAGTGGATCGCAACCAAGCCCCCTTTCTACTGATATGAGAAAGAAGCGGTTGTTTTTCAAGCATTGCGGATTGAAGACACAAAATCATTGAGCATCTTTCTGCATTCGCAAAATCAACCTATGATGGCGCCAAAACGATTCAAAGACACTGCGCACATCAGGGACCGAAAACAATGTCAGATCGTGATACTCAGCAGGCCATTTTCCTTAAACAGGGCAAGGGCCGCAGCTACGACATGGGTCGAATTAAAGCTGACTTTAAGGCCGATGGTCAGGAAACAGCCAATCAGTATTCCATTTCTGAATGGTGGATGGAGCCAAACACCAAAGGCATCGGTGCGCATTCTCATGATGACGGGAACGAGATTTTCTATGTGCTGGAAGGCACAATGAGCTTTCTGATCGGTGAGAACTGGCAGGAAGCAGAAAAAGGCAGCTTTATTTACGTGCCCGCCGGTATTCAGCACGATTTCGAAAACCGCAGCACAGAAAAGGCGAGCGTGCTGAATATCTATGCGCCCGGCGCTTTTGAAGAAAATATGCCCAAGATCGTTGAATGGTTCAAAGAAAACCCGCCAACGGATGCGGTCTGAGCCAAACCTGTTCTGTAAATTTACCGTGTAGTGGTCGCGCAAACTCGGTTTATTTTCTGCCAGTCATAGCCTTTCATATAGTCCAGAAATGAACGCATGGCCGCACTTGGCAGACGACGGTTCGGATAATACAAGAACCAATGCGGCAAGATCTGGCTCCATTCCGGGAGTATTTCGACCAGCCGACCGGACCGTATATACGGCCTGGCATAATCTTCGAAAACATGTGCCAGCCCCCTGCTTGCCAGGGCGGCCTGCAATTCGTTATGCGCCGTACTGACCGTCAAGCGCCCCGTGGGTGAGATTTCTATCTCTTCATCCCCTTCGACAAATTTCCAGTTAACAAGCCTGCCATTGGAAAACCGGCGTTTGATACAGTCATAATTTGTAAGGTCATTTGGCGACCGGGGCTGACCGTGCTTTTTAAGGTAATCAGGCGAAGCAACAATCACATAACGAAGCGCTGGACCAAGCGGAAGTGCGATCATGTCCTGTGCAAGCTGCTTGCCAAACCTGACGCCTGCATCAAATCCCTGCTCGACAATATCAATGACGGCTGCATCGCTTATCAGTTCAATCTTCACTTGCGGGTAAGCATCCATGAAATCGAAAGCAAGCGGGCACAGAAAATGATCAATTGCCGGTGCAGGCGCATTTATACGTAACGTCCCGGACGGACTGTCTCTCAATTCATCGACTTCGGCAATTGCAAGCCTGATATCGCTTAGCGCTGGCGTCAATCGTTCAAGAAGACGCTGTCCTGCCTCGGTCGGGGAAACACTTCTTGTGGTCCGATTAAGCAACCGGATCCCCAACGCCTCTTCCAAAGCATTCATTGTTTGGCTCAAGGCCGAAGAAGATACGCCGCGCTCGAGTGCGGCCGCACGGAACCCACCGCATCGAACGATGGCGACAAACACATCAAAGCTGTCTAGACGGATTGCACTCATTGCGAAGTATATCTAATCAATCTGGTTAATTTTATCCATATTATCAGATCAATTTTCCTCTGTCATGCTCGTCTGACGGATAACGTTGCGCTCCAATTGCTTCCTTTTGCCAATCATTGCAGACCCACACTACTGAATGAAGCAAAGGAGTGCCCACCGAACAAGGGAAGACAGATGAGTACCCTAACCCTAAACAGACGCGCCATCATGCTGTCCGCCGTTGCGTGCGCATCGAGCATGTTCATCCCAAGCTTGGGCTTTTTCGGCGGTGCAAATGCCCAAACCGCAGCTTCACCAAGTGGCAATACCGGGCACTACCACTTCCGTGTCGGCGAGATCACGGCAACGGTATTAAGCGATGGCATTATTGGTGGGCCGCCCCGCATTTATGCGAGCAACGCCCCCGAAGTGGAGTTAGAGGAAGTCCTGCGCCAAGCATTCCTCTCGACCGAGCATATGACGCTCAATATGAACACGTTGCTGATCGAAACCGGTGGAAGACGAATCCTGATCGAAGCAGGCGCTGGCAAAACAATGGGACCGAACGGTGGTCGCATCTTTGACAACCTTGCTGCAATCGGACTTGGCCCTGCTGACATTGATGCGGTCGTCATCTCGCACACCCATCCAGATCATGTCGGCAATCTTCGTACTGCAGATGGTAGCAAGGCGTTTCCCAATGCCAGGGTCTTTGTCCCGAAAGCGGACTGGGATTTCTTCGTCGCCAACGACCCGGACCTTTCCTATATGCCGGTCCCGCAAGAATTCCGCACGCGCTTCGCCGCAAACATCAAAAGCAGCCTTGAACCGGTAACAAAAGATATCGAGCTTTATGAAGCCGGTGACGAGATCGTACCGGGCCTGACAACGATTGTCGCAGCCGGTCACACGCCGGGCATGGCCACCTTCCTTGTCCATTCTGGCAACGAACAGCTTCTGCTGACCGCAGACCTTGCTTATCACCCGGTCATCAATGTCGACAGACCGTGGATTCCCGGCCCGGACCGCGCCAAGGAGACAGCCCTTGCTTCCCGTCGGCGCATTTTCGACAGGGCCGCCATCGACCCCATTCCGGTTCTGGGTTTTCACTTCCCGTTTCCCGGACTGGGTCACATGCTCAGGACCGATGAAGCATATGCATGGGTTCCTGCCAACTGGGCGTTTTGAAACCATGGGATAATAAAGTGCCGTCCGTCAGAGCAAATTGGGATGGCCCGATGACTTACCAGCGCGTCCCGAAATGGGCTGGCTGAAGCTTGCCTCCACAAAGCGACGTCACATCGATCTTGGATCATGTCCTTCTTTGAAGAATATGCAGCCTAGTTGATGCTCAAAAAAAACCAAAGGCCCGGAGGGATATCCTTCCGGGCCTTTGGTTTAATGGTGCGCCCGACAGGATTCGAACCTGTGGCCCCCAGATTAGGAATCTGGTGCTCTATCCTGCTGAGCTACGGGCGCACTGCCAAAAGGCAGCATTCCATTAGCAGTAAATCTGATGGCGATCAATCCGCGAGGGCACAGATATTGCCGCCTTGGCGGCCAAAACATTGTCCGAAAAATAAATCAGCCGAGGATGCGATCACCCTCGGCTGATTAAAACCCTTATCGATGATCGCCTTAGTCGAAGAGGCGCTCAATCGGGAAGGAATAGGTCAGGGACAGGATTTCTGTACCCGGGTTCTCGTCACCAATGCTGGCGTTCGAGATGTGCGAGATACCAAGGCTCAGGCGCTCGTGGCTGTCAAAGCGGAAGCCAAGCTCAAGACCCGAACGGAATTCGATCCAGTGACCAAGATCTTCACCATTGCCCTGATGGTATGCACCAACCGAGGTGTAGACGCTGGAAACGAAATGATCGCCCCACAGAACGTCAACCGCCAGACCGCCATAACCGTGAACGGCACCTTCGGAGGTGACCATCACACCACCGATCGGGCGGGTGACATCAAACATCGCGTGCTGTGCACGGTAGTTCAGACGAAATTCGGCAGCTTCTTCGTCCTGCGTGATGTCGACCATACCGGTCGAAAATTCAAGCAGTCCGGAATCGTTATCATTTCCAAGAATTTGCTGTGCTTGTGCGGTGTTCAAAAAACCAAACAGTACGCAAACTGCAAGCAGTTTCCCCAAAACCAACTTCATTAACCAAGTCCCCACTAGATCAATCGGTTCGATATACTACCCAACCGCGCTTCAAACTCAACAACACAATGCTGCTTGTCCGTTAATTTTACACAAACTTCTTGCCATCAAACCGGTTGGTCGCCAGCACCAGCTCCCGGATAATCCCGGGTTCGCTCGCCGCATGCCCGGCATCATCAACGATGACCAGTTCGGAGCCATCCCACGCCTTATGAAGTGCCAAGGCCGAAACCGGCGGACACACAACGTCATAGCGCCCCTGCACAATGACGAGCGGTGCATGGGAAATGCGACCGACGTTCTTGATCAATTGGTCTTGTTCAAAGAAGCAGCGATGGACAAAGTAATGATGCTCAAACTTGGCCAGTGCCAACGCGATCTGATCGCCTTCAAAGTCCTCGACCAGACCATCATCAGGCAGAAGCGTACAGCATGTTGCCTCATAGGCTGACCAGACGCGTGCGGCATCAATGGCCGCGTCTTCACCATCCTTGCCCAAGAAAATCTCGGCATAACGGTCAAGCAATGCCTGATAACCGGGATTATGTTTGAAACCAGCAGCATCAAGGAAGCGGCGCTCTGCCTCGGGGAAGAACCGCCCCATGCCTTCCATGAACCATTTGATTTCGGATGTCGTGCCAAGGAAGATACCGCGCAGGACAAACCCAGTCACGCGTTCCGGGCACGCCTGACCATAGGCCAACGCCAAAGTCGACCCCCACGAGCCCCCAAACACAAGCCAACGATCAATGCCACGTTCTTTACGCAGGGCTTCGATATCGCCAATCAGATGATCGGTCGTGTTATTTTCAAGGCTGCCGAACGGGCGTGATTTTCCGGCCCCGCGCTGATCAAATAAAATCACACGGTACTTTTCCGGATCAAAGAAGCGGCGGCTGTTATGCGAAATACCCGCACCCGGGCCGCCATGCAGGAAGATGACCGGCAGCCCGTCGGGGTTACCAACTTCTTCCCAGTAAATCTCGTGACCGTCTTGACGAGATATCCAACCCGACTGATGGGGCGAAATTTCGGGATAGAGCACGCGAAGGACCTTTTCTTTATTGAACGGGACACTGTTTTTCGCCGGTGGTGGCGCGTACAAGAAGTCGCATAAACAACGGTATAAGAACAAGCTCTATTGCGCCCGCGACTACTTGGCGAGACAGAACCAGAATGGGTTTTCAAGTGTGATGTAGGGGCCACCGCGATTTTCAATCACGCCACGCACCCGAATTTCCTGCCCGACCCAATCCTGCAGGATGTCTTGAAAGTCTTCTCCGTTGGCGAATGCATCGCGCAAGGTCGCATCGAGTGCGATGGTAAAATCCTCGCGCCAGTTCGATCCGAAGTTAAGGTAACTGCGCCATTCCTGATGTTCGATGCTTCTGATCGTGCCGTCAATCACCGCAAATCTGCCGATTGCATCGCGGGCGGTCGGGATATTCTCTGCCCCCGCATGATGGGCCCGCACATAATAGGCTGTCTCTGGGCCAGGGTCGGACCATATGCCAGACTGATTTTTGATTGCGGAGTCCTCAATCCCGATCAGCTCTGACATATCCTGCCCGCTTTCAGGAACAAGCATCGCGAGACCGGCAGCCAAAAGTTCTGCACGCCAATCGCCGAGACCTTCATCTTGGATGCGAACCGGCATTCGCCCGAGAAAGTCTGGCTGTTCGGCCAGCGGCGTGATCGAAACCTTGTTCGCACTTGCCTGTTCTAACCATGCCATTGCCGCGTCTTCATATTCCGGTACAAACGCGATATCTGCGAGCCGAAATGATTTATCCGGCAGCTCGGCGGTGGTGAATGCATCAATCGCTTCAATATTGAGCTGCACGTCACGCCAAACCGATCCCCGGTCTATTGAAAGCAGCGTTTGAGCATCATCTGTGATGATGTCAGTCCCGCAGCGCCAATCCGCGGCCATCACGGGTAGACTGGCCCCGCAAAAGGCGACAACAATCAGCATTAACGTGCATTTACGCCCTACCAATGTCGATCCAGCCCAAAAATTTCCCCATTTTTGATGCTTTATCGGTGATTGTGAAAAGATTGAATGATCAGGAAACACGCGCTACCAATTCCCGGTTGGTTTCGCAAAGATAATGCGTGACAGCTTACGCGGCCAAAGGACACGAGGAAAGATATCAATGGGCTGGCTGAATTTTCGTTCACATAAACATATTGCAGGTGTGCTTGCAGCGATTGCGCTGAGTACTGCCGTTGCCGGATGTTCGACCAACCGGGCGACCGGCGAAGACAGCTTTACGGCCTTTATGTCGCCCGAGCAGGAAAAACAGATCGGCTCGCAGGAACATCCGAAAATGGTCAAGGAATTCGGTGGTCAATATACCGAAAAGGACCTGCAGACCTATGTGACCGAAGTCGGTGAAAAGCTGGTTGCGGTTTCGGAAACCCCGAATGAGAAATTTACTTTCACGGTACTGGATTCCCCGGTTGTCAACGCCTTTGCCCTGCCCGGCGGATACGTATATATCACGCGTGGTCTGGCGGCCCTTGCCACCAACGAGGCAGAACTGGCAGGCGTCCTTGCCCATGAGATCGGCCACGTCGTTGCCCGTCATTCCGCACAACGTTATAGCCGCGGTGTGCTGACGCAAATTCTGGCGGGTGGTCTGGCTGTTGCTGTTGGAAACGGTGCTGGCGAGCTGATTGGCACCGGGGCAAACGCATATCTCAAGTCCTTCTCTCGCGAACATGAATTCGAAGCCGACATGCTTGGCATTCGATACATGACCAAGGCCGGATACGACCCAAAGGCCATGGCATCCTTCCTCAAGAAATTGCGTGCACATTCACGTTTGCAGGCGAAACGCGCCGGGCGTTCGCCAGACGATGTTGACCAATATGACTTCATGGCAACCCATCCGCGCACCCTTGACCGTATCGAGCAGGCACGCCAAAGCGCCAATGTCACAGCGGTTGCCAATCCGGAAATTGGCACTGTGCGCTACATGACAGCTATTGACGGCATTTTGTACGGAGATGGCCCGGATCAGGGTTATGTGCGGGGACAGGAATTTGTCCATGTGCCTCTGAATTTCAGGTTTGAAGTGCCCGATGGCTTTAACATGACAAACCAACCCAATGCCGTCATTGCCCAGGATGGCAAAGGTGCGCAGATCATCTTCGAAGGCGCGCCGGGCGCAAAGGACATGCGCCTTGATACCTACCTTCAGAACGGGTTCTCAAAGCAGATTGCCATTCGCAATATCGAGATGCTGGATATCGAAGGCCAGGAAGCCGCCACCGGCAGTGCGGATATTTCACTACGATCCGGACCGGCGCGTCTGCGCGTGGTCGTGATCCGTCATGACAGCTCCGCCTATCAATTCCTGTTTGTGACACCGCTTGATCAGGCCGATAGCTATAACCTGCCGCTGCGTCGCACGACCTATAGCTTCCGCCCGCTGACAGATCGCGAAAAGAAGGTTTACACCCCGCTTCGCATCAAGGTCCGCGCTGTGAACCCAGAATATGACCTGCAGACCTTTATCGACGATATGGAGGTCGACAAGTTACCCGCAGACGTCTTTGCCACGATCAATGGCCTTGCCGATGGCCAGCCGCCCGCGGTCGGGTCACTGGTCAAGGTGGTTCGGCACTAGAACGCCAAACTATCCAAAGCCAAACACGACACAAGGCAGCATATTCATGCTGCCTTTTTTCTTTTTCGATTGCTCACTTCCCCGAGGGAATAACGGAAAGTCTAGCTGCTTGTGACCTGCTCTATGACGGCACCTTGGCCATCAAGGGCGACCGCAATCAAATGACCACCGCGCCCTGCCCCGCCATCCAGCGACAGGGTAAATTCACGTTCCTGCAAGCCCGTCTGGCCTTGGGATGCACCGCGCACAATACGCGCACAGTCGTAATACCGTTCTGTGATGGCTTCAAACATTGATCCGCCCCACCAGAACGTATCCGTCTGGCCTGTCAGTGGCCGTGAGCCATCCAGCCCGGTATGAACAAAGATCAGGCGCCCATCTGTCGAATAGGCCGCGTGCTTCAGATCAGACATCAATGCGTTATGGCCACTATGGCGGCGTACGGCATCCGCAAAGCTTGATGTCCATTGCGAGATCGCATGTGCGCCCTGATGCATGGTTCTTTGGACATTGACCGGATCAAAGCCATAGGCACGCACCGGTCCGGCGATGCCACGAGTCAGCATCCAGTCAAAAACCTCACCCGGGTTTGGGGCAAACTGGATCTGCTGCAACTTGGACAGCATTTCTTCGGCTGCACCGCGCAGGAAGGCGATGTCACTGATATCAACACCATCCTTGGCAATGAAGAAACGGCGGAAGAGTAGCAATTCGTTGATGCAGGCAACGACATTTTCAGCCGTGCCGTCACCCCAGTAATTGCCAAGATAGACAAGCCTGTCGCCCGCTTTTAGGCGTTGCGCAAGTTTCTGATGAACAGCACGTAAAGCGCCATAGTCACCATTGATTGCGCCGACGACCCAGATTCGCTCAGCCGGCTTGATCGGCGCCAGAACCGTACTCATCGCTGTAACCTGCCCAAAACAAAAATAAAACCGGCCCAAGCGTATATCGCGGGCCGGTTTTTATAAATAGGTGACTGAAGAGGGCTTCGCAATCAGGCAGCCTTCTGCAACAGCTTTTCAAGCTTGCCAGATGCCTTGTCCTTGTCGATTTTTTCAATCGCGGCAAGTTCGTCAACGAGGCGCTCGAAAGCTGCTTCGTAAATCTGACGTTCGGAGAAGGACTGTTCCGGCTGGGTCGCGCTGCGGTGAAGGTCGCGCACAACTTCGGCGATCGAAACCGGATCACCTGAATTGATCTTTGCTTCATATTCCTGCGCACGACGGGACCACATGGTGCGCTTGACGCGCGCACGGCCCTTAAGGGTAATCAGCGCGGAATCCATCTGCTTTTTCGAGGACAGCTTGCGCAGTCCGGAGTTGCCAACTTTGTTCACCGGCACGCGCAGGGTCATGCGGCTAGATTCAAAGGTAATTACATAAAGGCGCAATTCCTGCCCCGCAATTTCCTGGGTTTCCAGGCCATCAACACAGCCAACGCCATGCGCGGGGTAAACAACGTAATCGCCAACAGCAAACGGCAACTTATCCGACATCAAGCATCCTTCCGGCCCAATCAGGCCTGGTCATTCAACTGCAACACTACAGAACCAGCGACGCAAAGAGCTGCACGCGACCAAGCTTTTTGGCAAAGTCGCGGTTCAGACAGGAATTTCAAATACGGAAATCCGACAATTCGGAATGAGCCTGTCGAGCCCTTAGCGCGAATTGTGAACCATAACACAACAAGCCATCAGTTTACAGGAATTTTCCCGGCAGGTCGTTCAATGCAGCCATGCGCAAAACCCACTGGCGCAAACCAGTGGGTCAAAAATCGCATGCAATATCGGGGGGTTAGCCCAAAAATCAGTCCCCCGTTCCCGGGGCTTCGGACAGCATTTCTGTCTTGCCAGATTTGCCATTCCATTCATCTGCATCGGCAGGCGCATCGCCCTTGCGGGTAATATTTGGCCAAACCTCTGCAAACTTACGGTTGATTTCCAACCAGTTATCCAGATTCGGTTCGGTATCGGGAATAATCGCCTCAGCGGGGCATTCCGGTTCGCAAACACCGCAATCGATGCATTCATCAGGGTGAATCACCAGAAAGTTTTCACCTTCATAGAAGCAATCGACGGGGCAAACCTCGACGCAGTCCTGATACTTACACTTGATGCAGTTTTCCGTCACCACATAGGTCATGGTGTAACTCCGTACAGGTTGCGGGGCCAAGATTGCGGCTGCACCCGCTTTTGGCCATTTTCTCTCTCGGGAATTGGGTTATCACGCACCGCAGTTGTGTGCAACTCCAATAAAACCCTAATTTTTTGCGTAGTATTCTGTTTGCATCGCACCGTAACGTTGCACAAAGCCCATCACAGATTGCCCCGGCCCCGCTGCAATGCAGCGCAGACCATACAGATTTCCAGTCACTTTTCCAGATCTTAGGGGCCAAACTCATTCACATAATCGTCCCGGTCCTCCGGATTTGCGCGGATATGCGGAGCGAAATCACAGGAAGATTTATATATTTCAATATTTTACGGCAAAATAACCCGTGCAAATCCGGGGGATCCGAAGGACAACTGATATGAGAGAAAGCCTCTGCGTCAAACCGCTTGACCTGGCCAACGGCCCCGCTCTGCGGGCCTTTCCTTGCTCTTTCTCTCATGTCAGTTGCCGGGGCGGTCATGTGAATGAGTTTGGCCCCTAAACCCCGCGGAGAATTGCTTTTACCCCCGCAAAGCCATAGTCTGCTTCGCAAGGGGTATAACAGAAGAAACTGTGGGGATCGGATTGCCGGAAAAAGGCCTTGATCAACAACGGCTTAGATGGCGCGATCGCTTGTCTGTCAAACAGGCAAGGATTGCGGTCGGCCTTACTTTGCTGATCGGCCTGTTATTCAGTGGCATTCAGATTGTCTGGGATCTTCGTGAAGAACAGAACCTGATTGACCGCACCGTAAACCAGGTTCTTGCAACGCTGCGCGAGTCTGCGACCCAGGCCGCATATGGTCTGGATGAGACACTCGCAGCCCGCGTCATTTCAGGTCTGTTTGAATATGAGCCAGTCTACGAGGCCGAGCTTCGCGACAACTTCAAAAATATTCTCGCACGCAAGACCGAACAGCCAATCAATTCCAACCGCACATTCCTGACCCAGATCATGTTCGGGGAAAATCAGGAATACGAAATCCCGCTGAATACAGACGGACCAAACGGTCTGGTCGGCCATCTTAGTGTCAAGATCGATACCGACATGATTGCAGAGGGTTTTATCAACCGTGCATCGCGCATTCTGCTATCGGGGATCGTGCGCAACCTCCTGCTGGGTCTGGTTCTGGTTGCTTTTTTCTATATCACACTGACCAAACCGCTTCTGGGCATTGCCGCACAATTACGCCAAATCGATCCGGAAAAGCCCGACTCCGCTGCCATCAACATTCCGCCGCACCATGCCCGCAATGAACTTGGCATGATCCTGCAGACCACACGTGGTCTGGTCGAACGGGTTTCATCAACACTCGACAGATTGCTTGAAAGCCAGCAAAAGGTCCGCGACCGTGAAAGCCGCCTGAGCGCTATCGTTCAAAATGTTGCGGACGGTATTCTGACCATCACGCCGACTGGCCGTATTGTCGAATGCAATGCTGCAACCAAAGAAATCCTTGGTCTGATGCGCGATGAGACGCCGAAGGGCCGCACATTACATGAATTCCTGCTGCCGCGTGCGGTGCCGCTTCTCGAACACAGTCTGGAAGAACTCGCCGCACACGCCCCCGGCGCCGAAGCCGTCGAAAAACGTTTCACCCTGCCGATCGTGCGCGCCGATCAGAAGGAAATCGATGTCTCGATTGCATTGCGCCTGATCCCCGATAGCGCAACACCATTGATGACAGCAGTTCTGAACGACATCACCGTGCGAAAACGGTATGAAGAACAACTGGTCTATATGGCCAATCATGACACGCTGACCAACCTGCCCAACCGCAGCATGCTTGAACGCAGCCTGTCAGAAGCCCTAAATACCCATAAAAACAATGCTTCCGAGCGCAGTGGTGCCACCGCAATCCTGTTCATTGACCTTGATCGTTTCAAGGTCATCAATGACAGTCTCGGTCATGATGTCGGTGACCTGATGCTCAAGGCCGTCGCACTCAGGTTGCAACGCGTGATCGGGCGACAGGAAATTGTCGGTCGATTGGGCGGCGATGAATTCCTGATCATTATTCCTGACCTTAAGGAAACGCAGGATGCCGTCATCCTGTCGCAGGCCGTGCTTGATGCCCTGGCGCCGGCTTTTGACATCAAGGGACGCGTTCTGTTTGTTACACCGTCTATCGGGATTGCCCTTTATCCATCTGATGGCGAGGATTTCCCGGCCCTGATGCGCAATGCTGACACCGCTATGTACAGTGCGAAATCCAGTGGTGGGGGCACCTATCACTTCTTTACCAAGACCATGAATGAAAGTGCCATGGCGCGCCTTGTGATCGAAAATGATCTACGCGAAGCTTTGGTGAAGGATGAATTTGAACTGCATTACCAGCCGAAGGTCGATCTGCGGACAAACCAGGTCTGCGGCCTTGAAGCCCTGATCCGTTGGAAGCAGCCAGGCCGGGGATATATTTCGCCAATGCAGTTCATTCCGGTCGCCGAGGAAACCGGCCTGATCAGCAGGATTGGCGAATGGGTTTTCCGCGAAGTCTGCCGCCAGATTTCCGAGTGGGAGGCACAGTCACTTCCACCGATGCCAATTGCGGTCAATCTGTCCCCAAGACAGTTGATCGAGGGGCACATCACGGAGACGATTTCACGCATCCTTGCCGAGACGGCAACACCAGCCGCCCGTATTGTGCTTGAAGTCACGGAAACGGCGATGATGCAGGAAATCAAGAAGGCAGCCACCATCCTTGATGAGCTGCGCCATCTTGGTTTAAAGATCGCAGTTGATGATTTTGGTACCGGATATTCGTCACTCGCCTACCTCAAACGGTTGCCGATCAATTCCATCAAGATTGACCGTTCGTTCGTTCGGGATGTCACCATCGACACAGACGACGCCGCGATCACACGCACCATTATTGCGATGGGACATAACCTTGGCCTCAAGGTTATCGCTGAAGGGGTCGAGACCCAGGAACAAATGAATTTCTTGCGGGAATGCAATTGCGATGAAGTCCAGGGTTTCCTGATCGCAACCCCGCTGCCGCCCGAAGAAATTGTCCAATACATTCGACGACCGTCGATCGACATACCGAGTGAAATCTAGCCCGCCAGACATGCCCAGTTGACAGATGCTTCGCCACCACTGCCCCGCAAAATCGAGATGAAAATGCCAAACACCAAATCCGTATTGCTCATTGATGACAGCAAGTTTGCCCGCCTTCTGGTCAAGGCATTCATTTCAAGCAATTTTGCCAATTGGGAAATTGACGAGGCCGAGGATGGCGCCAAGGCGCTTCAGATGGTTGATGCCAAAACCTATGACTACATGCTGGTTGACTTCAATATGCCGGGCATGGATGGGCTTGAACTGGGCGAAAAGCTGCGCGCCCGGTTCCCCGGGGCTGTAATTGCACTTCTGACTGCCAATATTCAACAGGAAATCCAGAAGAAGGCCGAAAACCTTGGACTTGATTTCATCGCCAAACCCCCGACCGAAGACAAAATTCGCGACTACATCATGTCGCGGGAAGCAACCCGATGATCGAACTGACCGAACTTGAACATGATACAATCAGTGAACTGATCAATATTGGTGTCGGGCGTGCTGCATCGTCGCTTTCCGAAATGGTTGATCAACCTGTTGAATTGACCGTGCCTGCCATCTCGTTTGTCGAACGGTTTTCCGACAGCGAACTGGCCAACGCCCCGACCGAAGTTGTTTCTGCCGTCAGTCAAAGTTTTCATGGACCGTTTACCGGCGAAGCCATGCTGGTATTCCCGGAAGTTCGCAGCCTGGAACTTGTCCGTAGCTTGCTTAAAGTTGACGTGCCGCTTGATACGCTGACCGATCTTGAACAGGAAGCCCTGATGGAGGTCGGCAACATTATCCTCAATGCCTGCCTTGGCAGTATTTCGAATGTACTGGGTGAACCGATCAATTGCTCCATGCCGACGTTTCGCAAACGGGAAACCCGTGCATTGCTTGACGATGACACCGCAGGGGGCAGCGCCGCAACGAATCCCGTTTTGATGATTTTGCATGTACAATTCATGCTGCGTCAGAACGATATCGATGGCTATGTGCTGTTTGTGATGGATTTGGAGTCCATCCAGATGTTGCGTGAACTGGTGCGGCGTTTTCTGGCCAACTCCCTTGGATAACCGGTGAGAGGTGAATGACAAAGTCGCAATCCGCTAAGGGGGACCAACCCCCGTCATTTGATCTGAACCGTGACAGCGATGCTGCTGATCTTTTTGCAGCACTGCTTGATACGGCAGATACAGGGCTGATTGCGCTTGCCCCGGACGGGACGATTTGCCACTGGAACCAATGGATGCAAAGCCGGTCGGGCAAGGATGCCGATCAGGTGATGGGTAAGGCGTTGCACGATGTGTTCCCCGACACGAAACTCGGCCGTGTCAGTCTTGCGATTGAAGATTGCCTGAAATTCGGCATGCCAGCTGTCATTTCGCCCTCACTCAATCAGGGCGCTTTGCCGCTTCGTCCCCTACCGCAATTTGCCGCCAGTTTTGATCGTATGGAACAATCCATTCGTGTTCACCCGATCCAGACCAAGCGTAATGGCACCTTGTGTTCACTGATCATTCGCGACGTCACACTGGCTGTTCAGCGCGACCGACTTTTGCGCCAGCAGGCCGCCGAGCTGGCCGACCTTGTGACGCAAACCAAACGCAGCGAAGACCGCACACGCGCGATTTTGCAAAACACCATCGATGCGATTCTTGTCGCCTCTGATGATGGCAGCATCGAACCGCTTAATTCCCGCGCGCAGGAGCTTTGCGGTCCGACGGGTGATCCGGAACTGCGCAACATTATCCGGTTTTTGCTGCCCGATAGCGAACATACCCCGCTGACCCCGCCGCCGCCGAACCGGCTTTTGACCGACCTTGGTACCGGGGTGATCGAAGTGCTGGCATCCACGCTCAGTGGTCGCAATGTGCCACTTGAAGTCGCGATCAGCCATTTTTCCGCTGATCAGCGCTATCACTACATCATTACGCTGCGTGATATTTCCCAACGCAAACGCCACGAAAAAGAAATCCAGCGGACGATGCAGGAACTTGAACGCTCGAACGCGGAACTCGAACAGTTCGCCTATGCCGCCTCGCATGACTTGCAGGAACCGTTGCGCATGGTTTCAAGCTACACGCAGTTGCTTGCCCGGCGGTATGAGGGACAACTCGACGAAACAGCTGACGAATTCATTCATTATGCGGTTGATGGCACGCAACGCATGCAGCGAATGATTGATGACCTTCTGACCCTGTCGCGGGTTGGACGCCACGGCAAACCGTTCAATCCCGTCCCGCTCGACAATCTGTTTGATGCCATTGTTACCAATTTCAGGCGGGCCGGTTCCACCCCCGAAGGCAACATCATCCGCGAAGGCCACCTGCCGACCGTCATGGGGGATGCAAGCCAGTTGCTGTTGTTGTTCCAGAACCTGGTGTCAAACGGGCTTAAATACAGCGACCCGAAAAACGGTCAGGTCCGGATTTTCGCATCGGAAACCCCCGACAGCCATCGCATCTTTGTCGCCGATAACGGGATCGGCATCGACGCGCAATATCACGAAACCATCTTTGAAATCTTCAAGCGCCTGCATGGCTATGGCGATTATGCCGGGACGGGAATTGGTCTTGCGATCTGTAAAAAGATCGTCGATCGCCATGGCGGCGGTATTGATGTCACCAGCAAACCCGGTCAGGGCAGCACATTTTGTGTCGAGCTGCCAAAAGAATTGTCGATTGTCGCCGCATCCGAAAGCATGTAGCTTTCAGTTTACGTAAGCGTAAAGATGATTGAGCCTCCATGAGCGACAGCTACACCATCACCGATCTTGCCCGCGAATTCGAAGTCACCACCCGAACCATCCGGTTTTACGAGGATCAGGAACTGATTTCGCCCGAACGGCAAGGTCAGACCAGGATCTATAGCCAGCGTGACCGTGTGCGCCTGCGCCTGATCATGCGGGGCAAGCGGCTTGGATTTTCACTAAAGGAAATTCGCGATTTGCTGGATCTTTATGACGGCGATCGCAGCGAAATCACCCAGTTGACCACACTGGTCGACAAGGTAAACGAACGCCGCGCGACACTTCGCAAGCAGCGTGAAGACATTGACGCCACGCTTGATGAACTCGACAAGCTTGAAGAAACTTGTCAGGAAGAATTGTCGCGCAAGAAGGCAGGCTAAGAGCCCTGCCCTTTGCTGCTTTATTGACTGCTGTTCTGCACCTTGGCCAACCGGGCTTCCGAAGGGCGTGACAGAATAAAACAGCTGACAGGAATGGCGACCAGAAGCTGAATAAACGCCACCCAGCGGTTCTCGATCAGTACCAATGACGCCGTAATCACCACCAGAAATGCCACCATTGCAAGGGTTTTGGCACGGCGATTGATCACGCCATATTCGTTCCATTGACGGATCGACAAACCAAAACGCGGATGATTGCATATCCAGTCATGCAGGCGTGGCGATCCCTTGGCAAACAGCCAAGCGGCCAATAGCATGAAGGGCGTCGTTGGCAAAAGCGGCAGGAAAATGCCGATCACACCAAGACCAACAGAAAGCCACCCAAGGGCCAGATAGATATGCGAGACGCGCAGCATTGATTTCCTGTTTACAGTCGATCCGACCCCTGACAGGTTAGACGGGTGTAATGTAGGCATAGAAATCAGCAAATTCAATCAATCGCCGACCATAACACTCAGTTAATTGATCACCTTGAAACTTATCGACAATCTGCACGGTTCCCCATGCTTGAAATTGAAAATGGCCTGTATCTGGATGAACGCCATCTGAATTTTCAGTTTGTCCGTGCCTCTGGCCCGGGCGGGCAGAACGTCAACAAGGTATCCAGTGCCGTTCAGATGCGCGTACGCATCGATGATCTGACTGAATTACCGATACGCGTGCGCAATCGCCTGCGTGAACTTGCCGGCAGCAAACTGACCAATGACGGCGAAATCATCTTTGATGCCCAGCGTCACCGCACCCAGGAACGCAACAAGCAAGACGCAATCGAGCGATTTCTAGCGCTTTTGCGCAAGGCCGCCGAACGCAAAAAATACCGCGTCAAAACCCGACCCAGCCTTTCTGCCAAACGCAAACGCGTTGATACCAAAAAGAAGCGCGGCAACACCAAGAAGATGCGTCAAAAACCCTCCTATTGATCACTCCCCGGACAAAGGACTGTCATGACCATCGATTGGAACAAGATTGCAACGGTGACACTCCCTGCCAACTGCGGATGGAAGGGAACTTATAGCGTTCGTTATTCCGAGATTGGTGACAATGGCAAGGTCATGATGTCTGCACTGGCGGACTATATGCAGGATGCCGCTGGCTGGGGCGCCCGTATCCTGAAACTGGCCTATGACGATACGGTTGATCATGGGATTGCCTGGGTGCTGGCGCGCATGGTTATTCATATCCGCAACTATCCCGGCAATGGCGAGGATATTCTGGTTGAAACCTGGCCATCTGGCGTTTCGCGCCGCGTCGCCACCCGTGATTTTCGTCTTTCCAATAGCAAGGGCGACGTCATCGGTGTCGCGCAAAGTTTCTGGGTGATGTTTGACCTGACCACCCGCCGCGCAGCGCAATGGCCGGACTGGATCGAAGACCGCCTGCCCGATCCACCCGGACCGAAACTGATCGAACCATCATTGCGACCGGCCTTTACCAAGGATCCTTTGCCAATCATCGATAACATCACGGCACGGCCATCTGATCTTGATCTGTATGGGCATGTCAATAATGTCCGCATGATGCAGTGGGTCATGGGTGTGGCGGGTCATGACGGACAGCCGGACTTTCATCCGGAAAGCCTTGATATCCAGTTCCGCACCGAGTGCCGTGTGCATGAACGTGTTTCAATTGGTTATGATAATGGCTTTGCCGCCGTTACCCGCAAGGAAGATGGCACCGATCTGGTCCGCGCCCATGTCGTCCCGTTTAACCAGACGGCCTCGGCCTAGCGCCTAGCGACCATCCATCATCGCATCAAACAGATCGGCAATCGGTTTAAAACTTTTGCGATGATGAGCCGTGGGGCCAACCTCGCCCAATCCGGCCATATGTTTCTTGACCCCATATCCCGCATTGCCTTCCCAGCCGAAGAACGGGTATCGCGTGGCCAGACGCGCCATGGCGCGGTCACGCACCACCTTGGCAACAATTGATGCCGCGGCAATTGAAAGCGACTTGCTATCGCCCTTCACCACCGTCTCCACCGCACAGGGCAATCCGGGATCGCGATTGCCATCGACCAGTGCCTGATCGGGTAAGGCTTCAAGGCGACTGACAGCACGGCGCATGGCGACATAGGTCGCCTGCAGGATATTGATCTGGTCAATTTCGCGCACCGATGCTGCGCCAATACCGACTTCGGCACAGTTCATGATGATCGCATACAGATGATCGCGCTTTTTGGCTGAAAGCTTTTTGGAATCATTAAGCTCGGACAACAGTTCGATCGGCAGTCGCCCATCGCGCGGCAGGATCACGGCGGCGGCAACAACGGGCCCGGCCAAGGGGCCACGGCCAACCTCATCGATCCCGGCAATTCGTCCGTGATACTGATCTTCGATAGCAAAATCTGGCATGCTGTATGGTGTGCCTATGGTGTCCCTCTCTGCTATTGGTCATAGCAAGCCACAAAGCTTCGGACAACAAACGACCAGCGTTTCTAATCAGGATTTTCCGTTCAGGCGCGAAGCCCCAGATAATCCTCAAGCGTCATGACATGACGCAAATAGCCGCCAACCACGCGATCAGCCGTCATACCCAATTTTTCTGCAAGCTTCCGCGAAGCCATATTGCGTTCATCGATATCTGCAACAATGCATGGGAGTTCGAGACGGGAAAACGCGTGATCAATAATCACCGATGCTGCTTCGCTGGCAATTCCCTGCCCCCAGAAATCAGGATGCAAGCGCCAACCAACTTCTATCTCGGGTCCTGTACTGTCTTCGGGGATCAATAATATCCATCCAAGAAAGCGATCCGGTTGGGTCTTTGCAAAAATCGACCAGTACCCAAGACCGTTTCCATAGTCCTGGCCAATACGTGCGGTGATAAACGCCCTGTGTTGCACAGGGTCACGCCACGGGCCCTGAACGAAGTCGACAACGCCCGGTGCCCTGTCCATCGCAAGACAGGCGTCAAAATCGTCCATCGTCCTTGGCCGCAGGAAAAGACGTTCGGTTTCAAAAATCATCTGGATGCCGGGTCACCAAGATTGCGTTATCGCCACCATATCAAAAAACGGCACCGGTTTCCCGATGCCGTTTGAAATCTCAAAGGTCCTGACCCTTTCAGGTTTCCTTTTCCTTGTATTCCTCGCTCGGGTCATAGCCCTCTGGCCCGACCGGGTCAAAGGTTGCCCAGCCTTCATCCTGTTTGCTGTGCGGCAGATCCTTGTTCGGATCAACGTTCAGCAGCATATAGGCCTTGGCGATCAGGTTGGCCGTAATCGGCGCTGTCAGGAAAATAAACAGCGTAATCAACAATTCGTGGATAGTAAAATGACCGCGTTCGACCCAGAAAAACAGCATCGATGCGATCAAGACACTGCCAAGCCCGACAGTACTGGCCTTGGTCGGTGCATGCAGGCGCGTCAGAAGATCGCGCAGCTTGATCATCCCGAATGACCCGACCAGCAGGAACACTCCGCCAGTCACAATCAGAAGCGAGATGATGAGTTCAACAACAAACGGCATCGTCACACTCCCTTATTCGATGATGTCGCCGCGCAAGACGAACTTGCAATAGGCCACGGTTGATACAAATCCGAACATCGCAAACAGCAATGCCCCTTCGAAATACATCGCGGTTGCCTTGCCAATCCCATACAGCACCAGAAGGGCAATGGCATTGATCGCCATGGTATCAACCGCCAGAACACGATCCGCCGTCGTCGGGCCCATGGTCAGACGATAAAGGTTCATCAACAGTGCCAGCGCCACACAGACGAAGCCGAAATTCAGTGCATATTCGATCATTCGAAAATCTCCTTCAGACGGCGTTCGTAGCGATTCTTGATATCATCAACCACGGCCTGCGGATCAGGCGCATGCAGGCAATGCACAAGAAGGCTTTTGGCATCGGCGCTCAGATCAATCGTCACGGTTCCCGGCGTCATGGTGATGGTTCCGGCAAGGGTTGTGATGGCCTCGGGCGAGGTCAGATCAAGCGGTACCACCACGCATTTTGACTCAAGGCTTTCGGATTTGCGAAACAGGATCAGTCCGGCAACAATCACATTCGCCACCACAATATCCCACAGCACAACCAGCCCGTACTCGCAGATGCCATAGACATTGCGCAGGCTTGGACGATCCTGCCAGAAACTGGATGTGATCAGCGGAATAATGATCGCAAGAATCAGGCCGAGAACAACAGCACCAGCCGAGATTTCATTGACCAGAAAGACCCACACAACAAGAAGCACAAGGGTCAACAGCGGATGGGGCAGATAACGTTTCATCATCTTTTCTATCCTCTCCCCTTATTGACCGACCAGTGACAGGGCGTCTTCACCCAGCACCGCTTCGATATATTGTGTCGTGTCAAAGAGCTGCGCGGAAACACCGTTCAGATAATCGGTGATCGGCCCGGCAAAGACCGTAAGCGCGACCAACGCCGCAAGCATACCACAGGTCGCCACCACGGGCAGAACCGGCCATTTGGCCCCTTCGACCGTGATTTCACCCTCAACCGAGGCAGTTTTCCAGAACAACACACTACCTGCCCGGCCAAAGCCGACAATACACATAAGGGACGTCACCAGAATGATCGACCAGATCCAGACCATGGCATCGCTGTCGCGAGCCGCGTCAAGGATTTGCAGTTTACCGATGAAGCCACTAAGCGGCGGCATCCCGGCCATACCAATGGCCCCGACAAAGAACAGAACAGCAAGGAAACCGGACTGATGAAAGCGCGGCGCAGTATTCAGGCTGTCGCCAAATTGCCCGCGGCGCGACACTACCAGATCGGCAATCAGGAACAGGGCCGCGGCCGAGAAGGTCGAATGCAGCAGATAATAAAGACCTGCCGAGATGGCGTCAGGCGTGAACAGACCGATGGCAATCAACAGCGTCCCCATAGATCCGATCACCGAAAAAGCGATCAGGCTGTTAAGGCGTTTTGCCGCCAAAACCCCTGTCATGCCCAGCACCAGGGTCACCAGTGCGGCCGGCAGGACATACGGCGCTGCCAGCCAGGACATGTCGCCTGCCATATCGCCAAAGGCCAGCGAATAGACACGCAGGACCGAATAGGCCCCGACCTTGGTCATGATGGCAAACAGGGCGGCCACAGGTGCCGGTGCATTGGCATAGGTTCCCGGCAACCAGAAATGAACCGGAACCAAAGCCGCCTTGACACAGAACACCAGAAGCAGGACCAGCGCACCGGCCCGCAAAATAGCCGCATCACCGGATGCCACATTGGCAACCTGAATGACAAGATCGGCCATGTTAAGCGTCCCTGTCACCGAATAGATCATACCCACACCCAGCAGGAACAGGGCGGACCCGGTCAGGTTGATGACGACATATTGCATCCCGGCCTTAAGACGTTCAGCACCCGCACCATGCAGCATCAGGCCATAGGACGCGATCAAAAGAACTTCGAAGAACACAAACAGGTTAAAGATATCACCGGTCAGGAACGCGCCATTAACCCCCATCAGCTGGAACTGGAACAGGGCATGGAAGTGCTTGCCGCGCTGATCCCATTCGCTTGAGGCAAACAGGATAACACCAAGCCCCAGAAGCGATGTGAGAAACACCATCATCGCTGACAAACGATCCAGCACCAGCACAATACCAAACGGTGCGGGCCAATCGCCCAAGGCATACATTTCCGGGCCATGGCCGCTGGCGAAAATCAGCAACGACAGAGAAACCGCGACAAGAGCAACCGTTGCCGTGATCGAAAAGACACGCTGCAGGATAATATCGTGACGCACCGCCAGAACAATCAGCGCCGCCATCACCGCAGGCAGCAGTATGGGAACAACAATCCAGTCACCCATCAGTTTTTATCTCCTGCCTCAGAGGACGCGCCGACCGGGCGACCGTCAACATGGTCATTGCCGATTTCAAGGAAAGCCCGGATCGACAAAACAACGATCAGTGCCGTCATACCGAACGAAATCACAATCGCGGTCAGGACAAGCGCCTGGGGCAACGGATCGGTATATTCGGTGACACCTTCACGCAGGATCGGTGGCATGTTGATGGTCAAACGTCCCATGGCAAACAGGAAAACGTTCACCGCATAGGACAGCAAAGCCAGGCCCACAACCACCGGGAAAGTGCGCCCGCGCAGTAACAGATACGTCCCGCAGGTGGTCAGAAGCCCAATACTGCTTGCGACAAGAAACTCCATATCAGGCCCCCTTTTCCGGCGATGGTGCCGGAGCAACTCTGCTCGATGGATCGTGATCCATCGGCTCGGTATTTATATCAACATGTTCAGCCATGCGTTCGACCTGCGAAAGTTTGGCAAGGGCAAGCATCACCGCACCGACAACCGTCAGGAAGACGCCAACGTCAAAGCCCATCGCAGATGCGACTTCAAATTTGCCAACGATTGGCAGGCTGATATAGGTGAAACCACTGGTCAGGAACGGCAAGCCCGCAACCCAGGCCGCAACCCCGGTGATGGCCGCGGCCAGAACGCCCAGACCAATCATGCCGTGATAGTTGACCTTCATGCGGTTCTGGGTCCAGCCAAAGCCCGATGCCATATACTGCATGACCAGTGCGACCGACACGACCAGACCGGCGATAAAGCCACCGCCCGGTTCGTTATGACCACGCAGGAAAATGTAAACCCCGACCATCAGCGACAATGGCAACATCACCCGTGTCGCAACAACCATCATCATCGGATGGCGATCAGCCGAGCGACGGTTGCTGACAACCCAGTTGGCCAGTCGTTTGGCGGCTTCGCCCTGAGTCACGGTTTCGATCAGAGCAAAGATCGCAAGGGCTGCAATCCCCAGAACAATGATCTCGCCAAAGGTATCAAAGCCACGGAAATCAACGAGGATAACGTTGACAACGTTGGTCCCGCCACCTTCGACCTTTGAATTCGCCAAATGATAGGACGAGATTGTGTTTGGCAGATCACGTGTCATGATCGCCCAGATCGCACCGCCAACGCCCAGGCCCGCCGCAATCGAAACAATGCCGTCGCGCATCTTCCGTCCGGCCATACTTTCCTTTGGCGTTTCCTTGGGCAGGATATTAAGCGCAAGCAACATCAGAATGACCGTCACCACCTCGACCGAAATCTGCGTCAAGGCAAGGTCCGGTGCGGAAAGATAGATAAAGCCAAGCGATACAATCAGGCCAATCACACCAACCAAAAGCAAGGTCAGCAAACGGTTGTGATGCATAAAGACCGAGGCAATACAGGTCGCAACCAGCAACAGCCAGCCAATGGCCGCAGGAGGAGAGACTTCAAGAAGTTCCCGCGAACCGGACTGGAAGTCCGGCTGCGCATAGAAGCCCGAAAGCCCGATACCGATTGCACCGATGACCGTGATCGCCAAATAGCGCTGCAGCGATCCATTATGCAAATTGTCCGAGACCAGTCGGCTCAGCGCGACGGATTTGGCAATCGCGCAATCAAACATTGCCTTTGCATCCGGCCGCGACAGGTTGGCGGTTGCCGACATCAGCCCACCATGACGCATCAACAACAACGCACCACCGATTAGCGCAATCGCACTCATGCCAAGCGCCGGTGTCAGACCGTGCCAAAGTGACAGATGGTATTCCGGCAATTCACCACCGGTTACTGCCCCTGCGGTCGCAGCCACCAAGGGTCCTGCGATCGCAGACGGAAACAGACCGATAAGCACCACCAGAACCGTCAGCAAGGCGGGCGGTGCCCACATGCCAAATGGCGGGTCATGCGGATGATGCGGCAGGTTTTCATCACGCGGCTTGCCCAGCCAAACATGGAAGATAAACCGGAAGGAATACGCCACCGAGAACAGCGCACCAACGGTTGCCAGAAGCGGCACAACCCAGTTCTGATCAAACCACATGGTATGCCAGGCTTCCTCAAGCATCATTTCCTTGGAAATGAAACCGTTAAACGGAATGACCCCCGCCATCGAGGCAGCGGTGATAATCCCGATGGTGCCAGCAATCGGCATCATGTTCAGCAACCCGCCAAAGCGGCGAATATCGCGGGTGCCAGTTTCATGATCGACAATACCAGCCGTCATAAACAGGGCCGCCTTGAAGGTCGCATGGTTGATGATGTGAAACACACCGGCGACGGCCGCCATCGGCGTGCCAAAACCAAGCAACATGGTGACAAGACCAAGGTGACTGACCGTCGAATAGGCCAGAAGACCTTTCAGGTCATGCTTGAAGATCGCAATCCATGCGCCCAGCACCATGGTCACCAGACCGGCTGTTGCCACGATATAGAACCATTCCGGTGTGCCCGACAGAACCGGCCACATGCGCGCCATCAAAAAGATGCCCGCCTTCACCATTGTCGCCGAATGCAGATAGGCCGAAACCGGTGTTGGTGCAGCCATCGCATGCGGCAGCCAGAAATGGAACGGGAACTGAGCCGATTTGGTAAAGCAACCCAGCAAAATCAAGATCAATTCCGGCAAATA